>SXGQ01602872.1_pt1 | contig 10402 bp, 9 predicted proteins | sample 3178371 | NCBI WGS metagenome assembly SXGQ01 (sample SAMN11356859, study PRJNA531348) | freshwater metagenome | isolation source: freshwater sample F1-20 | place: China: Fuxian Lake, Yuxi | collected 2017-12-25 | reverse complement strand
TCGTAGGAGACGATCGTGCCGTGCTTCCGCGCGGCCGTCACCGCCTCGCTGGTGACCGCGGCCGTCGTCTCGGAGAGCGCGGCGAAGATGCCGCCCGTGTGGAACCAGCGAACACCCAGCCCCCCGAAGAGATGATCCCAGTCGAAGTCCCCCGGCCTCAACTGGCTCGCGGCGGTGTTGCCGCGGTCGGGCACGCCCACCGCGCCGCGGATGCCGACGCCGCGCTCGGTGAAGTTGAGGCCGTTGCGGACGGTGCGGCCGATGCCGTCGTCGGCCCGCCACCGGATGAAATCGGTGCACACGCCCCCCTGCATGATGCAGTCCTCGACGAGGTGGCCCACCTCGTTGTCCACGAGGGCCGTCGCCACGGCCGTCTTCATGCCGAAGCACTTCCGCAGACCGCGGGCGACGTTGTATTCGCCGCCCCCCTCCCAGACGTCGAACTTCCGCGTCGTCCGGACCCGCCCCTCGCCCGGGTCGAGCCGCAGCATGATCTCGCCGAGCGAGACCTCGTCGAAGCCGCATGAATCCTTGGGCTTGATCGGGAGCGGCATCCGGGTTCCTTTCGGAGGGAGGAGGTGTGGAAGGACGTCAGGCTACCGGCAGCGTGGCGGGATCGAGCGGCGTCACGCCCGCCTCGCGGGCAAACTCGTTGAGGGCCTCGATCTCGGCGCGGGAGAAAAGGAGGCCGCCCGCCCTCTCGCTGCGGGCCGCCGCCTCCGCCTCGATCTGGCCGGGGAGCAGGCAGCCCTCGTTGCCGTGGCCGAGGATGTCGGCGAGCACGGCCTTGACGTTGCCCGACTGCGACCGCCCCCGGGCGAAGGCCCCGCCGCTCAACGCATCGGGATGGATCACCTGGAAGAAGAACGCACAGCCGTGCTTCTCGTCCGCCCCGCTCCCGCGGCTGCGAATCGTGGGGAGCGATCCGCCGATGAACGCCGCCACGATCTCGTTGATCAGTCCGAGCCCGTAGCCCTTGTGATCGCCAAAGGGGAGCAACGACACCGCCTTCGCGGGGTCGGTCGTGGGCCTGCCCTCCCGGTCCACCGCGGCATGCGGCGGCAGCGGCTTGCCCTCCCGCCCGAGCTGCTGCACGCGGCCCATGGCGATCACGCTCGTCGCCCAATCGATCACGATCGGAAACCCGACCGCCTCGGTGGTCGGAAAGCCCCAGGAGTGGGGATTGGTGCCGAGCGTCGGAAACACGCCCCTGAACGGCACGACCTCCGTGAGCGAGGCGGTGCAGTTGGTGTAGGCGATGTAGCCCTTCCGGGCCGCCTCCATCACGTAGCCGCCGCCCCACAGATAGTGGAAGGCGTTGTCGATCGACACCGTGCCGGAGCCGTAGGTGTCGGCCAGCCGCATGCAGGCATCGATCGCCTCCCAGGCCACCGCCTGGCCGAGCTTTCTCTGCGCATCCCAGACCTCGGCCGCCTTGAAGCGGCCCGGCAGGCGGCGGATCGACGCCCGTGGCACGCAGCCCCCCGCCTTCGAGCCGAAGAGCTCGTCGAGGTGGAGCGCCTTGATGGCATTGTGGGTGCGGATGCCGTGCTTCGTGGCGGCGGTGGCGAGTTTCGCCGCCTGCTCCGCCTCCGCCGGATCGAAGCCGCGGTGCAGGTAGGTGGAGCGGACGAGCGTCTCGTGGGCCTCGACCGGAACGACGTGGAAATCTTCTGCCATAATGTCAGACGACTCTCGAGACGGGAACGGAGGGATTCACCTGCGCGAGCGGCTCCTCGCCGCGCATCCCGCGAATCAGATTGGTGACGGCCGCCTGCGCCTGCCGCTGCACGCTCTCGTGGGTCCGGGAGCCGACATGCGGCGTGACGAGGCAGTTGGGCAGCCGTGTGAGCGGGTGATCGGCCCGCGGCGGCTCCTCGTCGAGGACGTCGGTGCCGTAGCCCCGCACCCGGCCCGCCGCGAGCGCGGCGGCCATGTCGGCCGAGTTGACGATCTCGCCGCGGGCGCAGTTGACGATCACCACGTCGGGCTTCATCAGGGCGATCGTCCCTGCATGGATGAGGTTGCGGGTCGCGGGCGTGAGGTGGGTGTGGATCGAGAGATAATCCGCCGCCGCGAGGAGCTCCGGCAGCGTGGCCGCCCTGGCGATTCCCTGCTCCAGCGCGAACGCCTCGTCCCAATGACTGCCGTAGCCGATCGGCTTCATGCCGAAGGCCCGCGCGCGGATCGCCACCTCCCTGCCGATGCGACCCATGCCGATGATGCCGATCGTCTTGCCGAGGAGTTCGTGGCCGGTCTGCCGCCGCCAGCCCCCGCTCCGCACGGAGTCGGCGTGATCCAGCAGTCGTCTCTCCATCGCCAGCAGCAGGAGCATCGCATGCTCGGCGACGGTCGTGTGGTTCACGCCCGGCGTGAACAGCAGCGGTATGCCCAACTCCGTGCAGGCCGCCACGTCGATCTTGTCCACGCCCACGCCGTATTTGCTGATCACCCTGAGCCGTGGCCGCGCCTTCTCGAGCACGGCCCTGGTGATCGCATCGTCCCCGCAGAGGTAGCCGTCGATGTCGCCGACGAGCCGGTGGGTGTCGGGCTCGGAGAGGGGCCCCCGGGCACGGATCACCTCCCAGCCGGTGGCGGCGAGCATCTCGTGATGAATGCCGGGCGTGTCTTGAAACGAGGTTGTCGTGAGCAGGACACGCGGATTCATGCAGGGCCCCCGAGGAAGCAGGAGCCGTAGATTACGGGTTTTCGCCCGATTCAACAATTCTCGGATCGCGCACCTAGCTGTCCGTGGACAAAGTCATCCATGACGTTTGTCCACTGGATCGACCGGTGGAAACGCCGAGGGTTTCCACGGTCGATGATCCTCGCATCCTGCTCGGGCAGACTTGTTCCACAGTCTGCTAGGGGGCCCGCGATGCGGCGCAGGAGCCGCGGACCTCGAACACGTTCTCGGGCGGCTCCCCGGTCGCCCTGGCGAACTGGGCCACGGCGTAGCCGGTTCGCACGGCCGGCCCCTCGGAAAAGAACCGCATCCGCAGCCAGAGCTCGCGGCCGCCGATCACGGTTGCCGGCATGTCGTCATCGATCGCCCAACCCGCGCCCCAGTTCCCGGGAGTGATGTTGTCACGCACCGTGATCCACGTCTCGCCATCCCTCGAGACCTCGATCGCCGAGGCGCCCCGGCCGACTCCCCCGGGCTCCCGGGTGTAGTCCCAGCACTCCGATCGTGCCTTCACGTGAATGCGGGTCGTCGGGCCGGGGAAGGGAATGCGGTAGACAAGCCGCCCTTCGACGCCGAATCCCGGCGGCCCCCAGTACGACACGGCCGGATGAATGAACTGCTCCTTCCACTTCTTCATGCCCACGGCCTCGACCAGATGGCGATCGGCGTCGACGTCGAGCACGCTGCGGAATCCGTATGTGATCTCCGCTGCCGGAGCCGCCGCCGCCAGCGACGGGGAGGGCGCGCCGCGGCCGCCGATCGTGCCCGTCGCCAGGGCGATCGCGACTCCTACGGCAGCCGCGCTGGCGGCCACGGCCGCCAGGCGGAACCCGTCCCGGCGGCCGCGGGGTGGCCGGCCGATCCGCCACCAGGGGCCTTCCGGGGCCGTCGCCGGATGGTCGAGGGCGTCGCGGATCGCCGCGAGGAGATCCCCCGCGGTCGCGAACCGGCCCTTGCGGTCCTTCGCGAGGCAGGTGGCCGCGATGCTCGAGATGCGTGTCGGAACCGTGCGATCCACCCGTGAGGCGCGTGGCGGAATCTGCTGCTGCACGATGCGGGCGGCTTCCGCGAGCGGCTTGCCGCGCAGGGCATGCGGCGGCCGGCCGACGAGCAGTTCGTAGAGGATCACCCCCAGGGCGTAGACGTCGCTGCGGGCGTCCACCTCGGCCGAACCCTGGCTGAGTTGCTCGGGGCTCATGTACTGCACGGTGCCCAGCATCTGGCCGACGTCGGTCAGCGCTGTCAGCGATTCGTTGCCGTAGCTGCCCCGGGCGACGCCGAAGTCGATCACCTTGGGATGCCCGGACGGGTCGACGAGGATGTTGTTCGGCTTGAGGTCGCGGTGAACGACGCCCTGACGATGGCCGTAGGCGACGGCCTCGCACACCTTGCAGAAGAGTTCCAGCCGCTCTCGAAGCGGCAGGCCTGCCGTCGATGCGTAGGCGGTGATCGTCAGCGCGTCGGGAATCAGTTCCATCACGAAGTAGGGCAGTTCCACGCCCGCGAACGCGAACGTGCCGGCGGAGAAGATCTGCGAGATCCAGGGATGGCGGAGCCGGCCGAGGATCTCGGCCTCGAGTGCGAACCGCCGCAGCAGGTTCGCCGTGAAGAAGCCGGGCCGCACCACCTTCACCGCCACGGCCCGCGTCGGGCTCTCCTGCCGGCCCTCGTAGACGCGGCCCATGCCCCCCTCGGCGATGAGCCTCACGAGCCTGACCCCGCCGAGATCTCTGCCGAGCAGGGGATCGGGAAGTGGCTCGGCCGCGGATCCCTCGACCGCCCGCCAGATCGACTCCAGGCCGAAGGTGGAGGCGTCCACGGCCTCCGAGCCGCGGGTGGCTACCGCTCGGTGGTCGGATGCGTCTCGGGGCATGGCGGCTCAGTCGTCGGAACGCTCGACCAGCTTCGGTCGCGACGCAGGCTACGTCCCCACCTGGCGGGCGGTCAAACCGCTCGTACAATGCTCACATACGTTTTCCTGGCCGCCACGGGCCGCCTCGTCCACTTTCCCCGGTGGCGGTCGCTCGTCGGCCGTCGTCGATTCGGCTCCGGCCCGCCGCCACCGCCGCGAGGATGCAGCCCCGTGGAACACAGTTGGTTCTACCGTTGCGGCGGTCGGGTGCACGGCCCCGTGTCGCTCGCCGACTTGCGGGGGGCGCGGCTGCTCGGGTTTTTCGATGCGGGCGACGTCGTTCGGAGACGGCATTCAACGACGTGGGAGGTCGCGGGGCTGGTGCCGGAGCTGGCCGACCTCGAGGAGCCCGCGCGGCCGTCAGTCCCACCGCCGGTGCCGGCCGCTCCAGACCGCAGCACTGAGGCCCTGTCGTGCTTCCTGGCAATCGACGGCTTCGTCGACCGTCTGTATCGCAGCGGGTTCGTGCAGAGCCTCATCCTGCACCTGGCCGTCCTGCTCGCCATGGCCGTCGTCGTCGTGCAGCCGTGGCAGCCGAGGCCTGTCCCGCCCGTCGTGCTGTCGTTCGACGCCGAGCCGGTGCCGCCGATCATGACCGAGGAAGACCCGCTCTCCGAGATCGTGCTGGCCCCGGCTGCCGCGTCCTCGGAGGACGACGCCGTGGCGGCCGAGGTCATGGTGGAGGAGAGCAGCCTCGTGGTCGACGACGTGAGCGTCGAGGCCTTCGACACGGCGTCACCCGAGCCGCCGGCGTTCCTGGCCCTGCCCGACGAGTCGGATCTGCTCGCCGAACTCCAGCCGACGGGTTCGAGTCGGGCACGGCGACGCGGCGTGATTGCGGCGGCCTTCGAGGGAGGGCCGGGAGACGAGGCGGCGGGGGGCGACGCGTTCGGCGGCGAACTCGGCCGGCGGCTCGATGCCGCCGGCGCCCGCACGGGTGACGTGCAGGTGTCGATCGCCTGGGACAACGGCAACGACATCGACGTCCACGTCATGGTGGAGCCGTTGCGTTCGGGGCCGGAGTCGCTGATCTGCTTCTTCAGCAGGCTGGGCACCTGCGGCGGCATGCTCGACGTCGATGCCAACGCCCATCCCGCGACGCGGACGGACCAGCCCGTCGAGAACGTGTTCTGGCGGAAGGGGGGCGCGCCCTACGGGCGGTACACGATCGCCGTCCACCACTACCACAACTGGGCCGGTCCCCCGCGGACGCCGGTGGAGGTGGCGGTGCTCGTCGACGGAGAGGTGAAGCGGTTTCGGCCCGTCGTGACGGTCGGGCAGGGCCCCGTGATGGTGACCACGTTCGTGCGGCTGCCGCGCGAGCGGTGAGCGGGATCGTGTGCGGCGGCCACGACCAGCGGGTCGCGCATGTCCGGCGAAGAGCGCCCGGGGCGAGGTGTCGCTCAGCCGGCAGAGACGCCACTGTAATCGGGGCAAGACGCAACTCCGCGCACTGATCTCCGCCTGTGGAAAAACCTCCCATCTCGGCTGGATCAAAAGACGGCGACGACGTCAACGAGTCGGCGTGGCCGACTCCTCTTCCTCCTTCTCCTCCGTCTTCTCGTCCTCGCCCTTCTCGTCCTCGTTCTTCTCGCCCTCGCCCTCGTCGGTGGGCTTCGTTTCGCCCTCCGCGAGGGCGTGGCCGAAGACCGACCACACCACACCGTCGGCTATGACCGACAAGGTCATGCGGCCGTCCGCGGTGATGATCAGGCTGATGTTTCGGTCGTTCTCCACGCCGGAGAGGATGTGAGTCCCCTCCTTTTCGTGTACGGTCTCGAGCTTCGTGACCTCGCCGCGACGCGACTCTGGTGCCAGGATCGTAAGTTCCTTCTTGTCGGCGTCGATCCGCAGGAAGGTGGGCCGCTCACGGTCTCCGAGGTCGGGTGCTCCGGTCGTGCCGTCCTCATCGACGGCCACCGCCGACGTCACGGAGCAGATCCAGGTGTGCCCCGCCCACGAAGTGTTGGAAGAGAGCAGGTTCACGGCCAGGATCATTACGAACAGTCGCGTCAGTGTCGTCACGAAATTGCTCCTTCTGGTAGTCGGTCTGGTGGTCGCTTTGTCGTCCTGCTTCTCATCACGGGGATGCCCGGGGCTATCGGACCGTGTAGCCCTTGGCCTCCATGGCTGCCATGAAGTTCCTCGTCCAGGCTCCGAACTGCTGCTGGTATGCCGCCACGGCCGCATCCGAGGCCCCGCCAGCCGCCTTCACGGCCCGACGGGAACGTATGCCGCCCGACAGACCCAGCGACGTGGCGCCAATCGCCGCGCCCTTGCCCGCGTCGCCGGCAACGGCTCCGATGGCGGCTCCCAGAAGGGCTCCACCGGCTCCGCCCTTCACGGCACCGCCCCGCGCGGCGTTGGCCGAAGCCGCCGCGGCGTGTCCCTGTTGATCCAAAGCCGCCTTCGCCTGGTAGGGATCCCAGCGGGTCTGTTGGGTGGCCCAGTCATAGGCTGCAGACTCGTCGGCCCGCTGCTGCTCCGGACTCTGGCCCTTGGCCGGGAAGATTGCGAGGTTGCCCGGATTGGTACTGAGGGCCGGCGGACCGGCCTGGGCCACGCTCGCCATCAGCACCACCGATGCCATGGTCGCCATCGCCAAACCATGACCAGCCTTTTGATTGAATGCCTTGTGCATTGCGTTCTCCTCAGTGTGTGCGTTTGGGTGCGTTCGCCGGCAGGCGATTGATAACACCCTCGGCGATTGCGAGGAAAGACGAGTTTTCCTGACCCTCGCGCCAGTCACGATGCGATGAGCCGCCCGCGACTGTGCAGAGAAAGACAAAACCGTCCGCGACGGCTCCGCCTGCGTGGCCACCGCCCGGCCGCCCGGCATCAGAACTTCTGGATAATGTCGAAGCCGAGCATCGTCTGCTGGTTGCTGATGCCGTCGTTGTACGGCGTTCGCTGGCCGTCGTAGGGCCCCCCGAAAAAGTCCCAGCGGAAAGCCGGTCGCATCAGAAAATTGCCGGTCGGCATCCAGTTGGGCCCGATGGTCAGCGAGTAGTAATTGCCGGGCAGCGGCACATGATTGGGATTGCTGGGGCGGTTGAGACCGACACGGGTGCCGTCGGTGTCTTGGAACCACTCGAATCGGGCGCCCCACAACCAGGTATCGCTCACGCGGTAGTAGAGATACTGATCGATGCCCGCCCAGAGGGCCGTGCCGCCATCGGCCAGGCCCTTTGCCTGCGTGCCCAGCCAGTGGTGGATGAGGTATTCCCACGTGGGCGATGGCCTGTATTCGAAGATCAGACTGTAACGCGTGCGGTTCGCCGACGTCACCGGTGGAGCCGGTTGGAAGAGCGGTGAAAAGTCGTTGCCTTCGTCGCCGCTCACGATGGCAAACGAGGAGGCGAGGGAGTTGTCGTCGTTCTTGGCTCGGATACGTCCCAGGAAGTTGGCCTTGCTGTAGGGTGAGGCGAGGCCGTTCCAGCCGTTCACGAGGCCGGCATCCACCTCGACGTTGTCGCTGGCGTTCCAGTTGACGAGGCCGCCCCAGTGGGTGAACGGACCGGCAAACTGGTAGCTGTAGCTCTTCATGTAGAAGAAGTTGCCGACCGCAGGCACGCCCTCATAGCCCACGATGGTGTAGAAGTGGCCAAGCTTGAGCGACAGGTCCTGGCTACCGACCTCGGCGTAGAGCTGCGGGATCGCCAGGCCGTAGTACTCGCCGCTGTTCCAATCCCGCGGGCCTGGATTCGTCTCCCACCCGAGCGACATGGCGAGCGGAAAGTCCTCGCCATAGAGCAGATCGGTTCGAGCGCCGACGCCGTTCGACCCATCGGCGGGAAGCGTCCGCTCGCCGATGAGATAGACCTGGTTCATCATCGGCTCGTTCGCGCGGTCGACGGCGTTGTATGGCCCGTTGAACTTGCTCGGCGGCACGCCGAAGTTACCCACGAAGCCGCCGTCCATCCAGCCGTAGACGCCGCCACGATCAGTCTCACCGAACAGAAACCATTCCTGGTCGGACGGGATCATGCCCGTCATCACCTCGTCGGTGAGGACGGGATCGAACGCCTCGAACGAACCGGCTTGGCCTGGTCCGCCGAGGAAGGCCTCCTCTTGGCCGACGGCGGTGGCTACCGATGCGAAAGCGATGGCGAGCGCCGCCAGACCGCGGACTGGCTTCTGCTGCAGGAAACTCATGGCCATCCCCCACGACGTCGGTGCTCGGGGAGGGACTCCTGGGCGGAACCGCCCGCCGATCCGATGCCCGCCCGATCCGCGGAAGAGTCATCGGCGGAATGACCGACACGGCCTTTGTGTCAGGCAGGGTCGCCGAAAGGGTCGGCGATCGCCTCGCCGGTTGCCGCGACCGGCATGGGAGGGCTGATTCTCCCGGGCCCCCCAGTCGACCGCAGGGCCGTACGGCTTGCCCAGGCTGAATGCCGCTTCGGACATATCCCCGCTGCTCGAAGCGGGCGGTCATGTCGTGCCAATGGGTGCGGCAGCTCTCTCATGAGCACTGGTACAAAAACTGGGGAGGGGGCAAAGCCACCGGCGAAGAACTCGTCAGCCGACTCGAACGTGTCACAGTGCCGGGGCCGCGCGCTCCGTGACAAACGCCTGGAGGAGGACGGCGTGACGACCGTTCCACTTCCAGAGATGGCAGTCGCGACGGTCGAGCGAGCCTGCACCGGCGATGCCCGTGCGGTGCAGCCAATACGACTCGCCGGGTGCGAGCGGATGCCGCGCAAACTCGGCGAGCCGCTGCCGGGGCACCCGGGTCTTGATCCAACTCCAGAGGTTGACGTGCAGGCGGTGGGCGTCGTCGGGGGAGCGGATGCACCACAGCCGGTACTCCAGTTCGGTGACGGCAACGAGCCGGTCGCCCACGAGGGCGGCGAGGTCGGCCGCCGACTCGAGCACCGCCGTCGCGGCGGCGATGCCCGCCGCCGAGGTGGTGAGGACGACCGCCGGATCGGCGGCGAATCCGGCGGCGGCCGAGCGGCGGGCCTCGCGGATCGACTCGATCCCCGCGAGCCTCGTCGCAACCGCGGAGCCGAGGATCGAACGCTCCGCCACCCATTGGCCGCCGGGCGTCGCCTCCGGCAACGGCCTGCGCAGCCGGTGCTCCAGGGCAAACCCGCGGAGGCCCTCGAGCCAGGCGTGGGGGGTGGCGTGCGTCACGGGTCGGCGGGCCTCCGGCTCCAAACGCGAACAGCGGGCCGGCGTGCCGGGATGGCATGCCGACCCGCTGTGGCTATGGTACCGGCCGTTGGCGCAACCGCCTGCCCACGACCCGGTGAACGGCGATCCTCAGCGGCTGAGGAACTTCTGGCGGAGCCACTCGTTCTTGCGGCGCTCGAGTTCGACGAGCTTCGCGACCGGTCCCTTGCGGGCGGCGGCGATTTCCGCACGGTTGTTCTGGGCCTGGGTGGCCGTGGGGGCGATGGCGAGCGTGGCGAGCACGGCGACGACGATGAGCATCCGTTGCATGGCAGACATCCTGGTGGGGAAAAGGTGGCGAGGGACATGGCAGCGACCCGGGTCAGGACTGCTGTCCCGCACCATCGCTCCGACGGAGGTTTCGGCAGCCTCAATCGCGGATCTGCAGGCACGGGCCGCCGGCTGTTCCGCGTGAAAAAACCGTCAACGCATGAGAAAACGGTGCGTCGCGCACCGGCGACACCACCCCACGCACGCCCCCCCGCGGGAGTGGTCGCCGTCCCCGAATTTTTCCGGCCGGGATTTGACGCGGTCCATTCTGCGCGCACCGCCGGCCGCGCCGCCCCCCGTCAGCGCGGGAGGGGAGCCTGTCACCGCCGGGCGAGCGGATCGTCGGGCCAGGCGTG
>SXGQ01088845.1_pt1 | contig 10402 bp, 10 predicted proteins | sample 3178371 | NCBI WGS metagenome assembly SXGQ01 (sample SAMN11356859, study PRJNA531348) | freshwater metagenome | isolation source: freshwater sample F1-20 | place: China: Fuxian Lake, Yuxi | collected 2017-12-25 | reverse complement strand
CCGGGTGAGAGCAGGATCCGATCGGGGCGCAGATCGAGGATTTGGTCCACGGTGAGGTCGTCGTTGCGGTGAACCACGGGCTCGGTCCCCAACTCCCCGAGGTACTGAACGAGGTTGTAGACGAAGCTGTCGTAGTTGTCGAGCACCAGCACGCGAACCTTCGTCGTCACCCGCTCAGCCTGCCACCGCAACGAACTTGTCGCCTACACTTTCCGCTCGTGGCACCTCCCAAGCGCAAAACCGGTGGTCGCGTCACCCCGAAGGGCACGACGCCCGGGGCCAGTCGACCCGTGAACCCCGATCACAACGAGTCCGGAGTAGTGGCTTCGTCCCGTTACACACCCCCGGTTCCGCAGTACGTGAAGGAAAGCCCGCGCTGGGTGCCGATTCTGATGTTCACCCTTTTCATCCTGGGTGCGCTCATCATCCTGCTCTATTACTTGGGTGCCGTACCGGGCGGCCGGAGCAATGTGTATTTGGTCGCCGGCCTCGTCAGCGTCCTCGGTGGTCTGTACACAGCCACCAAATACCACTAGACGCCTGAGCAGGGTTTTTAGCGCAAAATTGTGTGTCCACAGGTTGTGGACAACCAGGGGGATAATCACATTCGTGTAACTCCCCGTTCACCTGGTGAACGCCCCGTTGTTTCTCGACCCCGGCCTTACTCGGCGGCCGCGACGAGGTCCATTTCCTCCATGCAGTGGCGGGGCGGGTCGGGGTCTTCTTCGGCGGCCAGAGTCATCTTCAACTCGAGCCCGCAGACACTGCACCGGTAGCGAACGCTGACGCGTCGCATCTCACCCGGCGGAGGGGGTGGCGGCAAGGGTTCGGTCATGCTGCGCAAGAGCCCGACCCCGACGCGCCAGAGGAAGAGAAAGATGAGGACGGCACCGAGCGTCCAGATCACGGTGCCGAAACTCATCTGGATCAGCCGAGTCGTTCGATGATGGTGGCGTTGGCCATGCCACCGCCCTCACACATGGTCTGCACGCCATAACGCCCGCCCGTGCGCTCGAGCTCGTTCAGCAGCGTGGTCATGAGGCGCGCGCCCGAACAACCAAGAGGATGACCGATCGCGATGGCTCCACCGTTCGGGTTGACCGTCTCCATGTTGGGATGGAATTCCTTCTCCCACGCCAGCACGACCGAAGCGAAGGCCTCGTTGATCTCGGTGATCGAGATGTCGTTCATGGTGAGCTTGGCGCGCTCGAGAACCTTGCGGGTCGCCGGGATCGGGGCCGTGAGCATGTAACGCGGATCGTCGCCCGCGAGGCTGAAGTTCACGAACCGGGCGCGAGGTGTGAGACCGAGGGCCTTGGCCTTCTCTTCACTCATGATGAGCAGCGCCGCGGCTCCGTCGGTGATCTGCGAAGAGTTACCAGCGGTCACGCGACCGCCCTCTTCAGCGGGCCGGAACGACGGCTTCAACTTGGCGAGGCTTTCCATCGACGTATCGCGGATTCCTTCATCGGCGGTCATCATGTTGCCCTCGGCATCCTTCACCGGAAGGATCTCGCGCTCGAACCGTCCTTCCTTGGTGGCCCGAGCGGCCCTCTCCTGAGACTGCACACCGAAACGATCCATGTCGTCCCGGCTGATGTTCCACTTGTCGGCGATCAGTTCGGCCGAGATGCCCTGCGGGACGAGACCACCTTGGGGCTGATAGCGCTCGCCAACTTTCGGACCGAACGGAAAACCCCACTTGCCATCCGACATCGACGCACCCATCGGAACGCGGGTCATGACTTCCACGCCGCACGCCACGACGACGTCGTACGCGCCAGCCATCACACCTTGAGCCGCGAAGTGCGCGGCCTGCTGCGACGATCCGCACTGACGGTCGATCGTCGTGCCGGGAACCGACTCGGGCCAACCGGCGGCGAGGACCGCGTTACGGGCGATGTTGGCGGCCTGCTCACCGACCTGCATCACACAACCCATCACCACGTCATCGACGATCGCTGGATCGATGCCGTTACGGTCGATGAGTGCCCGAAGCGTCTCGGCGGCGAGATCGACGGGATGCCAATCCTTCAGCTTGCCGTTGCGCTTACCGAGCGGGGTGCGGATGGCATCGACGATGACTGCGTTGTACATGGGAGAACTCCTGGGTTCGGCGGAGCCGGCTCGACCGGCGGGATTCAGTTTGCTTCCTGATCACCGAGGAGGACGAACCCGACCCGATGGAGAACACCGATGTGGGCTCAGGACCTGAATGGTGCGACTTTGCTGATCGCCCGGGACATGGTTCCGACGTCGGTCTCCGACAACTCGGCCGCGAATTCCCGCTGGATGGCCCGGCGATAGAGGATGTTGGCGTCTCGCCACACGAGTCGGCCCATGCGGGTGAGTGTGACCATGACCGCCCGGTTGTCGTCAGCGGTCGGCGCCGATTCGCGGGTCACGTATTCCCGATCGACGAGCGAATCGATCCGGCGCGACAGAGTGGACGGTACGGCCGCGAGCGCTTCGGCGAGTTCCTTGACTCGCATCTGATCGTCGTTGTGCGCAAGAGCCGCGAGGATGTCGAACTGTGGCAACGACAGTTGGAATTCATCGGCCATCTCGGCCTCGATGAGACGCGAAACGACTTCGGCCGCCGTCTGGAACGCCCGCCACAACGCGACCCGCTCGGAGTCGAGCCTCGGCATTCAGTTCCGCGCTTCGTCGATGTCGGGCATGGTGTCGCTCACTTCCGTCCCCAGTGGGACTCGCCTCCCCAAGCGATTCGTCAAGAACACTAACGAACGACCGGCTTGTTGTCACGGGAAAGTTCCGCTTGCAACAAACAGTGGAGAGGTTCAGGAGCCGAACGACGCCACGAGCTCGAGCGCCTGTTCCCATGTGGCGCGCTCGGCGAGCAACTTGCGGAAAGGCATCAGTTGCTTGGGTCGGCTCACTCCCAGTGCGGCGCGCAGCCGCCCGTCGCGGTGATAGAGGGCCACGAACGACTTCTCGTCGGGTGAACCCGCGACGATCTCGATCTCTTCATCGCCTTGGGCCCGACCGAGGAACTGAATGCGCACACCGAATTGGTCGCTCCAGAAGAACGGCACTTCGGCGTAGGCCTTGGGAGTTGCACCTCGGGCAACCGCGAGAAGATTCCGGGCCGCCGCCGCGCCTTGTTCGGATGCATTGGTCCAGTGCTCGACCCGGACCTCCTGTTCGAGGAGTTCATTGGGCCAACGCGCCACATCCCCTGCGGCGTAGATGCCCGGAACGCCGGCGCACAAAGTCGCGTCGCACACCACTCCGTCACGGATGGTGAGCCCGGAATCGTTCAGCCACTCCGTCGCCGGTGACACACCGACCCCCACCACCACCACATCGGCGGGCACGATCTCGCCGCCCTCGAGTTCGACCCCGGCCACCCGACGACTTTCACCTTCCACGAATCGCGCGACCTTCACCTCACAGCGAAGATCGACACCGTTCTCCGGGTGGATCCGTGCGACGAGACGTCCCATCTCCACGCCGAGACCGCGCATCAAGGGAGCCTCAGCGCCTTCGAGAACCGTCACCCGACATCCGAGTTGCCGCGCCGTCGCCGCCACCTCCAACCCGATGAATCCGGCGCCGATCACCACGACCCGCCGTTCGGGAAGTAGCTCACTTCGCAAACTCAACGAATCGTCGAGGCCACGCAACACATGAATGCCGCGCCAATCCGGCTGGTTGGGGAGTCGGCGAACGTGACCACCAGTGGCGATGATCAAACCATCGAACTCGACGGTTCGACCCGACGCGAGTTCGACCTCGCGCTTCGCGGTGTCGAGTCGAACGGCGACCGCACCGAGGACCCACTCGGCGCCAAGGGCCTCCAGGTCTTCGGGCTTGCGCAACCGGATCCGGTCGGGCTCCCATTCGCCGGCCAAGACCTTCTTCGACAACGGAGGTCGGTCGTACGGAGGATTGGGTTCGTCTCCGATCACCACGATGCGACCGGTGAACTTCTCCTGACGAAGGGTTTCGGCCGCGCGCAAACCAGCGAGGGACGCGCCCACGATCACGATCTGCTCGGGGTCCGACGACATGCTCCCACGATGCCACGCTCGGGTGGGGTCGTACCAACGAGCCGACACAATGAGTGCGTGGACCACCCGTTGATCGAGGATCCATCCGATCCCCGACTGGCCGACTACATCGGTCTCTCCGACCGTGACATCAATCGTCGTCGAGAAGACGAGCGCTTCTTCATCGCCGAGGGGCCCGAGGTCGTCCGCCGTCTCGTCGCCAGTGGACTCGACATCCGTTCCATCGTCGTCTCACCCAATCGGATGGCCGACATGAGCGAGGCATTGGCCGGCGCGAAAGCGCCGGTGTATTTGGCCGAACGTTCGGTGGTGTCGGCGGTAGCCGGATTCGATCTACATCGAGGGGTGATCGCCTCGGCCAACCGACCGCCCACGGCATCATTGAGCGATGTCCTCGGTCGGCCGTCCATCGCGAGTGGCGGACACCGGATCGCAATCCTCGAAGGTCTGAACGACCACGAGAACCTCGGCGCCATCGCCCGCTCGGCTCGGGCTTTCGCGATCGACGCCCTCGTCCTCGACGAGCGGTGCGCCGATCCGTACTACCGACGAACGGTTCGGGTCTCGATGGGCGAGATCCTCTTCCTACCGATCGTGCGCACTTCGGTTGATTCGGCCATGGCAGTGATTCGTTCGCTGGGAGGCTCGAGCCTCGCGCTCACACCGGCGGCCGATGCCGTTGCCATCGGAGAACTCACGGTCGATCACGACGCACCACTCGCGTTCGTGCTCGGTGCCGAAGGAAGTGGACTCAGCGATCGAACACTTCGGGATGCCGATCACCGAGTACGAATCGAGATCGCGCCCGATGTCGATTCACTCAATGTGGGGCACGCGGCTGCCGTAGCCTTCGCGCTGCTTCGCCGTCGTAGTAGTTAGCGCGTAGATCGAGCACTCCGTCGCGCACGGTGTAGAGCGACCAGCCGGCGAACGAGCCACCCGACTCTTCGCCCTTCCATTGAGCCCAGGCCACCGTCTCATCGCCCGCGGCATCGATGAGGCTGAACGTCGTGCCCGAAGCGTCGGCACCGACCAGGGCCCGACACTCGACGTGAGCATCGGTACTCCAGAGTTCGCGCACCATGGCCAACGCGGAACCACTGCTCGCGGTGCCCTTGACTTCGTGTGCCGCGCTCACGTGGTCGGGAAACACGTCGGGGCGAATGCGGGCGTACGCCGCGGCATCGACGTAATCCGACGCGTAACAGACGAGCCCATCGCGTAAGCGGTACACACTCTGACCGGCGATCGGATACTCAGTCCCGCCGACCGGAACCACCATCTCCCACCGCGACCAACCGACCGTGGTCTCGGCCATGGTTTCCCAGTTCGCGAAATACACGCCCATCTTGGGCAACCTTCGTTCCATCTCGCCCATGAAGCTGGCGATGGCGTCACGACCTCGCTGTGGACCGGCGAACGGATCGCAATAAACGGCGTCGTCGGTGAAGAGTTGGACGAGCCGCGTGTAACGCTGATCGTCCTCGACCGAGCCGAACATCTGGATGATGTCGTGCGCGGTCGTCATTCGGATCAGCCCCGTCCGCCACCCGGCGCGACGGTGCTGACACCATCGGTCCGGAAAGCCGGATCGTGCTTGCGCAATTCGGCCCGGGCGATCGTCATCTTGTGCACCTCGTCGGGACCGTCGGCCAAACGCAGAGTACGGATGCCGGCGTACATACCCGCCAACGGGAAGTCCTGCGACACTCCGCCTCCACCATGGGCTTGGATCGCGCGATCGATGATCTTCAGCGCGACGTTCGGTGCCGCCACCTTGATCGCGGCGATCTCGGTCCGGGCGCCCTTGTTGCCCACGGTGTCCATGAGCCACGCGGTCTTCAGCGTCAGGAGCCGGATCATCTCGAGTTCGATTCGCGCTTCGGCGATCCAGTCCTGGATGTTCGATCGCTCGGCCACGCGCTTACCGAAGGTCGAACGGCTGAGAACGCGCTGACACATCAGTTCGAGGGCCCGCTCGGCGGCTCCGATGGTCCGCATGCAGTGATGAATTCGCCCGGGTCCGAGGCGGGCCTGGGAGATCATGAAGCCGTCACCCTCGGAAGCGACCAAGTTGCTCACCGGAACGCGACAATTCTCGAAGCGGACCTCACCGTGTCCCTCGACGTCGTTGTATCCGAACACTCGAAGGTCACGCACCACGGTGACACCGGGGGTGTCGACGGGTACGAGGATCTGACTCTGCTGCTTGTGAGTCGCGGCCGCGGTGTCGGTCTTGCCCATGACGATCATGATCTTGCAGTTCTTGTGGAAGATGTTGGAGGTCCACCACTTGCGACCGTTCAAAACGTAGTGATCGCCATCGCGTTCGATGCGTAGAGAGATGTTGGTCGCGTCCGACGACGCCACGTCGGGCTCGGTCATGCCGAACGCACTACGAATCTCACCGTCGAGAAGAGGGCGGAGCCACTTCTCCTGCTGCTCGGCCGTACCGAACATGGCGAGCACCTCCCTGTTGCCGGTCTCGGGCGCCGAGCAGTTGCACGCCTCGGATGCGATCGGCGAACGACCCATGATCTCGGCGAGTGGCGCGTAGTCGAGGTTGCTGAAGCCCTCACCCCACCAACCCGAGTGCGGTTGGAAGAGATTCCACAGTCCGCGCTTCTTGGCTTCGGCCTTCAAGGTGTCCATGATCGGCGGATAGAAGTGCGGATCACCCGAGTCGTGAACCTGTTGGTCGTAGACCGACTCGTTGGGATAGATCCACTCGTCCATGAACGCGAGCAGACGCTCGCGGTACTCGAGACACCGGTCGGAGAAGGCGAATTCCATGGGTTCGACCGTACTCCTTATGACTTTCGACGCCGAAACCCTCGTCGATCCTCGGCTTTGAGCCGTGCCTTCTGCTCGTCTTCGAGTGCGGCCTCCTCGGCAACGAGGCGTTTCATGCTCTCGAGCCGACGCGGGTCGAGCGCTCCGGCATCGACGGCGCTCCGAACCGCGCAACCCGGTTCTTCTTCGTGTTTGCAATCCCGAAACCGACAGTCGTCCATCAGATCGAAGATGTCGGCGAAGGCGCGCTCGATGCCGTGACCGCTTGACCACAGACTCACCGCGCGCACCCCGGGTGTGTCGATCAGCCAACCAGCCGAGCCGACGGGTTCGGCTGGAAGTGCAACGAGCGACGATGCCGTCGTCGTGTGACGACCACGTTGGTCACCTTCACGAACCGATTCGGTCCGCTGCGCCGAGTTGCCGACGAGCGCATTGACGATCGTGCTCTTGCCCACGCCACTCGCCCCGAGGAGCGCGATCGTGCGGCAACCGGCCGCATAACTCCGAAGTCGATCGAGACCATCACCACGAACTCCCGACACCACATGGAACTCCACACCGGGAGCCACCGAGCGGAGTGACTCGAGGCGGGCAGCCTCTTCGACCGGGTCGTCGAGAAGATCGCGCTTCGACAGCACGACCACCGGTACGGCACCACTGTCGAAGGCCAGAACGAGTTCGCGCTCGAGCCGTCGCTGATTGGGCGGACTGGCGATCGCGTGCAACAAGAAGACGAAGTCGATGTTGGCCGCGATGGTGTGGGCCTCGGCGCGCTGACCCTCGAAACTCGCCCGGCGCACGAAAGCGCTCCGACGGGGGAGCACCGACTCGATCCGCTCACCGTCGGCCGAAACGACGACCCAGTCACCCACGGCGACATCGGCTCCGATGTTCCGGACACGGGCGACATCGCCCGTCGAGTCATTGGTGGGCGGCGAATACCAGACGGTGCTCCAACCGCGGTCGATACGCGCCACCCGGCCGGGTCGCGCCTTGTGTTCGAGGTCGGCCGACGATTCACGCCAGATCTCGTCCCATGTCACATCCCAGCCGAGGGACTCGATTCCGACCTCCACGGGACCGACCGTAGCCTTCGTGCCGGCGTGTCCTCCCCCACCCAACACGCCGAGGATTCCATGCTTGCTCGTATCGCCCGCTGGTGCTTCCGTCACCGTTGGCTCACCATCATCATCTGGATCGCCACACTCGTCGGCGGTTCGGCCGTGGCCCAAGGTGTCATGGGTGGTGACCGATTCGAGACGCGTTTCTCGATCCCCCAGACCGAGAGTCGTCGCGCCCTCGAACTTCTCGACGAAGCGTTCCCCGACAAGGACTCGGTGACCGACGCTCAGCTCGTGGTCGAAGCGCCGCAAGGGATCGATGATCCGTCGGTCAAGAGCGCTCTGTCGTCGCTCTTCTTGTCGGTCACCGATGGTGTCCCGGGGCTTCGACTCACGAGCCCGTACGAATTGCCGAACATCTCCAACCCAGCCGGCGGTGAACGACTCATCTCGGCGGACCGAACGATCGCCTATGCCGAACTCGGACTACCGGCGATCGAATCGCAAGAGGGACAGACGCTGCTCGGTGAACGCATCATGGAGGTCGCCAACGAACATCTGGACGAGGTGCCTCTGCCCGAGGGCGTGAGTGTGGAGTTCGGCGGCGACCCGTTCGTCGACTTCGAACTGCCCGAGAGCGAAGTGGTCGGACTTCTCGCCGCCATCATCATCCTCGTCCTCGCCTTCGGCTCGGTACTGGCGATGGGGCTACCCATCGGTACCGCACTCATCGGGCTCGGCACCGGAGTGGCGATCATCACGATGATCAGTCACCTCATGGAAATGCCCGACTTCTCGTTGCAGATCGGCGCGATGATCGGCATCGGAGTCGGGATCGACTACGCGCTCTTCATCGTCACGCGCTATCGCGAGGGGTTACGCAGCGGGATGTCGCCCGAGGATGCCACGGTCGTGGCCGCCGACACCGCCGGACGCGCGGTCCTGTTCGCCGGCATCACCGTCATGATCTCGCTTCTCGGCATGTACATGATGGGAATGGCGTTCGTCTACGGACTCGCCATCGCCGGATCGGTCGCCGTGGGATTCATGGTTCTCGCTGCTCTGACGCTGTTGCCGGCACTGCTTTCGCTCGTGCGCCATCGGATCGATGTGACCACTCGGGCTGCTCTCGCCTCGCTCGTGGTGTTCGCAACGTTGTCGCTCGTGGGCGTGATCTTCCTCGGCACGCTGTCGCTGTTGCCGATCGGGCTGCTCGCCGCCGTGGTGATCATGGCTCTGAGTTTCGTGATCAAGAGTTGGCGCACACCGATCGCCCATCGCGAACCCAAGCCACGCGAGGAGCAACTGTGGTTCCGTTGGAGTCGCCTCGTGCAGCGTCGACCCTGGACGTCATTCGCTCTCGGCCTCGCCTCATTGATCGCACTCACGCTTCCGCTCTTCGGTATGCGTCTCGCCTTGAGCGACAACGGCAATCGGGCCGAGTGGCAGACCGCGCGTCGTGCCTACGACCTCCTCGCGCGCGGATTCGGTCCGGGATTCAGCGGACCCCTCACCTTGGTCGGTGAAGTGCCAGCCGACGCGACCGACGACGATGTCGATCGTGCGAATGCCGAACTCACCGAGGCGTTGCGCGCCGAAGACGGCGTCGCCTACGTGTCCGAACCAATGGCGGTGACACCCGAGCTCACTTTGTGGAAGGTCGTACCGACCACGGCTCCGCAGGACGAAGCGACATCGGAACTCGTTCATCATCTGCGCGATCAGGTGATCCCGGGTGCACTCGACGCCACGAACCTGGCCGAGTACCCGATCAACGTCGGTGGTTTCACGGCCATTGCCGTGGATCTTTCCGACTACTTCGGTCAGCGAGTGTTCATCTTCATCGCTGCGGTGCTGGTGCTGTCGTTCCTCTTGTTGATGGCGGTCTTCAGAAGTCTTCTGGTCCCACTCAAGGCCGTCCTCATGAATCTGCTCTCGATCGGCGCCGCCTACGGAGTGGTGGTGGCCGTGTTCCAGTGGGGATGGCTCGCCGATCTCATCGGCGTGGGTCGGGCCGGACCCATCGAACCCTTCATCCCGATGATGTTGTTCGCCATCGTCTTCGGACTGTCCATGGACTACGAGGTCTTCCTGCTCTCGCGTGTGAAAGAGGAGTTCGACCGCACCGGCGACAACAGTTCGGCCGTGGCCGACGGCCTCACGGCCACCGCGCGTGTGATCACGGCAGCGGCCCTGATCATGGTGGCCGTCTTCGGAAGTTTCGTGGCCGGTGACGACCGCACCGTGAAGTTGTTCGGACTCGGTCTCGCCGTGGCCGTGTTCATCGATGCCACTCTGGTCCGAATGGTGCTCGTACCTGCGACGATGGAACTTCTCGGGGCACGCAACTGGTGGATCCCGAAGTGGCTCGACCGACTCCTTCCGCGCATCGATGTGGAAGGCCACGCGAACACGGTGGCAACCGAGCGCACTTGACAAGCGACCGGCCGATGCCGTAGCGCTAGATAAATATGACCGCCCCCACCGGTAAACTCCTCGTCATCGTCGAGT
>SXGQ01053032.1_pt1 | contig 10403 bp, 24 predicted proteins | sample 3178371 | NCBI WGS metagenome assembly SXGQ01 (sample SAMN11356859, study PRJNA531348) | freshwater metagenome | isolation source: freshwater sample F1-20 | place: China: Fuxian Lake, Yuxi | collected 2017-12-25 | reverse complement strand
TTGTTTCTGTTTGTTAAGGTTGCACCACCGAAGTTGGGTTGAAGCGGCCAGCTCTCCCGGATTTAACTAGAGATCTGGTCGCTGTAACAAAGCAGCGATGGAGAACGAACAATGGTGTTCGAACTCAAATACAATAATACGAGCTATAGGAACGACGACAATGGACAAGAAGCAGATGGCGTCTTTGATTGATAGTATTATCGCTGAAGTTATCAAACTGGACGGGAGTGTCGATGAGAAGACGGTCAGGGGTTTGGTGGGTGCTCACATCCGTCGTCGCAGGGCCGAAATGGTGAATGATATGAAGCAAGCATTGGGGCTCACAGAGTCTGTAGCAAGTTGAGTTTTCCTGATTGGAAAGGCTGCACCCCGAACTGGGGGTGCGGCCTATTCTCTTTCTGTGCTTAATTTTTCAGGAATCTTTGTCGTGTCCGTCAGCTTGCTTACTGATGAAATGCAGTGTCTTGTTCCGAGCGTGTTGGATGATGCACTCGAAAGCCACTCCGACAACGCGAGAGAATGTGCTCAGAAGTTCGAAGCGTGGTGCAATGCTGAGCAGATTCGCACCCTCGAAATCCGGCGAGACTCCAGCTGGAGGGCGTGGCGGCATGCTTGGATTCTGGCCACGCAGCAGCGTCGGCAGTAGCAGTTCATTTTATTTCTGCACTTAATTCTTCGGGAGTCTTTGCCATGTCTGACGATGCAGATGTTGTCGAAAAGCGTCGACTGATCAGCCTGATTATTCAAGCGGTGAAAGCACACGCGATCGCAACACCCAATGCCCGGCAACCAGACGGCGATATGCTTTTCGCGTTGGCTTTCCGCTCCGTCGTCGAACTGCGGCAGATTGCAGAGAATGCCGGGCTCCGATTGTCTTCTCCCTCAATTACGGTGTGAGCATCACACACAACACCCGCAAGGAAACTAACAATGTGGTGTACACGCGACGGAAAGAATCTCACCAGTCAGCAGGTGTGTGACGAATTGTTGCGGCGATGCGGTTCATCGTACACCGTCAACACGCTGCACGCAGCCTATCGTGTCGGGGCAGTGTACCAGAATGGTGGAATCTGGTTTCAGCGGATCGAATGACGTGGTTGACATGTCGCTTTCCTGATTGGAAAGACTGTACCCCCGCTGATGGGGTTGAATGTATTTAACGGCTAATATTGTTGTTGTAACAATACATAGTCTGATCAGAAATAACTATAACGGAGAGACGAGATGGCTAGTGAATTCAATGCTGTCAAGCTTGTGCACGTTGAAGAATGCGGCCTTAAGTTTGAGGTCTCAGGCACATGGAATGACAAGCCTTATCATGTTGATGTCTGGATAGAGCTTGAAGGACGAGATGTCGAAATCAAGCCGATGGTTGAAGGCGAATTCAACCCAAATGCCGATGGTCCAGATTTTACAGATGCTCTCTTTAGTAATCAACGTTTTATCGAGTTGCATAATCGTGGATATGATTGTTGGAGTATTTTCCCAGCCGGTCCCACCCAGTTTTCCTGACTGGAAAGGCTGCACCCCCGCACTGGGGTGCAGCGGCCAGCTCTCTTGGATTTAACGAGAGATCTGGTCGCTGTAAAAGCCTACTTTGTCCCTCGATAAAATCACTGAATTTATTGGAATGGAGGTGATGCCTTCTGAATGGTCATGATGATGGTCATGATGATGACGATGACGACGATTATGATCCAAACCAAATGATGTGAGAGGGATGCGTCTCGATGAACACCGCATGTTGATGAATGATTGAAACAATTGTTGAAAGAATATTGATAGCATCCTTTAGGGAGAAGTTATGGCCGAGAAAGAAATCAAGCTCGCCAATGACTTTGGGACGTGGGACAAGGAATGTGCCCACCAACTTCGTTCAGCAGGACTGAACCAAGAACAAATAGGCATTGTTATTGGAATGCTCGCTGAGCATCGTCAGCGTGCGGATAACCAAGGCTTTGTTCGAGGTTATGAGTCAGGGTTTGAAGGAGCGACAAAAAGGCTTGACTATTAGAAAGGGGCCTGATATGGCACGTCCCCCGCCCTAGTGTATGAAATTCATCGATCTAAAGAAATCGTCTTCGTTAATCTAATTTGGCTGCCGGAGGTCAGCTTGTGTGGTGACTGTCACACATGGTTAGCAGTTGCAATTTTACCTGAGTGGGATTAGGTCTCACTCAGGTATTTTTATAAGGAAACAATTAACTGGTAAAGAAAGCTTGCTGATGATTTCGGCACGTGGGATCGGCATGCCAAAGAGCTTCGGGAAGCTGGATTTAATCTATGCAACCAGAGTAGAGTATTTTCCTGAATGGAAAGGCTACACCTCTGCACTAGAGTGGACTGAAAAGGAGTATTGGGGAATGATTTCAAACGTGATCACGCAGACGGGAGTTGCTGCCATGAAGTATTGTATGAAAGTCTCAAAAAGACACTGGTATTGTCTGGGGGGATTCTCTAATCCCGATTTGTTTCGACGAATGAAACAGGGAGCGTGGGAATATTGGGAATCTTTCCGGTAACCTGCTGGGGCGAGTCGTAAAAAATTACTCGATCGGGCGAATATATCGTTGATTTCTATAGACAGACAAGACTACCACGCTGCCGCCTAGATATTCAGAAAAGTGATTCACGCCAACGCGCTTCGTTGGATACCTGTGCCCGTCGCCCATCTGGACAATTTCATCACCTTCCTGCAGTATCTCACCGATAACCAGCATCGGGTGGTGTATATTCCGGTTGTTCAGCTATCAAATGGTCTTTCGCAATCTGCGTATCTATCTGCCTCTGCCCAAACATCCGCCGGAAAGGCCAAATGCTTATCATTTGATCCCTGCACAATCGCCAACGCAAGCTGTCGAACCAGCTTCTGCCGATCAGCCTGCTCTGGGCTAATGCTGCCGTCGGCCCATTCGCCGCACCACTCACTCACCATAGTCTTCGGCCACATTGACTTTGTATCAGACGATGGCGAATGTCGCCTGCACACGCCGTTCGTTGTTTTCTTCAGCCAGTACCGACAATTGCCACAGACAGACTCTTTCATTGCTTCCCACCCCTTGATTCTCTATGTATTACAGCAGCATTCTTCGCTAGGAGTAAGGTATCTTCAGTAGTTATTCTCTTACTGCAGTACCATAACTGATAAAATGTCTCACGACCAAATCCCTTTTGAATACCATCAATTCGATAATCTCCACAGGTATAGCGAAACCGATTAGCGAGAGCCTCACGACGCCATTTCATATCATACCCTCCAGATTTGTGTGCCAAAACGGCTCTTTCTTGATGAGAACAGCGAGTTCACGCTCACTCATGTCTGCCCATCGCTCAAAATCGCCAACACCGTGTCCAAAACCTTCGCCTCAGTCCACTCGCCATGTTTGTTATCGCGGACCATGCCAGTCGGCAAAATCCGTGATCCCCGTGATCCCCGTGATCCCACCACCATGTTACAATAAATACCAATCTGGTTAATATACCGAACCATTATTTTGCAATTCTATGAACCTCTTTAAGATTGATCAGATTTAACTCTCAATGTCCCATCCTCTAAAACTTCAACAACAATCTCTGTTCTGTAAGATGAAAACAAACAATGATGCAAATCTTGCATTTTTGCCCCTGTCCAGGACAGTGGCACATCCTCATCAAGAGGAAAACTAACTTTTCCGGTATGATAATTATTGAATGATTCCGTCGCAGCGTCGTTTATCGACAAATAGACTGGCATTCTAAAAGTGGTAACAACTTGGTTTTCCATAGTAATGACCATCACCCTTCGTCTATTGAGCCAAATTTTACCATATGAGATGAATTAATTACACTGTGTTCGCCGGGTTCCGAGGGTGCAAAGCCCAAGCCTTCTCGCGGATCAATGGCACAGAGCATTCGTTGAACTGGTTGATCGCATCAGACACCATCCGTTCAAGGTACTGCTGCTCCTCTAGACCCCTCAACTCATCATCCGGTCGCCCAAACGTACTATTCTTCAACTTCTGTATACGGGCAACAGCGTCGAATTCTTCGCCCGAGGAAAAACACGACCGATTTGCACCAACGCTCTGAATCTGCGTATTCTGCAGCTTCAACCGCAAAAACAAAACATCACCGGTCACACTCAAATCGGCAGCAGACGAGACTTCAGCAGAATTCCAATTGCTAACGTTGTAAGCGAACACCGCATCAGCCACGATATTGTCGATAGGACTGACGACACAGTGCTCGATTCTCCACCTACCAAACCCCAAAGACGACTCATAAACAGAACAACCACCCTTTTTCAATCTTTCTTTAATGTAGAATTCTATCGCAACTAACAACCACTCAATGGATTCTCGATTCTGAGTGATTGGCTGTAGCATGCCATGCAGTTTGTTTATGTCAATATATCCTGCGCGAGCCCTCATTTCGCTTATAAGAGATACGAGCTGTTCTTGGCGTCCTTTGTCATGTTGACGGATGGAATAGCCATACATTGCTAATTCCTCAATAACTGTTTCTGCCAGTTTATCATCGTCTAATTTTGTTGGGTTCTGCATTACCGCCAGTATCCCTTCCATTTTAACCCACAATAAAACCTCTGAATACCACTATGTTACAGTGGTGAAATATGTAGTTAAATCATAGACCACCCCTAATTTTACTCATATAATTTGAGTATCCTTCTTCATATCCTTTTTTGTAACCTTGAAGATAAGAAGTTTGTCTATGTTCTGTTAATTCTCCGATAACTAACGTAATTTGTTGTTCACTAAAATTAAATTCTCGGAGTTTCACAGCAAATAGTCGGAGCGGATCGGTGGATGACTGGTGGCGGACTCCAACCGGCTCGCTGGTTATCTCATCACTCATCGTCATAATCTCCAAACAGTGTTTGCAAGTCAGAACAGATCCTAACCGTACATGTCCTGTTAGAAGTAGGGTGTCACTGTTGCCCCTCCTGCAGAATTGCAACCGCATGAGCGACTGCGTGTGCACAGACCATCAATTCTAATGTGCCGTCGTCGGATTTGACCGTCACGTCCTCCAATCCCTGCAGCATTTCGACCGCTCGACTCACTGCCTTTGCCGTGCCGATCAGCGTATTCAGATCGGCGATGAATTCGGGTTGCTTCTCGTGCTCGTAATTTCGCACCCATGCTTCCAGCCGGTCGATCGTGTCAACAATATCACTCATGCTACCCCTCTGCAGAATCTAAAACATTAATTGAACTTTTTGATCATATCACAAATCAAATCGCCAATAACAGCATATGCACCAAATTCCGCACAATTCGTTATTCCATTCTGATCAATGATCGATGCGGAAATATCAATGTTTGGTGAATTGAGAGTACATTGCTCCCAGGCGACGGCTACAATAGTATCACTGTTGCGACTTTCGTAGAACGCAATATTCAATTGCTTTCTAGATAAGCCTTCATTATTGAAGATTGACAACACATACCCTTGTTCCCTGCAATTCTCCCATCTCGCAACATTAATGTCGCGATTATGTGCTTGCATACGTCCTTGTATGTGTGCCAAAACGGCTCTTGCTTGATGTCCAGCTCCATCATTTAGATATCTCAACAGTTTTTGCATACGATATTTCCAATTTGTTTGTTTTTAGCACTGGTCCCATGCTCTCTTAGTACCATAGCACAGTTGTCTGCCTTCAAGCAGAAAAAACACATTCTTTTCTTCCTTGTCTTCCTCGTCTTCCTCGTCTTCCTCGTCTTCCTCGTCTTCCTCGTCTTCGTAGTCTTTGCTTGGAATATCGCTCCTGTGGATACAACCTTGAATCTCATATTCAAAAGGCCAACTTGGTTGTTGCATAGATCTGACTTCGCAATCTCCGTGAATTTCGAGACATTCTTCGAGAAGCGAAATGAGTTCAGAAACTCGCATTGCTAACTCCAACAAAAGTGTAAATGTTCTGCTTGTCTCATACTACTATGTTACAGTAGTGACCAATCTGGTTAATATCATTTATAGTTCTTCCAATTCATTTACTGAACGAAAATAAAAGATATCAACAATTGCATCACCGAAAGCTTTTTTCCATCTTTTCGCTATTGATTCAGCAGCTTCTAATGAAGTACAAGCATAGATCACCTTACCAAAGTGAAATGTGATACTCACCGCATGACCAGCAGTGATATTAAATATGTTTATGACGTTTCTCATCAATAACAATTCTAAAAAGCGGTTAATCGTGTGTTGTCAAAAATGGTTTGGTGAAGACAACTACAGAGGATTAACCGCTTATCTTCAATAAAGCCGATGAAACTGACCGCCCGAATTAACTCTCCAACTCCAAAATTTGTTTAATGGAGTCCAGTTTTTCTTTCACTCTGTAAAAATCTTTTCTCCATAGTTCTCTCGATTTTTCAACATTCTCTAGGTTATATTTTAAGCTCGCCTTTTCCCGCATTAAATGGCAAATTTCATCTTCTTTCCAGCAGCATTTCAAAAAGAGGAAAAGTAGACCAAATGATGAGCATATACCAAAAATGAGAAACATCCTAATTGCTCCGAGACGAGAAAATAAGGCAAGTGCCGTGTCTTACGCACCAAATGGTGGCAATGTCACGACCACGTTGTCCCAGTGGTACAGCGTCACGACGTCCTGTTTGAAATAGGGCGTAACTGCTGCCCCTCCTGCAGTATCTCCAACGCATGATCGACCACGTGCGCACTGACCAAGCCGTCGTCGTCAGTACCACCAAAGTCCTCCAACCCCCGCAGCACCTTCATGGCCCGATTTATAACCTTTGCCGCGCCGATCAGCGATTGTAGATCTGCGATGAATGCTGGCTGCTTCTCGTGCCCGTAATCTTGCACCCAGGCTTCCAGTCGATTGATCGTGTCAACTAAGCCGCTCACTGGAGAATCTGCAGGCACTTGCTGCACTGTGCCCAGTTCTGCCTGCAGTGCGTGTGGCTCATGCTCCACCTCGATCTGTCTTTTTGGATCAGCAGACTCCCACCAAGTTCCTCCTGCGTCAAAGAGAGCCCCAGAGAAACGTATGAACAGCCTGTCGTTCGTTTCATCACTCATCATCGTCTCATTTCGGCTTGGTTAGATGATTGACCACACGCTTACTTGATTAGTTCTCAAATCGTTGTAATCATTTGACGAGAACACTCTGGACCAATCCCTGACTCAATTGATTCTGGTACCGTAAGAGTCCTTCCACATCGTCCACACCGACCAGCATGTTGAATTTTATAACTGATGGGCATCGTTTTCTTGCCCCATATTACATCAAGTGTCCATCTGGCGACCGCAACAGGCAAGCTTTCAGATGGTGGGCTCTTGGATGTTAGACGAATTGAACCATCAGTACCAACAATGCCGATGTACGTGTAGGAATTCTCATTATCAGGACCTGTCAAATAAGAAATAAACCACGTTGGTTTGAAATTCCCATTTGCCGGAGAATATGTAACCTTGAACGTGTAACGCTTTCCATTGTTATTCTCAACAGTGAAAATTGATTTACCAGCCATTACAAATTCGGTCGAAATCATCGTATATCTCCAGTAAAGTTAATCGTCTGATACCCCATTGTTACATCGGGATATATGTCAGTTAAATAACAGATCATCACTCTAGACAACACCCAAAAACTATCGACGGTTGTATGGGGACTCGCTGGATATTACATCGCAACTAAACCACCGACGTTAGTTTATGATGTATCTCTTTGATGGCAAAGGGTGGACATTTATAACCATGCACAATTCACCAAACTCTTGAATTGCTATCCGCTTCGTCATTCCTAACTCCACCACACAACTCGCACGAAAATTTTTGCGATTTATAACCTAGCTAAGAAATTTCTGCATGCCTATGTTAGATCTAGACTTTTTTCCAACTATCCATAAAAGAAATGATATTCAGCTTACCAACTGGATTTGAAGAATGAACTATGTATTTTGGTAGATTACTATAATTGAATAGTAACTTCTTTCTCCAGCAAAACAACGGCATCGGCAATAGCAACTTTCGACATAGCAAAACACCCCTAGACAAGAGACAGAACACAGAAACGGAAAACACTAAAGAACACCCACTACGCTAGGGCAGCAGGAAAGATCAAAACTCAAGATGTTTAATTAGACTATGTAGCCTATGTAAAGAATTCGGAAAATCTTCTGAACACTCCGTAGCATAATCAATAGTCTGAGATAACGCCGACAATAAGGTTTTTCTAAAGGCTCCGGACAGAATAGAATCGATTCTCTGCAGTTTTGCATATTCCGGGGAATCATGAGGAATCCTGGCAAGAGCGGTTTTCAGTTCTTCCCGGATACGGGGAAGAATGCCGGAAACAGGTAGACATTCGTCAAAGAACGGAATGAGTTCAGACACAGCAAACACCCTAGACAAGTGAGAGAACGGACAACGGAAAGATCAGTAACCCCAGCGATACCATACCGAATGTTCTTTCACCCCAGGAATACTGCCGGTGACTAACATTGTTCCGGATTCCCAATCTCCCGGTGGCGGATTTCGAACATCATCGATATACATGCTGTACATTACATAACTCCAACAGGTCTTAGTAGTTTCAGCAATTGTTTCAATCATTCATCAACATGCGGTGCTCATCGAGATGCCTCTCACACATTTGGTTTGGATCATAATCGTCATCATCATCATCATGACCATTCAGAAGACATCATCTCCATTCCAATATACGTGCGTGCGTTTCCACGTAGGAAAATCGGAATTCAAAACCATGCCGTGTCGACGTTGAACTTCGCCAGTGTCTTGTTTCTATTTGAACGCTGGATTTGCCTGATACTTGACACCAACTTGATTCAATCTAATTTTAAGGGAAATAATTGCATCCTTTTCTGTGCATCCCTGTCCGTAATATTGCCCAAATTCGGCATACCACATTGCATTACCAGACCATAGGTTTTGATACGTTCTCAGATTCATCGTCTCGTCTTCCTCGTCTTCCTCGTCTTCGTAGTCTTTGCTTGGAATATTGCGTATGCGCGAAAAAAGTGAAAGTGTTGATTGCTCAGCCCCCTCGCCTGTACGCTGCACGACCACACTCCGTTACTGTGCATCCAGCTTCGTTCGCTGGCACAATTTCACCAGTGAACACCAGAGACCAGTCCGGCGCAAACGTCACAAGCGGGTATTGCCCATCCCATCGCTGACCACCCAACGCAGCCATCCGCCGCCCGGGTGCCCACTCTGAGAACCGGACCACTACCGCCGGTTTTGCCGATCGTGTCGAGAGCAGACGTGCAGTATCCATGCCCTGCAGCCAACTGCTCACAATCTGCTCGCTTCCCACTAACTGAATTGCGTAACGTTCCATTGCTCTGATCCCTCAAAACCGATTGGAAACCCGTCACGATCAGAACTTAGGATGTATAGTCTTGTCAATAATCGCACCATCTACGACATTCAGATACCAACTTTGACGAATGCGATTGGTGTCGCAGAATTCACCTGGTCTTCGTTCCCAAGCATTCACACGGTATTTGTCATTTCCCAGATCAATGACATTAATGGTACTTCTGAATGATATTCTATTGTTCGCCCATTTCTTAATCTGTGCTATGACTGGCGAATCTTCAGAAGCAGACAAACGAGGCTTATCAGAACCAACCGAGAGTAATGCAGTCATTCTTTAGCTCCTGTTTATTTTATTTTCGATCACCACACATATCTGTTACAGTATCAGATATTATTGTTAATAACGAGCCGGTTCGTTTCAAGCCCCAGCGGGGCCAGTTTGCAGACTCGGATGGTTGTCTTCATTTTGCCGGAACCTTCGGCTGAATTCGCCTGATTTCGATCGGCAGTCGCATCAGTGTGCCATTTATGCCATCCAGTTCGACTTGATAGAGCACGTGAGATTCATGCAGGACGGAGTACTTGCGACATTCACAGCCAACAATGCGTCCCGGCCACCAGCTAGGGGAAAGCTGTTCGTTAGGATCGTCTTCCCTGGAAATTCGATATACTTCAACCCGTTCATTCCAATTATATGTCAGCATGGGCCATTTAGCTTCAGTCATTGCACACCTCGTCTTCAGAAATACATTACCTGTTTATTTCAATCCTTTGGTGCAAATCCATTAGCTGAACTAATGGATGATCTTGCACATACTATGTTCGGATCTAAAGAAGGAGCAGGTGGTGATACTCTAGCACACTTGCTACATATCCTGCTATTGAGTACCTCTTCTCGATCCTTCTCAACATCATTCGGGCAATGTTGACATTTCATTTGAATCTCCTGAAATTTCAGAGCGAACCACGACGATATCCGCTGGTGCTTTAACACCAATCTTGACAGTATTACCGATGCTCAAGATAATTATACGAATATCATCACCGATATCAATGCTTTCACCTCTTTTTCTCGTCAGCACTAACATAACATT
>SXGQ01653275.1_pt1 | contig 10404 bp, 14 predicted proteins | sample 3178371 | NCBI WGS metagenome assembly SXGQ01 (sample SAMN11356859, study PRJNA531348) | freshwater metagenome | isolation source: freshwater sample F1-20 | place: China: Fuxian Lake, Yuxi | collected 2017-12-25 | reverse complement strand
CTGGTATTTTCGGGTTACCTTGCGCTGTAGGTGGCTTAGCATAAGGGTTGTAAATATCTTCAGCACTGCCGCCAAAGGTTTTCAAAACATCAATGTAATTCTTAGCCTGTCGGTTTAATGCGTTTTCGCGCTGCTGGACAAGTTCATCAGCAATATTCAGTATGTTTTTACGTTGTGCTGGAGTAAAGCTGCCGCCTACTACAAGTTGTTGCAACAGCAGTTGAACTCTTTGCGGAACGCTTGGGTTCCCTATAACGGTTTTCTTGTCGCCTTCCTGAACTACTCCGGATGGGTCATACATTTTTGCAAGGTTGTAAATGGTTGCGCCATCAGCAACAGGGTTGCCGCTATTTGCCAGCGCAATAGATGATTGCAAAGCGTTATACCTGTTTGATAACTCAACATCACCACCAGATTTTAATACGGCTTCCCACTTGGTCATTACTTCAAGCCTGGCTTTACCGACGGCAGTCGCGTCATCCAATCTAACTGCCACTTTTGGCGCATTATCAGCCTTCACCTGATCAACGCGCTTATTGACTACTCCAATTTGCTCTCCTGTCAATTCACTAATTGGAACTTTAGGAAACATTTGAGCTGCAATTCTATTAAATTCAGTGCCGAAGGATGGTGGCGCAACAGTCTTCCCTGCACCAGTAGCCACTGTTGTGACAGCTCCTGTCAGTGGGTTTCGCTCAACGACAATGCCGCCTTCAGAAACGGTTGTTTGCTTCCCGCGAGTCGCATCTACAGCTTCAATATACGATTTCAACTCGGCTCGTCCAGCAGGCGTTTCCATCAGTTGGCGTAGGATGTTCTGGTCAATTCCAGCCGCTTGCGCTTTTTGCAGATAGCTGGTGTCAGCCGCCTCATCAATCATCACTTGCTCTGGTCGGCCTAGTGTCATCAGGCTTGGAATCAACTGTTGAGCAGCTTGTGTTTGCTGACGCGATTGCATTTGAGCAGCACGTTGCCTGGTGGCCTCTTGCCGTTGATATGCGGTGTCTGCTCCAAGCAGAATCTTCTGCGCCAACTCGGTATGGCCCATCTGGTACGCACGTTGTGCCGCAGGCCCAAATGTCTCGGGGTCGTTGAGGTTGATGCTGCGAATGATCTGGTCTTGCTCTGTCACCCGGCGCATACCTGGGTCTTCCCCGCCCAGCATCCTGCCAATGCCGCTGGCAAGTCCCCTGGCACCAGCGTAGATGCCAGCTTCAGCGCGTTGCATGGGGCTTAGCTTGGCGTAGGCCAATGCCTCTTGCTGCAAGGCAGCATCCTTCTGCTCCTGATAGCGTTCGGGGCTGACGCCAAACAAGGATTCAACAATTTGAGTCATAATTAGCGCCCCATGTAATTGGTACTATCATACATATCGCCATATCCAGGCATCATTATTGGCCCAGTTGGTCTATTAAAGTATTTTGACAAAGCATCTTTCAGCTCTGGGCTTTCTGCAGCACCCGAAAACGCAGTACCAAACGGGCTGTACTGATTGGCTTCATATTGTGATTTGGCAGCGCCCATTGCGCCCAATAAGCCAAATCTTCCAGCATCAGCACCACCTGTCATAGCCTTGCCGCCAAGGGCTGCGCTCATCTCCATCGGCCCCATGCCTTGCTCCTCCAGACGACGAACTTGGTCGGCATAGGCGCTGTAGGGCTGCAATGCACCTGCGACGTTTGCGTTGTACTGCCCAAACAAACCACTTCCAGCACCAAACAGCCCAGTGCCAAACTGCATCCTCTGTTGCTCCAATTGCTGCTGTCTTGACAACAGATCAGCACCAAACCCTTGAGCCGCCATGCCGAATTGTTGGCCTTGACCTAGCAATCCGGTGCCAAAACTTGCTGCTGCCCGATTCTCTTGTTGTTGCCTTGCAAGCAGGTCAGCACCAAATCCTTGCCCCGCCATTCCAAATTGTTGGCCTGCTTGCATAGCACCCAGCCCAAACTGCTGGCGCTGCTGATTCAGTCCCTGTCCTGCTTGAATAGCTCCCATGCCGAATTGCTGTCCTGCCATTCCCAATTGCTGACCTTGGCCTAACAAATTAGCACCAAAAGCTGCACTCTGCTGTCCTGCCTGCTGCGCGTTTGCTGCTAGGACAGCATCTTGTTGCGCCCGAGCGTTGTACATGGCCTGAAGCTCTGGCGTTGTTGCACCCATGCCTGTGCTAGTGGCACCAACGCTCAAACCTCCACGGCCCTGCTGGAACAACTGATTTTGCAGGTTTGCACTCTCCTGCTCACGCCCAGGTGCCAGCAAAGCCATCTGACGCCTCATGTACTGCTGCTCAACATCTTGCGGGTTCTGACCAACGTAGCTTTGACCGAGTTGAGTCAACGCCTGACTGCCCTGCGAAGGTTGAAGATAACCTGCTCCAAGTTCAGCAAAACGCTGATCTTCTGGCCTGTTGAAAACATCGCTGCCAAAGCTGCTAATGTCTGCGGCAAATTGCGAAGGCTTGAGATACGGCTGCGCCATGTCAGAAAACTGAGTACCCTGCGGCTGATCAAGAAGCCTGTTGCCTAAATCCGTTGTCCTTTGACCAATTTGTGATGGCCCGAAATAACCGCCTGCCATCTCCCCAATGCGTTGGTCTTGCGGCTGGTCAAGGTAACGCTGGCCCATGCCAAAAAGTTGCTTGCCTGCTGTTCGCAGCGGGTCAAACATTCCTCTGGCTTGTTCGGCATCGGTCAAACCTTGATTAGCCAAGCGTTGGAACCTGTCCTGGTAGGCTTGCATCTCTGGCGTCAGGGCGTAACCCATGCCTGTGACTCGCCCGGTTGCCGGGTCAATCTGGCTGGTGGTTGTGCCGTACCTGCTGCCGCTAATCCCTATCGGGCGAAACCTGGCTTCTTCAGCAGCTTTGTCAGCCGCGTAACGCTGGGCATCCGCTTGCGCCCTGGCTGCGTTTGCGGCAGCGTTGCCAGAAAATAGCGATCCAGCCAAACCAATACCCGCTGCAATAATAGGCATGATCAAACTCCAATCAAAACATCATCAACTTTTGACGAGTCTTTTTCGTCAGTCGCGTGGACGCAAAACCAAACACAATCAGTTATCGCCTGCACACCATGCGTCAGTCCTGCCCTGATCTCAATGCAAGCTGGGGCGTTCACAATGTCAATTTCCTGTCCTCTTAGCACCGCTACCTGGCCCTGCGCCAAAACACTCAGATGACTAAAATTGTGAGTATGCTTTAGGATAACCATGTTTGCGGGAATACGCATTTCCTTTGCGTAAATCTTGTCACTGAAATGGTGCGTAATCATGCCGTTCTTTTCCACATATATACAGCAATGAAGGGTGGATAATTGGCATTTGTGGCACTTGCGCCTTCAGTGCTGTTTGTTCCTGCTGGCGTACCCGCTGACACTGCTGATGTATCTACATCTCCGCTGGAACTGTTTAAATCCCCGCCTCCGGGACCACCACCGCCACCAGGAGTTAATCCCATAGCAGAAATACTGACTGGTTTATGCTGGTGAGTGCCAAGTGCCGTGCCTGTAAAAGTGTGCGTGTGACTGGGCAAAGTAGCATTTGCCGATCCACCTGTTTCCTCGGCAGTGTCAAACAAAACGTTTCCACTGTCCAAACTGATTAGCATCCTGCCAGCACCAAACGCTGTCCAAGTGCCAAATCCAAACAAGGTGCCTGGGTTGGTGCTGATGATTGCGGTGTAGATGCTGCCGACCGGATGCAAGGTTTGCATTACCGCTTGTACAAAAGCAGTTGTCGCAAGCTGAGTTGTGTTGGTTGAGGTCGATGCCGTTGGCGCTAAAGGAGTCCCGGTGAAAGTGGGGCTGGCAGACAGAACAACACTTGTCGTTCCAGTTGAGCTTGTGACGCCAGTGCCGCCGTTTGCAACGGGCAATGTGCCTGTCACCCCAGTTGTCATTGGTAAGCCCGTGCAGCTTGTCAAAACACCAGCAGAAGGTGTACCAATGTTTGGCGTTGTCAATGTAGCTGTTGTCAATGTCGGACTAGTTGACAAGACGTTATTGCCAGAGCCAGTGCTTGTTGTGACCCCAGTGCCTCCATTGGCAACGGGCAATGTGCCTGTCACCCCAGTTGTCATTGGTAAGCCTGTGCAGCTTGTCAAAACACCAGCAGAAGGTGTACCAATGTTTGGCGTTGTCAATGTAGCTGTTGTCAATGTAGCTGTTGTCAATGTCGGACTAGTTGACAACACCATGCTACCAGTGCCAGTCACCGAATTACTGAGCGTGACGCCTCCATAGTTTAAGGCGCTAGATAAGGTTGTTGCTCCAGAAACTGACAAAGTTCCTGTCAAAACTTCATTGACTGCGGTGATCGTCCCGGTAAAAGTAGGGCTAACTAGGTCAGCTTTGGTCGCTACCGCAATGGCAATATTTGCATATTCAGTGTTGATCTCAGTGCCTTTTACAATTTTTAGCGCATTGCCAGATACCAAGGCATCTTTGGTAGCAAAGTTGGTGCTTTGAACGTAGTTTGTCATACTTGCTTCCCATCTTTAAATTGAATCTCAATCTTTTGAATTGAGAGGGACGAACCGTTGATGTCGGCCTCGTATCCCGTCTGGACAATTTTACCTTGGCCTGACGCTGGAACTGACAATTCTTGCAAGGCAACGCCGCTGTTGTATTGCGCTATGACATTTGCATTTGCGCCATACTCAGCAATGCCGTATTCGCTGACGCCCTGAGTCGGAATTTGAACATTGGCAACGTTGTAGTTGGTGCTAAAATCAAATGCCCATTTGACAGTGATGAATTGATTTGAACCACCAATGACAGTTGCTTTCAATCGCTTGAGGATTGAGGTGACGTTTGCGTTTCCTAGGTCGGCATTGTTGGTGTAGTACTGGAAGCGATAGCTTGCAGTGTCGTCTAAGTTCGTTTCATATTTTGCAATGTAGCCAGTTTTGCCAAGCAGCAAATCGCCATTGCGTTTAGACAGTAAGGCTGTTGGGTTGATTGAATCCCAGGTTGTCACTCGGAATGAACCATCTTGCAGTTGCGTCCTTGTGTCAAAGCAAAACGCTATTGATGAGGCTGGCATTGTCAGTAGGTAGAAGGCTTGCTTTTCGCTGTAAGCCGCCTTGATATTTGCCAGCGTTTCGCTGCTTGCATAGTCAATAAGGTCGTTTCTGACGTTCTTGGATAGGTCACCAAGAGGCGCTGATTTTTCGGTAATGGTTCTTGCCAGTGACCTGACGCCAGAGTTTGAAAGAAAAAGAATGTCTTTGCCCGTATTGGCAATGCTGTCCCTGGCAATGCAGCCAATGCCGCCAACAGTGTCACTCAGAACCATTGTTGCCGGGGTGGTGGCATTGGCGTAGACCAAAATTTGACGTTTGCCAAAAATGATCAGGAACCCATTGTGCGCCGCCAGCCCGGTGATCTCATCGCTGCCGTTGGGCCACACCCGATTGACATCTAGCGAACCTGCTGTGCCAGTTGACCAAACATGACCCGCAATCAGGTCCGAAAAGAAAACAGTGGTTTTGTCTGTTGATGTGCTTGCCGCCCAGAGCCTGCCGTATCCACTGATGCAAATGTCGGCATCTGGCACCGTTGCAACATAGCCAGTTTTCTCAGTGACTCTACGGAAAGTTGAAGTGCTAACTGCCGGGTCATAAATCAAAGCGTTGTAAGTGGTTTGAAAAAAATAGGTAATGTTGTTAAGGCTGGTGCAGTGCCAGTTGTTTGCTGTGATGGTCGGGGCTATACCACCGCCGCCGTAGGTCAACTCTGTAACTACGTTGGAGGCGTCCAGCTTGAATAACTTGTTGTTGCCGCTAAACAGAATTGTCAGAGTGCCATCGGACTGCACCAGCTCGTGAATCACACCAACATTGTTTGCACCTAAATTGCCCACTGCCGCATTGACTCTTGACCAGCCCTGGCGTGAGCCAATGCGCCCGTATTGGTCAATGACAGCGTTGTTTGCCACCAGAGCAAACCCCTGATTCAAGTCCAAGGGTGAATCCTGCGTGTTCAGCCCAAAGAATCCTGGCGCTGAAATGCTGGCAATTTGAAGCGGTTCGCTCATATCGCAACAAACTCTTGGTTCTCGGGATAGCGAGTGCCTTCCAGAGCAATGTAGTCTGAGAGCATGGTGCGGTAAAGTTGATATGCCTCGCTGCTGTTGATGCCGCCATCTTCACCACGCTCTGCCAATGCTCTAGCGTAAGCGTTTTGGGCCACCAGCACATCAGGCACAGATATTGATGTCCCATCAGCCGCTAAAATAGCCTGTGGAACCGTCAGGCTGAATCGTAGCGAGTAGACTGCATCAGGCCGGGGGTACAGGGTCACCTTGGTGTCCCCGCTGGCGTCAACTCCTTCAAATGCGTACATCGAAGGAATAGTGGCAGCTGGAATGATTGCAAAGTTTTGGTAGCGATTCATTTCCACAAAACTGATGTTTGTCATGCCAATGTTGGCGGTGCTGTTGATAGCGTCTTGGACTTGGAATTTCTGGCCTGAACCTGTTAAAGAATATTGATAGGTTGCCGCCACCGTGGTAATGGTGATGTCGGTGCCCAAGATGTTCCAGCTAAACGCATCCTCAACTTGGCGTTTGGCGTCGTTGACAAATTTTCCAATCAGGGTGGAATACGATGTTTCAGCATTGGTAGAGACTTGCGTTTCGCGCAAGCGGATCAAGACATCGTTAATAAGTTCAAGAAATGTCATCTGGTCAACCCTTCTTCTTCAATCGTCACAGCAACCGCAAAGGTTGATGCCGCTTCGGATGTAACCTTCAAAATGTCGCCCTCTTCCATCACAAAATAGCTGACGCCGCCCCAATCCTGAGTAGTTTTAGAGGTCACGGCAGTTTGGTACACCAGCGAGTAAGTCGCCGCTTCTGAAGTGTCCACCCAATCAAATGTGATGTGCTTATTGGATGCGCTGGCATTGGCGGCACGGAGCAGAACAACCCTGGAGTAGTACCCTTTGGGCACTGTGTAGAGGGTTGTCAACGTGTTTGCTGTCAGGTTAGCGCCAACCGACAATGCTCTCATTTTTTAGCCTTTTTTGCCTGAGATAACGCAATGGCAACAGCTTGCTTTTGAGAAGTGACAATCGGGCCTTTTTTGCTGCCTGAGTGCAACTTACCCTTGCCAAACTTTGTCATCGCTTTGGCAACTTTGGTTTTCATTTTCCGCGACCAGACTTCATCATGTTGGTCGCAGCGCGTTGACCCTTCATTGGCAACTTGGGCTTGCCAACTGCCACCATAATGGTGACCGGGACGCCCTTTTTGGACTTCGGTGCTTTGGACATTTTGGGTGCTTTGGAGTTAGCGTACATCATAATTTTTTCCTTGGTTATTTAGTTGCTAGGATCAGACTCTTGCGGGGCCTGCCCATTTGACGTTTGACAGGCTCTGGTTGAGCCTCTGCTGGCTTTTCTTCCACCAGCCGATACTCAGGGTGCGCCATCATGGTTTTGATGTCGTAAGGCTGATTGAAGCTCACAAAGTTTTTGCTTTGCAAACATTGAAAAGTAGCCATATTTTTTCCTTAAATGGGGCGGTTTTTAGCCGCCCCAAAACTTACACCATACGAACAACAACACAACGCACAGTTGTGCTTGCCAAGTCCAATGTGCCGCCAGATTCGTTTTGGAAACGAATTGACACCACATCGGCGGCAGACACATAAGGCGTCACACTGATGCCAGAGATATCAACACCCATTGACACATTTAACACAATGTCACCAAGTTTGACGCCAGGCACGGCAATGGTGTTGGTTTCGCCAACCCCATCCGCAAGGGATGATGCGTTGAGCGTAGCAACAACAGAAAAAGTATCTGAAAACAAGCCTCGGAATTGGTCAGTTCCTCGGCGCGAAACTACAGAGGTAGCGGCAGCCATTTTGATTCTCCTTTAAGTTTAGAAGCCCCAGCAGTTAAGCCGGGGGCAATCACATTAGGCTGGGACAATCAAAGCGAAAGCTGATGCCGACAGAGCGGCACCAGTTGACGCAGCAGCGCGGAGGTTGGCAACTCCATACAGCGTGTCAGCGGTGTACAGGGTAGCCAGGTATTCCTGCTTGTACTGAACTTGCGAACGCACTGCAACTTGCTCCACCAGCACCATAGCATCACGATGGCCCATCAGACACACTCGGGCACTTGCGGAACCACTGGTGGTATCGCAGTTGCTGGAAGTGTAAACAGGGATACCGTAAAGCTGCCCGATTTCGCCATTGCGGATTGCATTTCCGTTGCCCACAAATGCCTGCTCGGTGTAACGCGAGAGGCCCATCAGCGTGTTACGGCTAGACGGAGGGATCAGGAAGAAACGATTGTCCATTGGCGTGTCGTTGTCGTCCAGGCGCTGAATGGTCCGGCGAATGGCAACGTCAGTCAGTGCAGTCTCGTTGTTGCTGGCAGCAACGTAGGCAGTAGTGCCATCGCCACCAATGAACGAGCCAGTTGCATAAACGTTTGTTCCAGCGCCACCATTGAAGCTGCGACCCAACTGCACCAGATCAGTATCCACTTGCTTGGCAAGTGCATACCCCGCATCGGAGGTGTAGAAGTTACGCAGGCTGTTCAGTGCCTGTGCTTCAACAATGTCCTCAATCAATCGGCTGTATTCATAGTGCTTGTTGATGCTGATCTGGACTTCAGTTTCAGTCGCAGCAATGAGTGTTACCGCAGTGCTTGCAGCTTTGGCAGAGGCAGAACCGCGAGTTGGAGCAGGAACGTGAACAGTGTCACCTTTCTTGCCTTTAAAACTCATCTTCATCACTGCATTAGCAAGAACCAAATTCTTCTTGTATGCCGCAACGATTTCGTCTGACCAAATTTCGGGGATAAATGTAGCCGCCGTTGTAACGGTTACAGCAGGGGTGGGATATGCCATGATAAAACTCCAAAAAAAAAATTATTTCACTCGCCCATCAGCATATGCCGCCATGATTTCATCACTCAAAGCGTCATATCGGTTGGGGTCTGTCATCTTCAATCGAATGAGGTCTGCTCGTCGGTAAACTCTCTTGCCGCTTTCGCCAGTGCCACCAGTGTCAACGGTTGCTGCTTTAAGCGCCTGGCTCCTGACTTGCCGGCTGGACTCATCAGTTTGCCTGGCCCTGACGCCCTTCAATTGCTTGAAGGTGGTCAGCAACTCGTTGGCACTGTCAAAATCAAACTCACCATCAGCTTTCGCATATAGTCCCAGGCGAACTGGTGATTGCTTCACCCAATCCACAAACCCCTGGTCATTTGCCACTTGGACAAAATCAGGGTGTTCTTGAGTCAGCTTTGCTTGCATCTGCATCTTGTTGAAGTCAACGGCTGCTTGCCGAGCTTTGACAACATCAGGATGTCGATCAATGGTGTTTTGGACTGCCTTTTGCGGGTTCTCAAAAAAGTCTACTTCTGGCTCAACCTCAACAGTTGGTTGCTTTGGAACGAGGTTTTGCTTTATCAGTTCGTCTGCAAGTTTTCTAACTTCGCCAACTTCTTGTGCCTGCTTTCCAATATACCTTTCGGCCTCTTGGTGCATCCGCACAACTTCTTCAAGAGACTTTGACCGATATTTCTCGGGAATCTCATTGGCTTTGTTTTCTTCAACTTCCAACTCACCTAGCGTCTCATTCTCTTGGTCAACTAACATAATATTTTTCCTGCCATTCAAGGTTGTAGGACACAGCGCGGCACAGTGCTTATGCGCTGGCTTTTTGCTCTGACTTCAGCTTGTCCAGGTGGCTTTTTTCAAACTTTTCGTGCGCTGACGGGAATGAACCTGACCACCCTTCCAGCCGAAATGCTGGCGATTGCAGAGCGCGGTGAGCTACCCCACCACACTCACACTGAACGGTTTTAAGCTCATAACTAACAAACCGATCAATCTTGTGTCCGTTTTCACAGACAAATCCGTAAATTCTATTCATAAGTCCTCGTAGGCTCTTTCGCTTACTTGCTTTAGATTCTTCAACCAAATCAAAATAGACAATTCGCCTTTTTTGAATTGTAAATCTTTTTCGTCCTGGACATTACTCAGATTGTTGATGGAATTGATTACGTTGTCAACATCCTCCATCAAGTCGGCCCAGCCAGGCTTTGAAAACAGGTCAAACCTGTCGTCATAGTATTTTTGCAGTTCTGGCGTCATCTTCCGTCTCCAACAATTTGCCAAGTTAGATACGCCACTAGCCCCACAATTGCTGCCACCAACGCAGCCCACAAACCCATGTCAATAATGTCACTGATTTCTGCTGCCCTAACCGCCTTGGCGTGAGCCGCTTCAGACTCTGCCTTTTTTCTCTCTGTCACCATCCTGTTGCGTTCTAACATGATGGCATTCCAAACATCATCGTTGCCTGACCAAATCAGCATCTGCTTTAACTCATTCTCAGCATCCTGAAGCTGCTTAAGTTGCATCACTGTCTCAAAGGCCACT
>SXGQ01825969.1_pt1 | contig 10407 bp, 10 predicted proteins | sample 3178371 | NCBI WGS metagenome assembly SXGQ01 (sample SAMN11356859, study PRJNA531348) | freshwater metagenome | isolation source: freshwater sample F1-20 | place: China: Fuxian Lake, Yuxi | collected 2017-12-25 | reverse complement strand
GTTGTCAACAGAATCCATCATCCCGGCTGCCTGACCGTTGTAGAAGGCGTTCCGTTGTTCAACCAACTCTTTGGGGGTTCGACAGAGGATCAAACCACCGACTTCGATGCTCCCCGGCACACGAGGCTTCTCGTCACACTGGTGGGCATACTCGGGGTAGTCCGACATCTTGACAGGTTCCCAACCTTCGCGGATCTTGGAGGAAATGTTCCTCGGGTCGGCGACACCCAAGGTGCTGACACGAATCCAGCGGTATGCGTACGCCGGATCTTTGGGGGGATCAGGCAGCAGTTCAGCAGGCATCCACGCCTTGGGGCGCTCTGCCTTGGCGCGAGAATCGAACTCGCGGGGGATCCGTGGGGTCTCAGGCATTTTGGCTCCTCAGAAGATCCGCTGCAGCTTGAGCGTACTGTTGTGGGGTAAGGTTCAGACGCTTAGCTATAGCGACTTGGCTTTGCGTCAGCACAATCTTCTTGGCCGACGTAGATCTGCTTGATGGCGCTACAACAGTAGCGGGTTTCTTGGTCGGCGGCTGTTCCGCCGACTCAAACTTGTTCGGGAAGACTTGCCGCATTCTGCGGTCGATGGCCGAGTAGTACTCGTCCGATCCAACCTGAATATCGGTTTTGGCGAGCTTGTTATGCAGGCCGAACGCCAAGCTCGTCATCTCATCGTCTTCACCGAACCACGGGTTCTTCTGTCTCCAAGCAACGAACTTGGCGTCAGGTTGTTGAACCGGTGCTGTGGGCGCGGCCTGTTGTGGCGACACGTTATCAGGTTCTGCCGTCTTTTGCAAGGAGGGCTTGAACGCTTTGACACGCTGCTGATTGAAGATCGCCTCATTGAGCTTGGCTTGAGCCTCCACAAAGGCTTCGGTGTCACCAGCCTCATGCGCGGCCTTGAGTGCAGCTTTGGCCTTTTCGACCTCTACTTCTGCCAGCTTCTGCGCCTGGGAGATGAAGCCAGTCTGCCCCTGGGTCAACTGGTCTTTGAGCTTCTTGTTCTCATCGACCAAAGCTTGCGCAGCCCTGATGGCTTCGTTGTGCTGCCGCTCCAACGCTTCCTTGGCGCGACGCTCGTCGTGACGGGCGTGCGTCAATTCTTTGATGCGTGATCGGACTTTCTCGCTGTAGTCCTGAAGCTCATCGTCGGTAGGGTCATTGACCGGACGATCCAACGGCTTGCGGCCACGATCCACCTCGGGGGTGTCATCGACAACCTCAATCTCGGTGTCACCTTCGATCTCGAAATCGACCTTCTCGTCCTTGGTGTTCACCGGCACTTCGTCCGGGAACTTGAACTCTTCGTTGTCCAGTGCCATGGTTACCCCCTCTGCACGCCACGCGGATCTTGAACCACCGCTTCGACGCTGTCGTCATTGATGATGCGAAACTCTTCCCCGTGGATCTTGATCCGAGTGCCGCTGTTCGGGCGAACAAGGATGAAGTCGCCCACCTTGCAGGATGGGCCGGAGGGGAATCGAATGGGATCCTTGTAGCAGTCCGGGCCCATCTTCATGACGAACAACACCGGGGAGAGAACCTCCTCGAAGTGCATCGTTTGTCCTGCTTTCAGCAGGCCACTTTCGAACGACTCTTCAGCCTTCGGAAGAATGCACAGCAGATGGTAGGTCACGGGATCCGGCACTTGTCGTGCCTTTTCCTCAGGGGTCTCGGGTAGAACGGTTTCGGATTTACCGTCCGACAGGACGAGTTCACTCATTATCAGATTGCTCCATTGCAGACTGTAGGTCAAGGATTTCACGCTCTGCGACAGCCAGTCCGTGTATCTGTCCGCAGAGATTCCGGTAATCACCGAAATCTTTAGCGCCTCCACCAGCTACGGTATCGGCGAGATCATTCATACGCTCGCGCAACTTCTTGCGCAAGATTGATAGAGCTTTGATATCGTCCATCACTGAACTCCAGGCTTAGGTTGCTGAGCGCGTTGCGCAGCCCTCTGGGCTTCGCGTTGAGCTTTCATTGCGTCGCTCTGCATCTGCTGGCGAATCTTTTGCTGATGGATCTGCTCCTTGTGGCTCAACTCCTGTTGAGCCATTGCAGCTTTCAGCCGAGGATCTTCTTTGCCTTTCTGAGCATCGATGATGGTTTTGAAGCGGTCAAGCTCCAGGCGGGCCTTGCCAAGCTCAAAGTCGTATTGATCGTTCATCGCCTTGCGCTGGCTGTCGCGTTCCTTCAACTGAAGCTCAGCCTGCTTGATCTGCATCTCCGGGTCCATCGACTGTTGTTGCGCTTGCTGCTGCGCGGCCATCGCTTGGTTCTGCATCATCGTGCGCTGTGCAGCGGCGGCGATCAGCGGAGCAATCGACTTCTCATCGTCCGGATGGATCGGCACTTCGTCGTTCTCGTCCAGGGCAGGCAGCGGCACGCCAAGCTGCATCTCGATCTGGGCTCGGTATGCGAACGCTGTGTGCTCTGCGATGTGCGCCATGAGGGAGGCCATCATCTGCTGCGCCATCGGGTTCTGGCCCATGACAGCACCGATCTTCGGGTCCTGCATGAACGCCTGATGGGCTGCAAGGTGCGCCTCGTGGTCTTGGTACGCGAACGCCTTCAGCGGCTTCATCCGCAGCACATCCATGTTCTCCGTGACGGGATCCGTAGGCTTGCGGTCTTCCGGCAGTTCAACCAGCTTCTCTGCGTTCTTGATGCCCAGCACTTCCAGCATCTGCCGGTGCAGCTTGGGCAGGTTGTAGATCTGCGGTGCCCCCTGGGCCAACTGCAGCACTGCTTGGTACTGCACCACCCGCTGACTCATCGTGGCCGCGTTCGGATCCGACACCGGGATGATCTCGGTGTAGCGGTAGTCGCTGCGCTTGGCCCGGGCCCCTTCAGGCGATTCCGCCTCGTAGCTGTAGTCCTCGTCGGTGTAGTCCCTGATGATCGCAGCCAGGAGCTTCAACTCCTGCTTCATGGCGAAGTGCATGCGAGCCTGGACTGCACTCATGATCTTCAACTGCCGCTCCAGCAGCGCCAGGGTGGTACCCACCGGCGCCTGGGCGCTCATGTCGCTGACCTTCATGTCTGCCGTGGCGGCGAACCTGCGGGCCTCATCCACGATGCCGTTCAGCAGAGACAGGAGCGTCTGTGAGGGCTCCTTGTAGGGCAGGGGCATGATGTTGTCGCGCACCGTCCCCGAGGGCACATCCACATCCCTGAACTCGCCCGGAGCGATGGGCGTGTCATCACCCTTGATCCGCAGGCCACGGCTCTTCAGACCCCCGGGCAGGTTCGCCAGGGTGCCCGCATCGACCAGTTGCCGGGTCAGCGACGTAGCGCTCTTGGCCGCACCCCCGATGAGGTGGATCAGACCGAATCCGTAGCTTCCGAACCCAGGGACGTACTGGTAGTGCACGAAGTGCTGCCGTGCCTGCCGCGTCTGATCATCCTCCAAGTAATTCCTGCGGATGGACAGAATCTCCTGGGTATCTTTCAGGATAGTGACGACGTACGGCAGCGCGATGCCGGTGGCTTCACCGTCTTCTTCATCTTCGAATCCAGGCAGGTCAAGCTCCGCGTGGATCTCGTAGATGTGATACCGGTCATCGTACGAAGCTGAGAACCCCGTCTCCTCGTCCTTACTCTTCTGGATCTCAGTGACATCCTTCGTCGGATCACTAAGGTCCATGTCGCGGTAGAACCCAGCCGCTTGCAGCTTGACGATGTCGTTCTTCGACTTGCGCATCCGGTGCGTAACGCGTGGGCAAGACGAGAGTTCCGACGTACCGTACGGCAGGATGATGTCCTCAGCCGGGACAAACATCGACACCTGCCTGCGCAGGTTCGGGTCGTAGTACACCTTCTTGAACGCGGAACCGGCAATTGGCAGGTTCCATAGCATCTTCTCGTGCTCTGGTCGGTACTCCGTCATGACTTCCGTCAATTGGTAGTTCATGTCATCTCTGACACGATTCGCCGCATCCTCCTTCTCTTGTGTCTTTTTCCCAATGATGCTGGTCTTCACGGGCCCTGCAGCAGGGAAAACTTCCGTGATGGACTCACTCTGGAACCGTACCACCGCCTCCGTCAGCAGCGGGCTGAACACGCCGCAGGCCCCGTCCCAGGGCTCGGTGCGCTCCTCGACCTTCAGCCCCAGCAGCTTGAGCCCTTCGGAGTACGTCTTCTCCCAGTCCTTGCGGCTCTGCAGGTCCTCATCCACATCACTGATCAACTGCCCAGCCAGCGTCTGCAGTGCGCCCTCATCCATGTACTCTGCGAGGTTGGCATCGAAGCTGTCGGGGCCTTCGTCCCCGGGCTCAAGCTCGATCTCCAGGCCGTCGATGCCCACCGTGACGCTGTCAGGGTTCTCAATCTCAATCTCGATGGCCGGCTCTTCCATGGCGGCACCCAGGCCCATCATAGGCACGGGGGTGGTGTACAGAGCTTTGTCAATGTTGGTTGCCATGATGGGCTCCAGCACCGCCTTCAGCGGCGCGTCACGCGGTTGGTCTGGGGGTTGTAGGTCAGCGGCCCTGTGCGTCCTGCACGTTTGGCACGGTCGAGGGCTCGCTCTTCAGCCGTCATGGCGTCACGAGCTTTGCCTGCCTCGGTGAGGTTGCCTTTGGCATCAATGTGTCCACGGCTCTTCAGGATGTCCAGTGCGGCCTGACGAACATCACCGGTCATGCCAGCGTTCTTCAACTGCCACGAAAGACGGTCAATGAGTTGGTTGGTGCCGGAAAATTCGCTCATGTCAGTAGTACGCCGCACGGCGCCCGATGCTGGGAGTGTAGTCTCGGTAGTCAGACGGCAGGCCGATGAACCCTCCCTGTCGGAAACGCGACAGGACCATGGACACGCAGTCCACTTGGTCGTCATTGGACCCGAACGGGAACGCCACGACCTCCTCAATCACATCCTCGGCCCAGCGGCGCCCCTCGGGGTACCACACCATGCCTGAGCGGATGATGTCGGCCACTGCGTTGATCCGCGCCACCTTGTCCCCGGTGCCCCTGTGAGGCGTGAACTCCTGCACGGGGATGCCCAAGCGACGCAGTTCCTGATACAGCGGTGTGCCACTGGACTTCTTCTCAACGATGAACGAGTCGGGCTCCCATTCCCGCCATTCACGGATGGCTAGATCCTTCAGTTCAGGGAACTCCACTCGTACCTTGATGGCATTCAGCAGGATGATGTGCGGCTCGCCCTTGGTAAGCTCGTCGTCGGTGAAGACACCAAATGTCAGCAGTGCTGTGTAGTCGGCACGGTTGTTCTTCTCAGCCGCCGCATCCAGCGCCATGATGACGTACTCGCACTGGGGCGCGGAATCGCGTTTCCACGGCTTCCACCAGTCCCGCTGAATGATCGCACCCTGCTCCCCCGTGGGGTTCTGCATGAACTGCGCGTTCCACTGGTAGGCAGGCATCGAAGCCTTGGTCCGCTCCAGCGCATCCAGATCAAACTTCTCAGGCCAGAGGGCCTTGGTGCCGCTGGCGGTCTCCAGCATGGCTGGAAACTCGAAGACTTCGTACTGATCTGCCTTTGGATTGTTGGCACCGTCCTTCACAACGTGCCCAATCAGGTCATCTTGGTGCCATCTGGTGTGAATTATGGCGATTCTACCACCTGACATCAGACGAGTACGTGCGCCGAACGTGAACCACTGGTAGGCTTTCTCCAATTCCTCGAAATTACCCGCCAAAAGGTCTTGTTCTGAGTGCGGATCGTCAACAAGCAGGAGGTCAGCACCTCGTCCAGCCAGTGCAGCACCCACACCGCAGGCGTAATACTCACCTCCACGGCTTGTAGACCATCTTCCAGCGCTTTTTGAGTCCTGTGCGAGGCTAATTCCTGGAAAAATGGACGTATATTTGGGGTCAGCGATGATGTTTCGGACTTTTCGGCCAAAATCTACGGCCAAATCACCCGTGTGGGACACCATTAGCACCTTTTTGTCTGGGAATTTACCCAAAAACCACGCTGGGAACAGCGTAGAGACTAGGTGTGACTTGCCGTGCCGGGGTGGAATAGACACTGCGATACGGTCTTTGTGCCCGTAAGCGATCTGTGTCAGCAGTTCTGCAAGCTTTTTATGGTGGGCAGCGACGATATACGTCGGATCCATGTGTTTGCAGAAGGTTAGTAGGTCATCTCGGCACTCTTTGGCGTGCTTTCGACGCTCCAACTCCTCCACCACAGCCATCAACTGCTCTTGCTCGGCAGGGGTCAGCTTCCCGATGTTGGCCATCAGGGTCTGAATCTCCGGCGCCGTGAGCGTGGTGCTCACTCCAAGCCTTCCAGGGCGGCGTCAACGTCGATAGGAGCACTGGCCCTGACCGGTGGAGCCAGGATGACAGCCTCTTCGGCAGTGTCTGTACCCATCAGACGGCGCAGCTTGTCGCGCAGGGTGTTCTCAAGCTCGACCGTCGAACGGTTATTGACGGTGATCTCGGTGCGCTCGGTGAACAGCCCGACATCGGAGACCTTCCCAAGCAGTTCAAGGGCACGCATGCGTGTCTTGGCGTCGGGGCTGTCGGTCTCTAGGATGAGCTTGTTGGTGACGTAATTGCGCAACCGTTTGGCATCACGCACCACTTCCATGTCGTACTGGCTCAGGATGCGGTCGATGTACAGCGCACCCTCTGGGGAGGTCATGATCTGCGTGGGGGAAGCTTGACCCGCATTGATGTACTTCAGCACATCCGCAGCCTGCGCACGCAGGGTCTCTGGCTCAGGGGGATCGTACTCGTAGCCTTCGTCCAGCAGGGTGGCAGCAGTGACGCATGCTGCCTGCGCCTTGGCCCGCAAAGCTGCGTACTCGGCAGTGCTCAAGGCCTTTGCACCTGTTGGCAGGGGGACGAAATCGTCTAGTTGCGCTTCGATCATGGATGGTGGCTTCCCGCGCCGCACCGTGGCGTTCCCTAATACTACTTCATAGCGGAGTCCCAAGTCAACCCAGGTTCTCTGGGTCCCATTGACGGGGTAGGTTCTCTGGGTCCCCTTTGGGGGGTGGTCTGTATATTTGGGGGTGGGGGTACCCCCTAACCACTTTTATTTATGTCGTGCTGTGGTAGTTTATTTAGTGCTAATAGTAGTTTCAATAAAAGTGGGTATCGTTTGTGCGGAATACAGCGCAGCGAGAGCGCGGGACTCCAAACGCTGCGCGGGGGGTCGGGGTACGGTGGGGTCATTAAACGCCGTTTAACTTGACGTCATTTCCTGCTGTGCTATAGTTCATTCCGTACTGCAAGTCATGCAGCACACGGACCTAGACGCACTAGGCGGTATCACCGAAAGAGTGAACCATGTTTGATCTGTCCAATATCACGCTCGCCTTCAGTACTGCTGCTGCGCACGAAGAGGCCTTCGGCCTCATGTGCGAAGACATGCGCTGCTGGTTTGAGGCCGGGGAATTCCCGTCCAATCCCGAAGTTGGCGCTGCCATCATGGCGGGCCTCCCGCACCTGACTGCTGGCACGGTCAAGGTCTACGCTTCCCGCATGCTTTCGTGGGCCAAGGCCGGCAAGCAACCCGCCAGCCTGCATGCCATGATCAAGGATGGCCCGAAGGCCAAGGGGAAGGGCGGGCGCCCGAAGGGCAAGCCCGAGGCCGACAAGGCCGCCGCTGAGGCGCCTGCTGTCCCGAACGAGGATCGGGCTTGGGTCCAGTTTATCGAAGGGATTCGGGCGCAGGTCCCGGGCCGCAAGGATTGGGCCAGTGAAGACATCGTGGCCATGCAAGATTGCGCAGCAAAGATGATCGCCCTCATCAAGCGTAACGTCAAGTGATCAACCCGGCCCCCCGAAAGGGGGGCCTTTTTGGAGACACAAATGTACTTTCTCACCACGGCGGATATCATCCATCCCGAGACTCTTCAACCCATCGTGCGCAGGATGACAACCCTTAGCATCGAAGATGTCCGGACTCTGCAAGGTAAGTACGGAGTCGACTCGATCGCATGCGTGATCTGCACGGACTCCGCAGCGCTGCAGTCAGTCACGAACGACATGATGGACGGAAAGATCTGATACAGAACCCCGGCATAGCCGGGGTTTTTCATTGCCCGCAGGGTTCGCGCCCTGCGGGCTTTTTTGTGCCCGGTCGGGACCGGATGTCAACGAGCACGCGAGTGGGCGAGCGGCACGCGAGCGGCCTGTACGCGTGTACGTGCGGGGGCCTGCGGCCTGTACGCGAGCGAAGCCCGCATCGAGGCCCCGAGTTAAACGACGTTTAACTTGACAAAACACACAATGTATGCTAGCGCGGAGTTAAACGCGTTTAACGGCCCCGCTGACACCCGATCCCGGCACGAGGACGCGAGCAGAGGGTCGAGTTAAACGCGTTTAACTGGTCCGCGCAGCCTGTTCCGAATGTTCTGCATGTTCGGTGCAGACGCGAGCACGCAAGTCGTTGATTTGCAAAGGGCAGGGCGGTTTTGTTCTGTTGTTCTATCTATTTCTAAGAATAAATGATAAGGAGGGTAAGGTATTCCCTAATTCAACTTGTCTTAAAGACATAGGGAGGGAGAAGTACTTTATAGTATAGTTAATGGTGTACTTGCCGGAGGGCTGTTATAATCTAGACTTTTAACCGATTACCGAACATTTCCCAATCCGAGCTTCCAAGTCAACCACTTAGAAAACTTTAATAAATCGAACATTCAGAACTTTTAAGCCATTTCTCTGTTCCGAAGACCCCACACCCTGCTCAACTATCCGAACACCCACCCCAAAGTGTTATAACATGATCCACTCAATCCTCAACCCGGAGCCCTCATGAAGCCCCTCGACCTTGACACCCTGCTCCAACGCGTCACCCTTCGACCCGGTTCCACCCGGTGGGTGTTCACACAATACCACACAGTCCCCGTCGCCCTTCGAGGCAAGCCCGTGCCCCGCACCGTGCCCCCCGGCTCCCAGCCAGTGTACTTCGTCAACGGCGCCACCTACGCTTTGTGTGAATACTGCACTCCCCTCCTTCAAGCCTACGCTGCCCTAGCCCCCGAAGCCCAGGACGGGATCCTGAGCCTTGACCCCATGCTGGTCCACGAGGCGCAGAGTGCTGTTGACACCATGCACAAGGCCACCCCCAACAACGTCTGGACCGAGATCAGAGACGTAGGCATCCGCGAGACCATACGCCAGATCATGGAGCGTAGCGGGTTGGAGGAGTTCCAAGTAGTGCCTGCTGTGGCAGATCTTTTCGATGTCTCTGGTTTGGTCGTGCGCCGCGCAATGGGTGCCACCGAAGCTACTCCAGGGCGCACGAAGGCCACGGAGTACAAGCGAGATCCTCGGTGGCGGCTGTTAGCAGGCGAAGTGCAGCGAGCCAAGAGCGGTGCCTATGGCCGAGACATGGTGCGTGGTGCGGGCACCCCCGTCCGGTATGGCAGGTTCGACACTGTAGATCTGCTGATCAAGCACCGTGGAGAACGGCTGTTCCCCGAAAGCTGCCCCGTGCTGGGTCTGCCGCTGATCTATGACAGACATGCTTACCCGAAGGACGACAGGCTCATCGCCATTGCCCGCAAGGACAACATCAAGCCCATGGCACCTGACAACGTGCACCTCGTGAGCCGCAAAGCCTACAAGCTGCTTGAGACCCGGTCCAAGCCGGGGACGCCCGAGGAGGCGGACGCTATCGCTCGTTGGCGTGGCAACACAAACCACCAATCGGAAGACGCTAATCAGGAATAAACACTTGACAAAACCCCTCATATGGGTTACAATAACATCGTTGGGTCGGAAATCGATTCAACAGGGGGTTCGGCGTTAAACGCGTTTAACTCCCCCGCTCTTTAACAATCTAGTCCGGTGTCGGTGCCCTGTGCAGGAGTAGCGTCCTGTGCGGTGCACTATTGGCCGGGGTTTCGCAGGCTTACCTATAAGCCTGCTGACAGATACTGAATCAATGCAAAGCGTACACAACTTGCCAAAGGGCTGTGAAGCATTCGGAGTGTAGGTGGAAGGCAGTTACAACTACGGTTGACTCTGCTCGGTAGCACTACATAGGCAGGACAGAAGACGCGCTCGTATTCAGTTCCTCGACGTGATCGACGGTAAGAGACCGTTGACGCGTAGGCCCGTGCGGAAAGACGCACGGCAGGTTGACCGGTACCTCAAACCGGCAACTGATCCACGGCAGTATCCGTGGAATCGCAGGGGGTGGAAACACTCGCCCCCTGCTCAAAGTGCTTTGCGCCATGCGTCCGCATGGTAGCCCCGTGCTGGGCCCAGAGTCCCCCAAACACCGTGCTGGGCACAGAGTACTTTGAGCAGCATGTGCTGCGAGAACCGGAGAGTTTCATATGAACGCACTGTATTACGCGATGCGCTTCCGTGCGCAGGGTGGCACCCTGGAGCGGGATCTTGCCCACGAGGCCGACATGCGTCGGCGGGCGCAGGAGCAGCTTCGTGCTGACTGCGAAGAAAACGAGGTGGTGCCGTAC
>SXGQ01788842.1_pt1 | contig 10410 bp, 10 predicted proteins | sample 3178371 | NCBI WGS metagenome assembly SXGQ01 (sample SAMN11356859, study PRJNA531348) | freshwater metagenome | isolation source: freshwater sample F1-20 | place: China: Fuxian Lake, Yuxi | collected 2017-12-25 | reverse complement strand
GTTCCAAGATGAGCACTCCCATGCGGTTAACGCAGTAAGGCCCGTGACGAGACCATCACGTTGATAGGCCGGAGGTGGAAGCGTGGTAACACGTGTAGCCGACCGGTACTAATCGGCCGAGGGCTTGGTTAAACAGCTCGTGCTTGCTCTGGAGTTGTCAGGGAGTTTTCCCGACGACGCAAGATTTCCGGTGGCCATAGCGGCGGTGATACACCCGTTCCCATTCCGAACACGGCAGTTAAGCCCGCCAGCGCCGATGGTACTTGGAGGTAGACCTCCTGGGAGAGTAGGTCGCTGCCGGAATTAGTCGATGAAGAACCCCGATCGCCTCGTGCGGTCGGGGTTCTTTGCTTTCCGGCCCGGGTACTTCGTCGTCGGCTAGACATCGTGCGATGTCGATGGAAGACGCAACACCCACGCGATCCGTCGTTGGATCACCGCACCTACCCGGCCTCGACGGTTTGCGCGCCCTCTCGGTGCTCGCCGTCGTCGCCTTCCACTCGGGTCTGATCGATGGTGGATGGGTCGGGGTCGACGTCTTCTTCGCGATCTCGGGCTTCTTGATCACCGGATTGATCGTGGCCGAGCGCGAGCGTACGGGCACCGTTGACTTGACGGCTTTCTGGCGGCGTCGCTTCCGGCGGTTGGTGCCGGCGTTGCTCGTTCTTCTCGGGTTGGTGGCCCTGCTTGCTCTGATCGACCAGGTCGACGTGGAAGCGCGCAACGTGTGGGGCGCGCTCACCTACACGACCAACTGGGTGCACATCGTGGGCGGTGCGAGTTACTGGGATGCCTTTGCCGCCCCCGACCCGCTGCGGCATCTGTGGTCATTGGCCATCGAAGAACAGTTCTATGTGGTGTGGCCGGTTGTGGCGTGGTTCGCCTTGCGCCATCGGTCGGCGCGAGTGCTGAGTCGGGTCGCATTGGTCCTGGCCGGGATGTCGGCTGCGGTGCAGATGATCGGAACGGCGAGTGGGTTGTCGATCGATCGGGTGTATCAGGGCACCGACACGCGAGCGGTGGCGTTCTTGTTGGGAGCCGCACTGGCGTGTCGTGGATGGCCACCGCCGGTGGTGCGCACGAGAACACTCGTCCGCCTCCTGCCGGTCGTCGGGTATTGCGGATTCGTCGCCGCGTCCTTGTGGTTACCCGGAGACAGACGGTGGGTCTTCGGCGGACCGCTGATCGGTATGAGCGTGGTCGGCGTCGCACTGGTGGTGCACTCGGCCACGAAGTCGGATCGGCTACTCGATTCGCGGATTCTGCGGGCCGTGGGCCGATGGAGCTACGGGATCTATCTCTTCCACTGGCCACTCGTGGTGTGCGACGTCGGTGAAGAGTGGTCGGCGATCGTTCGCTTCATCGTCGTGTCCGTGATCTCCGTGGCTCTGGCCGCGATCTCGTATCGCTTCGTGGAGATGCCGATCCGGCGCGGAGGAGTGTCGCGTCGCGCGCTCGTGCCAGCCGCAATCGTCTCCACTTCGATCGTGGTCGGCGCGCTCGCGACGACCGAGTCGGCGGCGCCGGCCATCGACACGTCGGTCACCCTCGCCCCGAGTTCGGAGCCGATCACTCGCCCGCGGGTGATGGTGTTCGGTGATTCGGTTCCGGCGGTGGCCGCCGATGAGATCGGTGTAGTGGCCGAATCGATGGGCATCGATGTCGACGTGTACGCCGATCCCGGCTGCGTTCCTTCGGAGGATCTTCGCGATCAGTACGGCAAATCCGAGTGCCTGACGTTCTTGCGGGAAGTCCGAGCACGAGCCGAGCGGCTGGACATCGACACGGTCGTGGTATGGTGGGGAGGAACCGGCTCGTGGTTCTCGTGGCAGGGGATCGAGCAGCGGTTCTGCGCACCTGAATCACAGTCGGCGGTTCGCGAACGGATCGAGAATTTGATCGGGTACTTCATCGGGGTCGCCGATGTGGTGCTCGTGGCTCCGGTTCCCAGAACCGATCTCGGCCCGGATGGCGCGGCCGGAACACGATGTGACGAAGAAGCCCACGACACCATTGGTCGCGAACGTGGCATCGCCGTCGTGAAGCTGAGCGAATGGGTGTGTCCGGAGTACCCCGATGATTGTGAGCGGATCGTCCGCTACGACGGTCTTCATTACGACGGTGAGAGTGCTCGAGAGGTCGCCCGCATCATCCTGCAAGCAGTGCCCGGTCACCCGTAGAATCGTCTTCTTATGGCTGGAGATCGTCCTCGTTCGTCGCGTCCCACTGGAGGGCGTCCGGGAGCGAATCGTTCCGGTGGCGCGCCACGTCGAGCGGGCTCGGGCGGAGGTTCCGCTTCGCGTGGATCGGGATCCTCGAGTCGGGGTTCGTCGGGTCGCAGTTCGACTGGTCGTGAATCGGCGGGTCGGGGTTCGTCGGGTCGGGAATCCACAGGTCGGGGTTCGACGGGTCGTGGCGCGCCTGACCGAGGTGCAGCGGGACGCGCATCGAGTGGTGGCCGGCGTGATGATCGAGCCGATGGACGACGTGGAAGTCGTGACGGTGACGCTCGTCGTGAACCGCGCTCGGGTGAAGGTCGCTGGCAGTCGCGTTCGAGTGATGGTCGTCGGGACGATCGTCGGACCGGCCGTCCGTCGGGAGCTCGCCGAGACGATCGCCGCGATGATCGCCGCGACGGTGAAGGTCGTTGGGAGTCGCGCACAGGTGAAGGCCGTCGTCCCACCAGTGGAGGCCGTCGCCGAACCGATGGACGCACCGATCGGACCGATCGTAGTGAACGTCGCCCGCCACGTCAGTTCCAACGCGAAGAACGCGAACCGCAGACCGAAGCCGAACGGCGCCGGGCCGCGGTACTGGCGCGTGGCGCTGGTGAGGTGCGCAAGGGCATCGAACCCACTCGTGTGGAGCGCGAGCCCGAACGCTGGATCGACGAAGGACCCATCCGCGAGGTCGCGGTCGCGGCCACCGAGCGCGCCAAGCCGGCTCGTCCGCGTCGTCACGAGAACATGTCGCTCGATCCCGAGGTCAAGGAGAAGGTCGAGGCATCGCTCGAACCGCGACGGGCGGCCCGACTCAGTGACCGACTTCTGCAGGCCCAGATCGCTCTCGAAGCCGAGCGCTTCACCGACGCGCGTCGTATGGCGAATTCGCTTCTCAAGGAAATGTCGCACGTGTCGGCCGTCCACGAGGTGATCGGACTTTCCAACTACCGCCTCGGTCGCTGGCGTGAGGCGGCGGCGGCACTCGAGATCGCACGCTCGCAGCGCGGGCGGGTGGAGGATCTGCCGGTTCTGGCTGATTGTTACCGCGCCCTGAAGCGCTGGTCGGCGGTCGATGAGATCTGGGAAGAGATCAAGGGGATCTCTCCGTCGCATGAGGTGATGGCCGAAGGACGCATCGTGGTGGCCGGTTCGCTGGCCGATCGTGGCGAACTGAAGGAAGCCATCGACCTCATGGTGCGGTCGGCGGCGATCCCCAAGAAAGTGCGTGATCACCACCTTCGACAGTGGTACGTGCTCGGAGATCTCTACGACCGGGCCGGCAATCTGCACAAAGCCCGCGAAATGTTCCGCCGTGTCGCGTTGCACGATCCGGACTTCGCCGATGTCGAAGGTCGCATCGCCTCTTTGCGCTGACACCTCCCACTTTGCCCCCACAGGGAGCAAGAAAGGGAGATTCATGAACGTCGTGGTGATCAGGGGACTCTTGAGCAGCCCGCCGGTCTGGCGAGATCTGCCGTCGGGCAGTGCGGCGGTGGCCCTCGAGGTCACGACCGAGGACGACGATGGCCTGAAGAGTTCGGTACCGGTCACCATGGTCGATCCCCGGCGCCGCAACGAGATCGAGTCGTTGTCGACCGGAGACGAAGTGACGGTGATCGGTCGCGTGCGACGACGGTTCTTTCGTACCGGGGCCGGGACGGCCAGTCGGACCGAGGTGGTGGCCGACGATCTCGTCCGTCCGACCCAACGAGCCCGACTGCACAAGTCACTCGCCCGGGTGGCCGAGGTCATCGGCTCGGCCGGAGACTGACAACTACGATCGCCAACGTCGCAGGACGTGAAAGGCATCGACATGAATCAGGACCAGCTCGACCGGATGCGTAACGGCAAGGGCTTCATCGCCGCCCTCGATCAGAGCGGTGGAAGCACCCCCAAGGCGCTGCGGCTCTACGGCATCGAGGAATCCTCGTACTCGGGTGACGAGCAGATGTTCGACCTGATCCACGCCATGCGGACCCGCATGATCAAGAGCCCCGCCTTCGACGGACGTCGGGTGTTGGGAGCGATCCTGTTCGAGGGAACCATGGATCGGGAGATCGACGGAGTCGGTTCGGCGCAGTACCTGTGGGAGCGCAAGCAGGTGATCCCCTTCCTGAAGGTCGACAAGGGACTCGCCGACGAAGCCGACGGGGTGCAGATCATGAAGCCCATGCCCGACCTCGACGCGCTGCTCACCCGCGGCCGCAACAAGGGAATCTTCGGAACCAAGATGCGTTCGGTCATCAAGTCGGCCGACGTTTCGGGCATCGAAGCCGTTGTCGCCCAGCAGTTCACCGTGGGGCGCCAGATCCTGTCGGCCGGACTGGTGCCGATCATCGAACCCGAAGTCGACATCAACAGTCCGACCAAGGGTGAAGCCGAAGTGATTCTGAAGAAAGCGATCCTGGCCGAACTCGATCGGCAGCCGGCTTCGCAGCCCGTCATGCTCAAGTTGACGCTGCCCGAGACCGACGACTTCTATCTCGACTTGGTGAAGCACCCGAGCGTTCTGCGAGTCGTGGCTCTGTCGGGTGGTTATTCACGCGACGAATCGAATGCCCGACTCTCGAGGAACCACGGCGTGATCGCGAGTTTCTCGCGTGCACTCACCGAAGGTCTGTCGGCTCAGCAATCCGAGGCCGAGTTCGACTCACTTCTCGATTCGACCATCGAACGCATCTACCGCGCGTCGATCACCTGAGCGGGTGGGGTGTCGGTCACGCCGAGCCGAGAGGGCGGATGACCGGACCGGTCCGGAGTTTCGGGGTGAAAAACGTCGACTTCGGAGGCATGAGGAGCCCTTCGTCGGCCGTTCGACGGATTTCGGCCACGGTCACGGGCCGGATGAGTACGCCGGCCGTGGCCGCACCCGAGGCGACGATGTCCAGAACGTGGTCGACTCCGTGCTGGTAGGTGACCTCGTGGCTCACATTGGCCAGTGCGTGCTCGAGTCGCGCGCCGTCGAGGTCGCGTACTCCCGCGAAGGAACCGTCCCGCGGCACGAGGAACAGGCCGGAGCGATCGGGTCGCACGAGAACGAGTGCACCTCGTTCGCGCATGTCGTTCGTGATGTCAGGGGTGATGGGTCCGGCCTTATGGGTGTCGAAGAAGTTCGCCAGCGCGGTAGCAAGATCGTCGGCCGAGATTCCGGTGTAGAGGCGATGGATGGCATCGACACTCAGTTGATCTTCGATGAGTTCACCGATGTAGGTCATGGTGGTCTCGGCCGATCCGGGTGCTGCGGTGGGGGCTGATCGCTGCTCGTCGCGGAACGTGCGACTGATGGCGTAGCGGTGGTGGCCGTCGGCGATCACGACCTCGTGGCCGCCCACGGCCCGGGAGATCGCGTCGACGCGAACCGGATCCGAGACCCGTTCGAAGGTGTGCACGACGCCGTCGACGTCGATCGAACCCACGGGTTCGCCGGACTCCTCGAGGAGTTCGGTCAATCCCGGTGTGAGAGAGAGCCCCCAAACGGGGGAGAGATTGGCCAACGTGGCTCGGGTGAGATCGAGTCGGTCGGTCTTGGCCTTGGGTGTGGTGCGTTCGTGGGGGAGAACGCCACCGGCACCCTCGTCGACGACTTCGAGTGCGCCGATGACTCCGGCGGTACGGCGACGTCGCCCGAGGGAATCGGTGAAATCCATCCGGTAAATGGTGAACGACGGCGCATCGTCGAGGACGAGCGCCCCCGACTGCACCCAATCGGCCAGAACCCGTGCCGCGCGGTCGTAGCGAGAGGGACCATCCGATTCGACTGGTACATCGATGTGGACGATGTTGTGGGGGTGGAGGTTCGCGAAATGAGTGCGATCGGCTTCCGAGAGCACGTCGTAGGGAGGGGCCGTCACCGCCTCCAGATGCGGACGTGACGAGTCGGCATAGCGGAGGGCGCGGAACGGTTCGAATCGGGGCACCCGAACAGGTTGTCACTTGACATGGCAGGATCGCTACCTGATGGATGCGTTTCCGGTGCTGTGCGACCTCGATGGTGTCGTGTGGTTGGCTCACGAACCGATCCCGGGCTCGGTGGAGGCAATCGGTGCGCTACGACGATCGGGCCATCGGGTGCTGTTCGTCACCAACAACTCCTCGGCGACCATCGCCGAACAGGAGGCGGCGCTCGAGGCGATCGGAATTCCGGCGCGGGGCGACGTGGTCACATCGGCCATGGCGGGCGCGAGTCTCGTGAGCCCCGACGAATCGGTTCTCGTGTGCGGGGGAGCCGGCATCATCGAGGCCGTGAGTGCGATGGGAGCACGGGTGATCGGCCACGACGAATACGAGTCCGGTTCGTCACCGGTGGACGTGGTGATGGTGGGGTTCCATCGCCACTTCGATTACGAGATCATGCGTCGGGCCGCCCACGCGATCCGAGCTGGCGCACGGCTGATCGGAACCAACGATGACGCCACGTATCCGACGCCGACCGGTCCGATACCCGGTGGTGGGAGCATCCTCGCGGCCATCGCGACGGCATCGGGCACCTCGCCGATCGTGGCCGGCAAACCCCACGCACCGATGGGTGAGGTCGTGCGGACGATGCTCGGTGGACCGGTCTCCGATGCACTCATGGTGGGTGATCGACCCTCGACCGATGGATTGTTCGCGCGAACGATCGGCTGCCGGTATGCGCTCGTCCGGTCGGGGGTCACGCCGCGAGATGTGCGGCCCGATACGGACGGCGGACTGCGAGTCGACATCGACGCCGAGGATCTGGCCGACGTCGCCCGTCGAATCGGAGTGTCGGTACCGTGACGATGTGATGGGTATCGATCTTCGCCTACACCGGTTCACATGACCCGTCGCGCGCGACTCGATGCCGAGTTGCTCCGACGGGGTCTGGTGGCGAGCCGCTCCGAGGCCGCAGCCTTGATCGAGGAGAAACGCGTTCTCGTGAACGGCGCGATCGCCGACAAATCGAGTCGTCAGGTCCACCCGGGAGATTCGGTGGTGGTGTCGGGACCACCGGCCCGTTTCGTGAGTCGTGGTGGTGAGAAGCTCGATGCCGCACTCGCGCTCTGGTCGATCGACGTGACCGGATGGCGGGTCCTCGATGCCGGGGCGTCGACGGGCGGATTCACCGATTGTCTCTTGCAACGCGGTGCCGGTGCAGTGATCGCGCTCGACGTCGGTCACGGGCAGTTGCATCCACTGATCCGGAACGACGAGCGGGTGAACGTGATCGAGCGCTTCAACGTGCGCGACATTGATGTCGACGACATCGGCGGACCCGTCGACGCCGTGGTCGCCGATCTGTCGTTCATCTCGCTCACTCTCGTGGCGGCGCGTCTCGTGAACGTCTGCCGAGAAGGAGGCGAGATCGTGGTGCTCGTGAAGCCGCAGTTCGAGGTCGGTCGGGCCGAAGTGTCCAAGGGCAAGGGTGTCGTGACCGATCCGGCGCTCTGGGACGAAGCATGCCGAGGGGTGACCGAGGCCTTCCGAGCGGCCGGAGCCGACCCAATGGATCTGATGGATTCTCCGCTGCTGGGGGGCGAGGGAAACAAAGAGTTCCTCCTCCGTGCGAGGGTTCGTGGGAGACTCGTTTCATGACCGCCGTCCTTCTCGTCGGGCACGCCGATCGGCCCGAGGCCGGGACGTTGGCGGCGGCAGCCGTCGATTGGTTGGCGGCGCACGGTCATCGAGCGGTGGCCGGAGCCGAAGATCACCAGAACCTCGGACTCGCTGCTTCGGTGTCGGTGGCCACGGATCTGTCCGATGTCGGACTCGTGCTCTCCATCGGTGGTGACGGCACGATGTTGAGAGCCGCCAAGATCGTGGGCGAACGTGGAATTCCGATCATGGGCGTGAACGTCGGATTGCTCGGCTACTTGACCGAGGTCGAGCCGCCGTCCTTGCTCGAAGCCCTGGACTCGTTCTTCGCCGGTCGGCACGAACTCGAACGCCGACTGATTCTGGACGTGTCGGTGACCCGTCGGTCGGGCGGATCGGTGACTCGCTATCGCGCGCTGAACGAAGCGTCCTTCGAGAAACTCACCGCCGGGCACACGGTTCGTTTGCGGGTCTCGATCGACGGAACGGTGTTCACCACGTTCCAAGCCGACGGTTTGATCGTGGCCACCCCCACGGGCTCCACCGCCTATTCGCTGTCGGCTCGTGGTCCGGTGGTATCGCCCACCATGCGTGCGGTCGTGGTGACACCACTGTCGCCGCACATGCTCTTCGATCGAACATTGGTGCTCGGCCCGGACGAACCCGTCGTTGCCGAAGTGACCGGAACCCGATCGGTCGGACTCGCGGTCGACGGCGAGTTCGTGGGCGAACTCGAGCCGGGAGATCGGGTCGAATGCCTCGAGTCACCCGACCCCGTCGTCTTCGTCCGGCTGTATCCCGATCGCTTCCATCAGGTTCTGAAGTCGAAATTCGGCCTGACCGATCGCTGAGTCCACGTGCTGACGGAGCTACGCATCGAGAACCTCGGCGTGATCGAGGAATTGCGATTGGTCATCGGATCCGGTCTCGTCGCCGTCACCGGTGAGACCGGGGCCGGCAAGACGATGATCGTCGAAGCCATCGACCTTCTGGTCGGAGGACGTGCCGATACGACGAGTGTGCGGGCCGGCGCGTCCGAAGCTCGCGTGGAAGGACGGTTCGTGCTCGGCGACGACGAGTGGATCCTCGGCCGGGTGATTCCGGTGGATGGCCGTAGCCGCGCCTACGTGAACGGTCGTCTGGCCACCGTGGGCCAGTTGGCCGAGATCGGAACCCGGCTCGTCGATCTGCACGGACAACATGCGCATCAGAGTCTGTTGTCGGCGGCGATACAACGTTCCGCCCTCGACGAATTCGGTGGAATCGACACCACTGAACTGCGCGTCGCACGCGCCCGACTGACCGAGATCGATGCGGCCATTGCATCGCTCGGTGGCGACCAGCGATCGCGACTGCGCGAAGTGGAACTACTGCGCTACCAGATCGCCGAGATCGACGCGGTTGGTCTCGGCGACGTCGACGAGGATGCTCGGCTCGACGCGGATGAGGATCGACTCGCCGATGCTTCGGCCCACCGTGAGGCCGCCGATGCTTTCGATCACGAGATCGCCGCCGACGGTGGAGTGATCGACCGACTGTCGAGCGCCGTTGCCCGGTTGAGCGGCCGCGGGCCGTACGAGGTGGCGGAGGTCCGACTGAGAGCGCTCATGGCCGAACTGTCGGAACTCAATCGCGAGGTACGCGGAATCGGCGAGGCCTGCGAGGACGATCCCGAGAAATTGGCCGAGATCCGGCTCCGCCGACAGGCCTTGCGCGACCTGCGCAAGAAGTACGGTGAAACCCTCGCCGAGGTGATGGATTTCGTGACGTCCGCCCGCGAGCGACTTCTGGAACTCGAGTCGGTCGATTCCCGGGTAGCCGGACTCGAAGTCGATCGGGAGCGCGTTCTCGTCGAGGAGCGCAAGGCGGCGGCCAAGGTGGCCCGGGCCCGAAAGAAGGCGGCACCGCGGCTCGCCGAGGCGGTCACCGGCCACCTTCAGAAGCTGGCCATGCCCAAAGCGGTGGTGACGGTCGCGGTCGGTGGCGACGACCCAGCCGACGAAGTGATCTTCGAGTTGGCCGCCAATCCGGGTCTTCCGGCGGCACCGCTCGTGAAGTCGGCCAGCGGTGGTGAACTCGCGCGCACCATGCTTTCACTGCGCCGGGTTCTGAGTTCGGGGCCACCGGTTCTGGTATTCGACGAAGTGGACGCGGGCATCGGTGGTGAAGCCGCGTTGGCGGTGGCCGACGCACTGCGCGAACTCGGTGAACGACATCAAGTCTTCGTCGTCACCCACCTCGGTCCGGTTGCCGCGGCCGCCGATGTTCATGTGGCGGTCGAGAAGCGAGTGGTCGACGAGGCCGGACGAGAGTCCACGTTCGCCGGCGCGCGGGTCCTTTCGGCGGGTGAACGGGTGGGGGAGATCGCCCGGATGCTGTCGGGGCGGGCCGACAGTTCGGCGGCCCAGCGTCACGCCCGGGAGCTTCTGGCTCAGAAGTCACGTTCGTCCTGATAGTGGCCTCGGGGAGTGTCGTCCCCGGGGGTCAGTGAGCGGTATGGTGATCTCCCGTTATCGGTGCTACCGAACGGGAGGTTCACATGCCGAAGCACATCTTCGTGACCGGAGGTGTTGCCAGTTCACTCGGCAAGGGTCTCACGGCCTCCTCGCTCGGGCGACTTCTCAAATTGCGTGGG
>SXGQ01284637.1_pt1 | contig 10411 bp, 14 predicted proteins | sample 3178371 | NCBI WGS metagenome assembly SXGQ01 (sample SAMN11356859, study PRJNA531348) | freshwater metagenome | isolation source: freshwater sample F1-20 | place: China: Fuxian Lake, Yuxi | collected 2017-12-25 | reverse complement strand
TACTATAACATCATTTTTAGAAAAAATGAAAGACATTCTTTCTGAATCTGATTTTAATATTTATACATCTAATCAACAAAAGAGAGACCACGGTAGTTATCATATTACTGTTATAAATGTGATGGACTATAATAGGTTATCAAAAGAAGTAGGTGTTGATAGATTTATAAATTCACTTGACCAAATTTTTGATGCTGAAATAGATGATTTGCAAATGTTAGGAATTGGTTCTGCGTCAAAAAATGAGAATACTTCTTATTTTGTAGTTTGTAAGTCTGATAAATTAGATATAATTAGAGAAAGATATGACTTACCAAAACAAGATTTTCATATTACCTTAGGATTCAAGTGGAAGGATGTATTTGGGGTGAGAAAGAATCAGATACTAGAAAATAATTCTAAATTTTTAAAACTTCTTAAACAAGAATTTTATAAAAAAGAAAATTTTAACTTCATAAGACAGATTTCAAATTTTGATGAAGACAAAGAAAGAGAAATTATACCAATTTCTATAACTGAGTCTCATTTGAAAATCTTAGTAGGTGAAACAATTATGGATATAGGAATATTAGATGGGGAGAATAAACTTTTTATCTTTACTAAGTATAAAAAAACCTCAGAAGTTAATAGATTACCTTTGACAGAAATTTACAAAATTTTAAAATAAATAAATTTAATTATATGAATTCGCAATTATTTACACGTTATTCTTTTGATGAATGCACTAATGAACAAAAACTTTTTGAAAAACTCGATTCACTCTTAGAAGAAGGGAAAATTGAGTATAATGCTGAAAATCAATATGTATTTAAGATTAAGGATATTGATTTAACTGATTATGAAATTGAAGATTTGTGTTATCTCTTTGATAGCTTAGAGGTTTATCCATATATGGAGTCGGAAGATGAAGAATATGAAGGATTCGATGACTTTGATGACTTTGAAGATGAAGAGGATGACTATACTACTAAAAGGTATAAGTCTAAAGATGATGATTTTGACGATTATTAAAATTAAGCTTGACATTTTCTAAAAAATTCGTATATTTGTAAAACAATTGAGGAACAAAATAGACTTAAAAATCAAAAAAAACTTTAAAAAAGTTTGGTAATTAAGAAAAGTTCCTTATATTTGTAAAACAAACAACGATAAAAACGAAAAAAATATGGCAAACTTATTCGCAAAAGCAAAGTCAACAGCAACTACTAAGACAACTGACAAGAAAGACACTAAAGTTCGTATCAGTGTAGAAGACCCTACATTTTTCGAAAAGATTCAAACTCTTGAGAATCTTCAAGACCGTATGAAATCAGACAAAGCTAAGGCTGATATGATTTCCGATGAAATTAAAGACCTTGGTAAAGAGAAATGGTCTGATATGTATCAGAAGACTGGTCGTAATCCAGGTTCTGTGATGTTAGAGTCTCGTGTTGGTGGTGACACTGCTCAAGTTATGTTTGTTCCTTCTGACAAATATATCTCTTTGACTGGTGAGAAGGCTGATGTTCTTCGTGAAGAGTTTGGTAATGATATTGTTGAAGAAAAGACAACTTTCGCCTTCGACAATGATATGATTGAGAAGTATGGTGAAATCCTGTCAAATCTTATCGAGAGTTGTGATGAAATCTCTGATGAAGATAAAGGTAAAATCATCAAGGCGGTAACAGTATTCTCAGTAGCAAAAGGAACTATTGATATGATGAAAAACTATGGTCAAGTTTCTGATGTAATGGAGCAAGTAAAACCAGTAATCGCTCTTAAAAACGTAGAAGTTATTAAAGGCTAATAATTCTTCCTCGAATTCGAGGAAACCCTGGCCGGGTGATGGAATTGGTAGACATGAGGGACTTAAAATCCCTTGGGCAGTAATGTTCGTGCGGGTTCGACTCCCGCCCCGGCTACAAACAACAAAAAAAAGAAAAAAATTCAATTTTCTTTTTTTTTCTCAGGTATAAACCTTATATTTGTATTAACAAGATAAACAAAAAAGTATGAATAACAGTAAAATGATTCCTCAAGAGTTTGTTGAAAAGATTCCAACTCTTACCGCTCGTGAACAGTCCTACTTCCGTATGATGTGGGGTAAGTCAGGAGTTCTCTACATCACTGCAAAACCTGGTGTAGCTAAGTCTGCGATAGCTCGTTCTATTGCTCAAAAGATGGGTTTCCGTTATATGGATATCCGATTGTCAATGGTTGACGAGACTGATGTTGGATTGTATCCACACGTGTCTGATGTTGACAGTGTAAAATGCCTTGACTTCGTAGTACCTCGTTGGGCACTCGAAGCTAACAAACAACCAACTATCATTCACTTCGAAGAGTTGAACCGAGCTTCTCAATCTGTCCGTAATGCGGCTCTTCAAATTCTACTTGAGCGTCAGATTGGTGTGAATTTCAAATTCAACGACACCGTGTTGATGATGTCCTCTGGTAATCTTGGTGATGAAGATGGTACTGATGTTGAAGAGTTCGATTCAGCTCTTAACAACCGTTTGATTCACATCAAACATACTCTTTCTTTCCCAGAGTGGGTAGAAGGATTCGCTAAAGATAATGTTCACAAGATGATTGTTAGTTATCTACAAGCACACCCAGAGAATCTCTATAAGACCTCTGATAACTCTCAGGCTTATGCCACACCTCGTTCTTGGACATTCTTGAGTGACTTCATCGTGTCTAACTTCGGAATGGATTCTGGACCTCGTGAGTTCTTACCTTTCTTGAAAGAAATCGCAGCTGGATATGTTGGTAACTCAGCGATGAAGTTCTTACAATACTGTGAAGATATGTTGAATATCAACATCAACGATATCATCAACGACTACGACCGTGTAGCGACAGACTTGAAGAAATACAATCGTGATAAGAACTCTGAACTTATCCAGTCCTTGAAAGAGATGGACTTGGGCAAATTCACCGAGAAGCAACTTGGTAACATCACTAAGTTCTTGAAGGGTGTTGGTGAAGATGAATTAACGGCTTACTTGTTGTTTATACTTGACAACAACCTCGACATTTCAAAGCCAAAGATTAAGAACTTCTTGTTAGGATTTGAGGATGTCCTCAGAACAATCAAGAAGATTAACAAACCTGGTAAGTAATAGGTTGAGATTGTTGAAAAAGAGCCTCTGTTTAAACAAAGGCTCTTTTTTTTATAAATATTAATGAATATGATTAAAATACAACTTACACTACATTGTGAATACGGTATTTATTATGGTGAAATATTGGAAGTATCATTTGAACAGTATAGAAATATTGTAGAACTTTCAAAAAACTACTATGAGACCGGATTTGAAATGAATACCGAAAATGGTGGATTTGTTATAATACCACCTGATGTAGTTAAAAAGTCAGTATTGAGTATTAACATAATAAAAGAAGAATCAGATGTTTAATTTTTTTCGATGTGAAATTTTTTAAATTATAAATTTTATATATACTAATAAAAGTATATTAAATGAAAATATGTAAAAAGTGTTCAATAGAAAAGGATAATAATTTTTTTCCAAAAACTGGTAATATTTGTAAAGAATGTAAAAGTATTTATATAAAGAAATATTATAAAAATAATAAAGAAAAAATACTGGATAAAGAGAAAAAAAGGTATAGAGATAATAGGGAAGATAGGATAGAAAAGCAAAAAGAATACTATTCTCTTAGAAAAGAAGAAGTTTCTTCATACTTAAAAGATTATAGAAGAAAGAATAAGGAAAAATTAGATGAAAAGAGAAAAAACTACAACGAAATAAACAAAGAAAAAATAAACGAGACAAGAAGGAATAGATATAAAGAAAGAATTAAAACTGATATTAATTTCAAATTGAAAAAAATACATAGAAATATCTTAAAAAGAATTTTAAAGTATAAAAAACATGAGAGTACATCAGATTTACTTGGTTACACAAGTATAGAGTTAAAGGAGTGTATTGAATCGAAATTTAAAACAGGAATGACTTGGGAAAATTATGGAGAGTGGGAAATAGATCATATAATACCAATTAGTTTTTTTGATTTAGAAACTACACATTCGTCAGTAGTAAATTCTTTAGACAATCTACAACCATTGTGGAAATTAGAAAATATTAAAAAAAGCAATTATGTATAAAAATAGATTTAAACGGTTTGGTGGTGAATATATTCCGGATATTATAGAATATCTTAAAGATTACATCTCAAACGAGCCTAATGTTACAATAAGTGTTGGATGTGACTCTATACAAAAGAGAAAACGAACAATATATGCTTGCACACTGATGTTGTATAATACTGACATTAGAAATGGTGCTCATGTTGTTTTCTTTAGGGAAAATATTGAAAAAATTCGTGATAATTTTGAAAGACTACACAAAGAAGCTCAATTTTGCCACGATATTGCTGAATTTTTAGATAAAGAACTATCAGAAGTCTTTAAAAGAAAAGACTTAACAGAGTTGGAAAGAAAAAGATATAAATTCCATCTAATGAGGTGCAACGGTGAGTACGATTATATACCTCCTCATCAAGAGGAGACTTTTATTAAAAATATTGGTCTTACAGAATTTGAGAAAACTAATCCTTATAGATTAGTTGATATTCATGTTGATTTTAATCCATTCGAAGGTACTGTAAATGAAAGAGGAGTGTCAAAAAATAAATCAAATATGGCCTACCGAGCCTATGTTCCGTGGTTGAGAGGTATGAACTATAGAGTTTATGCTAAACCACTCGCATGGGGAGCCACAAGTGCGGCAGACTTACTTTTACAAGACTAATGTTTGAGTTAAATACAACTATATTGAGAAGAATGGGATGGAGAGATTACTCATTCTCCAGAGGTATCGGACCAGGTATCAACTTCTTAGAAGAAGATGGTCAAGTTCGATACTTCATTCTTTTTGAGGATCGTAAACTGTGTTTTGCTATTAAAGAAATAATTGTAAAAGATTCTAAACTTAAAAAATCAAATAAATATAATGAGTATAAATTTATAACCGTAGATTTCTCAAAGAAAAAACCAAAATTTAAAACAAATTGTTTTAATTCTAATTTAGAATTACTACATTTGCTTAGAGAAAATTTAGCTTGTAATTTAGAATACCAAAGATTTTTTCAAATAAATTCTATACTAAAATGAAGAGAGAAGTAAAAATAATCGGTCTATCTTATTCCCAGAGCCAACCAAATGCTTATGTTGTTGTTCTATCAGAAGTAAATGGACACAGAAAATTACCTATTGTGATTAAATCACAAGATGCACAAACTATTGCATTAAGACTTGAAAGTCTTAAAATGCCAAGACCATTAACTCACGATATCATCAAAAAGATGGCAGAGGGATATCGTATTGATTGTCAAGAATCTTTGATTTACAAAGTATTAGAAGGAGTTTTTTATTGTAAAATCGCAACTAATAATGGTGTCGATGATGTTGATATAGAAACAACAGTTGGAGATGCTTTGGCTATATCACTTACATTCGAGTGTCCAATTTATGTAACGGAAGAAGTATTAGCAACTTGTGGTATTCAAACTGATGATACTGGTAATGTTGTGGATGATTCTGAGATTAAGCCGAAAAAGAAAAAGAAAAAGAAAGATTCTCTTATGTCTATTGAGGATTTAAAAAGAATGATGGACGAGGCTATAAGAAATGAAGAGTATGAAGTAGCAGCCGAATTAAGAGATAAGATAACAAAATTAGAATCTGAAGGAAAATGAAAAAGTTTTTAATTACTCTATTTTCAATATTGAGTATAAATTCATTTTCACAAGAAATATTCATACCAAACGCTTTTACACCAGATGGTGATGGTCAAAATGATTACTTCGGAGTTTTTTGCATAGAAAAAGATTCTATAGAATTTTTCTCTATGAATATATTTAATTCCTACGGTCAATGTGTTTTTAAGACTTATGATATAAATGGTAAATGGATGGGTGGTGATGAATACTTTAACACACCAAAACCATTCGTTTATATTATAGAATATAGACCTTATAGTAGATTTGAAGTGGTCAGAAAGACCGGTTTTATTCTTTTAATTCGTTAAAGATGTTTCAAAAAGGTGAAGTTCACAATCTCTATTTCGGAAGAAGAGATATTTTTTATTATGTAGAAGTAGCAGATAAATCTGTTAATCGAGATAATCAAATATCTAAACTATTTGGCGAACAAGTTAAAGTGACTTTTCAATCTGATAATTATCCAACTGATAAATTGTATTGTGCTAAATTCTGGAAAGACAAGGAATCCGCTCAGAATTTCATAAGGTATAGAAAAAAAGATATTTTTAAATTGAAAGAGATAAATCGTCAACAATTTATTGAATCTATACCTGAAAAATCTGATGTACCAGATGATGTAGGTAATGCGATGTATCTTAGAAATTTACTAATTAAATATCAAGAACAAAATTATCAAAAAAATTGGAATGAATTTAGAAAAAACTATAAATGTATTAGTGCTTATGTCAAAGTAAAAAATCCAACTCAATGGCTAAATTGCAAAGACTGTGGTTTAATTCCACTTGTTTGGGAATTCAACAACGGTAGATCCACTGGTTGTGGATGTGGTGAAAATGAGTATAGACATCATTCAATACAAGCTGAGAGTATTATGTCGTGGGTAACAAGACATAACGGAAGTGCTCTAAATTATAATTCTGATGAACTTAGAACTAATTGGAATCATTGGGTAAAAACAGGAGAAGACATTTTTAAAAAACAAAAAGAAGAAAATAATAAAATTTGGTAATATGGAAAAGGGATATGTTTATATAGTTTCTGATGGAATGTGTGATGTTTTCAAGTTTGGTTTTACAACAGAACCACTTGCAAGAATAACAAAGTATAATTCAACAGAGTGTTTTAGACCAGTTAGATATGACTCACTCGTAGAGTATTCAACTGAAAGAGAAGCTAGAGATGTTGAAATTGAAGTTAGGAAGTCGCTTTTATATTTCATCAAGAATCCTAAATCAAAACCAGAAGTGGCTACCGATAGTGATTTATCAAGAGAGATATATAATAACATTATAGATAATTCTAAATTTTCTGATAAGAATCAAGCAGGGCTTTATAATAGAATATTTGAATCTGCTACTGATAAGTTAGACTATGAATTGATACTCAACTCGATTGTAAATAAGGCAAAAAATTCGGGATTAAATGAGTCTTTGATATATGATTCAATTATTAAAAATAATGTTGGTTATAAATTTGAGGATGCTTCTGCAATTGTTATCAAGGAAAATAGAAGAAAGAATCTCATTAGAATTAATAATATAAATTTATATTATGATACTAAACCAAAAATTATTGAAAGATTTTGTAGATTGGCTCTTTTAGATTACGAGTTAAAGACAGGTGCTCTTTTAGATTAACGTCGATTTCTATGATCAATTGTTCTCACAAGAGAATCTAATTGTTTTCTCATATTCTCAATATTTATTTGAGATTCTCTTTCTGCAGCTGCGAATGCAGTATCATCTAAAACCTTTCCTTCTTTATCTACACCGCTGACAATTGACTCCACATTATATTGAAATTGACTTAGTTCTGAATATAAATCATCTAAAGATTCTTTTAAACCTTTAGCAATATTTTTAATCTTTTCCTCGATATTTGAAATTTCAAAAGTGAATCTCGGAACATCTCCCGAATTCGTGATTGTTCTAACATTAACTCTTGAACCTGAATCAGTTGTTCTGGTGAAATCTCTCCAGTCACATTCTTCACCACCTAAAACAAATAAAACAATTTTATTTGGGTATTTCAATCCTATTAACAAGTAATCAAGATTATCTGATGCGTTAATTGGAACATTTTCAGTAAGACTGTCGTACAACTTTAATTGATAACTCTTGCCCTCTGCTACAACATCTACGGCGCTATTATCGTCTTTCACTTGTGCATTAGGAATCAACCCAGCAATGAATGATTCAAAAAGTGAACCGGATGAACCGGGACTAAAGAAATCCTTAATTTCGTTTATGTAATGAAGAAGTATAATTACTGATAATTCTTTTTGTATTGTTTCTCTTGACCTAGATCTTAACTTGACTCCACCACTCATTCTCTGCAAATCGGATATCTTGTCCATAAAGGATTTGAATCCCTTAGTATTTGTTCCTAAGTTTTTTGAATATCTTCTAACTCTTTTTACAACTTCCATGTCAATTTTTACATTGACCCAACCAGTTGGTAGTATTGGTATCAAAAATGTGTAATCTAAATTTACCTTAACTTGACCATTTAATACGAACTTTTTCCAAAATTTACTTGGAAATTTACCTATCATTAGAGTTGATTTTGGTATTTTCATTCTCTCACCTCTTGAGTTTAGTAAGTAACCTTCCTCATCAATCTTATTATTTGGTGCTACTAAATTTCCACCTTTATCTATTCCTGCTGTAAAGTTTTTACCACTATTACTTACAATTCCTACTACTTCGATTCTTCTTGCATTTCTTACTCTTTCCAAATTACCCTTAGTTAGTGGAAGAGGATTACCTAAATCATCTTTCGCCAATCCATTATAGATATTACCATTATCATCGATAACTACATCTAGTACTTGTACTTGTATATCCTCGTTTAAAAAGTTATCAAATTTCTTTATTGACATATTGTATATATTATTTTACAATTCTAAATGCAACTTATTTTAGATTTTTCATATAAAAAATAAGAGGCGCGGAGAAAGTAGAATAAGAAATTGGATATATACTATATGAAAATTTGTAGTAAATGTAAAGTAGAAAAAGAACTTAGTGAATTTCACAGACAAAAAACATCTAAAGATGGTCTTAAATCTCTTTGTAAATCTTGTGTACTAATAAAAGAAAAAGAAAGAAGAGATACTCCTGAATTTAAAAAAAAGTATAAAGATTATTTAAATTCTATACCGAAAGATGTTAAATCTAAAAGAGGTAAAAAATATTATGAAAATAATAAGAATCATGTCTTAGAAAAAAATAAAAAATATAGACGAGAAAATAAAGATAAAATTAGAGAGTTTAATAGGGTATATAGAGAAGAAAATAAAGATAGGCTTAAAGAAAAAACAAAAAGGTACAGAGACAATTTAGAAAATAAAGAAAAACAAAAAAAATGGATTTTGAATAATCCAGATAAAATTAGGTCATACAGAAAAAAATATCTAAATTCTGAAAAGGCACTTGAACACAGAAAAAATTGGTATAAGTCAATAAAAAAAAGAAAACCATATGTTTTAGCATGGAGAAGCATCTTAAACAATACACTTAAAAGATTTAATAAGAAGAAAGAAGATGAAACCATCAAACTTTTAGGATATTCTGCTTTACAACTAAAAGAACATATTGAGAGTCTATTTTTAGATGGTATGAGTTGGGATAATTATGGAAAATGGCATATAGATCACATAGTAATGGTTTCTTCTTTTGAAGAAGATACACCAATGAATATTGTAAACTCTTTAGAAAATCTAAGACCTCTATGGGCGGAGGATAATTGCTCAAGAAAATTAAATTAATAAATTATATGTTAAGTTATATTGGTGGCAAATCACGTATTTCAAGTTTTATAAAAGGATATATTCCAAGAGATATAGAAACATATGTAGAACCATTCTCTGGAATGTTCTGGGTTTTCTTCAAAATGGATCTTCCGAAATACCCAAATCTTAAACAGGTTGTTTATAATGATTTCAACGCATTAAACGTAAATCTATTCAACTGTGTCAAAGAACATGGTGAATTTTCAAAGATTATCAAAGATTATAAATCACAGGACAAGAAACTTTTTGAAGAGTTTCAAGGTGAAATATTTGCAAGTGATTTTGTAGTTGACCTATCAACACCAGACTTTCATACTGCGGCAAAATATGCTTATGTATTGAGTCAAGTTTGGTCAGGTACTAATCCTGAGAAATCAAGTTTTATCGACTTAAAGGGTAAGTATAAATCTAAATTTGATTCTTTTAAGAATAAATTAGAAGATACAAAGTGGCAATCATACTTTAGTAAAATTACTGTAACTGAAAATATGGACTTCCAAGAAGTTATTGAAAAATATGATTCACCAACTAGTTACTTCTATTGTGATCCTCCTTATTATTCAACTGAGAAGTATTATGCTAATCATGACTTTGGATTAGAAACACACGAGAGATTAGCAAATACATTAAAAGCAACTAAAGGTAAGTTCTCATTGAGTTATTATGATTTTCCACAACTTTCTGAATGGTTTCCAAAAGATGAATATCGTTGGGAAAGTAAATCATTCTATAAAGCAGCAATGGCTAAGGCAGGTAAATCACAAACAAAAGGAACCGAACTTTTGATAATGAATTATTAATGGAAGATGACTTAATCAAAGAGATTAAGAAAATTAAAAGAGGTAAAACTGTTATTCATGGCAGAGAAGAAAGAAGAGAGATTCATCG
>SXGQ01704081.1_pt1 | contig 10412 bp, 10 predicted proteins | sample 3178371 | NCBI WGS metagenome assembly SXGQ01 (sample SAMN11356859, study PRJNA531348) | freshwater metagenome | isolation source: freshwater sample F1-20 | place: China: Fuxian Lake, Yuxi | collected 2017-12-25 | reverse complement strand
TTTTATATAAAGAACATATAAAAATAAAAGCAGATAAAAAAAGATTTAATGAGAGATTAAATATCGACAATAATTGGAGAAATAAAAATGAGTGAATATAATTGGTGTCATGGTTCTAAGTGTCATACCTATAAAACTCAAAGTAGAATCAGAGGCGTGGGTAATGATAAAGTTTTGCGAACTCGCAAAATAAAAATAAATGCAAATCCAACAAATGTTTGGAATTATTTTTGCAATCAAGGCTGTCTCTTTGATTTTATTTGCAAAAATATTACTCGTCTCGTGACGCTAGAACCTAGAAACGAGGCGCTAGAAACTAAAGTTGAAATAAAAAAAGAAACATATGAAACTTATAACTATGGCAATTATGGACGAGAGCCATATCAAGCAACACGAAACATAATAAATATACTTGACACGAATAATGAGATAATATAATATAGGATATAGAAAGGATATAATATGATTAAGTTTAGCGAATTAAAAAAAGAAGATAAAATAAAACATAAGCACTTAGGTTCTGAGGTTTCTGGGGTTATTAAAGAAAGTCCTAAACAAGGTAGAGGTTTAAGAAAAACAATCTTAGTAGATGTCAAAGGAACTGAGGTAGGTTTATTTGATGAGATTGGTTCAATTTATTCTAACGAAATAACTAAAGTATTAAAAAATAAGGAGTGGATATCTGTTGATTTGTCTGAATTAAATATATAATAATACACGTACAAGTTGTGCGCCCCTGCGGGGCGAATATAATAACAATACACGCATAGGTTGTGCGCCCCTGCGGGGCGTGTAGCTTGTAGCTTGCCCCCCCCCCCCCCCTTCTTTCTTCCCTTCTTACCTTTCCCCTTAAAGAGGTCCCAGGGCCATGGACCATGTAGCATGGATCAAGACCCCCTAACCCCTTTTATATAAAAGGGGTCCCATCAGTATACCCTTTAGACCTTCTTTTAGAGAGTTAACCAAGTTAAAATACTTCTCCAAATAAACAAAAACCTAAAAAATTTTTGCAAAAATTTTTATGAATTTAGAAAACATAGACCTTAGTAAACTACCCCTTGATGTAAGAAAAACTTTTTTAAAATTAAAAGTTCTCCATGCTGAAAAAAAAGTTCAAGAAAAAGCAAAGAATGATTTTCTTTCTTTTGTAAAAATAATGTGGCCAGATTTTATAGAAGGCGCTCACCATAGACATATTGCAAAAAAATTTAATGATCTTGCTAATGGTAAGATTAAAAGATTAATTATTAATATGCCACCTCGACATACAAAGTCAGAGTTTGCATCGTACCTGTTGCCCGCTTGGATGGTGGGCCGTAATCCAAAACTCAAGATCATTCAAGCAACCCACACGGGAGAATTAGCTATTAGGTTTGGTCGTAAGGCAAAAACTTTAATTGACTCTGAAGACTATAGAAGAATTTTTAATACAACTTTAAGAGAAGATTCACAAGCCGCAGGAAGATGGGAAACGGCACAAGGGGGTGAATACTTTGCAGCCGGTGTAGGCGGAGCGATTACAGGACGAGGCGCTGATTTATTAATCATAGATGATCCACACTCTGAACAAGATGCTATGTCAACTACGGCAATGGAATCTGCTTATGAGTGGTACACTTCAGGACCAAGACAACGTTTACAACCTGGAGGACAAATTGTTTTAGTTATGACAAGATGGAGCCAGAAAGATTTAACAGCAAGTCTCCTTGCTCATCAAAAAGAAGCAAAGTCTGATCAATGGGACGTGATCGAATTTCCAGCAATCATGGACCACGGATCACCAGTCTGGCCAGAGTATTGGCCAACAGAGGAATTAGAAAAGGTTAAAGCAACTTTACCTGTTGCTAAATGGAATGCACAATGGATGCAAAAACCAACTTCAGAAGAAGGAGCGCTTATTAAGCGTGAGTGGTGGAGAGTTTGGAAGCATGATTATATACCCACTTTGCACCATGTTATTCAATCTTATGATACAGCGTTTATGAAGAAGGAAACCTCAGACTACTCAGCTATTACGACATGGGGTGTTTTTTACCCGGACCAAGATTCAGGGGCCAATCTAATATTATTAGATGCTATAAAAGGTAGATATGAATTTCCTGAATTGCGTAGATTGGCATTAGAACAATACAAGTATTGGAATCCTGAAACTGTTATTATCGAAGCAAAAGCATCTGGACTTCCGCTGACTTATGAGTTAAGACAGATGGATATACCGGTCGTTAATTTTACGCCAAGTAAAGGAAACGATAAACATGTTCGGGTGAATTCCGTAGCACCCCTTTTTGAATCTGGAATGATCTGGGCGCCAGATGAAAGATTCGCAGAAGAGGTTATTGAGGAATGCGCTGCATTTCCCTATGGAGATCATGATGACCTTGTGGACTCAACAACACAAGCTATTATGCGATTTAGACAGGGGGGAATTCTTACTCACCCTGAAGATTACGTAGATGAAAAAACAGCGCCTAGAAAACGAGTTTATTATTAATGGCTATTAAATATTTAATTCCAAAAAGTTATGGTGAAGTTCTCCAAAGACTTATTAACGGTTACAAAAAAGTAAAAGATACAAATCCTCAAGGTTTAGATTTAATTAAAATTAAACTTGAGGCAATGGAACAAATTAGAGAATCAAAAAAGATTATTAAACTTCCAGAAGAAAAAATAACTGATTATACTAAAGACAGGCCAATTGAAGGTCCAAAGGCAGAAGTAGAAAAATTTCCAAAAGAAAAAATTGTAAGAAAACAAAGTGATCTTAAAGTTAAACCAGCAGAGGATATGATAAAAGAAGATGACTTTGATCCAAGCGGCATGGCTAGTGGTGGCTTAGCTTATTTGTTAGGTGAAGAACCTGTTAAAATGGCAGGTGGAGGCGCAATAAAAAAAGCATTAGAAAAAGCATTAAAAAAACTTGGCAACAAAGTAACTACTGCTGATAAAATTAAAAGACCTGAATCAGCTTTAAGAAAAGAAATGTTTGATGAGTTTAATAAAAGAAATAAAAAAATAGATAAAAAAAGACGACTTACCAATGATGAAATTGCAGATTACGAAGAAGAATTAGGAGATTCAGAAACTTGGATGTCTGAAGGAACTGTTGAAGAAGCTGAAGAAGCTTTAAAAGATAGAAAAGCCGAAATAGCATACATGTATGCACAATATAAAATGGGTAAATTAGATCCTGTAGCAGGTGAAAAAACTAGAGATCGTATGCAATTTTTAAAAAAAAGAGAAGAAGAGGCAGAGTCAATAAAAGATTTTAGATTATTTGGAGAAGATGAAATAGATGAATTAGATGAATTAGAGAAAAGATTTGAATATTTAGATCTAGAAGACAAGGCACAAAACATTTCTAGAAAAATGACTGGTGAAGAAATACAAAAATTAAAAGAAATTAATGACAGTGGTTATGTGGATTTTCAAAAAGAAATAGATAGAATTAATAAAAATAAAAAAGCATACGGTGGTAGGATTGGATTTTTCGCTGGTGGAATTAATAAAGCTAGAAGAGGTTTTTTAAAATTATTAGGCGTAGGCGCGGGGGCCGCGGTTACTGCAAATACTGGATTGTTTGGATTAATGAAAGGTGGAAAAAAAACAGCAGACGTTGCTAAAGTAGCCACGAAGGTTGCTGGTGTGGCACCTAACCAGCCACCACGTTATTTATTTGATTTAGTAAAAGTTATTAGAGAAAAAGGAAAAGATATTACCAAATCAGCTCAAACTATTGAAAGAGAAACGGTTAAGACTTACAAGGGTGTGGATCTATATGAAAATCCAGATGGATTTAGAATTAAGGCAGAAGTAGGTCCTTATGAAGATGGAAAAAAAATTGAATTGATGTATTCTAAAACTGAAGAAGTAAAAGATTTAGGACTTGAAACTCAAAAATCATTTGACGTTATAGACTATGAAGAAGTAACCGTACGTCCTGATCCTGATGGAAAAATGAAAGACGTAGATTTTTATGTTGATGAAAACGATCATGATAAACTTAAGAAAATAGTTGAGGACGAAACATCTGAAAAAGGTGGTCTTGGTTATTTAATAGGAGAAAAGTAATGTTTGATTTATTAAAGTATATTGATGACACTGTCTTAAAATATAGCGCTGAACCAAAACAAGGTTTTAGTCAAGAGGGTAATGTTAGACAAGTGTTTGGAGAGGGTGGAATTGGTTTTAAATTTGATATTCCTACAGAACCTTTAATGCAAAAAGGAAGTATTATATTAAATCCAGGAGGAACTTCTTATAATGTTAATATGTATTCAAATACAGGTAAACAATTAGTTAAATCATTTAGTGTTAATGAATACGGAAATTTAAAAAATGCGAAAGCAGCGGGAGAAGCTTTCATAAAAGATAATGCAAAAATTGATTCTGGTGCAACAAGAAGAGGAGATGTTGTTAGAAGTTATTTAAATCATTTAGATAATGTTGGTGAGTTTGATGGTACAGAAAAATTAGCTGAAGAATTAAAAAAATATAGAGGTGGTACTACTCACGTTTATGAACAAATTAACAGAGACTTTAAAGATTGGAAAAATGGTAAATTTGAAGTTGAAGGAATTGATAGAAATAAAATACCTAAAAAATACAAAAGTATTATAACAAATTGGAGTCCACAAGCTGTTGGTCCAAGAACCGTATCAAGAGGCAGACAAATAATTTTCTTAGATGGATTAAATAACAATAATGATTTAACTGCAGAACAAGCAAGAAAGGTTTTTGATCAAGAATTTAAAAAAAGTCCTTTTTGGAATAAAAAAACTTTTGATCAAAGAGTTAATCAATTAACTAAACTTAAAAACGAAGGACAGCTTTCAACTAACGCAGCGGGAACTACATTTAAAAATTATGGAGTTCAAAAAGGTACAAGATCAACTTGGTTAAAAAAAGCATTGGGAGAACAGTTTTATGGAAACTATGAAAGATTTATTAAAGCTGCAGATATTTTAGAAAAAAAAGGAAAAACAAACGATGCAAAAAGACTTTATGATTCAGCAGAAAAGTTTTTTGGTCCAAAAGGCATATTTACTAAATTACCTGGTAATGCGGAACATCCTTTATCTGTCATTTATGGTAATACAACAGATACTTTATTAAAAATAGATAGTTTAGTAAAAGGAGATTTAAATCAATTTAAAAAAGTTTTATTTGATGATCCACTTAGGGCTTTAACAGCAGAATATAATAGTGGTAAGGTAACTCCAGCTAGGAAAAAACAAATTGAAGAAATAGCTAATGCTAGAAAAAATTTTCTTAATTTCTTAACATCAGGATCAATTGAAAAAGGAATTGTATCCCCTGTCGAATTTAAATTTGGAGATAAATTTGAAGTTAAATCGAATGTTATTCCAATTGATAAACTTCCTAAAGGATTTGATTTTGAAAAGTTTGTAACAAAAGGGGAAGGTTATAGAAATGCTCTTATAAAAAAAGATCTTAATTTAATAACTAAAGATGGTTTCATTACTAGAAAAGATATTTTTGATGAAAACATTTTAAAAATTTTTAAAAATGTTTCAAAATCAGAATCAAAAACACTTGCTCAAAATTTAAATAAAGCTGGTTTTAAATGTAAATTTGATAAAGGAGGACTTGCCTTATGTGATAATCCTGCGGACTATGCAGAGGACATTGCAAGACAAGCAAAACTTGCAGCAGATAAAAATCCAGCTGCAATAAACAAATTTAAAAATGCTGGAAACATAGTTAGAAAAGGAATAAGCGGATTAAGTGCAACTGGAGTTGCAGCGGCAGGAGAATTACTTTTTGCTTTTCCGTTTGCAGTAATGGATTATACGGACGGGTTAAGTTTTCAAAGAATTATAGGAAATGCAACTTTAGGATTATTTGGTGAAACTAAAAACGCAGAAATAACATCTTACCCTGGAGGATATATGGCACTTAAAGCAAAGAACCTTGTACAAAAAACAACGGACCTTCAGGACATAATAAATAAAGAAACAGAGATTTCTGCAGGAAATATTATGTTGTCACCAGATGACATGAATTTACTCCCTGCACAAAGAGAGGGAGCTGAAAAAAGAGTTTTTGATTCATCTAACTATTATTCTGGGCCAGATGGCTACGAAAGATTTTTAAGAGATTTAGATAATAAACAAAAAATAGAAGAAAAAATTAAAAATAAAAATTTAGAGAGATCTTTAGAGAGAGAAAAAAAAAGGAACAGAAGTTTAGAAGGTTTAGAAGGTTTTAATACTTTTTCAGCAGCTTATGGAGGAATAGCTAATTTAACAAGAACAATCCCCCCTGAGAGAGGACCTAACCCACAAGGCTTGGCTTCCCTTAAAAAATATGATAAGCAATACTAGGAATTTAAATGGCAGACATTGATAAATCACTCCCAAATGAAATTCGTACTCAAATAGAAATCCCTGATTTGGGAGAAGAAGTACAGCTTCAAGAAGAGATTACAGAAAAAGGCCCTGTTGAAATTACTCAGGAAGAAGATGGTGGAGCAACAATTGATTTTGATCCATCATCAGTAAATAATCCAGGTTCTACTTCTCACTTTGACAATCTAGCAGATCTTTTACCTAAAGATGTTTTAGATCCATTAGGTAGCGTTTTAAAAGAAAATTACATGGACTATAAAATGTCCAGAAAAGATTGGGAACAATCTTACACCGAAGGTTTAGATCTATTAGGATTTAAATACGAAAATAGAACAGAACCTTTTCAAGGGGCATCAGGAGCAACTCATCCAGTTTTAGCAGAAGCTGTAACGCAGTTTCAAGCTATGGCTTACAAAGAATTATTACCTAGCGATGGACCTGTTAGAACACAAATTTTAGGAAATTCTGATCCTTTAAAAGAACAACAGTCTCAAAGGGTTAGAGATTTTATGAATTATCAAATTATGGATGTTATGGAAGAATACGAACCTGAATTTGATCAAATGTTATTTCATTTACCTCTTGCAGGCTCTGCATTTAAAAAAGTTTACTATGATGATTTATTAGGAAGAGCAGTTTCTAAATTTGTCCCTGCTGATGATTTAATTGTCCCTTACACTGCAACATCTTTAAGTGAGGCAGAAGCTGTTATTCATACTATTAAAATTTCTGAAAACGATTTAAGAAAACAACAGGTCTCTGGTTTTTATTCTGATATAGAATTAAATCCTCCTGCACTTGTTGAGAACAAAGTAGAAGCAAAAGAAAGAGAAATAGAAGGAACTACAAAAACGGGTAAGCCCGACGATGTTTATACATTACTAGAATGTCATGTTAATTTAGATTTAGAAGGTTTTGAAGATAAAGATGCAGAAGGTGAGCCAACAGAAATTAAACTTCCTTACATTGTAACAATCGAAGAAGGCAGCACTGAAGTTCTTTCAATAAGAAGGAATTATTCTCCTGATGATTCAAAGAAAAAGAAAATTCAATATTTTGTACACTTTAAATTTTTACCAGGACTTGGATTTTATGGTTTTGGATTAATTCATATGATTGGTGGGTTAAGTAGAACAGCAACAACTGCTCTTCGTCAATTATTAGATGCAGGAACATTATCTAATTTACCTGCAGGATTTAAACAAAGAGGTGTAAGAGTTAGAGATGAAGCTTCTCCAATTCAACCCGGTGAGTTTAAAGATGTAGACGCACCTGGAGGAAATCTAAGAGACGCTTTTTTCCCTTTACCTTATAAAGAACCTTCTCAAACTTTATTAGCTTTAATGGGAATTGTTGTACAAGCTGGACAAAGATTTGCTTCTATTACTGAAATGCAAGTTGGAGATGGAAATCAAAATGCAGCTGTAGGAACTACAATTGCTCTCCTTGAAAGAGGATCTAAAGTTATGTCGGCTATTCATAAAAGATTATATTCAGGTTTAAGAAGAGAATTTAAACTACTGGCTAAAATTATCGCAAGTTATTTACCCCCTGTTTATCCTTATGATGTACCTAATGCAGCTAGAGAAATTAAAGCTACAGATTTTGATGATAAAATTGATATCATACCAGTAGCTGATCCAAATATTTTTTCAATGTCTCAAAGAATTACTCTTGCACAAACAGAACTACAATTAGCTACATCCAATCCACAAATTCATAATTTATATGAAGTATATAGAGACATGTATTCTGCTATTGGAGTAAAAAATATTGATAAAATTTTACCACCTCCTGCGCTTCCTATGCCTACGGATCCAAGTTTAGAACACATTAATGCTTTAGGTGGAAAACCTTTTCAAGCCTTTCCTAATCAAGATCACAGAGCACATATTACCGCTCATTTAAATTTTATGTCAACTAACATGGTTAGAAATAATCCTATGGTAATGGCAGCAGTACAAAAAAATATTTTAGAGCACATTTCAATAATGGCTCAAGAACAAGTTCAATTAGAGTTCAATGAGCAATTCCAACAAATGATGATGATGCAACAACAAGCACAAATGAACCCACAAATTCAACAACAGCTTCAACAAATGACTCAAAAAATAGAAGCTAGAAAAGCAGTGTTGATTGCAGAGATGACTCAAGAATTTATGGAGGAAGAAAATAAAATTACATCACAATTTGATTCTGATCCTTTACTAAAATTAAAATCTAGAGAAGTTGATTTACGTGCAATGGAAAATGAACGTAAAAAAGAGGAAATGGAGAAAAAAATTGAACTTGAAAGAGCAAAACTTGTTCAGAGTAGGGATCTTGCAGAAGATAAGATGGACCAAAATGAAGATTTAGCAGAATTAAGGTCAGAAACCTCAATTACAAAACAACAAATGTCAAATTTAATGAAAAACAGAAGATAAAAACCATGAAAGAGATGACAAAAAACAAAAAAAAGGTTAAGGTATTAAAAAAAGGAGTTAATTATGATGAATTATAAAAAATCTAAACCTGTTAAGATACCTTCTGAAAATCTTATTGTAGATCCAAGAAGCGAAACTAGCATTAGAGGAAAAAACTACATTGCTACTGGAGACAAAATAATCGCTAAAGGTTCAGGTAAAGCAAGAAAACAAAAAGCTACTTGGTTTTAATATGTTTCCTTGGACATTAATTGGTACCGCCTTAAAAACTGGGGCTGAAATTTATAAAAATAAATCTGCTGCAAAAATAGCTATGTCTGAAGCTCACCTTTTACATGTTGAGAAGATGAAACGTGGTGAAATTGAATTTACCGGTAAAATTGTAGAAAATCAAAAGCAAGATTGGAAAGATGAGTTCGTTCTATTGACTATTTCCAGTCCTTTGTTTATATTAGCTTACGCAGTTTTTACTGATGATAAAGATATTCAAGCAAAGTTAGATTTGTACTTTGAAAAATTACAAGCTATGCCTTGGTGGATAACTGGATTGTGGATAAGCGTTGTTGCTGCAATTTATGGACTTAAAGCAACGGATATAATTAAAACAAACGGAGATAAAAATGCCAAATAAATATTTTAACAAACAAGTTACTAACAGTCGTAAAGCTATGAAACACGGTGGAAAAGCAAAAAAGAAAAAAAGTTTTCCTGACTTAACTGGCGATGGAAAAGTAACTCAAGCAGACATTTTAAAAGGTAGAGGTGTTATTAATGGTAAAAATAAAAATGTTAAAAAAATTTAAACAATTAATTTGTAAAATGTTTCGTATTAAACAATGTAACTGTGAGGATAAATAATGGGCGACATTTCATTAAGAGGAAAAGGTACGGCTTATCTTGCTTCTACAAAAACTTTTACAAGAAAAAAATTTGCAGGAGGAAGTGATCCTGATGATTTTGATGAAAAATACAAAAAACAGGAATTAAAAATTACAGATAAGAAAACTGGAAAGGTAAACCCTCCTCATATAAAAAGTATAAAATTAGAAAAAATACAAAAATTACTAAATAAAAGTTTAGGTAGAAGTATTCTAGGTACAGCAGTAGGAGGTGCTGTAGCAATAGGCTTAAAAGTTAAAGAAAATTTAAAAAAAAAAGCAGCCGCGGAAAATGAAGGCCTTAAAAAAGCTCAAGGGGGAAGAATAACTAAAGATATGTCTAAAAAACCTAAAGAAATAAAAAAAAGTGGCCAAGCTAAAGTTTCTAAAGTTATGAGAGAGTTTGGAAAAGGAAAACTACATTCAGGTAAAAAAGGACCAGTTGTTAAATCTAAAAAACAAGCAATAGCAATTGCTCTTTCAGAAGCCGGAATGTCTAAAAAAGGTAAAAAATAATGGCTAAACTTTGCCCAAGAGGAAAAGCTGCTGCAAAAGCAAAATTTAAAGTGTACCCAAGCGCGTACGCGAACATGTACGCGGGAGCAGTTTGTTCTGGTAAAATAGTTCCAGGTGGACGTAAAAAGAAAATGGGTGGTGGTAGTGTTTCTCAAGAGAGAAAAATGGTTTCTAATTATAAACAAGGCGGCGTTGCAAAAGGTTGCGGCGGCGTAATGGAAAAT
>SXGQ01430312.1_pt1 | contig 10412 bp, 17 predicted proteins | sample 3178371 | NCBI WGS metagenome assembly SXGQ01 (sample SAMN11356859, study PRJNA531348) | freshwater metagenome | isolation source: freshwater sample F1-20 | place: China: Fuxian Lake, Yuxi | collected 2017-12-25 | reverse complement strand
TTTGCTCACGCGACGCACACCAGCGATTGACCGCTGACGATTTGTGCCGTACTTAAGATCAATAGTTAGCGTCTTTCCAATTCCAGTCTCATTAGTCACAATCTCGTAACCGCTGATGTAACCCTCTTGTTTGAGGATTGCAGCAATACGTGCCTTGACTGTTGAAGATGGCATCGCCACTTTGTCGTGGTATGCCGAATTGGCGTTCCGCAATCGCGTCAACATATCTGCGATGGGATCTGTCATTGTCATAGTTGGTTCGCCTTAACCTTCCTCGAAGTAGTTTCCGTTAGGACCTGCTCCGTAGTTTTCTTGCCCGAGTTTGATGCAACCGCTGGTGAGGTCACCAGCTAGCCTTTGTGATTCCAGGAAGTTCGCCGGCATGTGCCATTTCGCGGAAACAAACGCGGCAAATTCCAAACTTTTGGTAGACAGCACGTGGACGTCCACAGCGCTGACATCTGGTGTAACCGCGAACCTTGAACTTTGGCTTACGGCTGGCTTTAATTTTCAGTGAGGTTTTGGCCATTTTTAGTTCTCCCTAAATGGAAAGCCGAGCTTGCGTAATAACGCGCGCCCTTCTTCATCATTTTTCGCAGTAGTTACAACAGTGATGTCCATTCCGCGAGGACGATCAATTTTGTCTTGATCGATCTCGGTGAATACAACTTGTTCGGTTAAACCGAATGTGTAATTTCCATGGCCATCAAATTGTTTTGGAGATAACCCACGGAAATCGCGGATACGTGGAAGTGAGATGCTCAAAAGTCGATCGCAGAATTCCCACATGCGATCTCCACGCATTGTTACGTGCGCACCAATTGGCATGTTCTCACGCAATTTAAATTGTGCAATTGACTTAGTTGACCGTGTCACTTGTGGACGTTGTCCCGTGATCGCTGAAAGATCCTTAATTGCACCTTCAATCAATTTTGAATCGCGAGCAGCTTCGCCAACACCCATGTTCACAACAATCTTTACAAGGGTAGGAACTTGCATCACATTTTCATATTTAAACTCTTCGCGCATAGCAGGAAGAATTTCGGCGCGGTAGCGATCCTTTAAGCGTGCGCTAGTTGCAGTACTCATCGGATGTCCTTTCCGGTGCGACGTGAAATCCGAACATTTTTGCCCTTTTCATCTTTGCGAGATCCAAGACGAGTTGCGCGACCATCTTCATCGACAACAAGAACATTTGAAATGTGGATAGGAGCCTCGGTGGTGATAATTCCACCAGTGCGTACTCCTCGATCAGTTGAACTTTGTTTGGTGTGCTTCTTGATCTGATTCACACCTTCAACAATTACGCGATCTTTTTCAACCAATACTGAAATCACCTTTCCGGTAACTCCCTTATCTTTGCCGGCGATCACTTGAACAGTGTCACCCTTTCGGATTTTTGCCATTTTTATAGCACCTCCGGAGCAAGTGAAATGATCTTCATAAATTTCTTGTCGCGAAGTTCACGCGCAACTGGTCCGAAAATACGGGTTCCACGTGGTTCGCCATCAGCTTTCAAAATAACGGCAGCGTTCTCGTCAAATTTGATGTATGAACCATCTGCACGACGGTTCTCTTTAGTGGTACGAACGATGACAGCCTTTACGACTTCACCTTTCTTAACTTGACCACCAGGAATTGCATCTTTAACCGAGCAAACGATGATGTCACCGATGCTGGCATAACGACGTCTGGTGCCTCCAAGTACGCGGATGCAGAGCAGTTCCTTAGCCCCAGTATTGTCGGCGACGCGAAGTCGCGACTCTTGTTGAATCATGGCTTTTTTCTCCCGCTCTTACTTAGCTTTTTCAAGAATTTGCACAACGCGCCAACGCTTTGTGGCTGAAAGTGGACGCGTTTCCATAATTAGAACGCGATCACCCATTCCACATTCGTTAGCCTCATCATGCGCCTTCAACTTATGGGCACGTCGCATAACTTTTCCGTATAGAGCGTGCTTAACACGATCTTCCACTACAACAGTGACGGTTTTATCCATCTTGTTACTGGTTACCAAACCTTCACGGGTTTTTCTAAAACCGCGCTCCGATGACGAAGATGAAGGAGTTGTTGGTTGATCACTCATGCAGCACCCCCGATACCAATTCCTAATTCACGTTCACGCATAATCGTGTAGATACGCGCGATCTCTTTTCGGACCGCCGCTAAGCGACCATGGCTTTCTAATTGACCGGTTGCTGCTTGGAAACGAAGGTTGAATAACTCTTCCTTCGATTCACGCAGTTTGGCCTCTAATTCGTCAATGGTTAGCGCGCGTAGAACTTCATTCACGTTGTTAGCCATTACGCCTCCTCACGTCGAACGATGCGGCACTTCATGGGCAATTTATGGATTGCACGAGTCATTGCTTCAGTAGCAATAGCCTCCGTGACACCAGAGATCTCAAACATCACACGACCTGGCTTGACGTTTGCGATCCACCATTCTGGTGAACCTTTACCGGAACCCATGCGAGTTTCAGCTGGTTTTTTTGTTAATGGAACATCTGGATAAATATTGATCCAAACTTTTCCACCACGTTTAATGTGACGAGTCATCGCGATACGCGCTGCCTCAATCTGACGGTTAGTTACGTAAGCTGGTTCAAGAGCTTGGATTCCGAAATCTCCGAAGGAGACTGCGGTTCCACCTTTTGATGCACCTGAACGAGATGGGTGGTGCGGCTTACGGAATTTAACTTTACGAGGAATCAACATTAGGCCGGCCCTCCTTCAACAACTGGTACTGCATCAGGAGAAACTGGTCCGGCAGGTCCGCGAGCAGAACTTCCTCTAGCTGCACCTGTGCGAGCAGCAGCTAATGCTTCTGCTTGACGGGTTGCACGGGTCTCAAGAATGTCGCCTTTGTAGATCCAAACTTTTACACCGATGCGACCAAAAGTAGTTTTTGCTTCATAGAAACCGTAATCAATATCTGCGCGCAATGTATGTAGTGGAACGCGACCTTCACGGTAGAACTCAGAACGAGACATTTCTGCTCCACCAAGACGACCATTACATTGAACACGAATTCCTTTAGCGCCAGACTTAAGTGCAGTCTGCATTGATTTACGCATTGCACGACGGAAAGAAACACGGCTTGCAAGTTGTTCTGCAACGCCTTGAGCAACAAGTTGGGCATCAATTTCTGGATTCTTAACTTCAAGAATATTTAATTGAACTTGCTTGCCAGTTAGCTTCTCAAGATCCATGCGAAGACGATCTGCTTCCATTCCACGGCGACCGATAACGATGCCAGGACGTGCAGTGTGAATGTCGATGCGAACACGTTCACGGGTGCGCTCGATTTCAACACGTGAAATACCGGCGCGCTCCATGCCCTTATCTAGCATGCGACGAATTGCAATATCTTCACCAACATATGCCTTGTACATCTTGTCGGTGTACCAACGAGATTTAAATTCGGTTGTGATTCCCAGACGGAAGCCGTATGGATTTATCTTTTGACCCATTACTTGGCCCCCCGAACTTCAGACACAACAACAGTTATGTGGCTTGTGCGCTTCAAAATTTGGAAAGCGCGACCTTGAGCACGTGGACGGAAACGCTTTAACGTCACTCCATCATTTACATAGGCTTCGGTAATCCAAAGCTCTGATGCATCACGAATGCTTGGATCTTTTTGTTTTGCATTTGCAACTGCTGATGCAACTAACTTGTAGAAGACATCGCCTGCTGCTTGTGGTGCAAACTTCAAAATCGTAAGTGCCTCATCAGCTTTAACACCACGGATCAAATCAATAACCCGACGTGCTTTTTGAGGAGTAATACGGACATCACGCAAGATTGCGCGAGCCGAAATTGCTTCAGTATTAGATGACACGCTTGGCCCTCCGATCGTCGCCTTTAATGTGACCTTTGAAGGTACGAGTTGGTGCAAACTCACCGAGTTTGTGACCAATCATTGCTTCAGTAACAAAGACAGGTATGTGCTTGCGACCATCATGAACAGCGATGGTGTGACCGATCATGTCCGGAGTGATCATCGAACGACGAGACCATGTCTTAATGACATTTTTCGTGTTCTTCTCATTTTGCGCCTCAACCTTTTTAGAAAGGTGTGAGTCCACAAATGGACCTTTTTTTAGGCTACGTGGCATCGAAGGTTCCTATCGCTTCTTGTTCTTCGGACGACGGCGGACGATTTGTTGATCGCTAGTTTTCTTCTTTCGCGTGCGACCTTCAGGCTGACCCCAAGGTGTAACCGGGTGACGGCCACCAGAAGTTTTACCTTCACCACCACCATGTGGGTGATCAACTGGATTCATAACAACACCACGAACCGTTGGACGACGACCCTTCCAACGCATTCTTCCGGCCTTGCCAAAATTAATATTTGATTGCTCAGCGTTACCAACTGTGCCGATGGTTGCGCGACAACGTACATCTACATTTCGCACCTCACCTGATGGCATACGAAGTTGTGCCCAGGCTCCTTCTTTTGCAACAAGTTGAACACTTGCACCAGCAGAACGAGCGATCTTTGCTCCTCCGCCCGGACGAATTTCAATGGCGTGAACGACAGTTCCAACAGGAATGTTTCGCAGCGGCAAGTTATTTCCTGGCTTGATATCTGCGCTTGGGCCGTTTTCAATAACAGCACCTTGCTCTAAATTGTTTGGAGCAATGATGTAACGCTTTTCGCCATCTGCGTAATGCAAAAGTGCGATGCGAGCTGTGCGGTTTGGGTCATACACAATGTGAGCAACCTTCGCTGGCACGCCATCTTTGTCATTGCGAACAAAATCAATTGAGCGATAGGCACGCTTGTGTCCTCCACCTTGGTGGCGAACAGTGATGCGTCCAGCAGAGTTACGTCCACCTTTGCTGTGAATCGGACGAACCAAAGATTTCTCTGGGGTTGTACGAGTAATTTCAGCAAAGTCGGAAACGCTCATGCCGCGTTGGCCCGGTGTTGTCGGCTTTAACTTACGAATTCCCATTAGTAGATTCTCTTTTCTAAATTCTTAGGAGACTGGTCCGCCGAAGATATCGATGCGATCCCCAGCAGCGATTTGTACAATCGCGCGCTTGGTATCACTCCGACTACCCATACCGAAACGAGTGCGCTTGGTCTTACCTTTACGGTTCAAGGTATTGACGCTAAGCACCTTCACTCCGAAGACTTTTTCAACCGCGATCTTGATCTCGGTCTTATTTGCATCCGTTGCAACCAAGAAGGTGTATTTATTTTCATCAAGTAGTCCATATGACTTCTCTGAAACTACTGGTGAAAAAAGTACTGAGCGATGATCTCTACTCATTATGCGCTCACCTCTGCTTTCTCGGCACGAGCTGCTAGGAAATCTTTAATCGCTTGATGTGTAAACACAACATCATCGGATTTAACGACATCGTAAGCATTTAGTTGATCTGGAACGATCAAGTGCATATCAGTTGTATTTCGCAAACTTCTCCATGCATCTACTTCTTCACGTGAAATAACTACGAGAAGTTGTTTGCGATCTGAGAATTGGCGAACTGCGGCAAGTGCACCCTTTGTTGAAGGAGAATCACTAGCCAAAATTTCAGTGACAACATGAATCCGTGAATTGCGAGCGCGATCAGACAAAAGTCCGCGTAGCGCTGCAGCAATCATTTTCTTTGGAGTGCGTTGTGCATATGAACGAGGTACTGGACCGTGTGCAACTCCACCGTGGCGCTGATTTGGAGAACGGGTTGAGCCCTGACGAGCGCGACCGGTTCCTTTCTGCTTGAACGGTTTCTTTCCACCACCACTTACTTCACCGCGGTTCTTAACTTTGCTGGTTCCCTGACGGGCAGCAGCAAGTTGAGCAACAACAACTTGGTGAATCAATGGAACGTTGGTCTGTACATCGAAAAGTTCAGCTGGAAGATCAATACTTCCGGCAGCTTTTCCAGATGCGTTTTTAATCTCAATTGTTAATGACATTACGCACCTGCCTTCGCTGCGGCACGAACCAGAATTAAGCCACCAATTGGACCAGGGACTGAACCTTTAATTAATAGGTAGCCCTTCTCGGTATCAACTGCATGGAGAGTCAGACTCTGAGTTGTGACTTTTTCATTTCCCATACGTCCGGCCATTTTTAAACCTTTAAATACGCGACCTGGTGTTGCGCATGCTCCGATTGATCCAGGCATGCGGTGCTTACGATCAACACCGTGCGATGCACCTAAACCACCGAAACCGTGACGCTTCATTACACCGGCGGTTCCTTTACCAGTGCTAGTTCCAGTTACATCAACTAGATCTCCAGCAGCAAAGATACCTGCGTTAATTTCCCCGCCAACTTCGTATGCAGAAACATCATCCAAACGAATCTCAGCAACAGAACGACGAGGAGTAACTCCGGCTTTTGCAAAGTGACCAGCAAGTGGCTTAGTAACTTTGCGCGGATCAATAGAACCGTATGCAATTTGAATTGCGCTATATCCATCTTTTTCAAGAGTACGGATTAATGTAATTGCACATGGTCCAGCTTGAATAACAGTTACCGGAACGATCCGATTATTTGCATCAAAGACTTGAGTCATTCCTAGCTTTGTGCCAAGAATGCCCTTTCGGGTGTGTGGGTGAGTACTAGTTATTGTCATTTTTTCTACCCCTACAACTTAATCTCAATGTCGACGCCAGCAGGGAGGTCGAGTCGCATCAAGGAATCAACAGTCTTAGGAGTTGGATCGATAATGTCGATCAAACGCTTGTGTGTGCGCATTTCAAAATGCTCACGACTGTCCTTGTACTTGTGCGGTGAACGGATTACACAAAATGAATTCCGTTCTGTAGGCAGTGGAACTGGTCCGGCAACCTTTGCACCTGTGCGCTCAACTGTTTCGACGATTTTTTTCGCCGAAGAGTCAATCACCTCATGGTCATAGGCCTTGAGCCGAATACGAATCTTTTGACCCGCCATGCTCCTCGCCCTCCTCTCGCTTGCTTAATTACAACTGTTTGTTAATTAATTACTTTTACTTGTGGATCTTTACAACGCGACCGGCGCCAACTGTTCGGCCACCTTCACGAATAGCAAAACGCAATCCTTCTTCCATAGCGATTGGCTGGATGAGAGCAACTTTCATCTCAGTGTTATCGCCAGGCATAACCATTTCGGTTCCACTTGGAAGCGTTACGACGCCGGTGACGTCAGTAGTGCGGAAGTAGAACTGTGGACGGTAGTTGTCGAAGAATGGTGTGTGACGTCCGCCTTCATCCTTTGAAAGGATGTAAACGCTGGCATCAAAATCAGTGTGTGGAGTGATTGATCCTGGCTTGCAACAGACTTGACCACGCTCAACATCTTCACGCTTGGTTCCACGTAGAAGAAGTCCAACGTTTTCGCCCGCGCGACCTTCGTCAAGAAGCTTGCGGAACATTTCAACGCCGGTAACGGTGGTCTTCTGTGATGCTTCTTTAATTCCAACGATTTCGATTTCTTCGTTGACCTTAACGATGCCACGCTCAATACGGCCGGTGACAACAGTTCCGCGACCAGTGATTGTGAAAACATCTTCAACTGGCATAAGGAATGGTTTGTCGACTTCACGCTCTGGTGTTGGGATTGACTCATCAACTGCGTTCATTAGACCCATAAGAGCTTCAGCCCACTTTGCATCTCCTTCGAGAGCTTTAAGTGCTGATACACGTACAACTGGGATGGTGTCTCCTGGGAATTCATATAGTGAGAGAAGTTCGCGAACTTCCATCTCAACTAGTTCCAAGATTTCTTCATCATCAACCATGTCGGACTTATTAAGTGCAACAACAATCGCTGGTACGCCAACCTGACGAGCAAGTAGTACGTGCTCTTTTGTCTGTGGCATTGGACCATCGGTTGCTGCAACTACAAGAATTGCTCCATCCATCTGTGCTGCGCCGGTGATCATATTTTTGATGTAGTCGGCGTGACCTGGACAGTCAACGTGCGCATAGTGACGCTACTCGGTCTGATACTCAATGTGAGCGATCGAGATAGTGATACCGCGCTGACGCTCTTCTGGCGCCTTGTCGATCTGATCAAATGGTGTGAATGGGTTTACATCTGGATATTTGTCGTGAAGCACCTTGGAAATTGCCGCAGTAAGAGTGGTCTTACCGTGGTCAATATGACCGATGGTGCCGATATTGACGTGCGGCTTTGTACGCTCGAACTTTGCCTTCGCCACTGTGACCTCCTAGTTAATCGGTTTAGTTGAACTGCCTTGTTAGGACTGGTAGGACTACTCGCCCCGGACCTTTGCAACGATCTCTTTCGCCACATTTGCCGGAACTTCTGCATATGAGTCGAATTGCATGCTGTAACTTGCGCGGCCTTGTGTCTTGCTTCGAAGATCTCCGACATAACCGAACATCTCTGAGAGCGGCACAATTGCTTTAACAATACGAGCACCTGATCTCTCGTCCATGGCCTGAATCTGACCACGACGACTATTTAAATCGCCGATTACATCGCCCATGAAATCTTCAGGGGTAATGACTTCGACAGACATAACTGGCTCGAGCAAAACGGGACCAGCAAGTTTTGCTGCTTCCTTAAATGCTGCGATTCCAGCAATCTTGAAGGCCAACTCCGATGAGTCAACATCATGGTAAGCGCCATCAAGAAGAGTGACTTGTACATCTACAAGTGGATAACCAGCTAGCGGACCACTTTGCATGGCCTCTTGGCAACCGGCATCAACTGAAGGGATGTACTCCCGTGGAATACGACCACCGGTTACTTTATTGACGAATTCATATCCGCCTTCAGTACCTGATGGAAGTGGGTGAACTGCAATTTGAATCTTTGCGAACTGACCAGATCCACCTGTTTGTTTTTTGTGGGTGTAATCATGACGTTCAACTGCTTTACGAAGAGTCTCGCGGTAAGCAACTTGTGGCTTACCAACATTTGCTTCCACTTTAAATTCGCGACGCATGCGGTCAACCAAAATTTCCAAGTGAAGCTCGCCCATACCAGCAATGATGGTTTGGCCAGTCTCTTCATCTGTACGAACATGGAAAGTTGGATCTTCTTCGGCAAGCCGCTGGATCGCCATACCAAGTTTTTCTTGATCGCCTTTTGTTTTTGGTTCAATTGCAATGTGAAGAACTGGATCTGGAAAATCCATAGATTCTAGAATTACTGGATTTGCAGGATCGCAAAGTGTTTCACCAGTTGTCGTGTCCTTTAGTCCCATAACTGCAACGATCATTCCAGCTACAGCAGTTTCACGCTCTTCGCGCTTATTTGCGTGCATCTGATAAATCTTTCCGACGCGCTCTTTACGATCTTTGGTGCTGTTGAGAATTGGAGTACCAGTCTCAAGAACGCCAGAGTAAACACGAACAAATGTTAATTTTCCAAGGTGTGGGTCGCTCATGATTTTAAATGCAAGAGCAGAGAAAGGTTCTTTCTGATCTGGCTTACGTAAAATTTCAACTGAACTATCACCCATCTTGTGGCCGACAATTCCAGAAACATCTAGTGGGCTTGGAAGGTAGCGAGTTACTGCATCAAGCATTGGCTGTACGCCTTTGTTCTTAAATGCAGAACCACAAAGTACTGGAGTAATTTTGTCAGCAAGAGTTGCACGACGAATTCCAGAAATGATCTCTACTTCGGTTGGCTCAACACCCTCAAGGTATTTCTCCATAAGAATGTCATCATTTTCAGAAAGAGTTTCAATAAGTGCGTGACGAGCTTCGGCGGCTTTTGTTGCGAGATCAGCTGGAATCTCTTCGACGAGGTAATCCTCACCTTTTTTAGTTTCTCCTGGCCACACAAGTGCTTTCATTGCAATCAGATCGACAACTCCAAGGAAATCAATCTCTGCTCCGATTGGAATTTGTAGAACAAGTGGAATTGCATTCAAACGAGTTTTAATCATGTCAACGCACATATCAAAGTTTGCGCCTGTGCGATCTAATTTATTAACAAAACAAATACGAGGTACGTTGTAACGATCTGCTTGACGCCATACAGTCTCAGATTGCGGTTCAACACCTGCAACACCATCAAAGACCGCAACTGCACCATCAAGCACGCGAAGCGAACGCTCTACCTCTACGGTGAAATCTACGTGTCCAGGTGTGTCAATAATATTAATGAGGTGCTCATCCCGCGACCCGCACCGGCCGGACGGCCCGCTGCTGGTTGAAGTATTTTCGGCAGCCAGCGGCTGGCTGGAAGTTGACCCTGACCTAAAAACCATGACCAAAGAAATCAACGACCCAAGCCAAAAGCTGGAGTGGCGCCAGCATCTGGAGCGCGCGGAGCTGTTCGTAAAGTGCATGCGCCAGCGCAACAATGCGATGCGCTTGATCGTGACCAGCGTCGTGCAGCGGCAGTATAATTTCATCGTGGGTCCAAATGCGGCTTACCAGCCCATGACCCGCGCTGAACTGGCAAAAGAATTGAAGTACAACGA
>SXGQ01261953.1_pt1 | contig 10413 bp, 9 predicted proteins | sample 3178371 | NCBI WGS metagenome assembly SXGQ01 (sample SAMN11356859, study PRJNA531348) | freshwater metagenome | isolation source: freshwater sample F1-20 | place: China: Fuxian Lake, Yuxi | collected 2017-12-25 | reverse complement strand
GGGAATTGATAATTAAATGATTACATCAATAAACATAGGATTGGAATTCATCCCAATCGATTTATAGCATTTAAAATTTGAGGTGAAATAGGGTTTTTGAAAATGGATAATTGGGAATGGATAATTAGGTGAATACATCAATAAACATAGGATTGGGATTGATCCCAATTGAAATATGACGTGATGAATTTTTAAATTAAATTCATTTGTAAAAAATTCATTTGATAATTGATAATCATAGGATTGAGATTCATCCCAATCGAAATGTGTCATTTAAAATGAAATAATTTAATTAATAATTGACAATACGTTGTCATTTTAAATTATAATTAATAAACAGGATGGGATTTAATCTCCATTGAAATGTGACGTTTAAATCAAGGTATAATCATTTGATGAATTTGAATTTATAAAAAATTCATTTGATTGATAAACATAGAATAGGGATTAATCCCTATTATATGTTTATCAATCAAATATTACGGAAAAAACGGAACCAAATTATTAACAGTTTATAATCATTTTTTTCAAATGCGGTGAATAAATTATTTATTTACCGCAAATTTGCGGCGAATAGACAATAAAAAAGTACCAATTAATGTCCATTCTGGCTTAAAGTGCTATTTTTTATATAGATTAAGCCAAAATCAATTGTTATTTTGGCTTAAAGTACCCTTTTTTATATAGATTAAGCCAAAATCAATTAGAATCTGATACCAACCAAATTAATTTAAAGTGATTCTAATTCTAGAAAACAGAAGGTAGAAACACGAATTATGAGTTCTCTCAACCTCAACCTCAGTCTTAACCTTAACCTCAATTTCAACCTCATTTTCAACCAATTTTTACTTTATGCGGTGAATAAACGATCTATTTACCGCAAATTTGCGACGAATAATTTGTATATTTACCGCAAAGAAATCTTTAATTATGGCAAAATATATTTATCAATATGAAAACTGGACCAATTTCACCTGGAATAGTGATGATATAAATGTATTATTTGGGGAAGTTAGAAACTTACAAGGAAAGATTAATGGCCAAATGAATTCGTTAGGATTCTCAATGAAAGAAGAAGCATCGCTAACCACACTTACGCTTGATGTAGTAAAGTCTTCTGAAATTGAAGGCGAAATATTAAATTATGACCAAGTTCGATCATCAATAGCTCGACGCTTAGGTCTAGATGTCGCTGGATTAATAAGTTCAGATAGAAATATTGAAGGAGTTGTTGAAATGATGCTTGACGCAACTCAAAATTTTCATAAACCTCTTACCGAAGAACGTCTTTTTGGTTGGCATTCTTCACTATTCCCAACTGGCTGGAGTGGAATGTATAAAATAGAAGTAGGACAATATAGAACGGGTGAAATGGAAGTTGTTTCTGGACCAATGGGAAAAGAAAAAGTTCATTTTGAAGCACCAAAACCAACAATTGTAAAAACAGAAATGGACAAATTTATTCAATGGTTTAATGACGATAAAAATGAGCTTGACCCAGTTTTAAAAACAGCAATTGCACATTTCTGGTTTATCATTATTCACCCATTTGACGATGGAAACGGCAGAATTGCCCGAGCAATTTCCGATTTACTACTAGCAAAATCAGATAAAAGTACTGAACGATTTTACAGTATGTCGAATCAAATACTGTTGGATAAAAAAAAGTATTACGAAATATTACAAAAGGTTCAACATAGTGATGGAGATATTACAGAATGGATAAAATGGTTTTTACAATGTCTTAAAAATGCATTATTAGAAACAGAACTATCGATGCAGAAAATTCTCATCAAAGCAGCCTTTTGGAAAATTCACGAAAATACTCCTATCAACGAAAGACAACGATTCATCCTCAATAAATTACTATACGATTTTGAAGGTAAACTTAAAACATCAAAATGGGCTAAAATGAACAAATGCTCAACAGATACGGCATTAAGAGATATTAAAGATTTAATTGAAAAAGGAATATTACAACAAGAATCGGAAGGTGGTAGAAGTACGAATTATGAGATTGTGAAGTTTTAAATAATATAAATATCCAAGATTTGTTTAATAATTAAGTATTTTATTTTAAATGTTTTATTTTTCATTTTGGCTTAAAGTGGTGTTTTATATATAGATTAAGCCAAAATGAATTGGATTATTTCTTTAAATATTCTTGATTTTTAAGCTTCTAATTTAAACACCTCGTTTGTGTTTTGTAAAGTAATGATTTATTTATTCTTTATAAATTAAATTTTTGCGCTTTATAGAATACAAAAATTGCTTATATTTGTATTCTATAGAATACAAATATTATGGAAATAGTACTCAAAAAACACTTGAACCTCATTACACAAACAGAATTTGGGTTTGAAAGGTATTTATTAAATAAACTTCCTTGGGAGCAACGTTTACTAGGTATAAAAGGTGCAAGAGGCGTAGGGAAAACTACGATGTTCTTACAATACATCAAAAAAAACTATGGTGTGTCTCCAAAAGCATTGTATATTTCATTAGATGATTTATATTTTTCAGACAATACGTTAAGTAATTTAGTAGAGAACTTTGTAAACAAAGGTGGTGAACATTTGTTTGTAGATGAAGTTCATAAATACCCCAATTGGTCTTTAGAATTAAAGAATATTTATGATAATTATCCCAAACTAAAGGTTGCCTTTACAGGTTCGTCTTTATTTGAGATTTTGAATGCGCGCGCAGATTTAAGTCGAAGGGCTTTGGTTTTTGAGCTACAAGGGTTATCGTTTCGTGAATATTTAAAATTTAGGCAGAACATTGATTTACAAGCAATAACCTTAGAGGAATTATTAGTGAATCATACCCAAATAGCGCTGGATATAAATACTAAATTTAAACCTTTGTCTTTTTTTGAATCCTATTTGAAATTGGGTTATTATCCGTTTTACCAAGAAAATTCAGTTTTTTATTACAAACAATTACAAGAAATCATCACTATGATTTTGGAAATTGAATTGCCATTATTACGAAAAACCGAAACGCAGATGATTTTTAAAGTCAAACAATTACTTTATATCATAAGCCAATCGGTACCTTTTAAACCAAATGTTTCGACATTGGCAAATAAAATACAAGTAACTCGAAAAACAGTTATGGACACATTAATTTATCTTACTGATGCAGGGATTTTGAATATGATATACAAAGATCAGTTTGGAATAAGTTTGCTACAAAAACCAGAAAAGATATATTTAGAAAATTCAAATTTTGCGTTTGCATTGAGCACAAATGAGCCAAATATCGGAAACATTCGAGAAACCTTTTTTCTAAATCAAGTAAGTGAACAGCATAGGGTAACGTATCATGAACGGGCAGACTTTACTGTGAACGAAAAGTATGTCTTTGAAATAGGTGGAAAAAATAAATCTAAATCCCAAATTAAGGGAATAGAAAACGCCTATATTGTGCAAGATGATATTGCTTTTGGAGTTGAAAATACCATTCCTTTATGGTTATTTGGAATGTTGTATTGAACTAAATCAAATCCCCTTCTTCGTTTTAGAAATCGTATACACCCCTGTGAAAATTAGAAGCATATAGCCAATTTTAGGAAGTGTAATTGTGTTTGTATAATCGTCTGCTAAACCAATTGCACTTAATACAAATGCAAAAATAACGACTAAAACAGGTTGTAAATAAATATACGAACTAGAAATAGCAGGTGTCAAATATTTCAATCCATACATTGTTAACAGGTAAGTGAAAAATGTCACTCCGACAATTACATAGATTACTTTGGCTGTAATTTCAGGTGTAAACGTGTTGTATTTTGTAGCGAAAAATTCGGTTAATGTTGGAGGGTAAAGCATTATGAAAAACAATCCAAATGTAAACACATACGTAATTACAGTAAGTGGTTGGTATTTTACCATTAATGGTTTTGCAATCACTAAATAAATCGCATAACTAAATGCATTGATAAATAGGAAAAAGTCGCCCAACATTGAATCGCCTTTTCCAGAACCTCCAGCCAATGTAAGTAAAACGGCCCCTGTTCCTCCTAATAATATTCCAATCACTTTGAGTTTTGTAATGCTTTCTTTCAGAATAATAAACGATAAAATAACCACTAAAATCGGGTTCACTGTCATTATAATTCCAGAATTAATAGAAGAAGATAAATTCAATCCATGAAAGAAAAACAATTGGTTGATGGTAACTCCAAACAAACCACAAATCGCCAATAAAACGTAATCTTTTTTATCAATTTTTTCTCGAACAAAAAAGAAGGAAGTCAACCAAAAAAGCAATGTAGCTCCTGCGGCACGGAAAAAGATAAACACACTAGGTGTTAAATGTAAAGGCATAATCCCTTTCGCAACAATATGACTCGCACCATACAAAACATTGACTGTAAAAAGTGCTAAATGAGCCTTAATTGTTTTTGAAATTTGCATTCGTTTGAAGAGATTTAAATTCTAAAAAATTGTAGGGCAAAGTTAAGGTTTTTAAATCGGTTTTTGGAGATGCGGCTATTTCTTTGGTTTTCAATTTATTATAAAATTCTTTAAAATAACTCGACATTATAACCTGAAATGAAAATAATTTCACCCTTTCAGGCCTCGATTCTAGAGTTGTGATTTGTTCGATGGGCTTCACCCATCGTTGTTAGATATAACCCTTTCAGGGTTTTGTTGAGTTTAAAATTTAGTTAAACATCTTAAATTAAGTTTTAAAGTTTTGATTATTTCAGAGGTTGTACTCATCCTTCTATACATTCGAACTTTCACTTCCTTTTGCCCTGAATGGGCAACATCTATCAAAATAGGGTGTTAGCCCTATTAAAGAAAGTACATATTCTGTTCAGACCTGAAAGGGATAAATAATTTCCCTATTCAATAACTTATTATTACCTTTGTCAAATAATATTACAGGTGGAAAATACTGAAAATAAACAAGTTATATTTAATATTTGTGGAGAATGTCAGGGTCGTGGAAAGAAAAGCCAACGACTCAAAAAGAAAGTTCGAATCAAGTATCAATTAGAATGTGAACGATTTGAAAAAACGAACGGAGAAGGCATACCTCCTGTCCGCCCAAAAGCCCCTTTAATTTCTTGTTCGAATTGCAGTGGTTCAGGACTTGTTGAATCTTCTACTCTACCAATCGTTGATGAAGAAATCTATCCACACGTAGCAATTATCGGTGGAGGTATTGGTGGAGTTGCACTCGCAGTGGCTTGTTTTCACAGAGGAATTCCTTTTACACTTTTTGAACGCGATACTAGTTTCGATGCCCGGTCGCAAGGATACGGACTTACATTACAACAAGCTTCCAAAGCAATGGAAGGATTTGGTATTTTCACTTTAAAAGACAAAGTCATTTCTACAAGACACGTTGTTCATACACCTGAAGGAAAAATTGTTGGAGAATGGGGAATGCGAAAATGGCTTGATCCAGATGTGAAAATCAATCCTCGAAAAACCAATATGCACATTGCTCGACAATCGTTAAGAGCATCACTTTTAGAACAACTAGGAGGTGACCCAAAAGTAAATTGGGGACATCAATTAATTGATTATAAAGAGAATAAAGAGAATACGCTAGATATAAATTTTCAAGTTGGGGATGCAATTAAAACCTTCAAAGCAGATTTAATTGTAGGAGCAGATGGAATTCGAAGTGCTGTAAGAAAAATATTAATTGGGGATGAAAAAACACCTTTACGTTACCTCGGTTGTATCGTCATTTTAGGAATTTGTCCGTTAACTGCAATTGATGTTGTAGATCGTACTTTACTCGATTCGGCCACTGTATTTCAAACCGCTAATGGAAATGAACGTATCTATATTATGCCCTACGCATTAGGCTCAGTGATGTGGCAACTCAGTTTCCCTATGTCGGAAGAAGAAGCAAAAGAATTAAGTGCTCAAGGTCAACAAGCATTGAAAGAAGAAGCCATCAAAAGAACACAATGGCACGAACCAATTCCTCAAATAGTAGCAGCTACCAACGAAGCTCAAATATCAGGTTATCCTGTTTACGACCGAGAGCTTCTGACGCAAGAATTACTAGAAAAACATGAAAAATCAACGCTAATTGGAGATGCAGCTCATCCAATGAGTCCTTTCAAAGGTCAGGGTGCAAATCAAGCTTTATTAGATGCGTTGACATTAGTTCGAGCGATTTATAAAGGATGTAAACCATTATCCAATTGGCGAGAAATTGGCATTCGAAAAAGTGTATTAACTGAATTTGAAACTGAAATGGTAGAAAGAAGTGCTATAAAAGTAAAAGATTCAGCAGATGCTGCGCAATTTTTACATTCAGATATAGCCCTTTACGAAGGAAATGAACCTAGAGGAAGGTGTCTGAAACGAGATTAAACTAATTTGATTTTTTTATATATATTCGTTAAAAAAAAGAAAAATGACTAATTACAACTTTCGAAAAGCTACTCTATCAGAAATTGATTCAATTTGGGACATTCTTAAACAAGCAATTCTTCGCAGAAAAATGGATGGAAGTAATCAATGGCAAGATGGTTACCCAAATTTGGAAGTTGTAAAAAAGGACATTGAAAAAGAAGCTGGGTATGTCTTAACAGAAAATGAAACCATTGTTGGTTATATAGCTATTCTTATAAACGACGAACCTGAATATTCAAAAATTGAAGGGAAATGGATAACAAATGGCGATTTTGTATTGTATCACCGTGTTGCAATTTCAGAAAGTCATTTAGGAAAAGGATTAGCGAAATTAATGATTACACACATAGAAAAATTCGCGTTGGATAATAACATTAAAAGCATAAAAGCCGATACAAATTTCGATAATGATGCGATGTTATCGATCTTTGACAAAATGGGATATGAATATTGTGGTGAAGTCTATTTCAGAGGCAGCCCAAGAAAAGCATATGAAAAAGTATTAAAATAATTTTAATCTATCCTATCCTTCTCATTCTTTTCCAAGCAATTAAATGACGTTGTTTATACAACCATAGACAACCTAAATCCAATCCAAAATAAAAGAAACTAATTCCGCTTGGAGGATTGGCGCTTTTTAGTATATCAAAAATACCAAATGCAGTATCTGGCCATTTCCAACAGTGATAACTCGTCCCGATAATCTCTAAAAAGGCAACAACTATGTACATTGTATAGAAAAATAATCTCTCTTTTGGTCTATTTTTAAGCCGATATAAAGTAAGTAAAGTCAAAACAAAACCAAAAATGTCTGCAGCAAAAATCAAGTAACAAAATGAATAAAGAAAAATGAAAATCCCAAATCCCCATTCAAGTTGGTTTCGATAAATTTTCACATATTTTTCACGGCAAAAATAAACTGTAACAATGTAGATAATTGCGTGACCAGGAGGCACATAGATAGGAACATTTTTCAATCGATATTCATACATATCAAAACCTAAAGAAAACAAACATTCGCCTGCAATTCCGATAGCCAACGCATAAAGCATCAATTCTTTCGACCGTTTAGTAGCACGAAAAAATAAGCCGAAAAAGACCAACAACATAGCGATATTCGCATACATTTGCCCCCCTTTATTCACTTCGATAAAATAAGAACTATCAAAAAACAATCCACCAGCAATGAATAACATCAATAAAATCAATGTTTTAAAAGTAGATTGAAACAGATTTTTACTAATCATTAACTATTAAAACTTTTTACAGCCGCAGCAACGTCTTTTTTAGCATTACCAATAAAAACTTCGTTCCCATTTATCATAAAAGGACGTTTCAAAAAAGTATATTCTTCTAAGATATATTTTCGATAGTCATCCTCCGTAAGTTGGATTTCATTTAAACCCAACGAACGAAATTTAATCGCACGTTTCGAAAACAGAGCCTCATAAGAACCAACTTTCCCTTTGATCCAATCCAAAGTATCACCATCAATATTTTGGATTTTAATGTCCTGTAATTCAACATCATCCCCAGGATTAATCTCCTTAATAATCTTCTTACAAGTATCACACGTACTTAAATAATATATCTTTTTCATCTTATCTTTTTAAACAATTCAGAACCAAGTCTGTGCAAAGCACAACGAAACTAACACCAAGACACAAGCTGAGTAGAAATTATAAAGCAATGACAGGGTACTTTGTAGAATTTATCTGCAAAGTTAACTCAAGGACACAAGCTGAGTAGAAATTATAGAGCAATGACAGGCGACTGAGTAGAATTTACTTGCGATAGCAATAAATTCGTATCGAAGTCACTGTCCTTGCATATACTCTTTATTCCTTTTTCTATCCTCTTCAGAACCTTCGTTACAACTTGTTTTCGATTTTTTCTTTTCCGCTAAAACAATAAATTTCACTTTAAAAAGTACAGGATAATATTTACTAGAAAACCAATCCAATCTTGTACCACCTACTATCCCTATAAGTGGAAGTTGAATACCAGGAATAATATACGAACCACGTTTTTTCTTGATACCTAATCCTAATTCAAGATGAATTTGTGCGACTAATGGTTTATGAAAACTTTGAATTGCAGGAGATTGAACTACAGATGAATAGACTTTTTTTCCGTCTAATGCTCTGTAATCAATATTCAAACCCAATCCATTGTCTAAATAATATTTTTGACCGAAATAAATATTTTTATGAGCCGTTGCCCTCCCTGTTACATACCCATTATAAAATGAACCCTCTGCATGAGAAAATTTTCCATCCGTCAAATAGGTTACGTCAGCCGATTCTTTTCCCCCTAAAAGTTTAAACCCAACTCCCCAATCATAATAACTGATAAAACGAGATTTTAATAAAGTTAATTTTGGTGTTCCCATAGGAAAATGCGCCATTCCAATATCAAAAAAAGCACCCACATTTCCTTTAGGATCAATTACATAGTCGTAAGGTCGCTCAATCGGAACATTAATTGTTTCATTATTGATTTTTGTAAACTGATACGTTAAACCAGCCGAAACTTGAATTCCATAATTCTTTAAACTTCGCACATCTTGTGGTCCACCAAAAACATCGCTTCTTTTCACTTTTTTACGATGTGTCAAATCTCTCTGACCAAAAACAGAAAGAGAAACAAAAGACAAAAGGCCAATAATAAAAAACGCGATTTTAAATCCTTTCAATTTTATCAACATACTTTAAATTTTAGTTGTTTACAAATATAACGCAAAACGATAGAAGATAGTTACAAGTAATATCAACCGTAGTTTGTTAGTAATGTATATGATAATTATCAGTATCCAAAAATTAATCAACTGTTATTGAAACACTTGCTAATCTAAAATAATTCTAAATAAGACTCATGACATTTGTATGACATTTGTAAAGTCTACCGATATTAACTTTGTGTTAAAACAAGATAAAACGTGCTAAATAACTTTCATATCATAGCGTTCACACACCGTAATTTAGGTGTTAGCGAAATAGGAAAACTTCACATCGAGGATGTGAAGCAACAAGCACACCTTACAAATTTAAAGGAAACTCTTGATATTCAGGAGTTAATGTTCCTTTCAACTTGTAACCGTGTAGAGTTTATTTTTTGTTCTGATAGAACAACTGACTTTGCATTCTTACACCAATTTTTCAAGACATTATATCCAGAATTTGCTGAAGATCAAGTAGATTACTTCGCTGAAAATGCGGATGTATTTTCTAAAATAGAGGCTGTTGAACATATGCTTTGTGTCGCTTCATCGATCGATTCAATGGTAGTTGGTGAAAGAGAAATTATAACACAGGTAAGAAATGCATTTGAAGCTTCACGAAAAATGAACTTAACAGGAGATTTTATTCGTTTAGTAATTCGTCAAACGATTGAGACTGCAAAAAAAGTATATACAGAAACAAGCATAGCAACAAAACCAGTATCAGTTGTTTCACTAGCATACCACAAATTAAGAGATATGAATATCCGTTTGGATGCTCGAATCTTAATCGTTGGAGCTGGAACTACCAATACAAATATGAGTCGTTTCTTAAGAAAACACGGATTTAAAAATTTCGTAGTTTTCAATAGAACGCTAGCAAATGCTGAAACATTAGCGAAAGATTTAAAAGGAAACGCATACTCGCTTGAAGATTTACAATCCTATACAAATGGTTTTGATGTAATTATTACATGTACTGGTTCTGAATCACATATTATTACTCCAGAAGTTTACGAAAGCTTACTTCAAGGAGAAAAAGACCGTAAAGTTGTGATTGACATTGCGTTACCACAAGATTTAGATCCTAAAGTACAAGAACAACAAAACGTAACGCATATTTCAGTTGAAGTTTTACAAAAAATTTCAAACGAAAATTTAAAAGAGCGTTCAAAAGAAATACAACACGTTGAAGAAATTATCGCTGATGCAATTTTTGAATTCAAACATATTCATAAGGTAAGAGCTGTTGAAATTGCAATGCGTGAAGTTCCTCAAAAAGTAAAAGAAATCAGAGAAGTT
>SXGQ01508366.1_pt1 | contig 10414 bp, 9 predicted proteins | sample 3178371 | NCBI WGS metagenome assembly SXGQ01 (sample SAMN11356859, study PRJNA531348) | freshwater metagenome | isolation source: freshwater sample F1-20 | place: China: Fuxian Lake, Yuxi | collected 2017-12-25 | reverse complement strand
TGGCACCCCGGACCAGGACCACCTCGCCGGCAGCGACGTCCAGGTCGGCCCCGGCCAGCGCCGGGAATCGGTCCACGAGGGCGACGGCGCCTCGGAGGTGGACGACGGGATCGGGGGCCATGGTGCGCACGCTCGGTCGGCGGGGCGGCATCGCCCGAACCGAGCGGGCCCAACCTACCGGCTGCCCCCGACCGGGGACCATGCCGGGGTGCCGGCGGGGCCCCAGCGAACCGCCACCGCCGGAACCGGCGGGGCCCCAGCGAACCGCCACCGCCGGAACCGGCGGGGCCCCAGCGAACCGCCACCGCCGGAACCGGCGGGGCCCCAGCGAATACGGTGGCGACGTGTTCTCCAAGGTCCTCGGCGCCATCGGTCGACTCATGGTCGCCGCGGGGCTGTTCCTGCTCGGGTTCGTGGCGTTCCAGCTCTGGGGGACCGGGCTCCAGGAGTCGAGCGCCCAGGACTCGCTCGTCGCCGGGCTGGTCCCGGGGGGCGACACGGACCCGTCGACGGTCGACCCGGCGGCGGTCGCCGCCCAGCTGGGCGCGGTGGATCCGGCCACCGCCCCACCGCTCCCGCCGCCGCCGGTCGGCCAGCCGGTCGGGTTCATCGAGATCCCGGCCATCGACCTGACCCGGGTGGTGGTCGAGGGCGTCTCGAAGGCCGAACTCAAGCAGGGCCCCGGTCACTACCCGGGCACGCCGCTGCCGGGCCAGCCCGGCAACTCCGGGATCGCCGGCCACCGGACCACCTACGGCGCACCGTTCAACCGCATCGACGAGCTGGTGCCCGGCGACGAGGTCGTCCTCACGACTCCACAGGGCCGGTTCGTCTACCGGGTGGTCCCCGGGCCCGCCGGAGGCGGTCAGCCCTGGTACACCGTCGACCCGTCCGACGTCTCGGTGCTCGCCGACGTCGGCGACGACCGGGTGACGCTCACGGCCTGTCACCCCAAGTACTCCGCCGAGCAGCGGATCATCGTCCACGCTGTGCTGGAGACCCCGGTGGCGGCGCCGGCGCCGGCACCGGCCTCGCCGACCGGGGCCGGTGAGCAGGCCGGTGCGGCCAGCGACGCCGACCTGGGTGGTGATCCCGACGCGTTGCTCCCGGCGGTGGCCTGGGGCGTCGGTGCGCTGTCCGTGGCGATCGCGGCCTGGGTCCTCGGCCGGGCCTGGCGGCCGGTCCCCGCCTACCTGCTCCTCACGCCCGTCGTCCTGGGGATGGTCTGGATGTGTTACACGTACCTCGACCGCTACCTCCCGGCGCTGTGAGCTCGTCCCCGTCGGGGGTGGGCACCGACCGGAACCAGCGGCCCCTCAGGCCCAGGTGGACCCGCCCGTGCTGAGGTCGGCGGCGGTGGGTGTCGTCGCCGCAGTGCTCGTCGTCGCCACCGCCTGCTCGGCCCGGGAGTCCGGGTCGTCGACCACCACGGAGGACCTCACCACGACCACACCCCCGACGACGGCACTGAGCGGGCCGCCGGTCGAGGCCGTCGCCGAGGGCCTCCGGTCGGTCCGGCCCGGTCAGTGCTTCTGGCCCCCGCGGGACGACCCCGGGGCCGAGGACGCGGCGGTGTGGATCGTCGACTGCTCGACCCCGCACCGCCACGAGGTGCTCGACGTGCTCGTCTACGACGGCCCGGTCGGCGACGAGGGCCGCTACCCGGGGAGCGCCATCATCCAGGAGTGGGCCGACGAGCAGTGCGTCGCCCGGTTCGAGCCGTTCGTCGGACTGCCGTGGAGCCGGTCCGAGCTCGACCTCATGATGTGGTGGCCGTCGGCGGCCTCCTGGGATCGGGCCGACCGCGAGGTGGTCTGCGCCGTGTTCGACCCGACCGGCGAGTACACCACCGGGAGCTTCCGGGACCGCCAGCGCTGAACGGGCCGGGGCCGGGCGATTCGGGGGGTCACGCTCCCCGGAAGGTCACTCTCCCCGGAAAACCGGTGGCCGGCGGTCGGCGAACGCCCGGCGGCCCTCGACCAGGTCCTCCGAGGCCCAGGCCCGTTCGAACGCCGCCTGGTAGCGGCCGCCGGGGTCGAGCAGGTCGCCCTCGGGTTCCAGCAGGTCGCAGCCCAGCTTGGACCCTGCCAGCGACAGCGGGGCGAGCGCTGCGATCTGTCCGGCGAGCAGTTGCGCCGCCGCCAGCACCGTGCCGCCGGGACCGAACTCGGGGTCGACCTCGACCAGCCGGTGGACCGCACCCAGTCCGAAGGCCCGGTCGGCGTCCAGCGGATCCGCGGTCAGCACCAGGTAGCGGGCGGTCGACGCGCCGAACACCGCCGCCAACCGGGCCACGGTCCAGTGGTCGACCATCAGTCCGAGCTTGGCGACCGGAACGGCGAACCGGGCGTCGTGGGTGGCCAGCCGGATGTCGCAGGCGAGCGCCAGTTGCACCCCGAGGCCCATGCACGACCCGGCGATCGCTGCGATCGTCGGGAACTCGAGGCCGGCCAGACGGTCGAGCACCCCCCGGAGGGTCCGGGTGAACGACAGGTCCTCGAGCTCGCTCAGGTCGGCGCCCGCGCAGAAGTGGTCGGCGGCCCCCCAGAGGACGACCGCCCGGGGCTCGTCCCGTTCGATCTGGTCGATCGCCGAGCCGAGGCCCTCGAGCGCGTCGTGGTTCAGCGCATTGCGACGCTCGGGGCGATCGATCGTGATCAGGCCGGTGGCCGTCTCGTCGTCGTGGGTGTAGGTGATCGTGGCCACCGGGCCTCCTGACTCGTGGGAGGCCACCGGGCCTCGTGACTCATGGGAGGCCACCGGGCCTCGTGACTTCTCTCTCGTGGGAACCGGGGGGCCGCCGGGCTCAGCGGCCCGTCCAGTTCGGCGGCCGGCGCTCCAGGAACGCCGCGACTCCCTCGGCCGCGTCGTCGAGCTCGGCTGCGACACCCAGCGCCGGGTGCAGCAGGTGGAGCGCGTCGGCGGCGGCCAGGTCCCAGACCCGGTAGAAGCTGTCCCGTCCCAGGCCCAGCACCGCGGGGCTCTTGGCCGCCAACGTCGCCGCCAGCTCGGCCACGGCCTCGTCGAGCCGGTCGACGGGGACGACGGAGTGGACGAAGCCGATCCGGTCCGCCTCGGCCGCGTCGACCCGCCGGCCGGTCATCATCAGCTCGAGCGCCCGCTTGGGCGGCATGGATCGACAGAGGGGCACGGTGATCATGTAGGGCCACAGGCCCACGTCGACCTCCGGGGTCCCGAACACCGCGTCCTCGGCGGCCACGACCAAATCGCAGCTCAGCGCCAGTCCCATCCCGCCGGCCAGGCACCAGCCGCGGACCCGGGCGATCGTCGGGCGTCCGAGCGACCACAGGTCCTGGACCAGCGCCGCCAGCTCGCCGCGGGACCGGTGCAGGTCCAGCGTCTCCCCGCCGACCATCCCCTCGAGGTCCGCACCGGCGCAGAACGCCCGGTCCCCGGCGCCGGTGAGGACGACGACCCGGACCGACTCGTCGTCCCGGACCCGGGCCAGGCACGCCCGGAGTTCGCCCACCACCGCCCAGCTCAGCGCGTTGCGACGGGCCGGGCGGTCGATCGTGATCGTCGCCACACCATCGGCGACCTCGTAGCGGACAGCTTCCTCGGCACCGTCGGACACGACCGGCACGCTAGTTTCCGGAGGTGGCACTGATCCCCACCCTCCTCGCGATCGGGGTCGGTGTGGCGCTCGGCCTCAAGTGGGGCGGCAGCATCTCCAACCTGGTGGACTGGCGTCCACCCCTGTGGGAGGCGCTCCTCGCCGGCGTGGTCCTGACGATGCTGTTGTTCGTCGTGCCGTGGTCCGGCTGGTTCGTGTCGCTGGTGGCCATCGTGGCGACCGGGTCCCTGTTGGCCTTCGCCGTGGTGAACCTGCGGGTCGGCGGGATGGTCCTGGTGGCGGGCGGCCTGGCCCTGAACCTGGTCGTCACCGTCGTCAACTGGGGCATGCCCGTCTCGGCCTGGGCGCTGCAGACCTCAGGGGCGATCGCCGACGGGTCGGTCGAGGGGATCGTGCTCACCGGTGGTCGCCGCCTCGGCGGGTTCCCAGTCGTCCTCGGCGGTGCCATCCCCCTGCCGTGGGGGCAGGTCGTCTCGCTCGGCGACCTCGCCGTGCTCGCCGGTGCCGCGCTGGTCGTCGCCAGCATCATGCGGCGCTACGAGGTCGGCGGCGGTTTCTCCTCCGGGCCGGGACCCGGCTACCGGAGTCGGAACGCGACCGGTTTCGGCGGGCCCCGTGACTACCGCGACGCACTCGACGCCCTGGGTCGCGGGCCGGCACCACGACGGGGGCCCGGACTGCATCCCTCCCGGCTGGACGAGCGCTCCAGCCGACGGCGACCGCCCCGCAGCTCGCGTTCCTGAGCCGCCCCGGGCCAGTGGCCCGGCGATGAACCCCGCCAGTGGCCCGGCGATGAACCGGGCACCCCTCCCCGGTGACAATCCCCGCCTCCTGCGCTTGGATGGACCTCGTCGCCGGCCAGGGCCGGTCCGACACCCCCGACGGGACACGCCGGGCGAGCACCGCTCTCCCTCCCCCGTCGATCGCCGGCCGACGGTCGACCTGCGGGACCGAACCGGTCCCGCCACCTGATCCCGCTCCACCAGGAGGTGGCCCGTGCCCAAGCTCGGCCTCGACCCCGAGGCACTCTCGGCGCTCCAACGTCAGTTCAAGGCGGATTCCGACGCCATCAAGTCGCTCACCGCCAAGCTCGACGGCCTGCTCAAGGCCGCCTGGTGGGAGGGCCCCGACGCCACCCGGTTCCGCAGCGACTGGGACGGGGTCCACAAGAGCCAGCTCGCCCGGATCTCCGCCGAGCTCGACACCGCCGCCAAGAACGTGGCGACCAACGTGGCCCAGCAGCAGCAGGCATCCTCCGGCTGAGCCACGTGGAACTCCGGTACCGGGTCCTCCCCTCCCTCCCCGGGCCGGAGCCGGGTCCGGGTGTCGACCTCACCGTCGACCTCGGGCCCGGTGCCACGGTCGGCGACCTGGCCGAGGCCCTCACTGCGGCCCTCGGTCGGGTCGCCGATCACACTCCCCCGCGGCGTCGCCCCACGATCCGGACCATCGGCCCCAACGGGGCAACGCTGGCTCCCGGGCTCGCCGCCGCGATCGCGGCGCCACGTTCCGGGTCGAGTGTGACCGTCGTCGAGGCCGGCGACTCGCCCGCCCCGCCGCCGCTCCGAGCGCCGGCCACCCTCGAGCCGTTGCGCCGCACGCACCCCGGCCCGACAGTGACCCTCTGCTACGGGAGCAACCCGGTCGGACCCGGCGCCGCCGGCGTCGGCTGCACCCGATCCACCGATGTGGCCGCGTCGATCGAGGTCGGCCGCGAGATCCGGGTCGTGAGCACCGGCTCGACGGACCGCGTGGAGCTCGACGGCGTTCCGGTGCTCGGCTCGGCCACCGTCCGGCCCGGGACCCTGCTGCGCATCGGCGACCACCTCTGGGCCGTGCGGGTCCTGGGCGACCTCCGGCCCCCGGACAGCCCGCCGGTAAGCGTGCACGACGGCCACCGGCTCGTCTGGCCCTCGCCCGATGACGTCGACGACCGGAACGACGCCGTCGTAATGCCGGCGCCGCCGGCGGATCGTCGGCCACCCGGGTTCCCACTCCTCAGCACCGCCGTTCCGCTCCTCCTCGGTCTGGGCGCATGGTGGGTCACGGGCAGCTGGACGCTCGCCGGCTTCATGGCGGCGAGCGTCGTCTACGTGATCGCCTCGGCACTCGAGGGACGGCGGGAGTTCCGTCGCGACCGCCGGGCGAGCGCGGCCGCGTTCGAGGAACGGCTCCGTGCGGCCTCCGAGGAGCTCACGGACCGGGCGCAGGCGTGGCGCGACCGGAGTCGGCGGGCCTGTCCCGACGGCGACGACCTGATCCGGCTCGACCCACCCCCCGCCTGGACCCGGGCGGGGCCCCGACTCGACCTCACGGTCCGTCTGGGCACCCGGCAGGATCAGGCACCCGTGCCCGTCCGGCGCGCCGACGACGCCGGATCCGCCGAGGACGACCCCGTCGGGCGTGCCGTCCGAGCCGCCCTGGAGGGCGCGCTCGACGTGACCGTCGACCTGGACGCCGAGGGGACCGTCGCCCTGGTGGGGCCTGACGAGGTCGCCGACGGACTGGCCCGGAGCCTCGTCGTCCAGCTCGCCGGCCTGGTCCCACCCGACGACCTCGAGGTCTGTGCGTTCCTCGGCCCCGAGCGTCGGCGCGCCTGGCGGTGGATCGACTGGCTCCCGCACGCCCGGGGCGGCGGATCGGAGGGCCGCTCGGCCCGGCGGCTCGTCATCGTCGACGGCCGGGACGACCTCGCCCGGCAGGAGGCGAGCGGCCGGAGCGGCGACCGGCCGCGGGACGTCCGCCTCTGGCTGTCACCCGGTCCGCTCGGCGTGCCCGCCGACGTCGGCTCGGTCGTCACCCTGCACCCGGGCGGTCGGCCGGGGGCGGTCACCGCCACGCTGCGACGACCTGGGCGGCCGCCGGTCGACTTCGCTCCGCCGTCGCTCGACCACGAGGACGCCGAGGCGATCGCCCGGCACTGGGCCGGCTTCTCGCCGAGCACGGCGATCGGTCGCCTGGGTCCGGGGCCGACCCTCACCGACGTGGTCACGACCTCCGGTCCGTTCGACGACGCGGCCGCCTGCGTCGAGCGCTGGGAGCGGAGCGACGGCTCGCTCGCGTGTCCCATCGGGACGAGCGACGGGGGTGTGCTCGTCGTCGACCTCCGCCGGGACGGCCCGCACACGCTCGTCGCCGGGACGACGGGCTCGGGCAAGAGCGAGCTGCTTCGCACCGTGCTCGTCTCGGCCGCGCTCCACCATCCGCCGACCGCAGTCCACTTCCTGCTCGTCGACTACAAGGGCGGGACGGCCTTCGGCGACCTGGTGGACCTTCCCCACACCGTCGGGCTCGTCACCGACCTCGACGAGGCGCTCGGCGCGCGCGTGGTCGTCTCGCTCCGGGCGGAGCTCCGGCGCCGGGAGCGGTCCCAGCGTGCGGGTCGGTCGCTCCCTGCGCTCCTCGTCGTGGTCGACGAGTTCGCCACGCTGGCCCGGGAGCTCCCGTCGTTCGTGGACGAGATCGTGGACGTCGCCCAGCGGGGCCGCAGCCTCGGACTGCACCTCGTCCTGGCGACCCAACGACCCGCCGGCGTCGTGACCGACGCAATCCGGGCCAACACCTCGCTCCGGATCGCGCTGCGCGTCGCCGACCCGGACGACAGCCGGGACGTGATCGGGAGTGCGGCCGCCGCCGAACTGGACCGGTCCCTCCCCGGGAGCGCCGTCGTGCGGATCGGTGCCGGCGATCCCCGGCGGTTCCGGGTCGCCCACAGCGGGGGCCGGACGGCGGGCGGGCGCGGTCCGGTCGCCGTGCGGGGACTCCACGACGACGAGGGCGCGGGGCCGGACCCGGACACGACCGATGACGACGCTCCCGGCGCCACCCATCCCGGCCCCACCCAGCCCGGCCCCACCCAGCTCGGCGCCGCCGTGTCGGCGGCCGTCACGGCCGCCGACCACCTGGGGCTCCCCGCGGCCCGGCGACCGTGGTGCCCGCCGCTGAGCGACCACGTCGCGCTGGTCCTGCCCCCGTCCGGTCGAGCACCGGAACCGGTGCCGGGGTCCACCCCGGCGCCGATCAGCATCGGGCTGGTCGACCGGCCCGACCGGCAGCGCATCGACGAACTGGTGATCGATCCGTGGCGGGACGGCGGGCTCGTCGTGACGGGGGCCTCCGGCTCCGGGCGGAGCACCGCCCTGGCGGCCGTCGCGGCGGCGGCCACCGCCGCCGGTGCGGCGGTCCACGCCATCGACACGAGCCGGTCGCTCCTCGGCCTGCTCGGTCCCGGGGCGGACGTGGTGGACGGCGACGATCCGGACCGCACACTGCGGCTGCTCCGGCGGCTGGCGGAGCCGGCACCCGGGCGGGGACCGGTTCTGCTCGTCGTCGACGACTGGCACGCCCTCCGGGACCGACACGAACGCGTCAACCGGGGCGAGGCGCTGGGGATCCTGTCGGCGCTGGCCACCACGGGCCGCCGCGACGGACTGCGGCTCGCCGTGTCGTCCCTGAGGGCCTCGGACCTTCCCCTCGCGCTCACCGCCGCGAACCCGCACCACCTGCGACTCCGCCCGACGTCGCCGGACGAGGTGTTGCACGGTGCCGGTCCAGCCGGTGCCTCGGGCCCCGGGACACCTCCGGGGCGCGGTGTCCTGGACGGTCACCTCGTGCAGGTGGCCGTCCCGCCCCCACCCCACGACTGGCCGACGGGAGCGGCGGAGCCGACCCCGGCGCTCCCACGATCGATTCATCCGGCGCACCTGCCCGCCACGAACGGCTGGCTGGTCCCCATCGGCGTCCGGGCGGCGGACCTCGCCCCGGCCCGGGTGGACCTGTCCGACTCGCACCTCCTGGTGATCGGGCCGCGTCGGTCCGGCCGGACGACCGTGCTCGAGCACCTGGCGGCCACCTTGGGGGCCGCCGCGCCCGGTCGACCGGTCCTGCGGGTGGACGGCCGGAGGGCGGACGCCCCGCTGCGGGCGGCGGACCTGCACGCGCACCTGGGCCTGCTGCTCGATCGGGATCGCCGGGACCCTCCGGTCCGGACGCTCGTCGTCGTCGACGACCTCGATGATCTACTCGAATCGGGACTCGGCCCGGATGCCGACGTCGGTGACGAGGCCACCCTCGATGGAGCGCCACCGATCCCGACGGCGGCGGCGTTCGACGATCGGCTGTGTGCCGCACTCCGGCGGCCCGACCTGTGCTGCGTGGTGGCCGTGGTCGACGCCGACAGCGTGGGTCGCTGCTACGCCGAGGCGCCGAGGCTGCTCCGCTCCCATCGGCGGGCGCTGCTGGTCGACCCCGACGCCGAGGTCCACGCCGCGCTCGTGCACGCCGTCCTGCCGCCGCACGACGAGGTGCCCCGAGGGCCCGGGTCGATCTGGCTGGTCGACGGGGGTCGATGCGTTCCGGTCCGGGGCGTCGACCCGTCCTGAGCGGCGACCTCAGCCGGCCTCCGGGGGAGCAGCGACCGCCCCGGCATCGAGCTCCGCCAGGTCGGCCACGGTGACCCAGCCGCAGGTGATCGCATGCGCCGCCAGCCGCTGACGACGTTCCGTGGCGAACTCGGCCAGGTCGCCGTGCAGGCCCTGAACGCCCGCACGGGCCAGCTTGAGGCACAGGTTGTCGAGCTTGCGGTGGTACTTCGTGAACGTCCAGCCCAGACGGCGGGCGACCGCTCGCTGGGCGGGCACCCGTCCCTCGTCGGGATCCAGGAGCAGCGGTTCGCAGAGGGCGAGCACCAGCAGCCGCTGCTCGGGGTTCAACTCGATCGACCCCCACTCGAGCGTTCGCGGCCCGGAGCCGTCGGCGCTCGGTCCGCGCAGGTCGTGGTCGCGTTCGAGCAGCTCGACCACCCCCTCCACCTCGTAGGTGGAGGGCCCGGCGGCGAATCGGACCGTGAAGCGCGGTGCGACGAGCGCCAGCGCCGATCCGGGGGCGACCACGGCCGTCGATCCGTCCGGCTCGGAGCGGACCCGGAGCACCAGCCGGCTGCCGACGTTGCGGAGCCACCAGCGTTCGTCGTCGTGGACGAACTCGAACACCACCCGGTGCAGGTAGGGGTTCTCGTCGATCTCGAGCTCCGCGCAGCGGCCCACCGTCAGGCGGTCCAGGACCCGGTGCTCCTCGCCGCAGAACTCCACCACCAGCGCACCTGCTCGACCGCCGACCGTCCGACCACGACCTCCGTCATCCACCCGGCACCTCCTCGGTGTCCGCCGGTCGCGTCCGGAGCCGACGGCGGCACCCGGCATCTCCGGGGCCTGTCCAGCAGGTTCCCAGAGGGCCCGGGGGCCCGACACGGGGAACCGGACCCGCCGGCGTGCGCCCGTGCGGCAGGCTGGGGTGGTGAGCGAGCCCGCAGCCGAGCGCAGATCCGACCTCGACGATCCCGTCGTCCGACGCCGCGAGTCGATCCGCCGGTGGGCCGAACTGGGTCAGCGCACCGGCTACCTGTGCTTCGGGCTCGGCACCGTCCTGTTCGTCGTCGCGTTCCTGCTGCAGTTCCCCGGCTGGCTGGTGGCCACGATCATCGTCGTCCTGGTCGCCGGGTCGACGGTGCTGCTGCCGGCGATCATCTTCGGCTACGGCGTGAAGGCCGCCGACGCCGAGGACCGCGGCGAACCGTTCGGCTACTGACCTCCGGGCGACCCGGTCACGGGGTGGGGCGGAGCGCCACGTCGACCACCCGCCAGATCGCCTCGGTCTCGTCCCCCGCCCCGGTGCCGGCCGGAGTGCCGCACGGCGGCACCTCGAACGCGGCGGCGACCTCGACCACCACGGTCCCGGAACCGACCGGACCCTCGACGTGGACCTCGACCGGGGGGTCGCCGACCCCGTGGGGCGACTCGCCCCGCACCTCGACCGAACGCT
>SXGQ01215268.1_pt1 | contig 10415 bp, 8 predicted proteins | sample 3178371 | NCBI WGS metagenome assembly SXGQ01 (sample SAMN11356859, study PRJNA531348) | freshwater metagenome | isolation source: freshwater sample F1-20 | place: China: Fuxian Lake, Yuxi | collected 2017-12-25 | reverse complement strand
TTGTGCTCGAGTGCGTCTATATCTACGACCACAGCCGGGGCATCCACAAGACCATCACGGGCGTCCGCACCTCGCCGCTGTACAACCGCATCCGCGAGGAAGTGAAGAAGATGGTGCACGCCGCGCCCCGCTTTGGCACGCTGGGCGAGATGGTGGAGCATTTCGCCGTGCGGGCGGACGATGCCATGAAGGGGATGTTCGTCCCCGGCATGCTCTTCGAGGAACTGGGCTTTCGCTACGTGGGCCCCGTGGACGGGCACGACGTGAACGCGCTGTGCCGCACCTTCGAGCAGGTGAAGAAGATGACGGGCCCGCGGCTCGTCCACGTGCTCACCAAGAAGGGCAAGGGCTTCGCGCCGGCCGAGGCGGACCAGGTCAAGTGGCACGCCGCCGCCCTCTTCGACAAGGAAACGGGCGCGCCGCTCAAGAAGTCGTCCGGCGGGCTGCCGCGCTACCAGCAGGTGTTCGGCGAGGCGCTGACGGCGCTGGCGGCCCAGGACAAGGACGTCGTGGCCATCACGGCCGCCCTGGCCACGGGCACGGGCACGGACATCTTCGAGCAGTCGCACCCGGACCGCTTCTTCGACGTGGGGATCGCGGAGGGGCACGCCGTGACCTTCGCGGCGGGGCTGGCCACGCAGGGCGTCAAGCCTGTCGTGGCCATCTACAGCACGTTCCTGCAGCGCGCGTACGACAGCATCGTGCACGACGTGGCCCTGCAGGACCTGCCCGTCATCTTCGTGATGGACCGCGCGGGCATCGCGGGCGACGACGGGCCCACGCACCACGGCGGCATCGACATCGGCTACATGCTCAGCGTGCCGGGGATGACCATCACGGCCCCGCGCGACGGCGTGCAGCTCATCGGGCTGATGAAGACGGCCCTGGCGCACACGGGCGGCCCGTTCAGCATCCGCATCCCCCGCGACGCCGTGCCGGCGCTCCCCGGGCCCGTCGCGGAGATCGAGCCGGTGCCCCACGGCACCTGGGAAACGCTGCGGCAGGGCAAGGACCTGGCCGTCCTGGCCACGGGCACCATGGTGCTGCCCGCGCTGGCCGCCGCGGAGATCCTGCAGCGCGAGGGCGTGGCGGCCACGGTGGTGGACTGCCGCTTCATCAAGCCCCTGGACGAGGCCACGCTGGAGCGCCTGTTCCCGCACCACGGCTGCGTGCTCACGGTGGAGGAGGGCACGGAGGCCAACGGGTTCGGCGCGTACGTGCGGCGGTTCATCAACGACCGCTGGCCGGGCGTGCAGGGCGCGACGATGGGGCTGCCGGACGGCTTCGTGGAGCACGGCGAGCGCGGCGAGCTGCTGGCGGAGCTGGGGCTCACGGCGGACGGGATCGCCGCCCGCGGCCGCGCGCTGCTGGGCAAGCCGCTGCGAAAGCTGGCCGAGACGGCGTGATGCCTCACGCCCGTCGGCGGCGGGTTGGCGTCGTCGGCCACAGCAACCATGCCATCTTGCGCGAGACCCTCGCCCGCATCCAGGCGTTCGCCGGGCGGGAGGGGGTCTCGCTGTGCTTCGACGAGGGGCTGCACGAGTTCGTGGGCGGCGGCGACCTGCTCACCCCCGAGGCGTGCGCGGAGCTGGACCTGCTGCTGACGCTGGGCGGCGACGGCACGCTGCTGCGGGGCGCGCGCCTGGTGGTGGCGGCGGGCGTGCCCGTGCTGGGCATCAACCTGGGGCACCTGGGCTTTTTGACGTCCGCCCCGCGCGACGAGGTAGAGGCGGCGCTGTCCAGCTGGCTGGCGGGCGACTTCGAGCTGGACGAGCGCATGGTGCTGGCCGTGCACGCCGAGGGGGCCGACGGGGTGGCCGGCAAGCCGCACCTGGCCCTGAACGACGCCGTGCTGCACAAGTCCGGCGCGGCGCGCGTCATCCGCCTGAGCATGCGCGCCATGCACGACGTGGTGGGCAGCTACAGCGCCGACGGCATCATCCTGTCCACGCCCACGGGCTCCACGGCGTACTCGCTGAGCGCGGGCGGGCCCATCGTGTCGCCCACGGTGGACTGCATCATCGCCACGCCCATCTGCCCGCACACGCTGGGCGTGCGCCCGCTGGTGCTGCCCGCGGACGAGACGCTGACCCTCGAGGTGCTGTCGCCCACGGAGGAGCTCATCCTCACCATCGACGGCCAGGAGCACGAGCGCCTGGTGCCCGGCCAGAAGGTCGTCGCCCGCCGCGGCGAGCAGCCGGTGAAGCTCGTGCGCTTCCCCGGCCAGAGCTTTTTCCAGACCCTGCGCCGCAAGCTCAAGTGGGGGGATCTGGTGGAGCGGGAATAGAGCGGAGATTGGGTGCGAGGAAGGATGCTGAACGCGCGGCTGGGAAGGGAACGGATGCAGACGGCCCCCTGACGGCCACGTCCACTTGTTGGTCGTGGCCGTCTTCTATTCCTCCTGGCCGCGCAACAACTCGGCGGGCGCGACGTTCCGCGCCTCCGCCAGGCGCACGAGGTTCACCAGCGCCACGTTGCGCTCCCCCCTACTCGCACATCTAAAATCATCCGCGAATGATACTCATCGTCTGTCGACACATCTCCTCGAGCGCTTCATACTTTCATGCGACGCTACCTTGTCTCAATTCGCGGGTACATCGCGCTGAGAGGTGGAGCAATGAAGATGGAAGGATCGCCCGCGCGGCTGCTGGAGATGCTGCTGGACCGGTTCGGTGCGTTCGAGGCGATCGCCACGTCCTCGGTCAAGCTCGCCCGCTACGTGCCGGCGGACGAGCTCCCGATGGAGCCGCTGGTCGCCGAGGCGGTCCTGGAGTTCGGCGAAGACCTGCGCGAGGCGGCGGCATCGGCCGCGGAATGGGCGCGGGCGCAGGGCGACCGTCGCGACGCGGCCTAGCCAGGTTGCCATCGGAGCGGAAGCTTTGTGCCCCGGTGGAACTCGCTCCCCCTCTGGACCACGTTCCTTGCTTGATCGACGGCGTCTCCGCATATCTGATACGTCGGATGTGTCAATATTGTTGGGCGACCTTTATCCACGGAGATCTTCATGAGCACCCCAACCGCTTGCCCGGCGCCCGTTTTCGCGCCGTGGCCTCCCGCCATCGTGCCCTCCCGTGGCCGCAACACCGCGATGCGCCGTGCCGCGGCGGCCCTCGCCGCAGTGATCCTGGGCGCGTGCGACGGCCAGGAGCCGTCCACGCTCTGGCAGCTGAGCCCGGCGGCAGGGATCCGAGGTGCCGTATACGACAGCGTGGGCACGGTGGGCGACCTGCGCCGGCACGGAAATCACGGCCTGGGCACGGCCGCGCACTTGAACGGTGAGATGGTGGCCGTGGACGGCGTCTTCTACCGGGTGGACGCGTCGGGGGTGGCTATCGCGGTGGCCGACAGCCAGCCGGTCACCTTCGGCATCGTCACGAAGTGGCGAGGCGGGACCCCGATCACGGTGGAACGGGGGCTCCGGTATTGCTTTGGGTGCGACATTGTGTCCGCCGGTGACACGACGTTCCAGACTTCCATGAACGGGAAGCTCGTCGAACGGTTCGGGACGACCAACTGGTTCTACTCCCTGCGGCTGGAGGGCCCCTTCGTCCGGGTGGTCACGCGCACCTTTGCGGAGCAGAAGGGGGATCCGTGCTGGAATTCCGTGCTGGCGACCGAAGTGCGCGACACGTTCACCAACGTGGCGGGCACGATGGTGGGCTTTTACGAGCCGGCGTTCGCGAACGGCACGAGCATCGCGGGCTACCACCTGCACTTCATCACGCCGTCCGCCCCGGCGGGCGCCGACGCTGCATACGGCGGCGGCGACAGCCTGTACGGCGGCCACGTGGTCTCGTTCACCACCGGAGAACGGGTGCGCTTGCAGGCGGCCCCGGTCAGGCACTTCGAGCTGGAGGTGCCGAGCATCGACGAATACAAGCGGGCCGATCTTTCCGGCGCCTGCACCCCTGATTCGCAAAACGCCGCCGCGCGGCAGCGGGCGTCGGCCTCGCCCCCGGATCCATCCACTCTCAACCGCCCGGCTTCTGCCATGCACCGAGTTCGCCGGCAGGACCTGCCCTTCCGCGGCAGCTCGCATCGCTTCGTGGGCGCCGAGCAGGGCGATACGGGCATCTCCGTCTTCCTCTTCAACGGAGGGCCAGGGAGCGGGCCGGGGCCCCATCGCCATCCGTACGACGAGGTGCAGTTCATCCAGTCCGGCCGCGGCCGCTACACGGTCGAGGGAGAGACGTTCGAGGCCGGCGCGGGCGACATCCTCGTCATCAAGGCGGGCGAGGTGCACGGCTTCACCTGCATCGGCGACGAGCCGCTGGTGCAGATGGACGTGCACCTGAGCCCGGACTTCATCCAGGAGAACCTGGGATAGGGAGACCGAGAGCCATGGACGCAGCCGCGGCCGACGCGTACATCCGCCAAGCCTTTCCCGACGTGGAAGCCACGACGGCATACAGCTACACCTTTTACTTCTTCGGCGCCGAGCGCATGCTGCCGTTCGCCACGATGGCGATGGCGGACAACGAGCACGACCGCGTGTCGGACCTGGACCGGGACGGCGCGTACCGCCTGAACATCGGCGTGAGCCGCGAGACGTACCGGTCGCTGCTGGGCGACGAGAAGCCGCGGCTGGGCCCCGCCGGCGTCATCGAAGGCGGCCACGACTTCACGGCGCGGGACCGGATCCTTCCGCATCCGCACTACGCGCCGCAGTCGTGGGTGTGCGTCGTGAGCCCGAGCGACGACACGGTCCACGCCGTCCGCGGCCTGCTGCGCGAGGCGTACGACCGCGCCGTGCAGCGCGCCACGCGCAAGGACGCCGCGGACGACGCGTGAGCGCATCGGGCGTGCCGTCCGCTTCTCGCGCCTGATCCATCCGCCCGGCGGCGCCGATCCGCGCCGCCAGGCGTGCTCATCCCTCGCATCCAGGACGTGAATGCCGCTGCGCCGGCTCACCCGCGTGTTCCGCAACGCGTTCCGCTCGCCGGGATATCGCCTGTTCGGCCTGCGCATGGCGCGCGACTACCTGCGGTTCGCCCTGCGGTGCGCGCGCTCGTGGGGCTCCACGCGACCCGGCACCGTGGACCTGCTGGGCGCGCGCATGGAGTATCCCAACCAGTCGTACGCGCTGTTCCTGCTGCACGAGATCTTCGTGGAGGCCACGTACGCGTTCCGGTCCCGCTCGCCCAGGCCGCTCGTCATCGACTGCGGCGCCAACGTGGGCTTTTCCACGCTGTTCTTCAAGGCGCTGTACCCGGACGCGCGCGTCGTGGCCGTGGAGGCCCACCCGGACACGTTCGGATGGCTGCGGGGCAACGTGGAGCGCAACGGCTTTCGGGGGATGGAGATCCGCCAGGCGGCCGTGGCGGACCGGGACGGGGTGGTGACGCTGTTCACGCCGGAGACGGACGCCGGCAGCATCACCGCCAGCCTGCGGGACGACTGGACGCCGGGTGCGGGCGCCCAGGTCCCGGCCGTGCGCCTGTCGGCGCTGGTGACGGAGCCGGTGGACTTTCTCAAGCTGGACGTGGAGGGGGCCGAGTACGCCGTCGTTCGCGAGCTCGTGGCGTCCGGCGCCGTCGCGCGCATCCGGGAGATGGGCGTGGAGCTCCACGCGCTTCCCGGCGAGCCGGACGGGCCTGCCGAGCTGCGCGGCCTGCTGCAGGGCGCCGGCATGGAGGTGGCCGTGGAGCCGGACGACGGCCGCGGCACCTGGATCCTGCGTGCCCGCCGCCCGGAGGCGGCGGGCTGATGCGTGGCCTGGCGGAACGACGGGCGTCGCGGTCGGGACGGCCGTCATCCGTGGGGAGATGGGGTTGCCATCCACCGCGCACGGTGGGAAACTTATGGCGCACGAACGCCGGGCCCGCCCGCCTCGACGACACCGGGGTGGACGATCGATGACGGCGGAACGGCGCTGTCCCCTTCGCGCCGGCTTCTCCGTCCCTCTCGCTCTTTCCCCCACGCTACGATTGATGTTTTTCAGGAAGTTCGCGGCCGTGCTGGCCGCGGTGCTGCTCTGCGCCACGGCCGCGCCGGCACAGGACACGCGCCCCATCCGCGCGCGCGAGGCGTCTGCGGCGAATGCGCGCGACGTGCACCAGCTGGTGGCGCAGCTGCGTCCCAACTGGCTGCTGCTGGGCGGCGACCCGGCGGACCCGGCCTCGCGCGACCGGGTGCGCGTGTACGTGGGCCGCAGGCTGATGGGCGGGCTGGAGGCCCTGCAGGGGATGACGACCAGCCACCTGCACAGCGTGCAGCTGGCGGGCCCCGCGCGGGCGCGGGACCTGGACAATCGGCGCGGGCTCGACGTCGCCGCCGTGGTGCTGGTGCGGTACGAGGACCCGCAGGTCACCGAGGCGGCGCCCCGGCGCATCCAGGTCACGGTGGGGCTGGCCGGCCGCGGCTTGCTGGAGGAGCGGGCCATCGGGGCCCTGCGCGACGCGGGATACCTGAGCTTTCACCGCGACTTCGCCTGGATCCCTCCGCGTTCCAACACCAATTATACCCTTTACGGGGGCGTGGCGGCACGCCTGCGCGGCAACAGTGGCGTGGGCCTGAACGCATATCACTCCAGCACGACGACCGCCCGGGGCGTCCGGACCGGTCCCAACGGCTTGCCCGTCTCGGTCACCAACCGCTATACGACCACCGACCTGGCCGCCCTGGGCTTCGCGGGCACGCGGCACGCCCGACTGGGGCTGGGGCCCGCCGCGCGGCTGCTGGAGTGGGAGCAGGGATCGGGCGGCGACGGGCAGGGAGACCCGCAGGCGGGCAGGGAGACGGTGCTGGGCGCCGCGGCGGACGTTTCGCTCACCCTTCCCCCCACGGGCCGTTTTCACGTGCAGGTGACGGCCGGCGGCCGCTGGTTCCCCGCCCACACGCTTCCCGCCCGCGGCCAGGCGCCGGAAACGGACCTGGGCGGGCTGACGACGTACACGTCCATCGGCGTGGGCTTCGGCCTGTTCTAGGGGGCATCCGTCCCCTGGACGGCAGCGCGGCCCGGCGGAGTTCCCGCCGGGCCGCGCGCGTTCGTGCCGTTCCGCGGCCGGGCTACAGCCAGCCCAGGATGCGGGAGTGGATGAAGCCCCACACCACCATGCACGCCAGCAGCCCCACGACGAGCACCCATCCCAGGGGCCAGTCGCTGGGGGGATACAGGTGGTCGAAGTTCATGCCGTAGATGCCGGCCACGAAGTTGGGCACCATGATGACGACGGTCACCGCCGTCAGCCGCTTCATGATGAGCCCCAGCCGGTTGAATGCGTAGAACACGTGCACGTCCAGCGCGGCGGCCAGCAGGTCGCGGTAGGTGTCCAGCTCTGCCATCACGTGCTCGGCGTGGTCCTGCACGTCGGCAAAGTAGGGGCGCAGGGCATCGGGGACGGCGTGCTCGCGCCGCAGCACCTCGGCGATGACGTGGCTGGTGGGCGCCAGCAGCCGCGGCACCCGCAGCAGCTCCTCGCGCAGGCTGAACAGGTCCGCAGCGGCCCGCTCCGCGCCCGTGAAGATGGAGCCCTTGATGGCCTGGATCTGCGCGCGGACGTGGCCTTCCACGGCAAAGTATCCGTCCACCAGGCTCTCGAAGAGGGTGTAGACCAGGCACGCCACGCCCAGCGCGTGGCGGTGGTCGTGGTGCTCCCAGCGGGCGCGGGCGGTCTGCAGGGCGGCCAGCACGGCGGGGCGGCGGCGGTGGATGGTCACCAGGTACCCGGGCCCCCAGAACAGGTTGAGCTCCGCGGGCGAAAAGCCCGTGCCGGCCTGCTCGGCCGCGTACACGACGATGAACGAGTAGCCCGCGTAGGCGTTGCAGCGGGGGCGCTCGTGCGGCGTGGTGACGTCGGCCAGGGCCAGCTCGTGAAAGCCGAACACGCGGCGCAGCAGCTCCACCTCCTCGGGGCCGGGGTCGCTGATGTCCAGCCACAGCCGGTTCTGCGGCACGGCGAGCCGTGCCTCCAGTTGATCCACCCCCACCTCCGACGGCAGCGACTGCCAGCCGCCGTCCACCACCAGCCGCATGGTTCCCATGGTTTCTCCGTGTGTCCGTGCGCAGCGGATCCCCACGTAGTCATGGTCGGGATCGGCACGGCGCGGCGCAACGGTTTCGTGCGGGGACCGGATGGCGGGCATAGACGACGACGGCGGCCCCGCGTGGACGTAGCCGGGGCCGCCGTTTCGTCGCAGCCCGTCTCCGCAGGTGCGCCGGGCGTGCGGGAGGACGAGGAAGCGGGATGGATGCGGATCGTCCCTGCCGCGCGTCCGTTGCGGTGGCGGCGGGGGTGACTACTGGACGCGGACTTCCTTCTGCGACACGCCCTCGTCGCCGCGGCGGCGGGGAAGGCGCGGGGGGCGGCGGTAGCGCAGGGAGTCGTCGCGGCGCAGCACCAGCGTGTCGTGCATGGGCGGATCGATGGGCTGTGGCCCGCCGGCGGCCACGGGCGCGGGCGGCTCCGCTCCCGGCGGCACAGGGCGCGCGCCGCCCACGCGGTCCACCTTGAAGGCGATCTGCTCCCTCGTCCGGGCCAGGAACTCCGGGTCGCGCGCATACGCCGCCACCCACGCCCGCAGCTGCCGGTCCGTGGCGCCGGCCTTCTTGAGGGCGCTGTCGCGGGCGGCCTGGGGCAGCGTATCGGCCACCAGGCGCACGGCCACGTTGGCCGCCACGAACGTTTCGCGGGAGATGACGCCCGCGGGCGCCTGGGGCTCCGGCGTGCACGCGGCGACGGCCAGCGCCGCGAAGAGCAGGACGAGGGGACAAGGCTTCACGTGGGGCGACTGCGCGCAAGGTTTTGCGGGACATCGACATCCGCCCGCCGCGAGAGAACGCGCCAGGGCGGCTTTGTTGGACGCTGGAGCGTACCGGAGGGGCGCGCGCGTGTCAAGGCGCGCGTTGCGCCGCGCGCGGGGGCCGGATAGCTTCGCGTCTGGTAAAAATCTGCCACCTACCCCCGCGAATCCACACCGGAATGGCACGCTCCACGATCCGCACCCGCGTGCGCTGGGCCGCGCTGGCCGTCGTCCTGGCCGCGCCCCTGGCCGCGCAGCAGGCGCCCCCGTCCCCCGCCGACGTGCTGGGCTACGGGCTGGGCGAGCGCTTTACCCCGTACGCCGGCGTGCAGCGCTACGCCCGCGCCCTGGCCGAGGCCTCGCCCCGGGTGGACTACCGGGCCTACGGCACCACGCCCGAGGGCCGCGAGCTCTTTCAGCTCGTCATCGCCAGCGAGCAGAACCTGGGGCGGCTGAGCGCCATCCTGGCCGCCAACGCCGAGCTGGCCCGCGGCGCCAGCGCCGACCGCGCGCGGGAGATCGCTTCGTCCAACCCCGCCGTGGTCTACTTCAGCTACGGCGTGCACGGCAACGAGAGCTCGTCGTCCGAGGCCGCGCTGTACACGGCGTGGGACCTGGCCCGCGGCGCGCCCGAGGTGGCCGGCGTGCTGGACGAGGTGGTGGTGGTGATGGACCCCGTGACCAACCCCGACGGGCGCGACCGCTACGTCAACTGGTTCACGTCGGTCATGGGCGCGGCGCCCAACGTGAACCCGCAGGCCCGCGAGCACCGCGAGCCCTGGCCGGGCGGCCGCTTCAACCACTACATGTTCGACCTGAACCGCGACTGGAGCTGGGCCACCCAGCCCGAGACGCAGGCGCGGCTGGCCACGTGGTGGCAGTGGAACCCGCAGGTGCACGTGGACTTCCACGAGATGTTCTACAACAGCACCTACTTCTTCTTTCCCGCCGCGGCGCCCATCAACCCCATCTACCCGGACCACATCCTGGCCTGGGGCCGGCGCTTTGGGCAGGGCAACGCGCGGGCGTTCGACCAGTTCGGCTGGAGCTACTACACGGGCGAGGCGTTCGACCTCTTCTACCCCGGCTACGGCGATTCGTGGCCCAGCCTTACGGGCGCCGTGGGGATGACGTACGAGCAGGCCGGCCACGGCGCGGCCGGCATCGCCATCCAGCAGGAAAGCGGCGACACGCTCACCCTGCACGACCGCGCCCAGCACCACCGCACCAGCGGTCAGGCCACGCTGCGCACGGCGGCCACCGGCAAGGCGCAGCTGCTGATGGACTACGCCGAGGCCGCGCGCACGGCGGGGCAGGGCGAGGCGGACTTCCTGCTCGTCCCCGGCAGCGACCCGGCCCGCGTAGAGGCGCTCGTGGCGCACCTGCGCCGGCAGGGCATCGAGGTGGAGCGCGCCGGCGGCGGCTTCGCGGCCCGCGCCACGGCGTACCCCGGCTTCGAGGGACGGTCGCAGTTTCCCGCCGGCACCTACCGCGTGCGCGCCCGCCAGCCCCTGGGCCGGCTGGCCGTCACCCTGCTGCAGCCCGAGACGGAGCTGCGGGCCGAGTACTCGTACGACGTGAGCGCGTGGTCGCTGCCGTACGCGTACGGCGTGGCGGCGTACCGGGTGCCCGCGGGCGCGGCGGCCGGCGGATGGACGGCGGTGCAGGCGGCC
>SXGQ01091427.1_pt1 | contig 10416 bp, 9 predicted proteins | sample 3178371 | NCBI WGS metagenome assembly SXGQ01 (sample SAMN11356859, study PRJNA531348) | freshwater metagenome | isolation source: freshwater sample F1-20 | place: China: Fuxian Lake, Yuxi | collected 2017-12-25 | reverse complement strand
CTACCCTGCATTCCCACCTTCAGCCAAACTATGGGCTGCAGATCGTGCAAAGGCTGGCTACTACGTTGATGGAGATAACGCTGCGAAGGTCTTCTATGACTCTTCATTGTTGATCCGTCCAAACGTAACTCCAGTTCGTTTCAACATCGACTCATTTGTTGATGCACAAGGTGCAGATATTGCAGCAGGAAAAACTGTTGCTGATGCATTTGCGAAGTTCATGTCAAGCATCGATTCTGCGGCAACGCAGGCTGGATATGAAGTAAGCACTAAGTAGTACTAAGCAATACAGTTCGATTTAATTTTCGATGAGTGGCGAGAGCCACTCATCGAAAATTAATTAATTTAGGGAGACCAGCAGTGAAAAGCAAAAAACGGGATTCGACAGTTGCTGGCTGGGTAATGCTCATGCCATTTCTACTGTTTTTCGTGATGTTTGCAATCATTCCGATATTTTTGGCAATCAAGGAGTCTCTTGGACCTTCGATGCAAAATGAAGCTGGTGGGATTAAAAATTATTGGGTCGTATTAAATGATTTTCGTTTTACCTCAGCGGCTAAAAATACTGCAATTTTTATGGTGATCTCCGCGCCAGTTATGACTGTGGTCGTACTTGGGCTTGCGCTATTACTAGACACCTACCGTGCCAAATGGCATCAATCTATTCGCCTTGCTTATCTTATCCCTGGTTGTTACGTAGGAGCCGCTGGCGTTCTCGTTTGGTACGCCGCACTTGAGCCAATTATTGGCCCATTTAGAAACGTTTTAAATTTTTTTGGAATTGAAAGTCAAGGTCAAATATTTAACCCGACCTACTTGCCAATTGTTTTTGCCATGATGGCAGTTGTTGCAAATGCTGGCGGTTGGATCGTAGTTCAGTTTGGTGGTCTGCAAGAGATTTCAGATGAAGTGATTGAGGCAGCAAAAATCGATGGTTGCGGTAATTTCCAACTTGCTACAAAGATTAAATTACCGTTGATCAAGAAAAATGTTGTTTACATGGTGGTATTGGTTGTTGCTGCATCAGTTCAGATTTTTGCTGAACCTTATATTGTTACATCAGCAATTTTTAGAGGTGTTGCTGAGAATTGGTCATTGAACCAACTCAGTTACTCTCTTGCATTTACCGAAGGGGATTTCGCTGGAGCTTCGGCTGTTTCTGTGATGCTTTTGATCATCTGTTTAATCGCCGCTCTGGTATTAATCTTTAAAACCAAATTCTTTGAGACTGGGGATGAAACCAAATGACAAGCACAGTCAATACCAAGGTAAAGGTTTCTGATAAGTCGCCATCCAAAAAAGCTTTCTCGTTTGGAAAACTAGCCACGAATTTTACTTTATTGTTTATTGCGATTGTTGTTTTAGTACCTGCGCTTTGGATGACAATTGCTCCAAGTAAAGATCGTGCTGAACTTGTTTCACTTTCTCCGCTTGAGTTTGGCTCAATTGGGAGTTATTTGACACGTTGGCGAAATCTCTTGCAGTACGACAACGAAGTACTGATCAGATGGATTGAAAACAGTTTTTGGTACACAATTTCAATTGTTCTATTAAGTACCTTAATGAGTCTCTTGGGTGGCTTCGCACTCGCAGCCACAAACATTAAATTTAAGCGACAAATTTTGATGTTAGTGATGATCGCAATGATCATTCCAGGAATTGCTTTGGTTATGCCGATGTTTATTTGGGTAAATAGATTAGGTTTAACTGACACTGAGCTCGGATTAATTCTGGCCAGCTCTCTTTACCCATTTGGAGTGTTTCTTTCTTACATCCATTTCTCGACTGTAATTCCTAAAGAGTTGTATGAGGCTGCAAAAATTGATGGATGTGGTTACTTTAAAATTTTCCGCAAAGTGGCGCTCCCAGTTTCTAAAAGCCTGGTTGGTATTGTCGCCTTCTTCTCCTTCGTAGGAGCATGGAACAACTTCTTCCTTCCACAGGTATTTATCCTCTCCGGGGAGAAGCATCCGCTTTCATCCGGACTAACACTGCTCTTCACTAATACTCCCGCTTTCTCAGGTAACTCTTCAGCGATCTTGCCGATTGAGCGTTCTGAAATTGCGCTTTCGGCCATGGTTATTACTTTGCCAATTATTTTGCTCTTCCTCTTCTCGCAAAGATTCTTAAGTCGCGGAATGCTTGCAGGGTCAGTAAAGAGTTAATCGCAGCACTAAGAAATTGGGGCGCTGATGGTTAGCAAGAAGCGAGATTCATCAGCAGCAGTTTGGGTGATGCTGGCACCATATTTAGTGTTTTTAGTGATGTTTGCCGTGGTCCCAATCTGGATGGCGTTGAAAGAATCAGTTGGTCCTACGATGCGAAATGAAGCTGGCGGATTCAAAAATTACTTATTAGTTTTGACGGACTATAGATTTCTCACTTCACTTAAAAACACATTTTTGTACGTATTAATTTCAGCACCGATAATGACCGCCGTGGTACTTGTACTTTCTTTATTACTTGATTCATTTCGGGCTAAATGGCACCAATACGTTCGTCTAGCTTACTTGATACCGGGATGTTATGTTGGAGCTGCAGGTGTGCTTGCTTGGTACATGGCGCTTGAGCCAATAATTGGGCCGTTTAGGCGTGTGTTGAATTTTTTTGGAATTGAAAAGTCTACTCAAGTTTTTCAATCATCTAGTTTAGTTTTTATCTTTGCCATGATGGCGGTAGTTTCTAATGCTGGAGCATGGATTGTTGTTCAATTTGGAGGTTTGCAAGAAATATCTGAGGAAGTAATTGAAGCTGCCAAAATCGATGGCTGTGGTAACTTCCAACTAGCCACAAAAATTAAATTGCCTTTAATTAAGAAAAATGTTGTCTATATGGTGGTTTTGGTCATAACTGCATCAGTTCAGTTATTTGCTGAACCATTTATAGTTAATCAGCAAATCGGATTTTCAGCTAATTGGTCTCTAATGCAGCTGAGTTATTCCATAGCATTTGTGGAAGGGGATATCGCCAGCGCCTCTGCAATTTCATTCATGCTACTAGCTGTTTCATTATCTGCCGCACTCATCTTTATCTTCAAGTCTAAATTTTTTGAAGGCGAGGGAGTAGAAAAATGAGTAAATTATTGAGTGATGGAAATTTTCCAATTTCGACAGCCTCACGACCTAAACCTCTTTCACCAGTTAAGTATTTAGCAAATTTTATTTTAGTATTTATAGCAGTCGTACTACTTATCCCTGTACTTTGGATGACAATCGCCCCCAGTAAAGATCGAGTTCAGCTGATAACTTTGGCTCCCCTTAAATTTGGTTCAATTGAAAGTTATTTGACGCGCTGGCTCAACCTCATGGAATATGACAATGGAGTAATAATTAGATGGATGGAAAATAGCTTTTGGTACACCATAGCGATAGTTTCATTAAGCACGACCATGAGCCTATTAGGCGGATTTGCCCTCGGGGTTAAGAATTTTAGATTTAAGCGACAGATTTTGGTTTCCACAATGATCGCAATGATGCTTCCTGGTGTTGCATTAGTACTGCCCTTATTTGTCTGGGTTGATAAGTTGCGTCTTACAGATACTGAACTTGGGTTAATTTTAGCGAGTTCGCTATATCCATTTGGGGTTTTTTTGTCATATATTCACTTTTCTACAGTTATCCCAAGAGAATTATATGAAGCAGCTAAAATCGACGGATGTGGCTACTTTAAAATTTTTCGAAAAGTAGCATTACCCGTGTCCAAGAGTTTGGCTGGAATTGTCGCCTTCTTCTCATTTTTGGGTGCATGGAATAGCTTTTTCTTGCCGCAAGTATTTATTCTCTCTGGAGAAAAACATCCATTTTCGTCAGGCTTAGTTGTTCTATTTACCAATGTTAAGGCATTTTGCGGATGCGAACCAACGCTCCTGCCAATTTTTAGATCTGAGATTGCGCTTTCAGCCCTAATTTTGATCACACCTACAATTTATCTCTTTATGTTCGCGCAAAGATTTTTGAGTCGGGGAATGCTCGCTGGTTCGGTTAAAAGTTAATCTAGGCTAAGAGTAAAGGTTGAAAATGAATAAACATCTAGAGATTCGTAACATAGCTCGTACAAATCTATCTGTAACTCGCTTAGGTTTAGGCACCGCTCCACTGGGTGGGCTTTATACCGATGTGGAGGAAAGCGCAGCACTTGCTGTTGTTGAAGATGCGCTTGCTAAGGGAATTAAGTATTTTGATACCGCACCAGTTTATGGCAGTGGGTTAGCAGAAACTCGTCTTGGACTGGGTCTCGGCTCATCTCGGGCTAAACTAGTAACTATCTCTTCCAAAGTTGGTCGCTTACTAATAAAAGATGACAAGGGTGAGGTAATTGAAGCAACCTTTAATTACACGCCAAGTGGAATTCGGCAATCTATGGAAGAAAGTCTTGAGCGTTTACAACTCCCTAAAGTGGACATTGCTTATATTCATGACCCTGATGATTTTGCAGATGCGGCAATTAAAGAGGGATACCCAGAACTTGCCAAGATGCGCGACGAGGGGATCGTTAGTGCAATTGGCGTAGGAATGAATCAAAATGAAATTCCGACAAGATTTGTAAATGAAACCGACATTAATGCGGTATTAATCGCGGGTAGATACACATTGTTAGATCAGAGTGCAGCAAAAGAGTTATTACCAGCCGCACTAAAAAATGATGTTTCTATCGTTATTGGGGGAGTCTTTAATTCTGGAATTTTGGCAAATCCGGTTATTGGTACAACTTACAATTATTCGGCAGCGCCAGTTGAATTAATTGAGCGAGCAATTGCAATGAAGGAACTTTTAAGTAACTGGAGTGTCCCATTAACTGCGGCGGCAATCCAATTCCCGTTGCGCCATCCAGCTATAACTACTGTGTTAACAGGGGCAAGATCTGTTGCTGAACTTGATGCAAATATGAAGGATTTCAATTTGGAAATTCCAGAAGAGTGTTGGAAAGCACTAGAGGGAGCTAATTTTATTTAGCTCCCTCTAGTTTTAAAACAGAATTACTTTTTAGCGTTCTTCTGCTTCCACTCTTCTAACTCAGCTAAACCTTCTTCGTTTAGTGGGTAGTACTTGCGAAGTGCTCCACCTTCAGCCAGACGAGCTCTGCTGAACTCTTCACTTCCTTCATAACGTTCAGCTACATCAAGAATAATCTCGGCTACATTTATAGGTACAACCACTGCTCCATCATCATCTGCAATGATGATGTCTCCCGGCATTACGAGGACTCCACCTACAGCAATCGGCACAGCATGTGCCCATGGATATAGGGGGCCTTGTGAAGCGAAGTTTGGAGTTGCACCCAATGTCCAAAGTGGAATTTTCATTTTCTGAATACGTGGCCAGTCACGGATATATCCATCTACAACAATTCCGACTCCACCACGACCAGCAAATGAAGTTACTAACATCTCGCCAAGACATCCAGTGTGCTTATCTCCATAGGCCTGGATCATTAGGAAATCATTTTTTTGAACATCATCAAGTACGGCCCAAAGTGCTGAGGTATTTTCGCCCTCTTCTTGAACTTTTCCTGACGCGATATCTTCACGTTGTGGCATAAATTGCATTGTGAGAGCGCTACCTACTGCATGCTGGCCTGTCTTTAACGGGCGAGGGCCTGTAATGAAGGTATATCTAATTCCGAGCATATACATAAGTGCAGAAGCAGTTGCTGTACTAACTACTTCTAGGCGTTTGATCATCTCTTCAGGAGCACGAGTGAATCCATTGCCAGTAATTGGCAATTTCAGCCCCTTAGGTTTCTCAATCTTTATGTTGTCATCAAAAAGCTTTGGCTTGGCCATTTACTGCACCTTTCTGTTGGTTGGGTTTACTTACATCCAGTTACGTGCAGCTGGCTTTACTTCTGCGATTGGGTGCATGATTTCTGCATGATAATTGAAATCTAAATAAGGGTACTTCTCTTCGAGGTTGTCAGCTAATTTGATTCCAAAGCCAGGAACTTGCGGCACAGCAAGCTTTCCTTTCGCAGTTGGAAGTCCATCAGCCAAAATTGCATCTCGTAGTGGACCTTGAGCAAAGTTAACTTCAACCTGACCGTAAAGCGGTGCACCGGCCATGATGTGCGCATGCATAATCGCCATAGCTCCGTTGTGCCATCCATGTGGATCACATGAAATGCCATAAGTAGCAGCCATTTCCATAACAGCTTTCATTTCAGTAATACCCATCCAGCCTGCATCAGGGTGCAACATCTGCAGAGCACCTTGCTCAAAATATGGACGGTATTGATCGAGTGATTGCATCACTTCGCCACCACTGATGGTTAGGTCTGGAGCAACTTTCTGCAACTCTTTAAAGCCGTCAATATTGGTAATTGCAATCGCATCTTCAAACCAAATAAAGCCGAGATCATTTAGACCTTTAGCAACTTTTAATGCTTCTTCAAGGCTTAAGCGAGCATTTCCATCTACTGCTAGACGAAAATCTGGACCTACGGCATCACGAAGTTTTTTCATGTGCTTAATAAAGCGCTCAGGAGTTACCGCATCAAAAGCCCATTGGGTTCCCATGCGAATCTTTGAGGTGGTGTACCCAAGATTTTTATAGCCAACAACTTCATCAATTAATTGATCGGGATTGATACTCCAGTCATAATTAACTCCACCAGATGCATATGCGTCGACCTCAGTTACTTTTGGATCTGCGCCAAGCAAAACGGCAACAGTTTTTCCAGTTATCTGACCAAGAATGTCCCAGAATGCACAATCAAGGCCAGCTACAGCGCCATCATGTGCCCAATTAACTCCACGCGGGCGCGCTACGCGCCATGCTTCCGAAAGTGAACGGCCGACCATGATCCGCGAAAACCAATCAATCCAAGATTTAATAATTGGGGGACCACCATAGGAACAAACTTCCCCATAACCAATCTGTCCTTGATCGGTTTCAACAACCACCATGTAAACGTCAGCTTTAACTGCACGAATTACGTGAGTGCCCCAGGCTTTATCCGTATCGTGTAAACGAGAGAGCAAAATATTCTTAACTGACTTGATTTTTACATCTGGATAGTTCTCTTGAATTAGCGTGTTCAATTTAGTGCCTTCCCAATAGTTGCCTGGCAGAGATTACACATTTTCCTAGTAAATCATCAGTAAAACCGTATAGGATCAGTTAGTAGTAGGCAAGGAGCAGGATTAACATTTGCATAACTTTTCTTTATAAAATTAGAGAAGTTATCGAAATAGCGCACTTCCGAATAGGTGGATATTTATGCGGGTAGATTCTCATCATCATTTATGGGATTTAGAGATTGCTCCACGAGGGTGGCTGGCAGGTGATGCACTTGCAACAATAAATCGTACTTTCTCAATGGATGATTTTTACGCTGAGCGAGCTTCAGCCAAGATTGATAAATCAATACTTGTGCAAACGCTTTCCGATTATGAGGAAATGAAAGAATTTTTCAATGTTGCCGAAAATCATGAGTCGATAGTCGGAGTTGTTGCATGGATTGATACAAGTAAATCTGATTGCTTCGCAAAACTTGAAACTTATTTGGATTTACCGGGAGCAAAAAAACTAGTAGGCATTCGTGATGGTGCGCAAGGAAGAACTGACACGGAATGGCTTATCAGTGAACAAGTTATAAAAAATGTGGCTCAGTTGGTGCAAGAGGGGCTAACTTTTGATTTGCTGGTAGATCCACCTCATTTGGCGGCAAGTGCAAAATTAGTAAAACAATGCCCAGATACAACCTTCATTTTAGATCACATCGGAAAACCTAATATTGCTAAAGGAGATAATGGAGAATTAAGAGAGTGGTCCAAACTTATTGAAGATTTAGCTATAAATCAGAATGTCTCATGCAAAGTTTCCGGAATGGTAACTGAAGCAAATTGGCAAGCCTGGAAAAATGAGGATTTCAAAAGATACTTTGATGTTGTCCTAAATTTATTCGGTATAGATCGAATAATGTACGGATCAGATTGGCCAGTTTGTAAATTGGCAGCATCATATGAACAGGTAGCAAATTTGGCAGATTATTTGGTATCAGATTTGAGCGAAAGCGAAAAGGAAAAGTTCTGGAGCAAAAACGCAATAAATGCATACGGAATTTAGGGAACTCCTAAAACTCAGTAATTTTAAATAAATGAAAGGTATGTCATGACAGGTAAGAATTTTGGGAAGATCAGCAACTACGCAAACCCAATCTTGCGCGACCACACTTACCTGCGAACAATGCCTGAATGGGCGGTATTGCAAAGGCGCTTATTTGAAGTTATGGATCAAGGCTGGAGAGTTTTTGACGAAAAGTTTTGCAACCCAGATGGGTCGTTGATTTTCAATCAAAGCATGGACCATTCTCGTGATGGGGCAGATGATTTTTACGAGGCGTTTTTTAACTGGCCAGCGCTTTACATGCTTGGCGGTAGCGAAGAAATCTTGAGTGCTGCAAAAAAATCTTGGAAAGGCGTAACAGAGCAATTAACTAAGCTTGGTTTAGTTAAAGATCAATATGAACGTGGATATGACTGGTTCCACCAAGGTGAATCAATGATCTTTTTTTATGGAATTTGTGCTGCCGATCCCAAAGATCAAGAGTTTAAGAAATTAGCTAAGCAATTCGCAGATCTATATGCTGGCAAAAACTCACCAAATTATGTTGCAGACAAAAACATTATTCCTGCCCCACATAACGGATCCGACGGTTTGCGACCAGGGCTGGGTCAGGAAAACCAGGATGGATATCCTGCAGGCGACATTAATTCTGTTATGAAGCCATATGGATTGCCCCTGCACTACGTAGAGGGAATTAATGAGTGGGACGATTTGGCAGTTAAAGAAAAATCTATGCTCATGGCTTCCGAAATGGAACGCGTTCTAGGCTACGGAGATGTAGCCGTAAATCTCGCAGTTACTTCGCTGATTGCTAACCAATGGCTTTATGACAATGAGCAAAGTTCAGCTGATTGGATCAATAAATACATTCAAGGCTGGGTTGATCGCGCAAAAGCAAATGATGGAATTGTGCCTGACAACGTAGCCCCCAACGGTGAAGTTGGCGGCTTGCATGATGGTCGATGGTTTGGTGGACATTACGGATGGACCTGGCCACATGGTTTTTACAGTGTTTCTCATGCAACCTTGGTCGCAGCTTTAAATGCAATTTTAGTATCAGGAGATAAGAGCGTATTGCAGCTAACCAGAACAGTGCTCCAAAAAGTTAAATCTCTTGGACGCGTTGGCACAATTATTGAAACTGAAAGTAGTTTGCAAGCCGGAACTGAAAGATTTGGCGTTCCAGTTGATAAGCCTGTCGTGCTTGTTCCTTATCGTTATGGAAAAGATGGTTGGTTTGATTATTCGCCAATGATTATGAGTCTTCCAATGTGGCTTTGGTACTTATCTATGAGTGATGAGGACACCAAATTTATGGAGGAATTAATTGAGGGCATCGCTCCATTTGGTACTTACTTGTCACCAACTCGAAACAAAGAAGAAGCCGGCCATGAGGCACCTTGGTTCTTGTACCTGCACGGAAAAAATGAGAATTATCCAACCACTGCTTTAGCAATGGCTTTAGGTCAAGTGGCTCGCAGAATGCGATTAATGGAGACCGAAGTAATCAGTGGACCTGGTGGAGTCAACATTCATTTCTGGCAAGAGGTGCAACCAATTGTTACTGAAATCTTGACTCAGTTAACTTTGGGTGCACCACAAGTTCTTTATAACGGCGGGTTACAGGTAGCACGTCTTAGATATTTTGATGCAGATGCTGGTCGGATCGGCTTACCGAATGAAGTTGCGGCATTGGTAACCAAAATAACTAAGGATGAAACTTGGGTTGAATTGGTAAATACCAGCATCACTCAGACTCGCAGGGTGATCCTTCTTGCTGGAGCTTTTGGTGAGCATCAATTTGAATCGGTGACTCAGCAATCGGAAAGTACCGATCCAAAGCATGGCGATCGCTTTGTCGATGGATATGAGCAAGCCATTTATACCGGCGACAAATCAGCACTGCTCATTTATCCTGGATCCAGACGCGCATATGGATCGCCAGAACTTCACGAAGTCAGTGTCACCACCGAGGTGAACAAGAATTCTTTTGCTGTCGAATTACCTGCTAACTCGTCAGCTAAATTGAGAATAAAAATGACGCTAAATGCCAACAAACCAAAGTTCATCGGGTTTGCTGATCTTTAATGGCAAATATTATCCGGCATCAATTTAAGGCAAAAATCAAGGAAGGTTCTGTAGAACATTTTGCTGATTCATTGCAGGAGAAAAAAGCCCATATTGATAATCAACTTGCTGTCATGAGAGTTCACTTTTTTAAAGTGTTTCAATTCAGTGATTTGCTATTTGTTTATCTTGAATCTGAGATCACTCTTTCAAAATTTGATTTACCTTCTAGTTTTGATGGAATGCTAATGGATTGGCCGGGGGAGAGTGGCAACAGAAAATTTGT
>SXGQ01703468.1_pt1 | contig 10417 bp, 11 predicted proteins | sample 3178371 | NCBI WGS metagenome assembly SXGQ01 (sample SAMN11356859, study PRJNA531348) | freshwater metagenome | isolation source: freshwater sample F1-20 | place: China: Fuxian Lake, Yuxi | collected 2017-12-25 | reverse complement strand
GCTTTCTAGAGCGTTTGCAAGCGCAAAGCGATGAGGTCTTGCCCGCGCTGGATCGCATCATGGATCAGATTGAAAAAATCACCAGCGATCAAAATATCGAGTCCCTACAGACCACGATGAAGAATGTGGCCGAGTTGTCGACCCAGTTGAATCAGACTGCCAAGCTGCTCGAGCCTGGATTAAAAAAGATTCTCGCCATGGTTGATGGCGTCACAGCGATGACACGACGCATGGACGATGGCATCGTGTTACTGACGCGCCGACTCGATGGGGCAATGGCTGATATCGGTATTTTGACGCGGTCGGCCCAAGAGGCGATTGCAAAAGTGAATGCGACGACGCTGCCGGACGTGTCTTTGCTTTCATCTAGCGTGGTGGATGCCTCTCGCACACTGACGCGTACCGTGCGCCAATTTGGGCAGTCGCCGCAGTCATTTATTTTTGGACCACCGCGTGTGGCACCAGGCCCGGGTGAGCCGGGGTTTGCAGGTTTTGGCTCAACTGCGCCATAAAGGGAAATCATGCGTACATTCTGCCTAAAGATATCAGCGATCTTGACCGTATTGGCTTCGGTAACCGGCTGCTCAGTGGGTGGCGGTGAGGTGCGTGCGCCCCGACAGCTTGACTTGGGGGCAGGGCTGTCTGCACCTGTGGGGAATTTACCGGCGCACCGACCGTTGTTATTGGCACCCCTGACGGCTTCGGCCTTGCTCAATGATACGACGGTGATCTGGCGTGTGGGTGAGAGCGGGCAGCCTCAAGGTTTTTCAACTTATCGTTGGGCGGCCCCGCCGGCGCAGCTTGTTACCCAGCGGCTGATGGCGCGACTGTCGCTGCAAGGCGCGGTGCTGGAGCAAGGCATTGGGGGTGATGCACCTCAGCTGCGCTTGAACCTACAGAGCTTTGAGCAACTGTTTGCGCCGGAGGGTAAAGCGAGCCACGGTGTGCTGATCATGCAGGCGGTCTTACTGAGTAATAACCGCGTTGTGGCGCAAAAACTGATTGACATCAAGGTGCCAGCGACCTCGCAAGATGCCACTGGCGGGGCGCAGGCCCTGCGGCTGGCGACAGATCAGACTGCCGAACAAATGGCACAATGGCTCACCCCTTTTTTGAAACCTTAGTAGATTTATGTCCCCACATACTGAAACGACCACTTTTGATGGCTTAGCTGGTGTCATCGACTGCGCGCTCGATTGGCCCGATAGTGCCCCCACAGGTTGGGCCTTGATTTTACATCCCAATCCTTCTCAGGGCGGGACCCGGGATAACAAAGTAGTGACGACGCTTGCGCGTGCCTGCGTGCAACAGGGCTTACTCGCTATTCGCCCGAATTTTCGCGGAATCGGCACCTCGGGTGGCTCGTTTGATCATGGCAAGGGCGAATTACAAGATATGGCTGCGCTGGTCGAGCAGTTTCGGGTGCGTTACCCCGAGATTGCTGCCAAGCCGTGGGTGTTAGGTGGATTCTCTTTTGGTACATCCATTGGCGTGCAGTTATATGCCCAGTGGGAGAAATTACAGAAAAACTTACCGAACATTGTCATTTTGACGGGCTCTGCCGCCCTGCGTTTTCGTCACAATGAGGCCAAAGCGCCTGAAGATGCACTTGTGATTCATGGAGAGAACGACGAAGTTGTTCCTTTATCCGAAGTGATGGAGTGGGCGCGTCCGCTAGGGATGCCAGTGGTGGTGATGCCAGAAGCCGGTCATTTCTTTCACGGTAAGCTGCTCGTACTAAGACAATTAGTACAGACAAGATTAAAGGCATTGCCCTAGCGCGCTGAATTGGAATGCCTATAATGAGGTTGTTACGTTGTTTGAAGACCTCAGCCATGTCCGAGCCTTTATTTTTAGCAGTCCGTGGCGCCTTGCGCGTAAGCGCCTTGACGCTTGCAGGTGTAGCTGTGGTGTTGTCGTTGGCACTCGGCTCGCCGCAAGTTTATGCTCAGAACGCGTCGACCCCGGCAACTAAGCCCGCGCCCAAAGGCAAGGGCGAGCCCGCGGCCCCAGCCAAACCAGCACCCTCCGAGGCTGCCGTATCGGCCAAGACACCGTCACCTCTGACCCCCGTGCAAGTCGGCGAGATGTCGAGCGTACCTGCGCCCACTATTGCGGCACGCGCCTGGATTACGGTGGATGTCACGAGCGGACAAGTGGTAGCTTCCTCTAATGCCGATCAAAAAGTTGAGCCGGCTTCGCTGACTAAAATCATGACGGCCTACCTGGCTTTCACGGCGATCAAAGAAAAGCGCTTAACGCTCGAGCAGCAAGCGAATGTGTCGACGGTCGCCTGGAAAACGCGTGGTTCGCGCATGTTCATTGAGCCACGCAAGCCTGTGACAGTCGACGAGCTCTTAAAGGGTGTGATTATTCAGTCAGGCAACGATGCAACGGTGGCCCTCGCCGAAGCCGTGTCAGGTAGTGAGGCTGCCTTTGTTGACAACATGAACAAAGAAGCGGCACGTATGGGCATGGTCAATACCGTGTTCAAGAATTCAACCGGTTTGCCTGATCCTGAACACGTCACCACAGTGCGTGATTTGGCCATCATTGCGCGTCGCATGATCAATGATCATCCAGAGTACTTTCCGTACTATTCGATGCGCGAGTTCACCTACAACAAAATTAAACAGTCCAACCGCAATCGTTTGTTGTGGGCCGATCCGTCTGTGGATGGCATGAAGACTGGTCACACAGATGCCGCTGGCTACTGTCTGGTTGCGACCGCGAAGCGTGGTGATCGGCGTGTGATTACCGTGCTGGTAGGCTCTGACAGCATGGCCACGCGTGCGGAAGAAAGTCTCAAGATTCTGAACTGGACGTTCCAGAATTTTGAGACGATCAAGATTTTTGATAAGTCACAGCCGGCTGTTGAAGCGCGTGTCTGGCAAGGTAAAACCGACGAAGCCAAGCTGGGTGTGTCGAACCCCTTGTGGGTGACGGTGCCGCGCGGTCGTGCCGGAGATGTCAAGCCCATTGCTAAGCGCCCAGACCCGCTGCTCGCGCCACTCGGTGCGGGTGAGAAGGTCGGTACGCTCACCTTGATGCTGGATAACAAGTTGTTACGCTCGGAGCCGCTTGAAGTGCTTGAGGCCGTTGAACGGGCAGGCCTTGTCGGCCGCACAGTCGATACCGTCAAGTTGTGGTTCCGCAAGTCCGAGTAATTTTCTAATAATCAATCGACCGCAGAGAGCAGAACAAATGGTGCAAAACATGTTGATCCAAGGTGTTTCAGGTAATCCAACCGTCTATGTCAACGGCGTCTTTGGCCCGCTGTCTGAGGCAAAAATTTCGGTGCTCGATCGAGGTTTTATTTTTGGTGATGGCATCTACGAAGTCGTGCCGATTTACAAAGGCAAGACCTTCCGCATGGCGCAGCATTTGGCGCGTCTTGAGCGCAGCCTTGCAAAGTTACGGATTCAAAATCCAATGACTAAGCCGCAGTGGGAAGCCTTGGTTAAAGAACTGACCGATCGCAACGCTGAGCCCACCAGTATGGTGTACATCCAAGTGACGCGGGGTGTCGCGAAACGCGACCATGCGTTCCCCGTGCCACCCGTAGAGCCGACCGTATTTGCGATGGTGGCGCCAATGACCCCACCGACTGCGGCGGTCCGAGAGAAAGGCTTAACGTCCGTGAGTATCCCTGATGAGCGCTGGCTGCACTGCGATATCAAGTCGGTATCCTTGCTCGGCAACGTACTGGCTAAGCAAGCGGCAGTCGATGCGGGCGTCGATGAGGTCATCCAGTTCCGTAATGGCAACCTCACCGAGGGCGCGTCGTGCAATATTTGGGTGATCAAGCAGGGCAAACTGATTGCTCCACTAAAAGATAACCTCGTGCTTGAAGGCATCCGTTATGGCTTGCTGGAAGAGCTCTGCAAAGAAGCCGGCAGTCCTTTTGAGTTGCGTGTGGTCAAGCAAGAAGAAGTTCAGGCCGCAGATGAAATCCTGATGTCTTCGGCGACCCGCGAAGTGCTGGCCATTGTGCAGCTCGATGGAAAGCCCGTTGGCGCTGGCAAACCTGGCCCAGTATTCCAGAAGCTGCGTGCTGCTTACGATGCGCGCATTGCTGCTCTGTAAACATGACCGCGCCTGAACAAGAATCGCTGATCAAGTACCCGTCTGCGTTTCCCATCAAAGTGATGGGAAAACAGACGCCTGAATTAGCGCAAGTCCTGTCAGATCTGGTACGCGAATATGATCCTGCTTTTGATCCGGCTACGGTTGAGATGCGCCCGAGTAAGGCAGGTAATTACATGGGGTTGACGTTCACGATCAATGCAACCTCGCGCGAGCAACTCGACAATCTGTATCGCGCACTGCACGCACATCCGCTGGTTTCGGTGGTGTTGTAGTGTCGCGGGTGTGGTCACGCCCGTTTGAATATGAGCCTGTCTGGCGCGCGATGCGAGAGTTCACGCAAGTGCGCACATCGGATACCGCGGACGAGCTGTGGCTAGTCGAACACACGCCGGTCTACACGCTCGGTCAGGCTAGCAAGCCTGAGCACCTACTGAACCCTGGCAAGATTCCGGTCATTCAGACGGATCGCGGAGGGCAAGTGACTTATCACGGCCCTGGGCAAGTCATGGTCTATATCCTGGCAGATCTCAAACGCTCTGGGCGCTACATCAAGCAGATGGTTAACGAGATCGAAGAGTCGGTGATCCTGACCCTTGCTGGTTTTGGCGTGCAGCACGCCTGTCGCAAAGACGGCGCGCCCGGAGTCTATGTCCCCGTCGGCGATACGCTCGCCAAAATTGCGGCGTTAGGTATCAAGGTGCGCAATGGCTGTACGTATCACGGCGTCGCGTTAAACGTCGATATGGATTTGACGCCGTTTGAGGGCATTAACCCCTGCGGATATGCGGGATTGCAGACCATCAATATGGTTGATGTGGGCGCGCGTGCCCCCTGGGATGATGTCGCACAAGCATTAGCCACGCAAATCGCTGGCCAATGTGGCTTGCGGCTCTCCAGCGGGTAGAATAGGGTTATCCCTTTACTCTTGGCGGCGCGACGTTTAGCGACGCAGCGCCCTGACAATTTATGTCGACAACCATCCCACCTTCGACCTCTACCGATACGACTGCTGCGCCCTACGATGCGACGCAAAAGCAAAAGGCGCAAGCCAAGACTTCTCGTATCCCGATCAAGGTGATCGCGGCTGAACGTTTAAAGAAACCAGAGTGGATTCGCGTGAAGGCGGCACCCGCTGGCTCCCGTTTCTACGACATCAAACGTATTTTGCGCGAGCACAACCTACACACAGTCTGCGAAGAGGCCTCGTGCCCAAATATCGGCGAATGTTTCGGTAAAGGCACGGCTACTTTCATGATCATGGGTGATAAGTGCACACGTCGCTGCCCGTTTTGCGATGTGGGCCATGGCCGCCCCGACCCGTTGGATGTGAACGAGCCTGTCAACCTTGCCCGCACGATTGCAGCGTTGAAGCTCACCTACGTGGTGATCACCTCTGTGGATCGTGATGATTTACGCGACGGTGGTGCGGGCCATTTTGTGGAATGCATACAGAAGGTTCGGGAGTTGTCCCCAACTACCAAGATTGAAGTCTTAGTGCCAGATTTCCGTGGTCGCCTAGACCGCGCACTTGAGATCTTGGATGGCGGACCGCCTGATGTGATGAATCACAACATGGAGACGGTGCCACGTCTGTACAAGCAAGCGCGTCCTGGATCCGATTACCTCCACTCACTCAAACTCTTACAAGAGTTTAAAAAGCGTCATCCTGGCACGCCAACGAAATCCGGGTTGATGCTCGGCTTGGGCGAAACCGACGAAGAGATCTTGCAGGTGATGCGTGACATGCGCGCGCATGACGTAGAAATGTTGACGATCGGTCAATACTTGCAACCGTCGGAGCACCACTTGCCCGTCTTGCGTTACGTGCATCCCGATACCTTCAAGATGTTTGAGCGTGAAGCGTATGCGATGGGCTTTCATCATGCAGCGGTGGGCGCCATGGTGCGCTCGTCCTACCATGCGGATGAGCAGGCGCATGCCGCGGGTGTGGCCCAGGCCCTTTAGATCAAATAGGCCCCCTCTGCCATGCAGCTTCAAGGAATTCGCGTCGTCGACCTGACTCGTATTTTGTCTGGCCCCTTCTGCACGATGTTTCTGGCTGATATGGGGGCCGAGGTCATTAAGATCGAGGACCCGGATGAAGGTGATCCGGTGCGCAAGCAGGGCGAAGCACCGAATGGTTATTCGTTTTATTTTGCCTCGTTTAACCGCAACAAACGCTCGATTACGCTGGATCTGCGGTCAAGCGAAGGCAAAGACATCTTGTGCAAGCTACTGGCCACAGCAGATGTAGTGGTCAATAACTATCGCCCTGGCATCATGGATAAGATGGGCTTTGGTCGCGAAGCGCTTGCACAAATCAAACCTGACCTAATTAGCTGTAACGTGACGGGCTTTGGTCTCGATGGCCCGTATGCGGATCGACCATCTTTTGACTTTGTTGCGCAGGCGATGAGCGGCTTTATGAGCGTCAACGGTGCGGCTGATCAACCGCCTATGCGCGCGGCACCGCCGATTTCGGATCTGGTGGCAGGGTCTTATGCTGCGATGGGGATTTTGGCTGCGCTGGTGCGCCGTGCCCGCACCGGGCAGGGCGAGGAAGTGACCACCGCCCTCACGGATAGCATGACAAGCATGCTGGCCTTTTTGGCCGCGAATTATTTTGCGACAGGCAAAGTGCCGTTGCGCACAGGCAATGACCATGCTCTCGCTTCGCCTTATGGTTTGTTTGAGGCCGCCGACGGACAGGTGGCGATTGCCCCGAGCAACGACACGTTTTATCTAAAGCTAATCGATGCGCTTGAACTGGGCCACCTGCGCGAACGGGCTGAGTTCAAAACGAATGCCTTGCGTTTCGAAAACCGTGCCTTGATTAATGCAGAACTCAATGCCAAGATTAAACAACAGCCGATCGCGCACTGGATCGCCCGCTTGAATGAGGCGGGGGTGCCCTGCGGTCAGGTTCTGAATCTAGGCGAGGTCTTTGAGGATCCGCAGACGCGCCATCAGCAGATGCGCCTGACGATTGAACATCCTACCCATGGCGCGATGGATGTGCTCGGGTTTCCGATCAAGTTCACGGACGAGCCTTGTGTGATGCATCGCCCTCCGCCAGATTTAGGTGCGGACAATGCCGCTGTTTTTCAGGAAATTGGTTTGACGGCAGCGGCGATTGCTGAACTATCTAGGCGTAAAATCATCTAATCAAAAAAATATTCTAGACAACAACTTCAACATTTACCGTTAGAAAGCAAAAGAGAGACGAACGATGAGCAAAACTTTTGTAAAAATTACTGAGGTAGGTACCCGCGACGGTTTTCAGGCTGAGCGTGAATTCATCCCGACCGCCGATAAGGTCGCTGTCATCGACGCGCTGATCGATGCGGGCATGTCAAGCGTTGAAGCAACGTCGTTCGTATCGCCACGCGCATTGCCGCAATTAGCGGATGCTGCGGATGTACTTGCACAGATACACCGTAAGCCTAGTACGGAAATCGCAGTGCTCGTGCCGAATGCGCGCGGGGCAGAACGCGCCGCAGCCGCCAAGGCCGATGTGATGGTGGGCTTTATCTCTGCGAGCGAAAGCCATTGCAAAACGAACTTGAATAAGACCATTGATGAAGCAATTGCCGATTTCGCACAAGTGGTGCCGATTGCCGAGCAATGGGGAATCAAGATGCACGGCGGCTTGGCCACAGCCTTTGGCTGTCCGTTCGAAGGCGATGTACCCATCGAAAATATTTTGAAGATTGTGGGGGCTTACCATTCCTACGGCGTGCGCCGCATTGGCTTTGGTGACACCACCGGCATGGCCACCCCACCTGTGGTGACCCGTACCGTGGATGCGGTACGCAACAAATTTCCTGATGTGCATATTGCGTTGCACTTCCACAACACCCGCGGCGTGGGCTTGGCCAACGTGATGAACGGCTTGAAACTGGGCGTGACGGAATACGAGTCTTCCATTGCCGGTTTGGGTGGCTGTCCGTTTGCGCCAGGTGCAACGGGCAATATCTGCACCGAAGACTTGGTGTATTTGCTGCACGAATGCGGCTATGAGACCGGCATCGATCTTGAGAAGTTGATCGCGGTGGCTCAGATGGTTGAAAAAATGATGGGCCGTCAGTTGCCGGGCCAGATGATGAAGGCGGGCCCCCGCCTGAAGTTAATGTCGATGGACTCTGTGCGCCGCGCAGTAGGCTAGTTCGCACCATACGTTATTCCTATACGAGGTTTGTGATGCCGTTTTGTACCGCCTGTGGTGCAGCAATGCCCACGGCGGCGCCGGCCGTCACTGCTGCGCCATTAGCTCGGATCAAGCCTTTTGATAATCCTGACGAATTATGGAAGATGTTTTTCTACGTCGCGATTTTTAATCTGGTGATGTATTTTTTCACGACCTCATCCGAGGACCTGGTGAGTTACGGCATGGGCGTGATCGTTGGGATATCAGCCATTTATTTTGGAATCGCGTATTGGATTATCAAGGTACAAGGGGTCGACAAGAGTCGGTCACTTTGGATCCTTCCACTCATTGCCTTCCATGTGTACGCGTACCTGGACGGATTGTCAGCCATTGATGATCTGAGGGATCCTAATACGTTTGATTTCTATGACACGTACTTGTCGGGGCTGCCTGAGCTGTTTATTTTGATCAAGCTCTTTTTGGCGATCCGTGAGCGCGTGTCACAAAAAACTTAACGGCAGTAGACACGCCGCCAGACCGTCGCGGATGGTCTGGCCAGCACAAATCAACTTAAGTACGTTTCCAAAGTGAGTCGGTTTGTCCGACCGCTTTGTTTAAGCTGCGCGCAAAAATAAACAACAAATCTGAGAGTCGATTTAGATACTGACCGGGCAAGGGGCCTAGCTTTGCCTCATGCTGTAGCGTCACCACCGAACGCTCTGCACGACGGCATACACTGCGTGCAACATGTGCCAGCGAGGCTGCGCGCGTACCACCTGGCAGGATGAATTCCTTTAAGGCGGGTAGTGTTGCATTCAGCGCAGCAATTTGCTCATCGAGATACGCAACCTGCTCGGCCTTCATCAGTGAATAACCTGGTACGGCTAATTCGCTTCCAAGGTCAAACAGGACGTGTTGCGCCGGGGCAATCACCGAGGCCAGCGCTTGGGGTAAGGGTTCGGCAAGCAGAACGCCTAGACAACTATTTAATTCATCGACATCACCCATCGCTTGCACGCGAGCGCTGTCCTTGGCGACACGAGTGCCATCGCCTAAGCCAGTGGAGCCATCGTCCCCCGTGCGCGTGGTGATGACAGATAGGCGATTGCTCATGGGTCGATACCTTTTATAAAACGTAACGAGCGAGATCTATGCTGCCAGCGGCTTCTGCCAGCTTGTCATTCACGTAGGCTGCATCGATGTTGATGGTTTTGCCGCTGCTGGCCGTTGCGTCGAACGATAAGTCTTCAAGCAGCTTTTCCATCACGGTATACAGGCGACGCGCACCAATGTTCTCTGTGCGCTCGTTGACTTCAAAAGCGAGCTCAGCCAAGCGTGCGACGCCTTCTTCTGTGAAGGTCAGTTGTACGTCTTCGGTCGCGAGTAGCGCGGTGTATTGCTTCGTGAGGGAGGCATCGGTGTCACAGAGAATACGCACAAAGTCTTTGGCTGTGAGCGATTCAAGTTCAACGCGAATCGGAAACCGTCCCTGCAACTCAGGAATGAGATCCGAAGGCCGCGACAGGTGGAATGCACCGGAGGCGATAAACAAGATGTGATCCGTGCGGATCATGCCGTATTTTGTCGTGACCGTCGTACCTTCGACAAGCGGCAATAGGTCGCGCTGCACGCCTTGGCGTGATACATCGGCACCGCCGGTTTCCTGACGGGTTGCGATTTTGTCGATCTCGTCTAGAAACACAATGCCGTGCTGCTCGACCTTATTGATCGCAATCGTTTTGAGATCGTCTTCATTGATGCGTTTGGAGGCTTCTTCCTCGACGAGGAGTTTGAAGGCTTCCTTGACGGTCATCTTGCGCGATTTCTTTTTGTCTTGTGACAGTCCGGCGAACATGCCTTTGAGCTGCTCGGCCATGTCTTCCATGCCGGGCGGTGTCATGATGTCCATCTTAGGCATTGTCTGCGCGACGTCGATTTCAATTTCGGTTGCGTCGAGCTGCCCTTCACGTAAACGTTTGCGAAAGGTTTGACGTGTCGCGTTCTCTTCGCGGATGGGTGACCCATCGGCCGCCCGAGGTGGAGCGAGCAGGACATCCAAAATACGGTCTTCGGCGGAATCTTCGGCCAAGGTCCGTACACGTTTCATTTCTTGCTCACGTGTTTGCTTAATAGCGATTTCAGCGAGGTCACGAATAATCGTGTCGACATCTCGGCCTACAT
>SXGQ01795677.1_pt1 | contig 10418 bp, 5 predicted proteins | sample 3178371 | NCBI WGS metagenome assembly SXGQ01 (sample SAMN11356859, study PRJNA531348) | freshwater metagenome | isolation source: freshwater sample F1-20 | place: China: Fuxian Lake, Yuxi | collected 2017-12-25 | reverse complement strand
CTATTACATCCATAAAACGAGTTCCACCAGTTCGTCTTAAAAAGTCAATATCGTGCTCACTTGCATTCAAAAGTGGATTTATGATTGCCATTGTTGCTGCAAGTGTGCTAATTGATGATTGTTGTGATAAATCAACTAAAGCATCCTTGTCTACCTCTGACAATCGACAATATATCATGATTGCTTCATCATCATCCACACGATTTGTATTTTTGATAAATGCTTTTATTGGGTAGTTTTTCCACCTAGAATCATTATTGACTTGTATCACACAATTCTTGTATTTTTCACTTTTAGACTCTATTAAACCTTTTTCAAAACCATATTTTTTCAAAAGATCAACAAATGGCTTTATTTCACATCTAATGAATTGAACAAATGCTTGACCCTTCTCTTCATTACTTATATTTGTTGCATTTATTTTCAATAATGTTCGAATCTCACGACATTTTGATTTTGATTGTTCACTCAAGCTATTGAAACCCTTATCTAGCATGATTGTAGCCATTTTACTAAATGCATCTAAGTAATTATCACTACCTAATATCATGCTACTATGATTATTTTGGCTTTGAAAAATCCTAGAAAAAAAGCATCCTAATAATGCTATCAATCTCATCGCATAATACTCTTTTGTAAGTGCTGAATTAGTACTTTGTGGCTTGAATTCCAAATTGGAAAAGCTATTCTTTATATCTGAATCAAAATCCATCAATTGTGTTTCATTAGTATAGGGATTTATTAAAAAATCAAAAGGGATAGTTTTTTTCTCAAACCCATTGAAAATGTCATATAATTTGTGGCCCTTACTTGTTTCTATATCAAAATCAACATCATTTGATAGCATTTTTGAGTAATAATATAAGCAATCAATAAAGCTTTCAGTATCTTCATAAGGATCAAAAACCTTAGGATCAGGCACTTCACTACCTAATATATCAAAATTTAATTTGTTATTGTTTTTCCCTTTAATTGATTGCCCTACACTAAATAGCTTTTGCCCAATTTTAGTAAATGGCAATAAGCAATCTAAATTTATATTTTTGATTTCTTCCATATAGTCTTTTGCTAAAACATCATATTTGATATTTTTCCAAAAATATCCTGATTCAATATCGGATTCAAAATCAATATCATACACTTTTGATTCCATAAAATGATCAAAATTACTATGTGGTAAAGCAACATCTAGCATACTATCTATGTTTTGAGAACTTTGTAATCTATTCTTGATTTTATTTTTTAAGGATGTATCAACACTTGTATTTGAATAGAACATAAAATTGTCAAATATGAATAATTCATAAGGATTGAAGGTTTTTGAGTGAGGAACATATTCAAATGGCTTTAGTGATACTTTAGCACCATCTCTAGAACTTACCACATCAAAGCCTTTTGGTATTGGCAATGACCCTCTCATAACATTTCTAAAGGCACTAAACTTGTCTTTAGGGTATGCTATGTTAATTGCATTATCTATACTCTCTATACCACTTAACAAAACATCAGAGCAAAATAGTTTCATATCGCTATTTGTCAAAGTTTTAAAATTGTACAAATAGCCAATATCCCAAATATTTGAATCTAACACAAACAACAAGTCATCCATCAAATTTCTTTTTTTCAAAAATCTTTCAACTTCTTTGTCCTTACCCGAAAACCTATTGTTTTTTGTTAGCATATCTTTGAATTTTTGATAAATATCATCTTTTATTTTGTATAATACCTTTGAGGGGGGATTATGCATTGCATAAACATCTTTTATGCTACTATTTTTTCTAACTTCACTAGGCTTTAAGAATCTTTTGAAGTCTTCTACATTTCTAAAAAATGTATCATTTCGACCATATAAATTGTTTTCAGAATTATCAATAGAGCACAATAATACCACATTTGAATTGGTATTATATGCTAAAGAGTAATCATATCGCCTTTTGAAAAACTCATTGCCCATTCGATAATAAGAACTAGGTAATCTAACATCTATAAACTTTGAATTATCGTCAGCAACAAAATTCAATATTGTTGTTTGCAAACCCTGTGCTGATGACAATCTCAAATTCTTTTCAAATATGTTAATCGCACAACTGCCACCATCGTTTAGATTTGAATCAATTTGTATTGTATTAGGTTGCTGTGTATTCACAAATTGTGTAGATATGGCATCTCTATCTTGTCTATTAAGTTCCTCTACAAAACCTTTTACATTTTCTGCAAGTAAAATGGGGTTTTGATTGATATATCTAAAATATGAACTTCCCCCCAACCTATAAAATCTAGATAGTATTTTTAGGGTTTGCTCTTTATTAGTATTTGCATTAGCCAATTGTTGACACAATTGAAAAATATCAATGAATGCAACCCTTTGGAAATGTGATGGATTATCAAAGCTTTTTACAAATGGGAAAAATGTTGTAATTACTTCTTGTATCTTTTCATTTTTTATTGTTGCATTGTCTAGCTTAAATGAACGATTAAACTCATTGCTTTCAATACTTGATGATGTTTCTATCAACCTATCTACATTATTTTGATCATACAAAGCATATTGTAATTCATCAATATATTCATTAGGTCTACCACTACCCCCAAGTGTGACATCTAAAGAATGCAATGAAACTGCCCATGATTTTTTTGATGTTTTAAAGAGTTTGGCTAAATCACCTTTTTTAGGATGACTTTTCTCTTGAAGCCAAGCATTAGTTTCATTGCTAGTGTAATAGTTCAAATATGTTGTAGCTTTTGCCTTAGAACTATTCCATTGTGCTTGCTCATTTGAATCCATATCACCTACAAAAACAATCTTTCTACCTGGTAGATTGAACAAATCCTTACCTAAATTTAATACCTCATTGTCTTGTGGGTCATATCTTTCAATATCTAAACCAAAACAGCTTTGTTGTATGCTTTTAGGAATACCTGTAGTTATGGCTCTTAAATAAAATGAGTCCTTAACACTTTCATTCAAATTAATAGTTTGGATCAGCCCCTTTATGGATGCATTGTTATTGTTGTTTGATACTAAATCATTTGTCAAAACTCTACTATTTTTTAAAGAGTACAAAGCATCATCAAATTTACTACTAGTACCACCTTGCTCATTTGTTCTCAAAAAACTATCATCAAGACTCATAGCACAATGTGCTTGATTGAGCATCCCAACCTCAATTCTATTTGTTTTTATGATGTTATCGAATTCAGTTTTTGAAATTGTCTTGTTGTTAATTGTATATCTTGTTGTGTTCTTATTTGTGTAATCGTTTAATTTAGTCTTACTTTGTAAGGCTAATCTACCTAATGTATTTGGGTCTATTGTAGATTCTTTTGGATCATTCGTTTGGGATACTAATTTTTCTATTGGTGATAGATACCTATGATATCTTTCTTGAATAAAGGTTAAGTATCTTTCTCTAGGATTACATTTTTCAAGTAATCCAAATTCAGAAACAAATGGATACCCATTAGCCTCAACCCCACCTAGTGCTTTAAGTGTAGGATTTAAATAGTCTCTTCTACCATTGCTATTTGGATTTCTTTCATATTCCTTTACAAAAACTCTTTCTATACGATTTATTGTGTTCTTTTCTATATCATTCAAAAAATCTGTTGGGGTTTCTACTATTGTTTTTGTATCTTGTCTAAATGGGGCTATCATGTCTTGATATGCAACATAAACCTTAGTCTTATCTGCCACCCAAGTGCCAATAGCTTTGTAGGTATTAATATTATCATTTCCAAAAAACTTTTTAGTTCCTTGTAGACTATTTCGATTCAAAACATTGTTTGTAAGACTAGAACTAAGTGTTGTAGTTGGCACTCTAGATGTTCTCCCTGAGAGAATATGTACAGTATCTACCTTAGCTTGACTAGGATTTGTAAATGCCAATCCCCTCAATATTTTTCTATAATCACTATCATTTGACATCGTTATTCTCCATTTTGTGTTCAATTGTCCATAAAAATATATTAACATTTTGTTTGTTATAATAAAAAGTGATTATTGTAATTTAAAAAGTTTTTTCAAATAAAATAGCTATATGTGAAATCAAATGTTTTGTTGCCCATCAAGTATCATAATGTCTATAACCACGAACCTCTTTTGCCATATAGCTTGTTTTAGGTCCAGCAACTGGGTCTAGAATAACTCTTTGTCCTGTTCGTTCTTCATTTACTGTCAAGAAAACATGAGTATGCTCACTATTTGGCCCATCAAAGCTAACTGTTGTAAAGCTAGTATCATTACCCACAGACATCAATGCTGATTTTAATAGAGAATTCAAATACAAAGCAATGTCATCACAATCGGCTGATCTATTTTTCAAAATAACCTCAGGATGTTGTAGGTATTCAGCACTAATTGGATCTCTTGTGTATCTAATACTTCTACAAGTATCATAGTAAATCGCAGCAATTTCTGATAGATAGTCTTTTGGTTGTATTTCTCTAATCACATTTTCAGCATATTGTCTTATCTTGGGAGAAACTTGCCCCTCAGTGGATAATTGTATCATATGGTGTATTGTTTGATCAGTACCCTTAAAGGTTTGGGTAGATACTGCGAAGGTTTGTGGGTCTTTTACACTTCTATTCAATGTATTTGATAATGACATTTTCAATCCCTTTCATACAAAATCGTATTTGTCATTTTGTTTCATATTAAAAAGATAACATTTTACATCTCTATCTACAAAGCATTATTTTCTAAAAAACTTTTTCATTAACAAAATGTTGAAATTTTTTATTTTTTTTTATATTACCTTTGCTGACAAACATACTCTAAAACTAAATTATACCTATCACAAAGATAGTTAGAAGGGTTTCAATATCATGCCAATCTATACATATAAATGCAAAAAGTGTCATCAAGAAATACAAGTCAAGCAAAGTATGACTGATGCAAAGCTAAGTATTTGTTCAAATCAAATTCCTAAAAATAAAACAACATATTCCAATGAGCCAAGAGATTTAGAGCTTTGTGGTGGTGAACTAGAAAGAATTATACAAAAAAGCTCTTTTGAATTAAAAGGTAATGGTTGGTTCAAGCAAGGCTATTAATATCATTCAATTCATTTTTTCTTAGAATATCTACCACCTGCTTGACCCATACTACTAGGACCTCCCATACTTCTACCCATTGGTTGAGGTGGCATACCTCTACCCATTTGTTGTGGTGGCATACCTCTACCCATTTGTTGTGGTGGCATACCTCTACCTGTTTGTTGTGTTGGCACACCCATTGAAACTTTTGGCGTAGAAGGTGATTTAAATGCGAAATAAGCAGCAGTACCCACCAATGCAGTGCCACCAGCAACTAATCCCCAAAACAACCAATCTATACCTTTTTTTTCCTCAGCAGCTTGTTCTTGTTTTTGAGTGGTTGGTGGTGTATTTCTTTGATTCTTGAGTTTATCTATAGCACCTTGATCAACACCAGCATCAGCTAAAGCATCAGCTGCATCTTGACCCTCATCAATAGCTGCCTCAATATCAGATTCTGATACACCACTACTAGATGCTGCTTCACGATAGTTTTTGATATAATCATAGCAATGACTAACTGCAGCATGCAATGGATTGTTTTTAATTTCCTCTAGTGGCACATTCATCAAATAATCGGCACTTAATTCCTCACAACTTACAGTAGCTGGTTCATCAGGAACCTTCGAAACATCTGGCTTAGATTTAGCTGCATCTATTTCTGCAGATGTCAAATTATCAGCTAATTTTTTAGCAATATCTTGACCAGCTTTAGCCATATCTTGAGAGTCCGATGCTATTTTTTTGTAGCCACTATTGATAGCTGCGATTAACCATTGTACTGTTGCAGCACCTAGCATACCATCTCTATTACCAACTGATGTTCTATCATTGAAAACATCAGATGGGGCTGTTTCATTCATTTCAGCATATTTACCATAATGTTGGAATGTGTAAACATCTTTTGCTAGTTGCACATCACCTTTGCTACTATATGCACCACCACTTTTCACATCCCATGGATCTAGTCCTGCACTACTACAACTCTTAGCACTTTGACTTCGATTCCAACTTGGTGTTGAATCTTTGAAACGATCACTACCTAAACCACTCAATCTTCCTTGACCATTTCTTTGAGGGTAAGCCATAATCTCACCACCATATGCAAATTCTTCTGCTCTAGCTTGTGCAGTAGTTTCATATTCACCAAACCCAGCCATTGCACTTGGAACTACTTTACCACTAATACACATTTCAGCAGCTAATGTAATCATCAAATGCATTTCTTTCTCGCCCCTAGACATTTGATACCAATCACTTGGTGTTAATGCTTGTTGCTTTGCTACAACACTTGGCATTTGATTTTGAGATTGTGCAAGAATGTCTATTGTCTTTTCTTTCAAATCTTGTAATTGGGTAGAATTCACACCTGTTAGTGTAATTTTTTTATTTGATTGCATGATCAACACTCCATTTTGTCATAATGATACTTTTATTTTCAAGTCTAAGAAATTCCTAAAAACTTTTCTACTTTCATTTTAACAAATATGTAAAAAAAACAAAAAGTTTTTTGTGAGCATAAAATATATGCTTGTTTTTACCTTTTATATAAAAAAAATATTATTTGTTTTGTTCAAGACATAAACCATATCTATTTTTTTTTATTTTGCAGTTTGATCCTTTTTTGTTATTCATCATCTTTACTACAAGGCTTTCACTCATAGCATTTCTTTCCCACCTTTCCCTTTTTTGAAAAAAAGCAAAAAAGATTTTTTAACTTTAAAAACAAAGAGGTTTTTTCATGTTGTCTGACTACATTTTTACATCTAAATATTCAAATTATAAAGAAAAACTCAATAGAAGAGAAACTTACGATGAAGCGATTGATCGCATGATGGATATGCACTCAAGAAAATTCCAAGACATTATCCCACAAGCTACTCTAGACACTTTAAGAACTTTTTTACACGACAAGAAAATCATTGGTTCTCAACGAAGCCTACAATTTGGTGGTACTGCAATCGAGGAAAAGAATTGGAGAATTTTCAATTGCACTACATCCCATTGTGATAGACCAAGATTTTTTGCAGAGGCTATGTGGCTTTTGCTTTGTGGTGCTGGCACCGGTTTCTCAGTTTCTAAGCATCATATCTCTCAACTCCCACCAATTCAAAAATCAAAGGAAACCCAAATCTTTGTTGTAGGTGATAGCATTGAAGGTTGGTCTGATGCCATTGATGTTCTCATCAAGGGTTATATGGGGCTTAATCCAGTCCCTTATTTCGATTACTCTCAAGTAAGACCTAAGGGTGCTAAATTAAGACATGGTGGTAAAGCACCAGGTTATCAAGGATTGGAGCGAAGTATCAACAAAATTCGAGATATTTTGGAAAAAGCAAATGGTAGACAACTTAGATCTATTGATTGCTTTGATATTACTATGCACTTGTCAGATTGTGTTTTGTCAGGTGGTATTCGTAGAAGTAGTTCGATTTGCTTGTTTGATGCAGATGATGAAGATATGATCAAAGCAAAGGTTGGTGATTGGTACATTGACAATGCTCAAAGAGCAAGAGCAAATATTAGTGCAGTCATTTTACCCACAACAACCTATGAGGTTTATGAACATATTTTTGAGCAAGTTCACCATTGGGGTGAGCCTGGTTTTGTCTTTTTACCCCATTATGATTATTGTGTAAATCCTTGTGCCGAAGCATCTATGTGTCCTATTCTCATTACTGACCCAAAGGGTAATGTTGTTGAAAACTATACACTTGATATGCTCAACAACAAAGACAAATACAAAAATATGGGCTACAAATTCCAAAGTGGTTGGCAAGCTTGTAATTTGACATCTATCAATGGTGCTAAGATAAAAAGTTTTCAAGACTTTTTGGATGCAACAATCCAAGCTACAACATTAGGCACTTTGCAAGCAACCTACACAAAATCAAGCTATCTCACAAAGGAATCACAACTTATTCTAGAACGAGAGAATTTACTTGGTGTATCTATTACAGGCATTATGATGGATGCCTCTCATATCATTATGAATGAAGAAAACCAAAGAATTTGTGCAAAGGCTGCAGTTGATACAAATCTTGAAATCGCTAAATTACTTGGCATCAACCAATCATCTAGAATTACACTTATCAAGCCAGAGGGAACATCATCTCTTGTTTTACAAACAACAAGTGGTATTCATCCTGCCCATGCTCCTCGTTATATTCGCCATGTTCAATCCACTGATAACGATCCCCCATTTGTTCATTTTCAAAAGCACAACCCACAAGCTTGCTTTGACTCAGCATGGGGGGTTGGACAAAAGGTAATCGCTTTCCCTATGGAATTTCCTAATTCCAACTATTCATATGAAATGTCAGCTCTTGATTTACTCAAATACTCTAAGCTAACTCAAGAAAATTGGGTACATTATGGTACTGCTCGCAAGGATGCTTGTGAGGGATTAAAGCACAATGTATCTATTACCTTGTCAGTTGGTAATAAAGAATGGGATGATGTGAAAAAATTTATGTGGGATAATCGCAATTGCTTTACAGGGATTGCATTGTTATCTAGGAGTGGTGATTATGATTTTGAGCAAGCACCTTTTGTTCGTGTTTTTGAACCTAATGAAATTGATGACAACGACCCACACAAAGAAAAAAAGCTATACTATTGGAAACTATGGAATGACTTGAAAAAATCCATTGTTGATGTAGATTATACCCAAATGCTTGAATATGAAAACAATATCAATTTTACTGCAGAGGTTGCTTGTGCTGGTGGGCAATGTGAGGTTTCTATTTAATTTTTAATTTAATCTTTAATACCAAAAACTTTTTTGAAATAATTTACCCAAGCATTAATAGTAAGTGTTCTTCTATGTATTGTAGAATCACTAGCCATACGATATTCTCTAAACCACTCTTCCTTCAAGTCCTTTCTATTCAAAATAGAATTTGTAATCTTGTTAGAGAAAATGATTTTGGCAATCTCTTCCATCCTATTTCTAAATGAAAGTTTAGCAATTTTATTACCAATCATTGTTAAGCTTAACAAACCATTTGGCTTTTCATCACACAATTTAAGCCATTTCAATGCATTGCAATAGTAATCAATTTGTCGTTCTACGAGATCAAAATTTTCAAACAAGCCTTGTCTTGTTATGCCATCAGAATTTGAATATATCAATACAAACATAGCATTGATTTTTTCCATTTCATCTGCTTGTGGAAATGGCACACTTGTATCGATTTGGGAGTCAGTCCAATCGATTTGAATATCATAAATAGAAAATTCTTTTTCACTAGGATTTTTGATTGTATCATCGAACTGAAAAGAAATCTCACCACCATGATCTAAGAATCCTAAATCTCTACCTTGATAGACATAGGGAATGAAACGATAAATACCATCTTGCAAGAAAAAGACATAGCTTTTTACCTTTTTCCTACTAGCCATTTGTCTTTCCCAATAGATTTGTGGGTACAACAATTGCCTAATGTTGATGTTATTCCTATATCCTAGCTTTGCCTCAACCAAATGTAAGCTAATTTGTGATTCATAGCCACTATCAACCTCAAGTTGAACTCCATCAACCTTGTATTGAACATCGCCTATCACAAAACTTAAATCCCCCCTAAGCCTACCACGAATCACCAAATCACTTTGTTCGCCAAACACTTGGTTTTGCATACCAGCAACAAAGCCAATATCCAAAGCTGCACTTTCACTTTTCACATTGTAGGGATCAATACTTGAAATGTGTTTTGGTGGGGCAATCAATCTTGTGTTTGCTGGACTCATAGCAACATCAATAAATGGATTGTTCTTGGCAATACGATACAAGCCATTTTCAATTGCAAGAATTGACAATTTCTCATTTTTCATGATTTCAGGTAGGTGTTCCCTAAAATCAATTTTGGTCATTAGCCTTGCTTCTTTACCATCAACATCTTTGATTTGATCAGCAGATATGTCAAAATACTTGTTTTGAGCAATCTCTTGTAGGATTTTGTATCTATCAAAAATGTTTTGCCATGCTTGATTAGTAGTAATCGTTCTCATGCTCAACTTCTTTTTGTTTGTGGTTTGTGTGTTTTTTTACATTAAAAGTTTTTTTGATTTTATAATTTGAAATTGAATACATTTTGTAGGTCTAAGATTATACCTCGACCTACCTTTTTATTTTGATTCTTTAGTGGCTTTGTTTGTCTTTGACTTGTAGTTAGTCACAAGAACCTCTTTCACTACCCCTCTTTTATCTCCAACACAATTCAAGGCACGATTTGCATCAACCAATTTAACATTGTAATCCTTGTACAAATCAAGAATCATGGTGGCACTAGAGTTGGATAGCATGAAATATGCCCCAATGCTATCGATGTAATCACACAAATTCTTTACCTTGATTTGCATAGCATCATCAAAGCCTTGAT
>SXGQ01397736.1_pt1 | contig 10420 bp, 10 predicted proteins | sample 3178371 | NCBI WGS metagenome assembly SXGQ01 (sample SAMN11356859, study PRJNA531348) | freshwater metagenome | isolation source: freshwater sample F1-20 | place: China: Fuxian Lake, Yuxi | collected 2017-12-25 | reverse complement strand
GTTACGAGAGAGAAATTCTTTGGTGCCATCGAGCGGGTCGACCAACCAAAAACGCGACCAGGCACGTCTCTCGGCCAGCGGCACATCGGCCGCCTCCTCAGACAACACCGGCCACTCGGGTGTCAGCGACTGCAAGCCCTCAACGATGATGCGATGTGCGGCAAGATCGGCCTCGGTGAGCGGCGAGGCGTCTGCCTTGCGATCGATCGCGACGGCGCCGGGCTGCTCGAGCCGTCGGTAAACCTCGATGATGGCCTCACCGGCAGACCTTGCGATACCGCGAACGGTAGCCAAGGTGTTTTGCCAATCGGCTTCGGTCAATACAGCGGAATTCACACCCGCATTATCGCCTGATCATCAGCCGATCAGGGCTTCGGCTGATCGCGATCCTTGGCAGCCTTGCGATCGGCCTTCAGCTGCTTCACATCAAGGGGCCGAATCTCGAGGATGGGACAGCTATCCCGTCCCGCGATCACCTTCTCGAACTTGTTGATCGTGTACCCCGTCTGCGTGACTTGGATCGAGTTGGCGAACGTGAGATCCGGGCAGGTATCCCAAACGCGCAGCAAGTAGGCCTCATTGATGCCTGTCCAGATGACGAGCTGATCGCGCGACACGGGCGTCCAGGAATCGATACCCCGCATGACGACGATGTCGCTCACCGGATCGCCCGCGTAGTTGATGTAGTCGAGTCGCGGTCCGTCAGACCTCAATAACCCGGACGAACAGGCACTGACCGTGACGGCCGAAAACAGCGCGAACAGGAACTTTTTCATGATCCGAACCTCCGATACTTCGTCAGACTGACCGCCACGAATGAAGTTCGCCGAGCGCGAAACCCCTTGCATCCGTTATGGTGTTGTATTCAAATATAACACCTAACCCGAGACGAGCGTCGAACACCCGAGGACCTGCGGCCCGTGAAAGACCTTATCGATATTTTTCTGCAACCCGCACCGGTGCTGCAACGCCTTCAGGAGAGGCCGACCTGGCTGCTGCCCATGGTGCTGCTTTGCATCGCCAGTATGATCGGAACGTTTCTGTATTTCAGTGCAGTTGATGCCGCGTGGTTCCTCGAGCGCAGTGTCCTGCAATCGAACCCCGACATCTCCGAGGCGCAACTGAAGTCCATCCGAGACTCGAACGCCGGAGGCGGCTTCCTATTATGGAGCGCCACCTTGAGCAGCGGCGTGGTGCTGCTGTTGATACTGCTCGCCTATGGCGGCTATTTCTGGTTCGCGGGCAAGCTAACGGCGCTGACCATCAGTTACAAACAGGGTCTCGCCCTCGCGGCGTGGTCGTCGATGCCAACCCTGATCAACTCGATCCTCATCATCGTGGGGACGATCGGGATGGAGCCGCAAACGCCGCTCGAGAGCCTGTCGATCACGACACTCGACCCGCTCTTGATCCAACTCGACGCGGACAGCCCCTGGAAATCCTTCGCGACCTCCTTCACTTTCCTAGCCTTCTGGACCGTGTGGCTTGGCGCCGTTGGTTGGAAGTCGTGGACTCGCGCGGACAGTTGGATCACACCCGTGGTCCTTGCCGCCGCTCCGAGCGTCGGAATCTTTGGCTTCATGATTATCAAGGCGCTGCTCGCCTAACCTCTGGAAATCAACTCAATGAAACTCGACAAACGTTGGCTAGCAGCCGGACTTATCGTTCTTGCGATCGCGGTACCCCTGACGGTCAAGCGATTTTCCGGAAAATCCGGCACTCCCGTGGACGTCATCGTCGCGGCGGAACAGGAGGTGAAACCGAGCATCTTGGCCTCCGGAACCCTAGCCTTCAAGGTCGAAGTGAACCTCACCGCAGAGGTGACAGCACGAGTTCGCAGCATCGCGGTACAGGAGGGCGACACCGTACAAGAGGGCCAGCTGTTGCTGCGACTGGATCCTGAAACCTACAACGCAATCATTGCGCGTGAAGAAGCGAGTGTTCGCCAGAACCGGATCAATATCGACCGGCAGCGCGCAGTCGTCGCGTTGCGAAAGCAGCAATACGAGCGCAGTCAAAAATTGGCGACAGCGAAACTGATCGACCAAAACCGACTCGATGAGGACCGGAACCAGTTTGTCGTCGCCGAGGCCGACCTGCGCAGTTCCGAGGAAGCCTTGCAACGCTCGCTCGCGGTGCTGAGCGATGCGCGCGAGCAGCGATCCAAAACCGAAATCCGCGCGCCGATCAGCGGCCGTATCGTCTCCTTACCCATCAAAGCCGGTGAGGTCGCCATTCCATCGACTGCCTCGCTCGCCGGGGCGCAGTTGATGAAGATCGCCGATGTCTCGGCGATCCAAGCCGAAGTGAAGGTCGACGAGGCGGACGTTGCGAAGATCACACTCGGCCAACGTGCCGACGTCTTTGCGGCCGCGTATCCCGACACGGCGCTCGTCGGCAAAGTCGAGCGTATCGCCCTGACACCCACCGTGGAGGGTCAAGGTCGATCGTACAAAGTGACGCTGGCGATCGAAGCGCCGGGCGCGCTGCAGTTGCGATCGGGAATGAGCGCACGCGCAATCATCTTTTTGGGAGACGGTCGCAAACAATTGTCGGTGCCGGTCGAAGCGGTCGTCACCGAAACCCCCGAGAAAAATGTCGTCAAAAAATTCGTGTGGGTTGACGATGGAGGCAAAGCTCGCAAGCGAGCGATTACCACCGGTCTCTCCGATGATCGCTGGGAAGCCATCGACTCCGGTATCGCTGTCAAGGACCGAGTGATCTCCGGGCCTGCCAAAACTCTCCGCCGTCTGCGCGACGGAGATACCGTCACCGAGCGCAAGAACAAGCCCGTCAACAACGAAGAAGGCGCGGACGGCGACGACGAATGATCGAGCTGCGGGGCATCGTCAAAAAATACGTTCTCGGCGAGGAGACTGTGCTGGCTTTGGCGGGCGTGGATCTTTTCATCGGACGTAACGAATACGTCGCGTTGATCGGACCATCGGGCTCGGGCAAGTCGACCTTGATGAATATCATCGGCTGCCTGGATTCGCCGAGCGCAGGACAATACATATTGAACGGTCGCGATACGTCGTCGCTACGCGATGATGAGCTCGCCGTCGTGCGTAATCGCGAGATTGGGTTCATTTTTCAGAGCTTCCACTTGCTGCCGCGTCAAACGGCGCTGCAAAACGTGATGCAGCCGCTCGTCTATCGACGGATGCCGCCTGCGGAACGTCGCGAGCGCGCTGCGCACGCCCTCGAGAAAGTCGGTCTCGGCGATCGCCTCGATCATCGGCCGAACCAGCTATCCGGTGGTCAACGACAACGCGTCGCCGTCGCCCGTGCACTCGTCGGAGAGCCGTCGCTACTGCTGGCCGACGAGCCGACCGGCAACCTCGACTCGCGTACCTCACTCGAGATCATGGCGCTGTTCGATGCGCTGCATTCGCAAGGGCAAACTGTCGTCGTCGTGACCCACGAACCTGACATCGCAGCCCACTGCCAGCGGACCATCCGCGTGCGTGACGGCTTGGTCGTCGAAGATTCACTCAACCCCCCGCGTGCCGCATGAATCTGCTTGCCGAAGCTTTCTCCGCTGCCCTCGCTAGTCTGAACGCGCATCGTCTGCGCAGCTTCCTCACCACGCTTGGCATCCTGATCGGCACCATGGCCGTCATCGCGGTGGTCTCGGTGCTGCAAGGCTTTTCGGACTCCATCAGCAACCAATTTTCCGATCTCGGCAGTAACACACTCACACTCGATGCCATCAACGAGCAGGAGAATTTCCGCACCGGTCGGATCAATCGCATCACCTTCGATGATGTCGAAACACTACGTTACCGCGTGCCCGGTATCTCACGGGTTGCGCCGATCATCGTTCCGCAACTCGGTGGTGCCGCCTATCGCGGCAGAACGACGACTCCGCAAATTCTCGGTGCGACCGAAGAATCTCAGGACGTGCTCGGCGTCGATGCGAGTATCGGCCGTTACATCACGGCTAGCGATGATCGCAATGGACGTCGTATCGTGGTCATCGGCGTCGACGTTCGCGATGAGTTGCGAATGCCCAAAAATCCGGTCGGCGAATATTTGCTGATCGGGCGCGAGTGGTTCCGCGTCGTTGGCCTGCTCGAGAAGCGCGGCGAAATCTTCGGTTTCAGTCAGGACAATCGTGTCTTCATCCCCTTCTCGGTCGCGCGTTCACTGACGGGAACATTCGAGCGACCATTCATGGAAGTGTCCTTCACCGTCGAGAATCTCGCAGAGCTTGCGCAAGTGCGCGAACGCGCCAACCGGGCCGTTCGCTTGTCACGCAAACTCGCTCCGAATGCCGAGCCCGATTTCGAGATCAAGGCGGCCGACTCTTTCATCAAACAGTTCAACCAGATCACCGCGACGGCAACAGCAGTGCTCGCGGGCATCGTCGGAATCTCGCTGCTCGTCGGCGGTATCGGCATCATGAACATTATGTTGGTGTCGGTAACCGAGCGCACTCGCGAAATTGGAATCTTGAAGGCACTCGGCGCGACTCGTCGCGACATCTTGATTCAGTTCTTGCTCGAGGCGGCCTTGCTGTCGTTGCTCGGCGGTTTGGTTGGCATCGTGCTCGGCTTGCTCGCCGGCATGGGTATCGCCTCGCTGATACCTAACTTCCCACCGGCGCACGTACCCGTGTGGGTCATGCTCGCCGCCGCCGGATTTTCTGCACTGGTCGGAGTCGTGTTCGGGATCGCACCGGCCTCGAAAGCGGCGAGTCTCGATCCGATCGAAGCACTGCGCTACGAGTAAGCGTTAGCCGCGATACTCAGCCAATCCCGCCACCGACTTCGGTAGGCCGGCGGTCACGCTCGCCTGTTTGTCACCCGAGGCGAGATGGATGCGAGCGACCTCGCCCGTGAAGAAGTTCGCCACGAGGCAGTGCTCGCCATCGGTCATCAAATCCATCAGCGCCCAACCGAACCCGGGCAGCGGAATCGAGCGCTGAGTTTTTCCGTGCTCGTCCACAACTTCGATTCCAGCGCCGCGTAGCACATACAGCGTGCCATCGATCGCGTGCTGCATTCCGAAGAACATCGGCGGCGGCCCAGGCGGAAAAGGAGGCTCGAAACTTTGAAGATCCGGCAGCTGGCGATCCTGGACAAGGTCATAGCGCATGAGCCGAGGTCCAGTCTCGGAGCAGTAGACCAGCGTCTGTTCATCCGGCGACAGTGACGACATCGTCACACCGAGAAACCCACCCATGCCACCATGCGTCGCGGTCGCATATTCGGCGAGTAATTGGCCTGCCGGCGAAAATCGCCAAACGTGCCCGTCACCCAAGCGGGTTGTGCCGGGCATGAAGGACAGCCGGGTTTTCATCCGCGCTTGCATCTCGGGACGCACCGCATCACCCACCACGTGCTCACTCAACAACAACGAACCGTCGCGGCAGAAATGCACGTGCGAATACGACCGGCTACCAAACTCGTTACGCAGGACGACCCGCCCGTCACGATGGATGTTGAGCACCCGGAAGCCTTGACTGTCGAACGCCCACAAAACCCCGTTGGGATCGAACTTGAGCCCGCCAAGCAAATGCGTCGTCTGTTCGATATACAGAGTGCCCCTCAGATTGAGCGCGGCATCGTATTGCAAGAGGCGGCCGCGCCCGGCGTGATCATCGTCCGGATTATTCAATTCGGTCGCGGCGACGAATACATCCCCAGCAGTCCACGCACTGAAACCGTCCGCACTCATGTCGTACCCCTTCGTGACTCATATCGCGAAATGACATCGCGCTTTTGACCCAGCAGCGTGGACAGACCCCGACCGAGCATACGGCCGGTCGTCAGCCACGTGATGTTGTTCCCCTGACGCGTATCGGACAGAACCCGGTCGACGATCCACGGTGTCGTCGTTTCGACGTGTTCACCGACAAAGTTCAGTTGCCTCATCGCGAGTGCGCGCCGCGACTCGGGCACGCGCTGCATCTCGCGTAACAGTCCTTCAGTGACATTCACACCGGGACTGATGGTGCCGATCAGAATGCCATCGCCAGCCTCTTTACGTTCCTTGACCAAAGTATCGGCAAAATATTTGACCGCACGCTTGGTGGTCGAATAGACGGACATCCCCGGTACGACCCGGCCCGTCGCCCCGCCACCCCCGAGCGTTAGATACAACTTGCCGACAGAGCCTTGGCGTCGAAAGCCGGCGATGGCAACCTGCGCCGCGTTCATCGAACCGACGACATTGGCGGAAACCATCGACTCGATCTCCTCCGCGCTCGTATCGAGAAAGGCGACACCGGTACGCGCGAACCCCGCGTTGTTCAGCCAGATATCGATCGAGCCGAAGCGCTCGACCCCGAAATCCCAAGCCGACTGTACTGAATCGAGATCGGCGATCTCGCAGACGCAACCGGCTAGCCGCTCTGCCGCATCCGGAAACTCCACGACCAATCGCTCAACGGCCGCACTCACGCCCGCGGCAGTTCGCCCCGTCAGCACGACCCGTACCCCTCGCCTCTGCAGCTCGCGAACGTAGCCAAACCCAAGCCCTTGCGTGCCACCGGTCACGATCGCCACTCTATTCATGGAGTCTCCCCAAGACATACGCAAAGAATACTGGTGCGCGCCACGCGATACCGGAACGCCCCGAGGCTGACCACGCCTTGGACGCAAACAGCGCGCCGCTTGGCGCCCCGACGTGGCGAAGGCAGCTTGTCTCGTTATGACAAAACCTCTCGTGATCGTCATCACCGGCAGCACTCGCGGCATCGGCAAAGGCATGGCGCTCGAATTCGCCCAACGCGGTCACCATGTCGTCATCTCAGGCCGCTCGCAAGAGGTTGCAGAGACGGTAGCTCGCGAATTACAGCGATCTGCCAGCGGGGAAAGCCGCCTCGTCGGCGTGGGCTGCGATGTCGCTTGTCGTGGCGACATCGAGGCGTTGTGGCAGCGTAGCGTCGACCGCTTCGGCAAAGTCGATATCTGGATCAACAACGCCGGCATATCACATCCGCGCCAGCGAGCCGGCGATCTCCACTCCCGGGATATCGTCGCCGTGCAGCAGACCAATCTCACCGGCGTTATGCAGGCCACTCAAGTGGCACTGAACGGTATGTCGCAACAGGCAGAAGGCGGCACGATCTACAACATGGAAGGCTTCGGATCCAACGGGATGTCACGACCTGGAATGTCACTCTACGGTGCCAGCAAATTTGCGCTGACCTACTTCAACCAAGCACTGCTCAAGGAAATGCCATCGAGCCCAGTCAAAGTGTGCTATCTGAGCCCAGGCATCGTCATCACGGACTTGCTCAAGCGCGACATGGGGGTTGCAGGATCGACCGAGTTCGAGCGGACTCGCAAGATCTATGAAATCTTGGCCGATCGTGTCGAGACCGTCTCGCCATGGCTGGTGGAGCAAATCTTGCGCATGCCGGTCAACGGCGCCCGTATCGCTTGGCTAACGAGCGGCAAAGCCGCCCGCCGCTTCCTCGGATCGCTATTCCGCCGACGTCAAGTCTTGAGACCCGCCGACTTGGCTGTCGACTGAGGCAACGGACGGCGCGCGATCGCGATGATCCCTGCCACGAAGATGGTGCTCAGCATCGCGTTGAAAATCGGATACTCGAGCGGATAGAGCCAATACTCGCGATAGGCGCCGAAGTGTGCGGGCATTTCAGCCGAGCCCCACAACACGATTCCCGCTCCCACCCCGTAGCGCAAGGCCGGTGCCATGCGCACTTGCTGCGCCGCCTTGTAGACGAGGTATGCCGCCCAAATGCTCCAAAGTACATAGGTCGCCATCACGATCTGGACACCCGTGCCGCGTGTGCCGAAATAAATGACATAGAGCCAGAACTGATAACAGAACCAGGTGACGAAGATGACTTCCATCGCCGTGATGCGCGCAAAGCTCCTCTGATTATTCGGCGTCGGCATGCCCGGTGAAAAACGCAAATTACGATGGAAGAAGCGCATGAAGTTACACTTCGTTTGCAGGTTGAACACGCCGTAAAGCAGCAAGATCGCGAACATGATGGTCACCGTGGCCTGCAACATGTTGGCCTGCGGCGCGGCCGCATAGCCGTCGACTTCCACGGGAAAAGCGGGCACCGCATAGAGCACCGAAAAATACTTGAAGGCGTATTCGAACCAACCAATCCAGATAAGCCAGCCGCCCAGCATGCCCATCCACGTCGCCGGCAGCTCATCCTGTTTCAGACCGAGCCAAACGAGTACGAAACCTACGATGCCGACGAGGACCGCGGCGACGTATACGCCCTCCGTGAAGACGGCCTCCATCACTTTGTAGACGGTGTGCCCGAGCGGCTGCGTCAGAAAACCGACCATCAGCCCGAGCAAACCGACGACCGGCTTGCGGTAGAGAGCAGAACTCATGCGCGAACCCCCGTTGACTGCATGATCAAAAAAACAATCTACGGAATCATGCCCACCTTGCCTTCGCGGCGCGTATCAGCCGCCCCAACCAACCGACCGTCGGACAAGCGCCGCACCGCGTGCAGACCGGAACCTTCACCACCGCGACTGCGGCTGGTGTCGTGCCCCAACGCCGTTAGACCGGCGAGCCATTGCGGATCGGCACGACCACGCTCCACGACGAGGTTTCCCCGCGCGATCATGTTGGGCAAATCGATAGCTGCTTGCGGCGATAAATTCCAATCGAGCATCGCGATGATGCTTTTGCTGACGTACGCAATGATGTTGTTACCACCGGGTGAGCCGACCGCGAGTTCAAACTGCCCGTCTCGAAACACGATCGTCGGCGTCATCGAGGATCGCGGCTTCTTGCCTGGCGCGACGGCATTAGCGATCGGTATGCCCCGATCATCGACCGGCTTGAAGCTGAAGTCGGTCAGCTGGTTGTTGAGAAAGAAACCACCCGCCATGCGCAAAGAACCGAACAGACTCTCGACCGTGGTCGTCATCGAGACGACATTGCCGCGACGATCCACCACGACGAAATGACTCGTACCCGTGACGGCGCCCGTTGCATCCTTGCCGCGACGCTTGGAGCCCGGCGGATCGCCCGCTTCCACCCGTGCCATGGCCTTGTCGCCGGAAATCAGCGCGGCACGCGAACGCAGATAGTCTTTGTCGATCAAGCCGGCGAGCGGGACTGCTTCAAAGCGATCATCGGCCACGTACATGTCGCGATCGGCGTAAGCCAAGCGCTGCGCTTCGATGAAGTGGTGCCAGCCTTGGGTGGTTACGCCCATGGCGGCCATATCGAAATTCTCGAGCGTGCCGAGCACCGACAACACCGCGACGCCACCCGATGAGGGCGGTCGCATGCCACAGACGAGATATACCCGGTATTCGCCGCAGATCGGCTCGAGCTTGTGCGGACGATAGGCGCGCAAATCCTCGGCATCGAGACTACCCGGTATTGCACCCTCACCGACAGCCGCCACGATTTCTTTGGCGATCTCGCCGGTGTAGAAGGTCTTGGCACCCTCATCGGCAATCGCACTCACGGTCTTCGCGTAGGCGGGATTGACGAGACGCGCACCGATCGGCAACGGACTCACACCATCGACTGTGAGGTAACGACTCGCCTGCGGCGGTAGCGGACCTCGCTCGAGCGCCGCACCAATAATTTGATGCAGGCGCGGCGAGACTGCAAAACCTTCGCTTGCAATCGTGGCAGCGCGCTGCCAAGGCTCGCGCCACGGCAGACGTCCATGGTCGCGATGTGCCATCTCGAGCATCGCCACCGCACCCGGCACGCCAACTGAACGACCGGAGCGAATGGCCGTCGTGTAATCGAGCGGACGGCCGTCGGCATCTAGAAACAGATCGGGTGTCGCCCCACGCGGCGCAATCTCTCGGCCGTCGTAGGTGACGACATCACCGGTGGCGGCGTCATAGTGCACAAGAAAGGCCCCTCCGCCCAAGCCGGAGGATTGCGGCTCTACGAGCCCGAGCACGGCTTGCACGGCGATCGCAGCATCCACAGCAGAGCCCCCCGCCGCGATCACTTCGATGCCCGCATCGACGGCGAGCGGATTGGCAGCGGCGACTAAGGCTCCGGAGGCGGAACCCACATAGGGCTTCGCTTCGATGGTCGCCGAGAGCGCGACCAGGGATGACCGCGGGGTCGGGCGATCGAGCGGCGCCGAACAACCGGCAATCCAAACGACGCCCACGACCCAAGCTGTTTGGCGCCACCATTGCCGCGTGACGATCATGCGGCGCGCATCGCCGTCGATCACAACAAGGCCTCGATGTCGGCGGCGAGACTCTCCGGCTTGTCTTGCGGCGCATACCGCTTGACGACGCGTCCGTCACGATCAACGAGGAACTTGGTGAAATTCCATTTGACCGACTCGGAGCCGAGCAGCCCCTTGGCATCAGTCTTGAGCTGCGCATAAAGTGGGTGCGTGTGATCGCCGTTGACTTCGATCTTCGCGAACATCGGGACGCTCACGTCATACTGCGTGGAGCACAACTGCCGAATCTCCTCG
>SXGQ01167058.1_pt1 | contig 10420 bp, 11 predicted proteins | sample 3178371 | NCBI WGS metagenome assembly SXGQ01 (sample SAMN11356859, study PRJNA531348) | freshwater metagenome | isolation source: freshwater sample F1-20 | place: China: Fuxian Lake, Yuxi | collected 2017-12-25 | reverse complement strand
GCGGCCTGACCGCGATCATCCGTCGCATCGAACGCCGCGAGCTGCAGCCCGACCGCAGCCACATCCTGCCGTTGTGCGCGGCACTCAATCCTTCGTGATGCCCGGCAGCGCGAACGGTTTGCCGTTCACGTCGATGGTGCTCTCCAGCGGTACCGCCTGCCGGATCAGGCCCTCGGCAAAACAGCCCTGCTTGGCATTGCGGATGAGCAGGGCGAGGCGTTCCGGCGGCGCATCGCTTTCGACTGACAAATGGGTGTCGACGCCCTGCACGTTGCAGAACACCGTGCCCTTGAGCACCGAGCCGCCGACGAACAGGCGGTAGCGCACGCGCACGCTGGCGTGGGCGACCGGAATTTTCATCATGTGCGCGTACCGCGCAACCTGGGTGAGCAGTCAGAAGCCGGTGCCCATGGCCACGTAGTTCATCGGCGAGGGATACTTGTCGTCGCCGCCGATGCGCGCCGCCTCATCGCAGAACACCTCGAAATGCCGGATCGTGCCGCGTTTGAGCTGTCCGGCGCCGCGAACCGTTTCGGTGCTGACTTCCGACGCGTAGGCGACCCCGCGCGGCGGGTGCTCGGGTTGGTCGATGATGCGTTCTCCGGGGCGGGTTGGCGATTGCATGCCGTCGAGCGGGTTTTCCATGATCCTGTGCTCCTGATCGGGTTGGTTTGCGGGTGCCGCCGCCCGCCTGCCGGACGCGGCGCGGCGTGCGTGCCGCGTCGATGATACCGGTGAACGGCGGCCGATGACAGCGGTGGCCCGCAACCCGCAGCAGTCAATCGTGTTTCACCGGCGGGCTGACCCGGGATATCATCGGCGCTTGCCCCGGACCCTGGTGGATACCGGCAAGGAGACCTATATGAGGAAAGCAGTTTCCGCAGCGCTCGCCGCCGTTGCCGCCGCCGGCATGGCAGTCGCGGGGGCGGCGCAGGCGCAGGGCGCATTTCCGCTCAAGCCGATACGCATCGTCACCGCAGCCGTTGGCGGCGCCAGCGATTTTACGGCGCGCCTGCTTGCACAAGGCCTCAGCGCCAGCCTCGGTCAGCAGGTGATTGTCGACAACCGCGGCGGGGCCAGCGGCATCATCGCCGCGCAGATGGTGGCCAAGTCGCCCGCCGACGGCTACAACCTGCTGTTGTTCACGAGCCCGATCTGGTTGCTGCCGCTGCTGCAGGACAACGTGCCGTACGACCCGGTGCGGGACTTCGCGCCGATTTCGATGACCGACAGCTCGCCGAGCGTGCTGGTCGTGCATCCCTCGCTGCCGGTGAAGTCGGTGCGCGAGCTGGTGGCGCTGGCCAAGGCGCGTCCCGGCGAGCTGAATTATTCGCGTGCGTCGGCCGGCGGTCCATCGCACCTCGGTGCGGAGTTGTTCAAATCGATGGCCGGCGTCAATCTGGTGCCGGTGCCCTACAAGGGCGGCGGGCCGGCCATGCTGGCGGTGCTCGGCGGCGAGGCCGAACTGACCTTTGCCAGTGCCGGTGCCGCGGCGGCGCCGCTCAAGGCCAACCGCCTGCGCGCGCTGGCGGTCACCACTGCCGAACCCTCGCGCCTGTTTCCGGGCGTGCCGACGATCGCGGCCTCGGGGCTGCCGGGGTTCGAGTCGGTGCTGGTGAACGGTCTGTTTGCGCCGGCTGGAACGCCGGCACCGGTCATTGGCACGCTCAGTCAGGAAGTGATGCAGTTCCTGCGCAAGCCTGAGATCAAGGAACGCTTCATCAGCACCGGCATGGAAAGTGTCGGCAATATGCCGGCCGAACTCGATGCCGTGGTGAAATCCGATATTGTGAAGTGGGGCAGGCTGATCAAGGCGGCGAAAATCCGCATCGAGTAGACGGGGTGCCGCGCCGGCGCTGCACGGCGAACGCATTGATGATCGGGCCGAAACACTGCAAAATCGAAGCCAACAGGGCGGCGTGACGGGCGCACGCTGCATGTCGGTTCACTGTGCGCCTGCACCGTTCCCGGTGGACGCGTTTTTGGAGAGGAGAAACAACATGAGCACTGCATTGCATCGCTTCGCGCCGGCATTGGTCGCGCTGCCGCTTCTGGCGGCGGGAATGGCCCTCGCGCAGGACTATCCGAACCGGCCGATCCGGCTGGTGATCCCGTGGCCGGTGGGCGGCGGTACTGATCTGACCTTTCGCCTGTGGGCGCCGGCGCTGGCGGAAGCCCTGGGGCAGCAGGTGGTTGTCGACAATCGCGCCGGGGCGAGCTCGATCATCGGCCTCGAGATCGTCGCCAAGTCGCCGCCCAACGGTTATACGATCGGTGCCTCCAACATCGCCTTCGGTGCCAATCCGTTTCTCGTCGCGAAAATGCCGTTCGATTCGGAAAAGGATTTGCTGCCGGTCAGCCTGACGGCGATGGTGCCGATGGCGCTGACGGTGCACCCCTCGGTGCCGGTCAAGTCGGTGAAGGAACTGATTGCGCTGGCCAAGTCACGGCCCGGCAGCCTGAACTACGGCTCCGCCGGCAACGCCAGCGCAAGCCATCTGGTGACCGAGCTGTTCCTGGATGTCGCCGGCGCCAAGATGCTGCACGTCCCGTACAAGGGCGGAGGCCCGCAGGTCGTGTCGATCGTCGGCGGCGAAACCGCGGTGGCTTTCATTCCGATCCCGAATTCGCTGCAACACATCAGAAGCGGACGGCTGAAGGCGCTGGGATTGAGCACCCTGAAACGCGATTCGACGCTGCGCGACGTGCCGACCATCGCCGAGGCGATCGGCATTCCGGACTTCCAGGTCTCGGAGTGGCACGGCGTGGTGGTGCCGGCGGGCACGCCGCCGGCGATCATCCAGCTGCTGAACCGCGAAATCGTCAAGGTTCTGGCGCGTCCGGACATCCGCGAACGGCTCGAAGGGGCCGGTGCACAGGCCATCGGCAGCACGCCCGAAGAGATGGCGAAATACATCCGCAACGAGTTTGCCCGCTGGTCGAAGCTGATCAAATCGGTCGGCATCAAGATCGATTGACCGCCGGCGAACGTTCCGATAGCCGTCGCCTGTGGCGGCGGCTATTCTTTTTGTTCGCCGTGACGTTAGGCGAAGCCGGGACGTTGCATTCGTGCTGCGCCTGTCAGGAAAATCCGCGATGAAGAGCATCGATCTGCATACCCATGTCGTTCCGCCCAACCTGATTGAGGCGCTGATGCGCGAGCCCGAACGCTTCGGCGCCCGGGGGCGCGCCGGCAATGGCGTCAAGGTGGTCGAACGCAACGGCAACCTGTATTGGGAAACCAACGCGCGGCTCACGGAAATCGAGCGGCCGCTCTACGATGTCGAGGCCAAGATCGCCGAAATGGACCGCATGGGGATCGACATCTCCGGCGTTTCGGTGGCACCGCCGACCTATTTCTACGAGCTGGACGCGGACGCAGGCCTCTACGCCGCGCGGCTGAACAACGACGGCATTGCCGGCATGGTCGGCAAATACCCGGCGCGCCTGCGCGGCATGGCGACGCTGCCGATGCAGGACCCCGACGCGGCCATCAGCGAACTCGAGCGCGTGGTCAAGGCCCATGGGTTCAAGGCTGTCGAAATGGCCAGTTCACTCGAGGGCGAACAGCTCTCGCTGGCAAAGTACCGGCCGGTACTGCGCACCATCGAACAGCTCGGCTGTTTCGTCTTCATTCACCCCAACAAATGCACGGCGCGGGGCGGCATGGAGGGCTACGAACTGTTCAACACCATCGGTTTTCCGCTCGACGAGGTGATCATGGCGGCGCACCTGATGTTCAGCGGCGCGCTGGATGAACTGAAAAGCCTGCGCATCCTGATCGCCCATGGCGGTGGCTACGTGCCCTACCAGATCGGCCGTTTCGCCTGCGCCCACCGCAACCGTCCGGCGGCCAGCCTGCATACCAGAACCTCGCCGCGCGATCTGCTGCGACGGTTTTATTTCGATGCGCTGACGCACGATCCGAAGGCATTGCGCTACCTGATCGAGCAGGTGGGGGCGGACCGCATCGTGATCGGTTCGGACAATCCGTTCGACATGGGTTATCGCGATCCGAGTGCTGAGCTGGACGCGGTGCCCAACCTGACCGCGCAGGAGAAGGAACAGATTCGCACGCGCACCGCGCTCGGCCTGCTGGGCGAATCATGAGCGCGGCGTGCCGCGGTTGACAGGACTGCAGGGAGCATTCATCAATGGGCAAGAACAGGGTAGGCATGGTGATCGGCGCCACCGGCGTCACCGGAACGCCGACGGCGGAACAACTGGCGCAGGCGGGCTGGAAGGTGTACGGTATTTCGCGCCGCGCGCCGCAATTGCGCGGCGGACCCTATGCGCAGTTTCACCACATTGCGGTCGATCTGGCCGATGGTGCGGCGACGCGGCGCGCGCTGGCGGGCTGCGCCGATGTGACGCATGTCTTTCACTGCGCCAACGATGCCGCGCCTGAAATGCGGCTGAAGATGATCACCCATACGCTCGACGCGATCGAGGCGGTGGCGCCGGACTTTGCCAACATCAATCTGCTGCAGGGCACGAAATACTATGGCAGTTACCTGGGTCCGTTCAAGACGCCGGCCAAGGAAACCGATCCGCGGGTGCCGGGCGGCGACTTCTATTATTCGGAGGAGGATCTCGTCACCGGCCGGCAGCGTGGCAAGCGCTGGACCTGGACCGGCGTGCGGCCGCAGGCGGTGTGCGGCTATGCCGCCGGCAACCCGGTCAACCTGGCCACCGTTCTGGCGGTCTACGGCTCGATCGTGCGCGAACTCAAACAGCCGTTCGGATTTCCGAGCACCGAAGCCTGCTTCAATGCGCTGATCCAGGTGGTCGACGCCGAACTGCTGGCGCGCGGTGCCATGTTCGTTTCGACCACACCGGGCTGCGGCAACCGCGCCTACAACGTCGGCAACGGCGACATGTTCCGCTGGAAATACCTATGGCCGGCGCTGGCGCGCTACTTCGGGCTCGAAGCGGCGGGGCCGCAGCCGTATTCGCTCAAGGAGTTCCTCTCGGACAAGCAGACGCTGTGGGACAACATGACGCGCCAGTACGGACTCAAGGCGTTTCCGTTCGAGCGCACGCCTGAATGGGCGCAGGGCGCTTTTTCGCCGCCGAATTCGCGGCTCGGCTGCGAATACGATTTCATCTCGGACACCATCCGCGTGCGGCAGGCCGGTTTCGCCGAATGCCTCGACAGCGAGCAGATGTTTCTGGGCATGTTCGACCGTTTCCGGTCGGAGAAGCTGATTCCCTGATCACGGTCCTGCAGGCGGCGGATAAAAAAATGGCTGGCGCAAGCGCCAGCCATTTCTTGTAGTGCAGCGCTGTTTAATCCAGCGGCTTCCCCGTGCGCAGCGGCACCGTCGAAGGCCCCGGGAAGTCGCGCTCCAGGATCGGTGCCGGATTTTCATCCATGTTGGCCAGCCCTTCGAGCGCCAGACCGTAGCCCTGCATCTCGAGCATTTTCTTGCGCATCTCGTGCACCAGCAGGTAGCGCGCGAAACGCGTCGCCAGCGGCGGCTTTTTCGCCAGCATTTCGGCCAGCTCCCAGGCGCGCGCCATCAGTTTGTCCTTGGGCAGGATCTCGTTGATCATGCCCATGTCGAGCGCCTGTCTGGCATTGATGACTTCGCTGGTCAGCAGGAAGTAACGCGCGCGGTTGATGCCCATCACCATCGGGTAGATGACATGCGCACCGTCACCGGGCACGGTGTCGCAATAGAGATGGCTGTCCTGGAAGGTGGTGTGCTCCGCAGCCAGAATGATGTCGCAGAGGAAGATCAGGTCGCCGTGTTTGAGCGCCGGGCCGTTGACCGCGCAGATCACCGGTATGTCGATGTCGAGCAGGCTCATCTGCATGTGCCGGCCCTTCCAGTTCGACCGTTCCCAGCCGCGCGGCGTGCGCGGCGGTGCTTTTTTGCCGCTGCCGGCCGGGCCGGCAAAGGCGTCGCCCGCGCCGGTCCAGATCACCACCTTGTTTTCGACGTCGCTGCCGATGTCGTGCCAGGCTTCGCCGAGGTGGTAGTAAATGCCGGGGTAGGCCTCGGGATCGGAGTACGACCAGTTGATCGTATCGCCCTTGGAATGGGTGGTCATCAGAAGTATGCCGTCCCTGCGTTCCATCTTGATGCACGGGTACTTCTTCGAGTATTCGTCAAACTTGAGCATTGCAGGTCTCCTGAAATTGATGCCGGTGGCGCATTGACGATTTTAACATGGCGTGCGCGGTGCGAAATTGCACCGGGGGTGCGGTCACGCGCTGCTTAGGCGGCGGATGCGTCGTAGAGCGGACGGTAGGCGAGGGCGAGATCGTAGACCTGCGAGAGAACGATGGCGGCCGTCGGGACGGACCGCGCAGCGAGGAATTCCCATGCCGGTCGCAGCCGTTCTGCGGCGTCGCGGCTGTCGGTTTCGATCAGCAGCACTGCGTTGAACGGCGCAACCCCGCTCGCGGCCATGCGGGACTGCAGTCCGTCCGCGCGCAGTCCCGACATCCGCTCGTCGACGGCGCCGAGATGGGCGGCGACGGTGCCATCGAGCGCGCACAGCGCGGCGGTCAGCCGTGCGGCGGCCACAGCGTCCAGATCTGCGCCACACTGCAGGCGAAGGACGGCGGCGGCCGCGCCGATGGCCACCCCGTCGGTGGCGAGGGTACGGCAGATGCGGCGCACGAAATTGCGCATGCGCAGCGACATGCGCGTGGTTTCCGGCGTTGGCGCGGCGAGCCGCGCGCAGTAGGCGTCGCTCGAAAACACCGCGATGTCGCGCGCTTCGTATACGGTCAGATAGCGGTTGGCCCCGGCGGCCGGATCGACATAGCGGCGTCCCAGCGTGAAGCCCGGGATCGACAGGCGCTCGGGCATGTGTTCGGCGCGGTGCCAGAGCCGGTATGCGCTTTCGACCGAAGGATCGACGTCGTTCCAGCTGGCGAGAAAGCCCTTGCCGAACATGATGCCCCTTTGTGCTGTGCCGCGCGAAATTGCACCGGCGGCGGATTTCCGCGATTATGCGGGAGAAACTGCCGCCGGATCACGCGGTCACCGGGAGGACGCATGGGAATACCGATTCATGCAGGTCGGGCAGGTGTCATTGCCGCACTCGCTGTCGCCGGCGCCGCGGGCGCACAGGATTTTCCGGCGCGTGCCGTGCGCATCATCGTGCCGTTTTCTGCGGGAGGGGCCAACGATGTGGTGGCTCGCATCGTTGCGCCGCGTGTGGGCGAGGCGCTGGGCCAGCAGGTCATCATCGACAACCGGCCGGGTGGTGCCGCGGTGATCGGGACCGAAATGCTCGCCAAGGCCGCGCCCAACGGTTATACGCTGGGCATTGCCAACACGTCATTCAGCGCCAATCCGTCGCTGTTCAGCAAGCTGCCCTATGACACGGAAAAGGATTTTCTGCCGGTCAGCCTGCTCTCGCAGATCCCCTACGTGCTGACCGTGCATCCGTCGGTGCCGGCGCGATCGGTTCGCGAACTGATTGCGATCGCCCGCGCGAAGCCGGGCACGCTGAACTACGCCTCCGCCGGCAACGCCACGGGCAGTCATCTCGGCACCGAAGCGTTCAACTATGCGACCGGCATCCGCATGGTGCACATTCCCTACGGCAGCGGCGGGCGCCCGATCGTGTCCACGCTGGCCGGCGAAACGGCGGTCTTCCTGGCCACGCTGTCGAGCGGCATCCCGCATTTCAAGACCGGCAAACTGGTTGCGCTGGGGATCAGCACGCTGACGCGCGATCCGATCCTGCCCGATCTGCCGACCATAGCCGAAGCCGGCGTGCCGGGTTATGAGATCAGCGAATGGACCGGCCTCATCGCACCGGCCGGAACGCCGGCAGCGGTGATCGCACGGTTGCACGAGGAGTTTGCGAGGGCTGTTGCCCAGCCCGACGTACGCGAACGGCTGTCCGGCGTCGGTGCCCGCGCCGTGGGCAGCACACCCGACGCCCTGGGCGCGCATATCCGCAGCGAACTCGCCCGCTGGCCGAAGGTTGTTGCCGCAGCGGGAATACGCATCAATTGAAAGACCGGCCGGCGACCTGGTCGGTTTCTGCACCCTTTCCAACAGCCATTCAGGAAGATCGAGATCATGAAAAATGCAGTTGTCGTGGCGGGATTGTTTTGTTTTTCGTTGTCCATTGTGGATGCGACACCGGTCGCCGCACAGGATTATCCCAACCGGCCGATCCGGCTGGTCATTCCGTGGCCGACCGGCGGCGGTGTGGATGTGGTATTCCGCCTGTGGTCGCCACAACTCGCCGAGAATCTCGGCCAGCAGATCGTCGTCGATAACCGTCCGGGGGCCGGTTCCACCATCGGCATCGACATGGTGGCCAAGGCCAAACCCGACGGCTACACGCTGGGGGGCGCCAATATCTCGTTCGGGGTGAACCCGTACCTGCTTTCGAAGCTGCCCTACGATACGGAAAAGGATCTGGCGCCGGTCAGCCTGACGGCACTGGTGCCGCTGGTGCTCAGCGTGAATCCATCGGTGCCGGCGCGTTCGGTCCAGGAACTGATCGCACTGGCGAAGGCGAAGCCGGGCAGCCTGAATTCGGCCTCCGGCGGCAACGCCAGCGCGACGCACATGGTGACCGAATTGTTCAGCCACGTGACCGGCGCAAAACTCGTGCATATCCCGTACAAGGGCGGTGGCCCGCAGGTGCTGGCCGGCGTCAGCGGCGAAACGCCCGTGCTCTTCCTCAACATCGCGGCAGGGCTGCAGCACATCCGCAATGGCCGACTGATTGCCCTGGGCATCACCACGCTCAATCGCCATCCGTTGCTGCCGGAAGTACCGACCATTGCCGAGGCGATCGGCATGCCGGATTTTTCGGTTTCCGAATGGACCGGCGTGATCGTGCCGGCCGGCACGCCGCAGGCGGTCATCAACCGCCTGCATCAGGAAATCGTCAGAACGCTGGCGCAGCCGGAGGTGCGGGAGCGGATCGCCGGCGCGGGCGCGCAGGTGGTTGGCGGCACACCGGCGGAAATGGCGGCCTTCCTGAAGAAGGAGGCGCTGCGCTGGCCGCCGGTCATCAAGGCCGTCGGCATCCGGTTTGACTAGACCGCTGGCGAGCGGCGCGGGACGCGCAGCGACTACTTTTTACGCGGCTTGAGCAGCGTGCCGTTGGCGACGGCGCGTTCAAAACTCGACCACGCGTATTCGAGGTTGCCGTAGTTGGCCAGGCTGAATGCCGACGCGGTGAGCGCGCCGGTGAACGCGAGCTGCTGTTCCTCGTTGACCATGGCGGTGTCGGCCGGGTACTGGCCGTCCTCATGGGAGGCGCCCCTGATCGAGACTTCGTAGACGCCGCGCGGTATGAGGCGGTAGAAGTAGTCGCGGTTGCGCGCTACCGACACCTGCTCGTCGGCACCGAGAACCATCACCGGCGAGGACACCTGCCGGATCAGCGGCGGGAAACCGGTGCCGACCGCGGCAGGGTCGAGCAGGATGCCGCCGGTAGCCGGTGCACCATCGGCCAGCGCGACGGCGACGGCGGCGCCGCCAAAGGAGTGGCCGACCAATACGATCTTGCTGACATCGATCCGGCTGTCGATGATCTCCGGCCAGCGCTGGATGAACTTGACCACCTTTGACAGCGTTCTGCCGTTGCCGATCCAGGAGCCGCGGCCCGGCAGCTGCAGCGTCATGCCGTGCATGCCCCAGGACGCCACATGCATCGCCTGATAGGCGTGATTCTGCTTGCGCCCATCAAAGCCGTGCAGGAATATGACCAGCGGGGCCTTTTCATTGTGTCCCGCGAGGTACAGATCGGTCTTGATGACTTCGGTGGTGGACAGGCGGATCTCGAAATCGGTGTGCTCGGTGACGGCAAACGGGCCGCTCAGCCTGAATTCGTCCAGGCCTGCGCGCTGGTCGCTCAGGACACTGCGCAACTCGCCCATGGACTTCGGTTTCAGCAGCGTCTTGCCGGTATCGGGCATGCGCGCACAGCCGCCGGCGAGCAGCAGGAGGGCCGCGGCGAACAGCAGTGCCCCGTTCCGAACGCACGATGGCATCCGTACGTGGTGCCAGGGAAGGCAGGCGAACCGGCCAATCATTGCCGGATCGTGCGTCATGGCTGAAAAAACGCACAGGAATCTGTGCGGCGCAAGGCTTGATGCCGCGCAGAGCGCGCGGCTAGAATAGCGAACGCTGACCGGTGTGCCCGGTTTCCGGGAAACAGAGGATGATTGGCAATGTATACGCTTGGACGTCGCATGCTCGTTTGGTCGGTATTGCCGGTGCTGTGGCTGGCCTGCACCGCCGCGATCGCCGGTGAAGCCGTCAGTCCGCAGTTTAATGAAGAACGGGCCAAACAAGAACAGATTTATTTCAGCACCGGCGACAAACGCCCGGAAGGTTATGTCATCGACCGCACGCTGGCCTCCTCCAAGGACGCGCTCGCCGCCGGTTTCGATGCCTTGCTGTCGGTGCTGGGCCCGAAAGACCTC
>SXGQ01632959.1_pt1 | contig 10421 bp, 11 predicted proteins | sample 3178371 | NCBI WGS metagenome assembly SXGQ01 (sample SAMN11356859, study PRJNA531348) | freshwater metagenome | isolation source: freshwater sample F1-20 | place: China: Fuxian Lake, Yuxi | collected 2017-12-25 | reverse complement strand
TGGAGCGGCGCGTCGCCGTGCTCGGCGAGCATCTCGTAGGCCTGGGCCATGATGACGGGGTCGTTGTGCTTGACCGAGATCTTGAAGTCGTGGAAGTCGTGCTCCTCGAACAGCGACGCCTCCCACACGGCCGACTCGACGAGCGCCTCCGGCGTGGCCTTGCCGTACTTCTCGAGCAGGCGCTTGTCGAGCGAGCCCGCGTTGACGCCGATGCGCAGCGAGACGCCGGCGTCCTTCGCGGCCCGGGCGAGCGCACCGACCTGGTCGTCGAACGTGCGGAGGGTGCCCGGGTTCGCGCGCCCGGCCGCGCAGCCGGCGTCGATCGCGGCGAACACGTACTTCGGCTGGAAGCGGATGTCGGCGATGACGGGGATCTGGCTCTTGCGGGCGATGTCGGGCAGCGCGTCGGCGTCGTCCTGGCTGGGGCACGCGCCGCGCCCGATGTCGCAGCCGGCCGCGGTGAGCTCGGCGATCTGCTGGAGCGTGGTGTTCACGTCGGACGTCAGCGTCGTGGTCATGGACTGCACCGAGACGGGCGCGTCGCCACCCACGTCGACCGTGCCGACCTTGATCTTGCGGCTCGTGCGTCGCGGGCTGAGGACCGGCGGCGGCGCCTCGGGCATCCCGAGCGAGACCGGGACGGACCCGGCGCTCACGAGATGCTCACCGGGTTCACGATGTCGGCGTAGATCAGGATGACGCTCATGACCATCAGGATGCCACCCACCACGTAGGCGACGGGCAGCATCCTCGCCACGTCGACGTATCCGGGGTCCGGGCGACGGCGCAGACGCGCCCATCCCCGACGCACGGCCTCCCACAGCGCTCCGGCGATGTGGCCCCCGTCGAGCGGCAGCAGCGGGATGAAGTTGAACAGCGCGAGGAACAGGTTCAGCGAGGCGAGCAGGGCCAGCAGCCGCTGGGCGCGCTCCGCCCAGCTGGGCTCGTCGACCGTGACGAGCTCGCCGGCGACCCGACTGGCGCCGACCACGCTGATCGGGCCGTCGGCGGGTCGCTCCGCGCCGAACGCCGCCTTGGTGACCTCGACCATGCGCACCGGCAGGTGGGCGATGGCGCTGGCGGTGGCCGCGACCTGCTCGCCCATGACGTCGACGACGGCGCCCGGTCCCTGGCGCTGCATGGTCTCGGTCGGCGTGACGCCGAGGAAGCCGACCTTCTCGGTGCGCTGCGGGTCGTCGAGCGAGGTGCGCGCGAGCACGGCGGTCGGGACGTCGGCGGACACCTCGCGACCGTCGCGGTCGACGACGAGGCGGGCCTCGCGGTCGCCGTTGGCGCGGATCAGGCCCGACAGCTGCTCCCACGACGTGATCCGCTCGCCGTTGAACGACACGAACCGGTCGCCCGGCTGCAGGCCGGCCTGCTTGGCCGGGGTCACGGGGTCGGCGTCGGTGCAGGCGCGACCCGCCTCCGCGTCGGTGATGGCGCAGTCGGAGACCGCCTGGACGGTCGTCGTCGGGGTGAGTGCGCCGAAGCCCATGAGGACGACCGCGAACAGCACGACGGCGATGGCGACGTTGACGAGCGGGCCGCCGGCCATCACGATCAGCTTCTGCCACCAGGGCTTGCGGTAGAAGAGGCGGTCGAGGTCGTCGTCCTCGATCAGCTCGTGCTCCGCGTGGCGCGCGTCGCTCACGAGCTGGGTGAAGAGACCGGTGCTGGTCGCGCGGACCTCGTGCGGGTCAGCCGCGACGCCGTCGCGCCGCTCGGGCGGCAGCATCCCGACGAGCTTGACGTAGCCGCCGAGCGGGATCGACTTGATGCCGTACTCGGTCTCGCCCCTCTTGACCGACCAGATCGTGGTGCCGAAGCCGACGAAGTACTGGGTGACCTTGATGCCGAACCGCTTCGCCGGGACCATGTGGCCGAGCTCGTGCAGGGCGATCGACGCGATGACGCCCAGCACGAAGACGACGACGCCGAGCGTGTAGATCAGCGCGGTCACGCGCGGGCTCCGCCGGTTGCACTCATGGACGCTTCCTCCACCAGGGCCCTCGCCCGCTCGCGGGCCAGGGTGTCGGCCTCGAGCACGCGCTCGAGGGTCAGGTCGGCGTGGGCGGCGTCCGGGTCGCGCAGGTGCTCGTCGAGGACCGCGCCCACCGTGTCCACGATGCCAAGGAACCCCAAGTCGCCGCTGACGAACGCGTCGACGCACACCTCGTTGGCCGCGTTGAGGACGGCTGGGGCCGTGCGGCCGAACGACCCGGCGCGCCGGGCCAGAGACACGGCGGGGAACGCGGTCTCGTCGAGCGGGAAGAACTCCCAGGAGGTCGGCGTGGTCCAGTCGCAGCCGCGCGCCGAGCCCGGCACGCGCTCGGGCCACGCGAGGCCCAGCGCGATCGGCAGCCGCATGTCTGGGGGCGAGGCCTGCACCATCGTCGAGCCGTCGACGTACTCGACCATGGAGTGGACGACCGACGACGGGTGCACGACCACGTCGATGCGGTCGAAGTCGATGCCGAACAGCAGGTGTGCCTCGATCACCTCCAGGCCCTTGTTGACGAGCGTCGCGGAGTTGATGGTGATCACCGGACCCATGTCCCACGTCGGGTGCGCCATCGCCTGCTCGGGCGTCACGTCGGCGAGCTCGGCGCGGCTGCGTCCGCGGAACGGGCCGCCGCTGGCGGTCACGAGGAGCCGCTGCACGTCCTCGACGCGCTCGCCGCGCAGCGCCTGGGCGATCGCGGAGTGCTCGGAGTCGACCGGTACGAGCTGGCCCGGACGCACGCGTGACGTGACGAGCTCGCCGCCGATGATCAGCGACTCCTTGTTCGCCAGGGCGAGGGTCGTGCCGGTGTCGAGCGCCGCGAGCGTCGGCTCGAGGCCGACCGCACCGGTCATGCCGTTGAGCACGACGTCGACGTCGGTGCGTGCGACCTCGGTGGCGGCGTCGGGACCGGCGAGCAGGCGGGGTACTCGATGGTCACCCTCGGACCAGCCACGCCGCTTCGCCTCGGCGTAGAGGGCGAGCTGCACGTCCTGCGCCGACGTGGCGCGCGCGACGGCGACCACCTCGACCTCGTGCCGGATGGCCTGGGCGGCGAGCAGGGCCGGGTCGGACCCGCCGGCCGCGAGCGCGACGACGTCGAACCGCTCGGGCGCGGCCTCGACGACCTCCAGGGCCTGGGTGCCGATGGAGCCGGTGGAACCGAGAATGGCGACACGCTTGCGCATGTCGCCATTCTCCCTCACCGGCACCGGGTGTCCCGCCCGGGCGCCGGAGGTCTCACCGCCCCGGGGTCACTTCACCTCGGAGCGCAGCAGCCGGTAGATGCCGAAGCCGAGCGGCAGCACCAGCCAGATCGTGCCGGCGGTCGCGATGCGCGCCCACTCCTCGCCGGTCGGGTCGAAGTCGCCGGTGAACAGCGGCACGAGGGCCGTGTTCAGCTCGATCCACGGGGCGAGGTCGCCGAACCACTCGACGAGCCCGCCCACGATGCCGACGACGATCGGCAGCACCAGGGTGTAGACGAAGTAGCCGACGATGGCGGCCGCCGTGTTCATCAGCAGCATGGCGATGGCGAACCCGATGAGCACGCCGATCAGGTTGCTCACCGCGAAGTTGAACACCTCGTGGCCGGTGATCGACCACGACACGTCGACGCCGCGGACGCTCGACGCGAGGAACGTGCCGACCGCCGCGAGCACGGCCGACAGCAGCATCACGCCGACGGAGATGATGAGTCCGGCCAGGAGCTTGGCGGCCACCACGCGGGGGCGGCGAGGCTCGAGCGTGAACGTGACGAGCCCGGTGCGCTGGCCCCACTCGGAGGTGACCAGCATGATCGCGATGATGGGCAGGAAGTACCCGAGCGTGCCGCCCATGGCCTGGATGAAGAACGGGAAGTCCTGGAACTCGCCCCCGTCGGTGACGAGGAACGCGATGACGAGCATGACCACGGCGCAGAGGCCGAGGATCGAGATGCTCAGCCACCGGCCGGCGCGCGTGTCGAAGGCCTTGCGGACCTCCACGCCCACGAGACGGGTGAGAGGGATGCCCGGACGGTCGGTGTCGATGCTGACCGCGGGTGCGGTGGTGGTGCTCATGCCTGGGCTCCTTCGGTGGGGACGGCGTCGCGCTGGGTGGTGGCGGTGAGCTGGAGGAACATCTCCTCCAGGCCGGCGCCGTCGGCCTGGCGCAGCTCGACGAGGACGACGCCCGCGGCGGCGGCGGCCTTGCCGACGACCTCGGGGGCGGCCTCGGTGGTGAGGCCCTCGCCGCTCGGCGTGACGGTGATGCCGGCGCCGGTGAGCACCTGCTCGAGGGCGCGGGGCTCGAGACCGCGCACGTAGGTGCCGGCCGCCTGCAGCAGCTCCTCCTTCGTGCCCTGGGCGACGATCTTCCCGTTGCCGATGACGATCAGCTCGTCGGCGATGATCTGCACCTCGTGCAGCAGGTGCGACGACAGGAGCACCGTGCCGCCGCGGTCGGCGTACTCACGGAGCAGGCCCCGCATCCAGTGGATGCCCGCCGGGTCGAGACCGTTGGCGGGCTCGTCGAGCATGAGGATCTTCGGGTCGCCGAGGAGTGCGTGCGCGATGCCGAGCCGCTGACGCATGCCGAGCGAGTAGTTCCGGACGCGGCGGCGCGACTCCTTGTCGGACAGGCTGACGAGCGCGAGCATCTCGTCCACGCGGCTCGCGGGCAGCCCCATGGTGCGCGCGCCGATCGTGAGGATCTCGCGGCCCGTGCGGCCGGCGTGCTGGGCCGAGGCGTCGAGGAGGACGCCGACCTGCGTGCCGGGGTTGGGGATGTCCCGGTAGTCCACGCCGCCGACGGTGGCCGCACCCTTCGAGGCGGGCGTCAGTCCGGCGATGATGCGCATCGTCGTCGACTTGCCGGCACCGTTCGGCCCGAGGAAGCCGGTCACCGCGCCCGGACGGCAGGTGAAGCTGACGTCGTCGACGGCCGTGAAGCCGGCGTACGCCTTCGTGAGGTTCTGGACCTGGATCATGGTCCCACTCTCGCGGACGACGCCCCGGCTGCGCATCCGTCGCGCAGCCATGATCGTCGCGCCGAAAGTATGAGACGTCCCGGTCCGTCGGTCGTGGTCCGGCGTCCACCGGGCTGGGTAGCGTGTCGTCGGTGACCGGTACCGCTCCCCCACTGACCTGGTGGGGACACACGTGGCGGCTGCTGCTCGTCCTCGCCGTCACCGCGCTCACGTGGGCCGAGCTCGGGGTCTGGCAGCTGCGGCACGCACCGCTGTGGTTCGCCCTCGACGTAGCCGTGGGCGTGCTCTGCACGGTGCTCGCGATGGTCTGGCGTCGCCGGTTCCCCGTCACCGTCGCGCTCGTGACGAACGTCGTGAGCATCGGGTCGTTCAGCTCCGGCGGCGCGGCCTGCCTCGCGCTGGTCTCCCTCGCCACCCGCCGACGCTGGCGCGAGCTCGTGCCGGTGACGCTCGTGTGCCTGCTGACCATCCCCTTCGTCGTCGCCGTCAACCCGCTGCCGGGCGAGGACCCGCGCGTCGACGCCGCGGTCGTGGTCGTGGTCATCGGCCTCCTGGTCGCCGTGGGCCTGTACGTGGGGTCACGCCGTGAGCTCCTCGCGACCCTGCGCTCACGGGCGGAGAGCGCGGAGGCCGAGCAGGCGGCCAAGGTCGCGCAGGCCCGCAGCGCGGAGCGCACCCGCATCGCCCGCGAGATGCACGACGTGCTCGCCCACCGGATCTCCCTCGTCACCATGCATGCGGGCGCCCTCGCCTACCGGCAGGACCTCGGGCGGGAGCAGGTGCACGAGACCGCGCTCACCATCCAGGAGACCGCTCACCAGGCGATGACCGAGCTGCGCGGCGTGCTCGGCGTGCTGCGCGAGGGCCCGGGTGACGCCGTGCCGGAGCTGCCGCAGCCGGCGGCGCGCGACGTCGTCGAGCTGGTCGAGGAGTCGCGGGCGGCCGGGATGCGTGTGGAGCTGCAGCTGCGGGGCGACCTCGACGACGTCTCGGGGACCGCCGGACGCACCGTCTACCGGGTCGTGCAGGAGGGACTGACCAACGCGCGCAAGCACGCGGCCGGCACGCCGGTGGAGGTGGCGGTCGACGTCGGCGCGCAGACCGTCGAGGTGCGGGTCAGGAACCCCCTCCCGCTCGGCACGCCGACCGCCCCGCTGCCCGGGTCGGGCCTGGGGCTCGTCGGGCTGCGGGAGCGGGTCGAGCTGGCGCGGGGCAGCTTGTCGCACCGCGTGTCGGCCGACCGGCGCTACGTCCTGGAGGCGCGGATACCGTGGGCCGCGTGACATCCGGCCGCCCCACCCGCCTCCTCCTCGTCGACGACGACGCGCTGGTGCGGGCCGGGCTCTCGCTGATGCTGGGAGGCGCCGACGACCTCGAGGTCGTGGCCGAGGCGTCCGACGGGCGCGAGGCGCTCGCCGCCGTGCGCTCCCACGACGTCGACGTGGTGCTGATGGACCTGCGCATGCCGGTCATGGACGGCATCGAGGCGACGGCCGCCATCACCGCGCTGCCGTCGCCACCGCGCGTCCTCGTGCTGACCACCTTCGACGCCGACGACTACGTCGTGCGGGCGCTCGCCGCGGGCGCCCACGGGTTCCTGCTCAAGGACACCCCGCCCGCGCAGATCGTGGAGGCCATCAGCACCGTCCTGAGCGGTGAGCCGGCGCTCTCCCCGGCCATCACCCGCCGGCTCATCGCCCAGGTGACCGACGGCTCGGGCGGCAGCCGCGAGGCCGACGCCGCACGGCGCGTGGCGTCGTTGACCGACCGCGAGCGCGACGTGGCCCTCGCCATCGGGCGCGGCGCCTCGAACGCGGAGATCGCCGCCGAGCTGCACCTGAGCCTCGCGACGGTCAAGGCCCACATCTCGCACCTGTTCACGAAGCTGGACGCGGTCAACCGCGTGCAGGTGGCCATCACGATGCACGAGGCCGGGCTCCTGTAGCGGACGCCACCGCCGCTCGACGTGCCCGCGGCCGCGCGGCTGCCTAGCGTGGGGTGCATGCCCTCGACGTTCGCGAACCTCGCCGACACCGTCCTCGACAAGACGGTCCTGCCCGGCTACTCCAGCATCGGACCGGCGCTGCGACGACGCTGGTGGCCCGCCGACCCGGAGCCGGACGCCCTCCGCGGGCGGCACGTCGTGGTGACGGGCGCGAGCGGTGGCCTGGGCGCTGCGGCGGCCACCGGCATCGCCGCCCTGGGCGCGACGGTGCACCTCGTGGGTCGCAAGGCCGACCGGCTGGCCGACGCGGCCCGCGAGATCCGGGGCAGCGTGCCGGCCGCGGACCTGCGCGAGGAGGTCTGCGACGTCAGCGACCTGGACGACGTCCGGCGCTACGCGCAGCGGCTCACGTCGGACCTCGGAGCGCTGCACGCGATCGTCCACGACGCGGGCGTGATGCCGAAGGAGCGCACGGAGTCGGCGCAGGGCCACGAGCTGACGCTGGCCACCCACGTGCTGGGCCCGCTGCTGCTGACCGAGCTGCTCCGCCCGCTGCTGGAGGCGGCGGACGACGGCCGCGTCGTGTGGGTGTCGTCCGGGGGCATGTACACGGCACCGCTCACGGCGGCGCTCGTCGACGACCTGCAGTACCGCGACGGCGACTACGACGGCGTCCGCGCCTACGCCCGCACGAAGCGGCTGCAGGTGGTCGTGGCCGAGCTGCTCGCCGAGCGCCACCCGCACCTGGCGAGCCACGCGATGCACCCGGGCTGGGCCGAGACCCCAGGGATCACCGACTCGCTGCCGGGCTTCGCGAAGGTCGTCGCACCGGTGCTGCGCACGGCCGAGCAGGGTGCGGACACGATGGTGTGGCTCGTGGCCACGCCGACGTCGGTGACCGGGCCCGACGGATTCTGGTGCGACCGGCGTCGCCGCTCGCCCCGCTACCTGCCCTGGTCGAAGGACGACCCCGCCCTGCGCCGCCGCGCGTGGGACCGCGTGGCGGCGTGGGCCGGTCTGGAGCCTGAGGGCTCCTAGCCGACGGGTCGGCGCGCGAGCAGCGGCTCGACGACGTCGGCCGCGTGCGCCAGCACGGCGTCGCGGAAGCCGTCGGCGTCGCCCGCGAGCGCGGTGGCAGCGTCGCCGGAGCCAGCCTGGCGGACGAGGTCGAGCGGGTGGACACCCTCGGCGGAGCGCACCTCGGGGCCGTCGTCGCCGTCGACCACGACGACCGTGCCGTCGGGCGCCGGGACGGCACCGATGCGGATGCACGCGCACACCGCGACGACCCTGTCGTCGCCGGTGACCTGCACGCCGACCTCGTCACCGGGCTGCACGCCGAGGATCCGCAGGCCCGAGCCGAGGAACGACGAGCGCTCTAGCAGCCGCGCGAACGTGAGCGTCGACGTGGCAGGGTCGTCCGCGCCCCCGCCGATGACGTGCCGGTCGAGCAGGTCGAAGCCGAGGCTCGCCATCAACGCCCCCGGAACACGGGCGTGCGCTTCTCGGTGCGCGCGGTGGCCGCCTCGCGCACGTCCTCGCTGGCCCAGACGTCGCGGAAGCCCTGCTCGATCGTGGCGTCGTCGTCGAGGCCGTTGAGGACGCGCTTGTTGTAGGCGAGCGTGAGCGGCGCGAGCGTGGCGATCTCGTGCGCCCAGGCGAGGGCGTCGTCGAGCGTGCCCGCCTTGTCGACGAGTCCGTGGGCGAGCGCCTCGTCGCGGTCCACGAGCTCTCCGGCCAGCATCATGCGCCGGGCGGGCCCGGTGCCGGACAGCGCGGCGAGCGTGCGGATGGTCCACGCGTCGACGGCCATGCCGTTGCGGGCGGTGGGCACGCCGAACTTCGCCCGCTCGTCGGCGACCCGCAGGTCGCAGGCGATGGCCAGCTGGGTGCCGGCGCCGATGGCGGGGCCGTTCACGGCAGCGACGATCGGGACGGGCAGCCGAGTGAGGCCGTGCAGCATGCCGTACAGCGCCTCGAGGAACTCGTCCCCGTAGACGCCGCCGAGGTCGGCCCCGGAGCAGAACGCGGTCCCCTGGCCCGTGATGACGATGGCCCGCGCTCCCCCGTTCGCGGGCCCGGCGCCGACCGCGTCGCGCGCGGCCTCGTCGATCGCGCGGCACAGGTCGAGGTTGAGGGCGTTGCGGCGCTCCTCGCGCTGCAGCTCCAGGACGACGACGTCGCCGTCGCGGCTCACTCCGAGCATGGGTCTCCTCCGTCGGGTCGGACGCGGGTCAGCGTACTGACCGGGGTCCGGGATCCCTGGATCGGTCGGTGACACACCGTGTCACATGCGGGTTCGCACGTATGGTGAGGGGCCGAAGGAGCCAGCATGAGGATCAGCAGCAAGGGTCAGGCGACGATCCCGGCGGACCTGCGCCACAAGCACGGGCTCGTCCAGGGTGACGAGGTCGACGTGGTCGAGCAGGACGACGCGCTTCGGATCGTCGTTCGCGGGCAGGAGAAGACCAGGGGTGAGCGCGCGGTCGCGCGGCTCCGCGGATCCGCGGCGACCGATCTCAGCACCGACGAGCTCCTCGACCTCCTGCGCGGAGGGTGAGGTCACAACGATGCTCGTCACCACCACTGCGCGGCCGGTCGTAGCAGCGCTCGACGGTCGGCCGTTGCCGGACTTCTCCATCGGCGCTCACGCGGCGCTGTCGGGCTACCGGCTCCTGACCCGGGACCGCGGCCGGTACACGAGCTACTTCCCCCAGCTGGTCGTCGACTCTCCCGCGTGAGGGTCGGCGAGCAGCCGGGCGATGCGGTGCTCGACGTCGGACCCGACGTCGGGCGACAGGCCGTGGGTGGCGGGTTCGGCGTGGACGGTGCGGCCGGAGGGCAGGATCCAGCGCAGCGTCCTGTGGCTCTTCATGGCGTGGTGTCGGCGGTGCAGTGCCCAGAGGTTGGAGCCACTGGTGGGGCCTCTGGGGTGGGGGTGGGGTTCTCGGTGGTCGAGGTCGCAGTCGCGGGCGGGGCGTAGGCAGCCGGGGGCCTGGCAGACGCCGTCGCGGAAGCTGATGGCGGTGGCGAGGACGTCGGGCGCGAACCTGCCGACGTACTCGTGGGCGAGGACGTCGCGCGTGATGGGGTCGACGAGGAGGCGGTGGAAGAAGGTGTCGTCGGGGTCGAGGTGCTCCAGGACCCACTCGGCGGGCACCGTCCAGGTGCCGTCGTCGGAGACGGCCGGTCCGGGCTCGGCGCCGGCGAGGACGTCGGCGTCGATGACGACGCCGATGTCGGTGCGGGCGCGGCCGGTGGTGGGGGTGTCCTGAGCGAGGAGGAGGTCGACGAACGCGTCGGCGCGCAGTTGCCCGCGGGTGCGGTCGTCGCCGTCGGGGCGTGGGGTGCGGCGCAGGCGGGCGTCGATGGCGGCGGCCTGGTGGGAGGGGACGAAGGCGTTGACCCACGCCATGGCGTCGTCGACGTGGGTGACCTGCACGTCGCGCTGGCGGCGGGCGGCCTCCGCCCGGGCAGCGGCCTCCTCGGCCTCCACCCGGGCG
>SXGQ01237231.1_pt1 | contig 10423 bp, 7 predicted proteins | sample 3178371 | NCBI WGS metagenome assembly SXGQ01 (sample SAMN11356859, study PRJNA531348) | freshwater metagenome | isolation source: freshwater sample F1-20 | place: China: Fuxian Lake, Yuxi | collected 2017-12-25 | reverse complement strand
CGGCATGAACGTCGAGGAGACCGAGGACATGGCCCGCTTCATCCTCGACGTCCGCGCTGAGATGGGCGTGACCATGATCCTGGTCGAGCACGACATGGGACTGGTCATGGACCTCGCGGACCGGGTGCTCGTCCTGGACTTCGGAGAGCGCATCGCCCTCGGCACACCGGCGGTGGTGCAGTCAGACCCCAACGTCATCCGCGCCTACCTCGGCGAGGAACTCAGCGACGCAGGAACGGAGACCCGATGACCGCGGTAGCCGAACCCATCACGGGCACCTGGACCCTGGTGGGGGCAGTGCAGTCCCGAGCCCAGTCGGCACCCGACGGCGTCGCGATGCGCGCCAAGCGCCTCGGCATCTGGCGCGACATCACCTGGGCGGAGTATGCCGACCAGGTGAGCCTGGTCGGGCACGCACTCCTCTCACTCGGCATCGAGCCGGGTGACCGGGTCGCCATCCACTCCGAGAACCGCCCCGAGTGGCTCTTCGGCGACCTGGGGACCAACGCCGTGCGCGGGATCACCGTCGGCCTCTACCCCACCAACCCCGCGCCCGAGGTGGCCTACCTGCTCGCCGACTCCGGCGCCCGGATCCTCATCGCCGAGGACCAGGAGCAGGTGGACAAGGCGCTCCTCATCGAGGCCGAGTGCCCCGCACTCGAGCGCATCGTCTACCTCGATCCGCGCGGTGTCGCCACGATCGACCACCCCAAGCTCATGAGCTGGGAGGAATTCCTCGCGCGCGGCCATGCCCACCGCGAGGCCGATCCCCGCGCACTCGAGCGCGTCGCCGGCCAGGCAGAGCCCAGCGACATCGTGACCCTCGTCTACACCTCCGGCACGACCGGTCCCCCCAAGGGAGCCATGCTCTCCAACGCCAACGTCGAATTCGCCAGCGGCGTGATCGTCGACGGTGGCGGCCTCTACGACCCGCCGCCCAACCCCAGCGATGTCATCCTGTCCTACCTCCCGCTGTGCCACGTCGCCGAGCGAGCCGTGACGACGTGGACTAACGCCGTCTCCGGTGCCGTCGTGCACTTCGCGGAGTCCATCGACACCGTGACCGTCAACATCCGCGAAGTCCAGCCCACGCTCTTCTTCGCCGTCCCGCGCATCTGGGAGAAGCTCAAGGCCGCCGTCGAGGTGCGCATGGCCGCGGCTTCGCGCATCAAGAAGCTCAACTACGGCATCTGGATGAAGGTCGGGCAGGGAATTGCCAAGTCCATGCTGGCCAACGGCGGCAAGCACACGCTGTGGAGCCGGCTGCGCTACTCCGTCGGCTATGTCTTCCTCTACCGCGCACTACGCGAGCGCCTTGGCCTCCGCCGAGTGAGGGCCGCGGCGTCGGCCGCGGCACCCATCTCACCCGATGTCCTCTTCTTCTTCTTCACCATGGGCGTCGTGATCAACGAGCTCTACGGCATGACGGAGAACAGCGCGGTGGCGACCAGCAACCGCGCTGGCCGCATCAAGCTGGGCACCGTCGGGGAGCCCCACCCGGGCGTCGACGTGATCCTGGCCGAGGGCACGGGCGAGATCCTCACCCGACACCCCGGCACCTTCGCGGGCTACTGGGGCAGGCCAGATGCCACGGCCGAGGTGGTTGACGCCGAGGGATGGCTGCACACGGGGGACGTCGGCGAGTGGGTCGACGGCACGCATCTGAAGATCATCGACCGCATCAAGGACATCATCATCACGGCCGGTGGCAAGAACATCTCGCCCTCCGAGCTCGAGAACGCCCTCAAGGCGTCCCCCTTCATCCGCGAAGCCGTCGTCATCGGTGATCAGCGGCCCTACCTCACCGCGCTCATCGGTGTCGAGGAGGACACGGTCGGGCAGTGGGCTCGCGCGAAGCGTATCCCCTACACCACCTACCGGGACCTCTCCGAGAAGGAAGAGGTGCTTCGTCTCGTGCAGGGGATCATCGCCAAGGTCAATGAAGCGACCGCGCGCGTGGAGAACATCCGCAAGTTCCGCATGCTCACCAAGGCTCTTGATCACGAGGACGGTGAGCTCACCGCCACCCAGAAGGTCAAGCGCTCCGCGCTCACGGCGACCTTCGCTCCCCTCATCGACGACATGTACTCGGGTGCCGACCGGCTCCCCGGCGGCGACCAGAGCGACGTCATCGTCGTCGACACCACCGCGTCCGACAAAGCGGAGGCCTAGGCCATGACGGACCTGATCGAATCCCTCGTCCGCGGCCTCGGCCTCGGCGGGCTCTACGCCGTCCTGGGCGTGTCCTTCGTGATCGTCTACCGAGCCACGGGCGTCATCAACTTCGCGACTCCCGCGCTCATGATCCTCGGCGCGTTCTTCACGGGCTCCTTCGGCAATGCCATCGGACTTCCCTTCTGGCTCTCGGTGCTCCTCGGCATGGCCGTCATGGCCATCATCGGAATGGTGATCGAGCGCATCGCCCTGCGACCCATGGTCGGCAGACCGGCGTTCTCGGCGGCGACCGTGACGGTCGGTGTCTTCATCATCTTGCTCATCATCGGCGGTCGCCTCATCGGATCCGAGCTCCTCACGGTCAACGACCCCTTCGGCCTCAACACCCTGGACGTCTTCGGTGCGCGGCTCTTCACCGTGGACATCGCGCGCCTGGTCATCGCCCTCGTCGCCATCGCGATCGTGGGTCTTTTCCTCACCCGGTCGCGCACCGGCCTCGCCATGCGGGCCACAGCCTTCGACCAGGAGACGAGCCTGGCCCAGGGCATCAATGTCGGCCGAATGTTCGGGCTCTCCTGGGGGATCGCCGCGGCCATGGCAGCCCTCGCGGGTGCACTGCTCACGGCCGGCAGCTCGGGAATCGAAACGACGGTCGCCCTGGTGGCCCTCAAGGCCCTGCCCGTGATCATCCTCGGCGGCCTTGACTCCATCAAGGGATCCGTCATCGCCGGTCTCATCATCGGCATCGCCGAATCGCTGACCCGGACCTACCAGCCCATCTACGCCCCGTGGCTCGGCGCCAACTTCGACGTCATCGTGCCCTACCTGATCATGATCATCGTCTTGATGGTCAGGCCCTACGGTCTCTTCGGCACCAAGGAGGTGGTGCGGGTATGACCACCGCGACCAAGGAATCACTTCGCACGGTCAAGGGACGCCCGCAGCTCTTCACCAGCTACTCGCGCGAGATGGCGATCTTCAACACCCGTGTCAAGCGCAACTGGGTCATCGTCGGCATCATCGCCATGGCGATCATCCCGTTCTTCCTCACGCGCGACTGGGTGGCGCTGCTCACGACGGTGCTCATCTTTGCCATCGGAGGTATCGGGCTCAATATCCTGACGGGGTACGCCGGGCAGGTCTCGCTGGGCCAGGCGTTCTTCATGGGCGTGGGCGCCTACACCGCCGCGGTGCTTGGCGGCGAGGCCAAGGGTGACGTCATCGGGCTTGGCCTAGACATGGTCATCTGGCTTCCCCTGGCCGGGCTCGTGCCCGCACTCGTGGCCTTCGTGCTCGCTCCCCTTGCAGCACGTGTGCGCGGCCTCTATCTCGCGATCCTCACCCTCGGACTCGTCTTCATCGGCGAGCACATCTTCAAGGAGGCCAAGCCGATCACCGGCGGAGCTGGCGTGGGTCGTGCGCCCGCGGACCCAGTCTTTCTCGGCTTCGACCTCTTTTCCAACCAGACGATCCTGGGCTACCGCATCGATCGCTTCACGGTCTTCTACGTCGCCTGCTTGGTGATCTTCCTCGTCATGGCCTTCGGAGCGCGCAACTTCGTGCGCTCCCGCTACGGCCGCAACTTCGCTGCCGTGCGCGATCGTGACGTGGCCGCTGAGGTGATGGGGGTCTCCCTTCTGCGCACCAAGTCGCTCGCCTTCACTGTCTCGTCCTTCTACGCCGGTATCTCGGGAGCACTGCTCTCGATCGTCATCGGCCGCATCTCGCCGGAGACGTGGAACATCTTCCTCTCCATTGACTTCCTCGCCGTCGTCTTCATTGGCGGCCTGGCGACCATCACCGGATCGATCATGGGTGCGATCTTCGTCGTCATGCTGCCCAAGCTGGTCAACACCCTCACCGGCTTCATCCCTGGATTCGGCGGCATCGGCGAAGGTGGCCTGCTCAATGTCTTCGAGCTTCAGACCATCATCTTCGGGCTGCTGATCATCCTCTTCCTCATCCTCGAGCCACGTGGGCTCTACGGACTATGGCTGCGATTGCGTAACTACTTCAAGGCCTGGCCCTTCAGCTACTAGCCGCCCGTGTTGGCCGCCGGCGCGGCGGCGTCCTCCTTGGCGTACTCCGCGAGGAGGGCGGTCTCCCCGGCCTTGCCGGGATACGCCAGGCGCACGATCACCATGGCAATCAGGCCCGCTGCGATCGCTGCGGCGTATGCCCAATTGGCTCCCGTGAGGAATGACTGCCGCGCAGCCTCGACGATCTGACTCGCATACTGCGGGTAAAGCTCACTCAGGGACTGTGCCGTGGTGAAGGACTTCTGCAGGGAAGCCTGGGTCTCGGACGTAATCTGCGAGGCCTCGGAACTCTCGCCGATCTGCTTGGCCATGGCGGTGGCGTAGCCGGCGGTGAGCAGTGATCCCAGGATCGCCTGCATGATCGAACCGCCCAGGTCACGCTGTAGATCCGAGGTGGCCGAAGCCATGCCCACGCGGTCGACAGGCACGGAGCTGGTCAGCGCCCTTGAGGCAGGTGCAAGTGCGATGCCGACACCCGCGCCGACCAGCGCGTAGGCGATGCCCACCTCCCAGTACGGCGTGCCCTCTCCCCAGACCGCCAGCATGACGACGAAACCGACGACCACCAGGCCGGTGCCGATCAGGAGCGTGTCACGAGACCCGAGGGCATTGATCATGCGTGCGGACAGAGGTGAGACGGCCATCATCATGAACGCCGCCGGCAAGACAGCAAGGCCCGCAGACAGGGTCGGATACGCGAGCACGTCCTGGAGGAACTGCTGCCCGATGAAGAGCGAGCCCATGAGCGATCCGAAGACGATCATGCCGCTGATGGCAGCCACCCAGAAGAGCCGACGAGCCGCATAGTTGAGGTCGTAGAGCGGATTGCGCGCACGGCGCTGCCGGATGATGAAGAGCACGCCGACGACAAGGGCGAGCCCCATCAGGCCGAGCGCAGAGGCGAACTGCCCGGGAGCGGCGACGGTGCTCAGGCCGAGGACGAGGGCGGCGATCATGACGACCGAGAGGATGCCGCCGAGGTTGTCGACCGAATCGGTGGACTCATTGACGTGGGCCGGCACGAACTTCCACACGAGGACGAGGGCGATCACCGCGGGGGGCACGGCGATGAGGAAGACCGACCCCCACCAGAACCACTCGAGGAGCGCACCCGCGATGACGGGACCAAGCACCGCGCCCCCACTCCCGATGCCTGACCACAGGGCGATGGCCTTGACCCTGGCCCGCGTCGGGCCCCACAGGGCCGTGATGAGTGCGAGCGTCGTCGGATAGGCCAGGCCTGCCGCCACACCAGTGAAGATGCGCCCCCCGATCAGCACGATGTCGTTGGGCGCCCAAGCCGAAATAGCGCTGGCGGGCAGGGTGAGCACCATGCCGAGCATGAGCATGAGCTTGCGACCGTAGCGATCGCCCAGGGCACCGAGGTAGAGCACGGACATCGCGAGACCGAGCGTGCATCCGATGGCGATGAGGTTGATCTCGGTCTGCCCGGCATCGAGCGCCCTGCCGATGTCCGGCAGCGCGACGTTGGCGACGCTGAGATTGAGGTTGGCCACGATGGCGGCGAGGATCAGAGCGGTGAGGACGATCCCCGCCCGAGCCGGCGCTTGGGTGTTGCCGGCGGCGGCATCGGATGCCATGTCGCCTCCCTGGTCGCCGGCATCCTGCCACACGAGAGAGAACGAGGCGACCTAGGAGAGAATGTCCTTGCGATCGAAGCGCAGGAATGCGATGGCCGCGAGCACGGCGAAGGTCACAACGGCGTAGGACGCGCCGATGGCCATGTCGTTCCAGGCGATCTGCTGGCCGAGTGCATCCGCCCAGGAGCCGCCGTAGTCGGTGGGCAGGAGCCTCCTCAGGTCACCGAGGGCGTCGATGGCATCGATGATGTTGAGGACGATCACGATGACGACCGCGGCACCGACCGCTCCCAGCGGCACATCGGTCAACACGCTCATGAGGAAGGCGATCCCCGCGGGGATGAGCAATTGGATCGCGATGTAGATGGTCACGATGCCCAGGCGCTGCCACGAGGTCGCGACGTCGAAGGACCCGCCCAGGGGACTGGTGAGCGGTGCCGACCCGAAGACCACGAGGGCGATGCCGAAGGACACGGCGATGAGGATGACCAGGGTGGCAACGGTGAGGATGAGGCCGACGATCATCTTGGCGCGCAGGAATCGGCGCCGCGGCACCGGCGCTGCCAGCAGATAGCGCATGGTCGACCACGAGGCCTCGCTCGCCACGGTGTCACCGAGGAACATCGCCGCGATGATCGTGAGCAGGAATCCCGAAGCGAAGAGCAGCATCGTGAGGGTGAAGTTCCACGGTCCGGCTGTCGCCAGCCCGACGAGATCAAGGTCTCCGTCGCCGAAGCCTCGGGATTCCGGGCCTAGCTTCACGGCCGCGACCACGATGAGCGGCAGAGCAAAGGCGAGGCCAAAGGCGACGAGGGTACGCCGACGACGCAGTTGGCGCACGAGTTCGACGCGGACCGTGAGGGTCTTGCGCGCGGCGTAGCTCGACGCGGACGGCTCTGCCGTCCCGCCAGGACTCGGCGTCTCCATGACGGTGCTCACTGATCCACCCGGTGCCCTTCCCCCACGAGTTCGAGGAAGACATCCTCGAGACGCAGACCGCTCCGACCGGCGAGAAGCTCGTCGACGGTCCCGGCGTAGATGAGGTTGCCGTGGTTCATCACCACGACATGCGAGCAGGTCTGCTCCACCTCTCCCAGGAGGTGCGACGACACGATCACCGTCTTGCCCGAGGCGGCGTAATCGTGCATGACCTGGCGCATCTCGCGGATCTGCGGCGGATCGAGGCCATTCGTGGGCTCATCGAGCACCAGCAGGTCGGGCAGCCCGAGCATCGCCTGCGCGATGCCAAGTCGCTGGCGCATGCCCTGGCTGTAGGTGCGCACCTTCCTGTCCACCGCGGTGCCGAGCCCGGCGATCTCGAGCACCTCCTCGAGATGCGGATCACCGCCCTCGCGCCCGCTCGCCCGCCAGAAGAGATCCAGGTTCTGTCGGCCCGTGAGGTGCGGCAAGAAGCCGGGGCCTTCGATGAAGCTGCCCACCCGCGCGAGCACGGGTGCGCCGGGGCGCACGTGCTCGCCGAAGATCCAGGTGTCCCCGCTCGTGGGCCTGATGAGTCCCATCGCCATGCGCATGGTCGTCGTCTTGCCCGCGCCGTTGGGACCGAGGAGTCCCAGCACCACGCCCGGCGGCACATCGAAGGTCACGCCGTCAACAGCGCGCAGGCCACCCTTGAACTCCTTGGCGAGGTCACGCGTCGCCAGCGGGATCCCGGCAAGCTCGGGGCGGGCCTCCCCCGCGCGGTCGCGCGGCCGCAGCAGTGTGACGCCCAGCCAGATCAGGGCGGTGATGATGAGCGCACCCAACGGCCACACCCACGGCGGAGTGCCCGCGGCGGACGTACTGCCCTGCACGGTGGGTAAGAGGATCGGGCCGTCGGCAGCGACGGTGTAGACCGCGGGGCCCGGGGGCATGCGGTAGCCCTGATCGGTGGTCGCCACGACGAGCGCAAGGCGATCGCCCGCGGCGACTTCGGTGACGATCCCGGGGAGCACGACGTCGACGGTGACGGGCTCGGGTCCAAGATCGGGGATACGGATCGGTGCCACCAGGCCCTGCGGCAGCGTCTGGCGGCCATTGGCGCCCACGATGCGCAGCGAGGCGAAGAGGACGGCTTCGTCGACGGGACGATCGCTGCTCACCGTCAATCGAGCGCGCGTGGCGCCGACGATGCGCATCGACTCGGGAAGCGCTTCGGTGAAGAACCCGGCTGTCTGTCCCGGCAGGGGCACGGAGAGGAAGTCGCCCGCGAGGCTCGCGAGTCCCCCGGCGCCCGGCAAGGACGTGATCGCTGCCGGAGCCCCGCCCGGAGGGGCGAGCACCTGCTGCGCCGGCGCAAGCACGGCCATCTCGGAGGTGCCGTCGCCGAAGATGCCGGGATACGCCGGGGATGAGAGCACCTCCACGGTGCCCGGGTCGCGGTCGCTGAGAGCGGAGGCCTCGACGAGCGACACCTCGAATGCGTCACTCACCGCGGGCCCACCGCGCAGGTGCTGGTCGAACCACGCGCTGCTCAGCGCGCGCAGGCGGTCCGTCTCGGCGATGCCACCATCGTGGCCACCCGCGTGCCACACCACCTTGACCGGCGCGTTGACGATCTGCTCGGCGTTGGCATTGGCCTGCGTGAGCGGAAAGAGTGAATCGGCCTGGCCGGCACCGAGGAGCACGGGAGCGGTGATGCGGTCGGCAATACTTCGCGGCGATGACTGCGCCATGAGTGCGGTGGCCTCGGGCGAGGCGACTCCCCGCGTGACGGCCTCGACGTACGCCGCACACCACTCCGGTGTGAAGCGCCCGCACTCCGAGACCGGCTGACCGGGCTCGAGACCGAGACCGGAGGAGAAGAAGAGCGAGGTCCACAGGCTCTTGAGCACTCCCGGCTGCGCTCCCTCCACCGCGGACTGGGCGAAGAGCGATGTCTCCAGGTCGTTCCAGGTGATATCCGCAGCCACGGCGTCGACTCGGTCGTCGTAGCCGGCGAGCAGGAGTGCGAGCGCGCCACCGTAGGAGCCTCCCCCGACACCCACCACGGGATCCCCCGGTGAATCCGTCGTGACACTAGCCAGGCTCGCGAGGTAGTCGATGACTGCAGAGGCGTCGGCCACCTCGAAGTCGGGCGCGTTCATGGAGATGAGACCGGTGGACTCCCCGAAGCCCCGAGCGGTGTAGGTCAGCACGACGAAGCCCGCCTCGGCCAGGAGCTGAGCCTCCTCGGCGGTGCCCTCCTTGCTCCCTCCGAAGCCGTGGGCGAGCAGCACCGCGGGGGCGGGAGTGACCGCGGGGACGTACACATCGGCATCGAGCTGCACCGGGGTGGGATCGGTCGCCGAGGTGGGGCCGCCTGCGAGCATCATCGCGACGGGCTCCACCTGCGCGAGCGCGGCCTGCGGCGCTAGCAGTGATGCGAGCGCGACGAGGGCAGCGGAAGTGCCCCCGAGAATGATGCGCATCACTCGACTATAGGTGTCGGCTCCAGCGTGGGCATCCCTAGCGCAGTCGCGCACCTCGATAGACGTCATCGATGGCCCCCACGAGATCCTCGAACCAACCACTCTCCATGAGACGTGCTCGCACGCGCTCATTGAGGCCCCCCTTGGTCTGGTGCTCTCGGGGCAAATCCGCGCGCTCCGCATCGGGGGTCGCCCAGCCGACGGCGGCCAAGCCATCGAGTTCAGCACGGACGTAGCGCGAAGCCGTCGCCTCGTCGATGCCCTGCGCTGTGATCCAATCGATGAGCGAATTCTGCATCTCGTAGTAGGTCGACATGACTGCCGAGGCGCAGCTCAGCGTGCGGATGAGCGACTCGTCGTGGAGGGTCACGATCTCGCCCAGGCCATGCATCGCCGACATCACCTCGGGCAGCGGCGGACTGATCACAAGCGGACCGCGCCGCAGTGCGATTGCGGGAAGCGGTATCAGCTGACACACACGGGTAGCAGGCGACACGAGCGGTGCGATGCCGCTGGGCGGAGTGCCTGCGATGAGACTCGCGATCACCTGGTCACCCCGGAAGGTCAACCCGACCAGGGCATCATCCACCTGCTGCGGGCGCATGCCGAGGACGACGATGTCACTCGCGTCGATGACCTCCTGATTGGAGTCCAGTCGCTCGCACTGCACGAACTCGGCAGCGAGTCGCTCGGAGCGCTCCGCGGACCTCGGTGAGAGCAGGAGTGAGTCGGCGGAGTCCTCGCGCGCGGCCATCGCCCGCACCATGGCCTCCGAGATAGTGCCGACGCCCAGGAATCCGATGCTCGCCATGCGCGCATCATGGACCACTAGGCTCCTCTCGATCGAGAGGAGGGCAGCGTGAGCGGATTCCTCGCTGACCTGACCGGGTCCTTCGCCACCTCGGCGGCCCAGAACCCGACGGTCGCCGTCATGGAGGCGGCCTACGCCCACGCCGGACTCGATGTCCGCTACATCAACTGCGAGGTGCCTCCCGAGCGCCTCGAGGATGCGGTGCGCGGTGCCGTCGGCATGGGGTGGCTTGGCTTCAATTGCTCGATACCCCACAAGGTGGCGATCCTCGACTACCTCGATGCCATGGCGCCCTCCGCAGGGATCATCGGCGCGGTGAATTGCGTCATCAACCGCCACGGCCACCTCACCGGGGAGAACACCGACGGCCAGGGCTTCGTCCGATCCCTG
>SXGQ01020235.1_pt1 | contig 10425 bp, 11 predicted proteins | sample 3178371 | NCBI WGS metagenome assembly SXGQ01 (sample SAMN11356859, study PRJNA531348) | freshwater metagenome | isolation source: freshwater sample F1-20 | place: China: Fuxian Lake, Yuxi | collected 2017-12-25 | reverse complement strand
GTCGTGAGTTTTGCTCGTTGGGCGGCCCGCCATCGGCGCTCACCTGCGATCAATTCGTAGCGGCCGGGCGCAGTCTCACGCACCAACAGCGGCTGGAGCACGCCGATCTCGGCAACAGACTTCGCTAGGTCAGCAAGAGCAACATCATCGAAGTGCTGCCGTGGCTGGTGAGGGTTTGGCGAGATCGCATCGACCGGCACATCCCTCAACGCCGAGTCGGGCAACTCGACAGAGGGCTCAGGCTTCTTGCGCGCTGTTTCGTCCTTCTTCGCTGGACGGGCGGGTGCTGGCGACCCCTGTCCCTTTGGCTTTTCCGTGGGGATGAGGGTGGACAGTCCCCTACCTAGCTTTCGGCGATCGGCCATTGCTCAGCTCCTTTGCCACGGCGCGATACGCCTTTGCCCCTTTGGATGTGGATGCGTGCTTGAGAACCGAGCGTTCCGAACTCGGGGCCTCGGCCAGCTTCACGTTGTACGGGATCACGTTCTTGAACACTTTGGACCCGTAAGCCTGGCGCATGTCAGCCTCGACCTCCTGGGACAACTTCTTGGCTCCTTCCGACATGGTCAGCAAGTAGCGGCCAATCTCGAGATTCGGGTTCAGCGCCGACTTCACTTGCTGCACGACGGCGGTCAGGTCGCGCAGTCCCTCCAGCGCAAAGTACTGGCACTGGACCGGGGCGAGGACCTCATCGGCAGCCATAAAGGCATTCACGGTAAGCCGACCGAGAGTGGGAGGACAGTCCAGCAAGACGTAATCCCAGTCGTCCCGACAGGCATCAATTGCGTCTTTGAGACGGGGCTGAGGGAACATCTCCGCCACCAACTGAGCCTCCACCTCGGCCAGCATCTGCCCGGTCGGAGCCGGGGCCACGAAGAGGTTCTTCTCGGCGGTTGGCTCGACAATGTTCTCCAGGGTCTCCTCCCGGCGGAGCACCTCGGCAATAGTGGGGGCGTCCTCAGGGGGGTGCACGCCGAGACCAGAGGATGCGTTGCCTTGAGGATCTAGGTCAATGATGAGCGTGCGAAACCCCAGCTCAGCCAGGGCAGCACCCAGGTTGATAGCCGTGGTGGTCTTGCCGACTCCGCCCTTCTGAAGGGAGATGGCGATGACCGCAGCGCTCATGGCAATGTCCTACTTTCCGTGAGAGGTGGTCGGAGAGGGTACCCGACAGCATGCTGTCCCACTTGCGACAGAGTACCTCGGGGGTGTGGATAACGGGTGGATGAGGCCACCCGGATGTTTCACGTGAAACTCTTCCCGAAGTCCCCCGCGGGATGTTTCACGTGAAACATCCCAACCTTCTCGAAACCTCACCTGTTTCACGTGAAACATCCCGGCCCCATACACCACAAGGGCTTGGGTCAGATAGCGCGGAAAACAGCCACTCCTGGATGCCCATTTTCTAGGGCCAATCCAAGCTCATCCAGCAGTTGAGGGTTCCACCGTGAGGGGGTCCCTGAGGGGGGTTCTGAGACCACAATCGTCCCTCCGTTTTTTTGGAGGGGTCTGGCCAGGCGCATCGTGACCTCGGGTGGGCCAAAGCCTCGACATACGACCGCTCCATACCGTCCGGCATGATCGGGGTCCCTCCCCAGGTCCTCAACCTCGGCCGTGATGACTTCCACGCGATCCCCCAGACCCATCGCCAGGACGCCCCGACTCAATGCGTCCATCCGGGTGGCACGCCGATCCACCAGAACCAACTGAAGGTCTGGCCTTTCAACAGCAATCACGAGTCCCGGCACCCCAGCCCCGGTGCCGATATCCATCACAGGTCCGGCACAACCCTCCAGGGGGGCCAGGAACTGCCGGGCGTGGGCAATTGTCTCGGAAATAGAACGACGTCCCAGGGTTCCCCATTTCTGGGCGTCCCCTAGGACGTCGTCAAGAGTCTTGCGCGGGGCGGGCATTGCGCCCCCACAGTACTGGCTACTCGGCTGCGGCCGGCTCGACCACCACGCGGCGCTTCGGGTCCTCACCCTCGCTGCGGGTCGACACACCCTCGAACTCAATGAGCGTGTCGTGGACGATCTTGCGGTCCGCCGAGTTCATCGGCTCCAGCCGGCGGGCAGAACCCGTGGCCTTCACTTCCTCGGCCACCTTCTCGGCGAACCGGCCGAGTGCAGCCTTGCGCCGTTCGCGGTACCCGGCAATGTCAATCCGCAGACGAGTGTCCTGGTCTCCGAGCCGGCGCTGGCTGGCCACGCGGGTGAGGTCCTGGATGGCGAGCAAAGTGCCGCCACCAGGTCCGACCATCAGGCCAAGGTCCGTGCCGTCCACCCGTACCTCGATCTCTTCTTCCTCCCGACTGACAACCACCTGACCAGTCGTACCGAAAGCCTTCACCAAGCCGCTCAGGAACTCTGATGCCGCTTCACCAACAGCTGCGGGGTCAACATCCACCTTCTCCCGGGGCGGGCGAGGGGCCTCGTCGCGCGAGCGCGACTCGCCGCGTGGCTTGCGGTCGCTGCGCTCGCCACGGTCACGATTGCCGTCGCGGTCACGGTTGCCGTCACGACGCTCGCTGCGCTCACCGCGGCCATTGCGGTCACGACGCTCCGTCTTGCCGCGTGGAGTGGAGGGACGCACGCGGGCACGCACGCGGGCCTCTCCACGGGTGCGACCGAACAAGCCAGGTCGCGGCTCGTCGATGATCTCGAACTCAGCCTCGTCCTCGGCCACGCCGAGCTGATCGAGTGCCACATTCTTGGCTTCTTCCAGGGTTTCCCCGGTGGTTTCTACCCATTCCATAGTTTTTGTTCTTTCGTGTTGAGGGATGCCCGGGGCGCTACTTGTTGCGCTTGCCGGGCGGGGTGGGCCGGTTCGGACGTCCACTGGGCGTGGGACGATCCTTCGGTGCAGTCACTCTCTTGCTCTGAATCTTTGAGGGTGCTTGCGATTGTTCATTCTTTTGCTTGCTCGGCTTAGCGGACTCGTCGTCTTTCATCTCACGGGCCTTCTTGCTGGCTTCCTGGGCCGCGTGACCAAGGCTGCCGTCACCATAGAAGCGGCGGGTGATGTACCACTGCTGGATGATGCGCACGATTGCCTGGACCAGGTAGTAGATGACGAGACCCGTGAGCAGGAACACCTGGAAGACCGCAAAGGCCACCGGCAGGTACTGCATGACCTTGGCCTGGCCGGCCGACATGGTGGGACTGGTTGTGCGGCTGGCGACCATTCGCTGCTGGACGAAGAAAAGGCCGCACAGCAACACGATGATGAGCGCGTAGGGGAGTCCGTCGACAAAGCCCGACTGGATCACGTCAAGCGGGGATCTGGCCAGGTCAAGACCGAACGCCCTCATGTCGGTCTTGCCCACCAGGGACTGGTAGAGCTCCGACGACTCGTCGATGTGCTTGGGCAGGAAACCCTTGCCGGCAACGGGAACGTGGGTCAGGCCGTTGATGACCTGGAACATGATGATGAACACCGGCATCTGGGCCAGCAGGGGCAGGCAGGACGCCAGGGGGTTGATTTTGTGCTCCTGGTAGAGCTTCATCATCTCTTCGTTCAGGCGCTGGCGGTCACCCCTGTACAGGTTCTGCAACTTGCGCATCTCGGGCTGCAGTTGCTGCATCTCGAGCATTCCCTTGGTGCTCTTCAAGGTGAGGGGCGTGATGAGGAGCATCACTGCCACGGCGACAAGGCCAAGGGCGATCGCGTAGTTGTGGGTCCAGCTGTAGAAGGTGTCGACCAGCCAGGCAAAGGGTGTGAACACGGGGATTCCTTTCTAGCGACCGGGTCGGGGGTCGGGGACAGGGTCGACCCCGGAGGGGCCAAACGGACGGCAACGCAGGAGACGACGCAAGGTCAGCCAGGCCCCGCGGGCAGCGCCGTGGGTCTCGATGGCCTCGTAGCCGTAGTGCGAACAGGTGGGCCAGAACCGGCAGGGGGAGGGGCGTCCGTCCCGGGCGGTTTGGTACAGAAGGATGGCCCGAAGCATCAGGCGCTGGACGGGTGACCGGGTGACCGCTGGGGCAATGTCAGAGCACATCACTTGACCCCTGCTGTGGCGGCCTTGGCAAGCAGGCCGTCAAGGTCGCGGCCAAGGCGCTCAAATGAAACAGTGGCGGCGCGGGGGCTGGCCCCGAACACATACACCCCTTGCTGCATAAGGGTTTCCCGAACCTTGATGAGTTCGCGGAGTTGCCGACGCAACCTGTTGCGGCTGACAGCAGAGCCATACGAACGCCCGAGGGCGTAGCCAACGAGGGGCCGGGAGAGAGTGGGATCAAGGACCATGGTGCAGGACAAGACTCCAGAGCGCAGATGCACGCCCTCAGCGCGGACGCGGGTGAAGACGGAACGGCTCTGGATGCGGCCGATCAAGCGCTGAGGCGGTAGCGGCCCTTGGCCCGGCGGGACTTCAGGACGGCTCGTCCGGCGCGGGTGCTCATGCGAGCACGAAATCCGTGCTTGCGGGCCTTGCGTCGATTGTTGGGCTGGAAGGTGCGCTTCATCGCGCCTCCTTGGTACATGCTCCGGGTGGGGAGGGCTGATCTGGATGAGAGCCTGCTGCTCGCCAAGCGCGCGCATCAGACGGACTCCAAAGGCTAGGCCACAAGACCCCCCTCCACCACCCTCGCAACACGAAAGTTGGGCCTCTCGGGGAACCTGTGCGGGAGGCTGTTCTCGTGTCCTTGCACGGCTTTTTGGGCATATCCACAACCCTGCTACGGTCACCAATCCCAGCCACACTCGCTGGGGTCCTGTCCACAGCCTGTGGATAGTGCTGGGGACATGAGGGAGGCGGAGTCCGGTGAGCAACTACGAAGCAGTCTGGAACGCGACAGCACAATTACTGAAGGCACAGGTGTCCGAAGGTGTCTGGTACTCGACGTTCAATGACGTGGTCGCTCTCGCGAGCGACGATGACGAATTGGTTCTCAGTGTCCCGAATGCCCACGTGCGCGACCGCATCACCACGACCTTTCGTCCCCTCGTGATCGACGCACTTGACGAGATCGGCGAGAGCGACCGCCAGCTCGTGATCGAAGTATCAGAACTTGCTCCCGAGACCGTGACGGACCTCCCGGAGGCGGGTGCAGTTGACACGCCCGTCATCACCGCAATCCCCAATAACGGCAAGGGTTCTGCGGTCGGCCTGAACCCCCGCTACACCTTCGACAACTTCGTCAAGGGCGCCTCCAACCAGTTCGCCCTGGCCGCCGCTCTCCGTGTTGCAGAGACTCCGGGGCGGTCGTACAACCCTCTCTTCATCTACGGATCCGCCGGTCTCGGCAAGACCCACCTGCTCCAGGCCATCGGCTGGTACGTGCACGCGCACTACGCCCACTACGAGGTCCGCTACGTCTCCACCGAGACTTTCCTGAACGAGTACGTCGACGCGATCCGCACCAACACCACCGCCGCCTTCAAGCGCCGGTACCGCGACGTGGACGTGCTGCTCATCGACGACATTCAGTTCATTGAGGGCAAGGAAGGCCTCCAGGAAGAGTTTTTCCACACCTTCAACAGCCTCCACGGGGCCAACAAGCAGATCGTCATCTCCTCGGACCGCACCCCGGATGCCATCCCGACCCTCGAGGACCGCCTCCGTGGCCGGTTCCGCTGGGGCCTGATCACGGACATCCAGCCCCCGGACGTGGAGACCCGCCTGGCAATCCTTCGCAACAAGGCAGAACGCGACAACACGCCCCTGCCGGCCGACGTGCTCGAGTTCATCGCCTCGAACATCACCTCGAACATCCGTGAACTGGAGGGGGCCCTCATCCGGGTGGCTGCCTACGCAAACTTGACCCGAGAGACCCCCACGGTCGAGATGGCGGAGGCTCAACTGGCTGACCTTCTGGCTGGCCCCGCCAAGAGCCGCACCGACGAGGAACTTCTGACCGAGATGGCCGGGTATCTGGGATTCTCCGTGGAAGCCCTGAAGGGCAAGAGCCGTCAGCGTCCGCTCGTCTCGGCCCGCCAGATTGCCATGTACGTCTTCCGTGACATCACGGACCTGAGCTACCCCGCGATCGCCCGGTTGTTCGGTGGCCGCGACCACACAACGGTCATCCACGCAGTGGACAAGATCCAGCGCATGATGCGCGAGCACAAGGCCACATTCGACCAGGTCACCGACATCATCACCCAGATCAAGAAATCCTGAACGGGCTGTGGACGTCATGGGGACTCACATGTGCGCGAACGGTGGACACGGGTGGACAACCGTGCCTCTTTCCACACGCGGCGGAATCCCACAACTGCAATCTGTGGGGATCATGCCCCGACAACACACATGGCAACTCCCGCACAGGCCTGGCGCAGAGACACCTTCTCCACAATCCACAGCACCTATTACCACTATTACCTTGAATGACACACCTCTCGGCTGTGGTAATCGCCACGAAATACACTCGAACGAGATCGGCGCGAACGTGCCGGCTCGCCGCACACCCCAGAGAGCGTCATGAAATTCAGAAGTGAACAGGGCATTTTCGCAGAGGCACTCGGTGCCCTTGCCCGTATCGCCAGCACCCGCAATGCGGGGACCCCTGCCCTCGCCGGCGTCAAGATGAATCTCACCGGCGACATGCTCGTGCTCTCCAGCACCGACAACGATGTCGCAATCCAGTTCCAGTTGACCGTGGGCGGCGACACGGACGGCCAGGCACTCGTGAGCGCCCGCGTCCTGAATGACATCGTGCGCGTGATGCCGCAGGGCAAGGTCACCATCGAAATAGCGGGTGACATTGCCACCGTGAGCGGTGGCCGGTCGCAGTTCACAATCCCCACACTCAACGCGGTCGAGTTCCCCCGCATGTCACCCCCCACGGGTGATGCCATCACGATCTCGTCCATGGTGTTCAAGCACGCGCTCGGCCAGGTGGTGCTCGCCGCATCGAAGGAACAGCAGAAGCACCACCTGAACGCGGTCCTGATGACATCAACCGATGCAGGCCTGCGCCTCGTCGCAACTGACGGGTACCGCATGGCCATGCGCGATCTCCCCGGTGGATCAGCCGATTCCATCGACCAGTTCCTCATCCCCAGCCGCGCACTGGCGGAACTGCAGCGCCTCCTTGACATCAGTGACGAGGTGAACGTGCGCTTCAGTGACACCGAGGCAACCTTCCAGACACCCACGATGACGCTGTCCACGCGGCTCATCAACGCGCAGTATCCGCCCTACCTCGGCATCATCCCGAAGGACTCCACCAACATCGCGGTCATCAACCGCGAGGAAATCCTTGATGCGCTGCGCCGCACCGGCGTGCTCGCATCGGAGACCGCGCCCGTTCGCATCCACATGTCGAAGGAAGGTGTGCGGCTCACCGTGACCCTGCCGGACGGCTCCACGAGCGTGGAGGACGTCGACGTGCAGTTCACCGGCGAGGAGATCACCGTGGCGTTCAACGCCGACTATCTCGCGAGTGGAGTCGATGCGTGCGGCACCGACGAAGTGTCCATCGCCACCAGCCTCCCCAACAAACCGGCCATCATCAAGCCGGTCGGTGACGACACGTATCTCTACCTGTTGATGCCGCAGCGGCTCTGAGACCGGGGGTCGTGTGGTCATTCGCCGCATCGAACTCACTGACTTCCGCAACTACGCGCGCGAGACAATCGAGCTGTCCACCGGTGTCACCGCAGTGGTCGGCGACAACGCCCAGGGCAAGACGAGTCTCGCCGAGGCGATGAGCTATCTCGCCACCCTGCGCAGTTTCCGCGGGGTCCCGAACGATGCCCTCGTGCGCGAGGGGGCCGACTCCGCCTACGTGCGGGCCGAGATCTGCCAGGACGACGGTCGCGAGATCCTCGTGGAGGCAGAGATCAACAGGGCGGGGCGCAACAGGGTGCTGGTGAACAAGCAGCGTCTGCCGCGTATCCGCGAACTTCTCGGGGTGGTGCGGACCACGGTGTTCGCCCCGTCCGACCTCGACCTCGTCACGGAAGGCCCGGCAGTGCGTCGTGGCCTGATGGACGAAGCACTCGTGGCGCTGGCCGTGAGGAATGATGCTCTCTGCATGGAGGTGGACCGTGTGGTGCGCCAGCGCAACGTGCTGCTGAAACAGGCCGCCGGGAGACTCACCACCGACACCGAGATGACGCTCGACGTGTGGGACGAGAAGTTCGCCGAGGTGGGGGACAGACTCGGCCACGCGCGCGCCACGCTGGTCGCCCGGCTCACTCCGCATGTCGTCACCGCCTACGAAGTGCTGGCGGGCGCACCCACGCCAATCGATCTCGTCTACGAGCCCGAATGGCGCCGCGACGGCGGACTCGCCGGTGCCCTCGTTGCGTCGCGCAGTGATGACGTGCGCCGCGGGGTGTCCACCGTGGGTCCGCACCGCGACGACCTGGAGATCGGTCTGAAGGGGATGACCGCCCGTCTCACCGCCTCGCAGGGGGAATGCCGCACGCTCGCCCTTGCCCTGCGTCTCGGGGTGCACAGGTTGGTCACCGAGCACGTGGGGGAGACCCCGCTCCTGGTGCTGGACGACGTGCTGTCCGAACTGGACCCCCGTCGTTGCGAGGCCCTCCTGCGCCACCTGCCCCCGGGGCAGGTCATCATCACGACCGCGTCCCCGTTGCCGCCGGCAGCCATGCCCGACACGGTCATCACGATCTCCGGTGGGGCTGTGGTGAGGGGGCCGCGATGAGCGACGAGCACGACCCCCACGACGACACCGCCGCACCCGAGCCCGTGCACATAGACGACATCCCGCCGGGGCGTCCCCCTCGGTCCCTCGGGGAACTGCTCGGCAGGTATCTCGGCCGCACGCTCGGCAAGGATGCTCCCGCCGCGAACGACATTTTTGCCCGGTGGCGTGTGATCGTGGGAGATGCCATTGCCGACAATGTGACGCCTGTCCGTCTGGAGGACAAGACACTGACCGTCGAGGTGATCGAACCTGCATGGGCCACCCAGCTGCGTTTCCTCGAGCAGCAACTGGTCACCACATTGTGCGAGCACGCAGGAAACGTCGTCGATTCCATCGAGGTGAGGGTGCGACGTTCCCGCTAGTTCGACACTCCATTAAGTAGAATAAACGCACCATGGCAGCAGAGAAAAAGGCATCCGCGAAGAACCCCTCCGCGGACTACGGCGCCAAGGACATCCAGGTTCTCGAGGGCCTCGATCCTGTCCGCAAGCGTCCCGGCATGTACATCGGGTCCACGGGGCTTGCGGGGCTGCACCACCTGATCTGGGAGGTCGTCGATAACGCCGTCGACGAGGCCATGGCAGGGTTCTGCACCAGGGTCGGGGTGACCCTTCTGGCCGATGGCGGCTGTCAGGTCGACGACAACGGCCGCGGCATCCCCGTCGATCCGTATCCCTCCGGGCCGCACAAGGGAAAGAGCGCCGCCGAGGTCGTCCTCACGGTCCTCCACGCCGGCGGCAAGTTCGGGGGCGAGGGCTACAAGGTCTCGGGTGGCCTTCACGGCGTGGGTGTCTCCGTGGTCAATGCCCTGTCGTCCCGGGTCGTGCTGGAGATCGACCGCGCCGGCGACCGCCACACCATGGAGTTCGCGGACGGCGGCAAGCCCGTCAGCAAGTTGGCCAAGACCGGGTCCACTCCCGGCCGTGGCCGCAAGACCGGCACCACCGTGACCTTCTACCCCGACACCGCGATCTTTGCGTCCGAGGGCACGGAGTTCGTGGCTCGCACCGTCATGGAGCGCCTCCAGACCATGGCCTTTCTCAACAAGGGCCTCGAGGTCGTCTTCACTGACGAGCGGGTCGGGCGCGAGCAGACAGTCACCTTCCAGTACAAGGGGGGCGTCGTCGACTTCGTGAAGCACCTGAACTCCTCCAAGGAGTCACTCTTCGCCAAGGTCGCCGCCTTCGAGGACGAGGACGAGGACGACGGCCTGCAGGCGGACGTCGCCATCCAGTGGAACACCGGGTACTACGAGGGGATCCACGGCTATGCCAACGGCATCAGCACCACGGAGGGCGGTATGCACGTGGAGGGTTTCAAGACGGCCCTCACCTCCGTGCTCAACAAGTACGCCCGAGACAAGAACCTGCTGAAGGAGAAGGACGACAACCTCCTCGGCGAGGACATCCGCGAGGGCATCACCGCCATCATCGCCGTCAAACTGCGTGAGCCCCAGTTCGAGGGCCAGACCAAGGCCAAGCTGGGCAACGTGCCGATGCGGTCCTTCGTGCAGAAGGCCACCAACAAGTACCTCGCCGAGTGGCTGGAAGAGAACCCCACCGAGGCGAACAAGGTCGTGAAGAAGGCCATCGCGGCCGCCCAGGCCCGCCTGGCCGCAAAGAACGCCCGCAATGCGGTGCGCCGCAAGACCGCCCTGTCGGGCGCCGGCATGCCGGACAAGCTGAAGGACTGCAGCAGCAACAACGCCGAGGAGAGCGAGCTCTTCATTGTGGAGGGTGACTCCGCCGGCGGCACGGCCGTGGACGCGCGCGACCCGCGCACCCAGGCGATCCTGCCGATCCGC
>SXGQ01690548.1_pt1 | contig 10426 bp, 9 predicted proteins | sample 3178371 | NCBI WGS metagenome assembly SXGQ01 (sample SAMN11356859, study PRJNA531348) | freshwater metagenome | isolation source: freshwater sample F1-20 | place: China: Fuxian Lake, Yuxi | collected 2017-12-25 | reverse complement strand
TTTGAAGGACTATGACGCGGGTCATCAAGCCAAAAATTATACACAAAATTCAACGGTCCTTTTCAAATTCAACCTGGCCATAGGCATCTGTCCATGCAAAAAGAACCCCCTAACGCGCACCAAGCCGCTCAAGTCCTTTGGGCGCATTGGCAATCAGGCCAAGTTCTCAAAGCCCTGCCCGAAGCGTGCCGCCCCCTGACTGCTGAACACGGTTATGCCGCCCAAGCGCAATTGCCACTGGTTGCGGGGCGTGAGGTGGTGGGTTGGAAAATCGCCGCGACCAGTGCCAATGGGCAAGCCCACATCAATGTCGGAGGGCCTATGGCCGGTCGATTGCTGTCTGGCCAGGTTTTTGAAAGTGGCGCTACGGTGCCCTCTGAGGGCAACCGCATGCGCGTGGCCGAACCCGAGTTTGCGTTTGTGATGGGACAAGACCTGTTGCCGCAAGTTGCGCCCTTTACCCAGCAGCAAGTCATGGCCGCGGTGGCTGCTTTGCACCCTGCCATTGAGGTACCCGACTCACGGCTGTCACCTTTTACAGAAGCTGGTGAGGCTCAATTGTTGGCCGACAACGCCTGCGCCCGTCACTTTGTACTGGGTCAAGCCGCGCCTGCTTCATGGCGTGAACTTGACTTGAGTACTTTTAAAGTACATGCCAAGCTTGAACACGGCCAGAACCTGAAACTGAGCCGCGAGGGAACTGGTGCCAATGTGCTGGGGGATCCCCGCATGGCCTTGACCTGGCTGGCCAACCAACTTTCGGCCTTGGGCATACCCCTTCAAAAAGGGCATGTCGTGACCACGGGCACCTGCATGGTGCCTCTCGAGATGACGCCTGGCGATACCGTCATCGCCGATTTCGGCATGCTGGGCCAAGTTCAAATGACATTCTCTGCCTGACACGGCTGTTCTTGCAGTGGATCGATCCGTCAGCGACACTGCCCTTTGTTTTTTTAACCGGAGTTTTGACATGCTGAAATTTTTCTTCAACGCAGCCCCCAACCCCATGAAAATCGCCCTGCTGCTAGAGGAGTTGGGCCTGCCTTTTGAGGCCGTTCCGGTGGACACGCGCAAGGGCGAGCAATTTACCCCCGAATTTCTGGCCGTGAACCCCAACGCCAAAGTGCCCGCCATTTCCGATGGGGACGTGACCGTTTTCGACAGCAATGCGATTTTGCTGTTCCTCGCAGACCGTGAGCAAAAATTTGTTCCCGGCATTGGTCAAGCCAAAGAGCGGGGTTTGCTGCTGTCCTGGTTGCTGTTTATTGCCAGCGGTATTGGCCCTTTTTCGGGCCAGTCGGTTCACTTCAGACATGTGGCCCCGGAGCCCAAAGAGTACCCCTTGAACCGCTACGACTTTGAGGCCCACCGCCACTGGACGGTGCTGGAGAAGCACCTCAGTCAGAACACCTACATCTTGGGGGACACTTACAGCATCGCAGACATGGCTTTGTGGGGCTGGGCCCGGTTGCTGCCCTATGTGCTGGGCACTGGCGATGCCACCTGGACGCAATACCCCCACATCAAGCGCTTGCTGGATTTGGTGAACGCCCGCCCGGCGGCCCAACGTGCAGAGGCCTTCAAGGCGAAATACACCTTTAAAACCGAGATGGATGCTGATGCCAAAAAGTTCATGTTTCCACAAAACGAACGTCTGACACGGCCTTAAATCAAGGGCTTTTATCGCTAAAGAGCTCAGGCATGAACCTGACCGGTGGAAGTCATTGGCATTGGCGTGCATGGCGATCGCAAGCGCGCTGGGCTTCTGCGAGTCAGCAAATATCCGATTGGCTGCTGACCCAAAAAATGCCGCGCCAGCGACTGGTTTTAGTGGGTGCCAGTGCCGGCTGGATGCTGCCCGTCGCTTGGCTGGCCCAATTCAAGGAAATTCATGCTTGGGACATTGATCCGCTGGCTGCCCCCCTGTTTCGATGGCGTCATGGGGCCCACTTGAAGCGTCAAGGCACGGCCTTGCATTTGCACACCGGCGATGGCTTGGCCTTACTAAAAGAAACTTCAAGGGCCATGCCGGATGCCTTTTTCTGGTTTGACAACGTCTTAGGGCAATTGCGCTTTACCAACGAAGGGCTTGATTCAGTCAGCCAGCGGCTGCAAGACCTGCAAAGCCAAATGCAGCAAGTGGCCTGGGGCAGTGTGCACGACCGGATGTCGGGCCCCACGCTGCCGGGTACGACTTTGCCCCCGGCACACATGGCCAAGTCGGGCTTGGCCATGGAAGCGCCCGAAGGGCAAAAGTGGCTGCAGCAGATGGGGGCCATCAGCCCTTGGCTGGACCATTTAACTGAAAACGTCTTGCCCCAGGGCACGCCTGTGCAGTTCACGGCTTGGTCGTTCAAGCCGGGTTATGCCCACTGGCTAGAAATGGGTTGGTGCCCTGCCCATTGCTAGGGCAGGAAAGCCGCTGCCCGGCTTTAACCGCGGCACATCAAGGCTTCAATGCCTCCAGCGAAAAACCGGCGATCTTTTTGTAATCGTCAGAGATCTTGCGCAACTCAGCCTGACTGATCACATCATCGATGTGACTGAAGGGTTGGCCTTGCGTCAACTCGTCGACCTTGATGTTGATGAAATCAGGCGGCGTGCTGCGGTTGGTCAGCACCACCTTGGAGGTCAAGGGTCGGCGCACAGCCTCGTAGCGGTGAAGTGCCTGCAAGGGATCTTCGCCGGGCGCGGTGGCGGCCAGTTCATCGGCCAACGTCCGGGCATCGACCAGCGCCTGGGCCGAGCCATTGGAGCCTCGCGGGTACATGGGATGTGCGGCATCGCCCAGCAAGGTCACACGGCCAAAGGTCCATTGTGGGATCGGGTCTTTGTCGACCATGGGGTATTCCAAAATCGATTCGGCGTTGGCAATCAATTCGGGCACATCAAGCCAATCAAACTTCCAATCTTTGAACAAGGGCAGCACATCTTCTACCCGGCCTGCCCGGTTCCAATCGTTTTGCGTCAGCCCTTCCCTGCGGATCTCGGCCATCCAGTTGACCAGTTGCCTGCCCTGTTCGTCTATTTGATCGACGATGGGGTAAATAACCATCTTGCCGGTCTCGATCGAGCCAATCCGCATATAGGTTTTACCACTCAGAATCGGGGCAAAACGGGTCACGCCTCGCCAAGTATTGATGCCGGTGAAAACCACTTTTTCGTCGGGATAAAAAGTTCGGCGAACCGCTGAATTCACCCCATCTGCCGCCACCACGACGCGACTGGAAACCGGCGGTAAGTTATGGCCCTGTGGATCGGTAAATTGAAGGCTCACTCCGGCATCACTTTGGGTGACACCCACAAAGCGATGGCCCGTATGTATGCGTTCGGTGCCCAAACGCTGCACAGCAGCATCAAACAAGATTTTGTGCAGTTTGCCCCGATGAATGCCGATTTCGGGCACGGGATACCCGGCATGTCGACCGCGCAACTCACTGTAGATGAACTGCCCATGTCGATTGAAAAACGCACTCTCCAGATTTTCTATGCCCGCAGCTTCAAGGGCAGGCTGCAATCCAAGCACCGCCAACTCGCGCATGGCGTGTGGCAACAGTGTGATGCCCACGCCCAACTCACGGACTTCGGCCACGGCCTCAAAAACATCGCAATCGACCCCTCTTTGGTGCAGGTGCAACGCCAGCGCTAGCCCGCCCACGCCACCCCCCACAATGGCCACTGAATGGGTGTGTTCTGTCATATGAATTGCCGTGTTATCTGAAAATCAGTCTGCCGAAATTTGCTTGGAACGAATCACTGTGCCCCAACGCGGATAGTCTTTGGCCACAACAGCAGACAACTCTGTGGGGCTGGAGGCCACAGCGTCCATGCCCGCTTTGCCCAAAATTTCTTTCACTTCGTTCAGTCGCAAGATGGCAGCCATTTCGGTGTTCAGGCGCGTCACCACGGCCTGGGGTGTTTTGGCCGGCACAAAAAACGCATACCAGAGGTCAACCTCAACACGCTTAACCCCGACCTCTTCAAAAGTGGGCACATCGGGGGCCACCGGGTGACGCTTGGGACTGCCAACAGCCAGCGCGTTCAAGCGACCGGTTTTCACCAACCCTTGGGCCACATGCACCGGCAAAAAGCCCACATTCAGCTCACCACCCAACAAGTCTTGCGTGTAACCGGCCGAACCACGGTAAGGCACATGCAACATGAAGGTGTTGGATTCGAGTTTGAACAATTCCATGGCCATGTGGTGTGGCGTGCCTACACCTGGCGATCCAAAATTGATGGACCCGGGTCGGGCCTGTGCTTGCTTAACCAACTCAGCCACCGATTTGATGCCCGTCTTGGGGTGTGCCACCAGCATCAGGGAGCCGTAAGCGGCCATCGAGACTGAAGCGAAATCTTTGACCGGATCGAACGTCGCGTTTTTGTACATCTGGGAAGCCATCAACATGGTGTTGGCCCCCATCAGAATGGTGTAGCCATCGGGTGTCGACTTGGCCACCGCATCGGCACCGATGTTGCCACTGGCGCCGGGTTGGTTTTGTACCACCACGCTTTGGCCCAAGCGTTCGCTTAGTCTTGGGGCCACCACTCGGGCAATGGTGTCCATGCCGGTCCCGGGGGTAAAGGGCACGATGATCTTGATGTTTTGACTGGGATAACTGCTCTGAGCCGAAGCCCCCAAGTGGAACATGCCCATAAGGGCTACCGACCACAAAGCCCATGCACGGCGTTGAATTTTTGTCATGTGTTGTCTCCTGTTAAGCCATCAAAGTGATGCGGTTTTGCTGAGCGGTGCAATTTTGAACAAGCGCTCGGCATTGTCCTGGAAAAATGCCTTGCGAACTTGGGGTGCCATGTCCAGATTTTCGAGCATTGCCACCTCTTCGGGCACATATTGGTAGGGGTAATCCATCGCGTACAGCACGCGGTCCGGCCCCATGAAGTCTTGCGTGAACTTGAGCGCAGCACCCCAAGCCACACCACTGTTGGTGATGTGGAAGTTCTCTCGCAGGTAATCACTGGGTTTGCGTTTCAGGGGCAGCACGCTGGGGTATCGCTTGGACCGCACAGTCGCCGCATGCATGTAATCGAGCCGGTAAGCCCAAAACGGCAAGGCTTCGCCCATGTGCCCCAAGATCACCTGCAGCTTTGGAAAACGGTCAAACACCCCTGAGGTGATGAGGCGCAGCGCGTGCAAGCCGGTCTCGACCCCAAAGCCGTAAATGGCCCCATCCAGTCCCGCCTCAATAAAGTGCTGAATCATGCTCGCTGGCATGGCATTGGGGTGCAAATAGATCGGCGTGTCCATCGCCTCGGCCGCCTCAAAGATAGGCCAAAATTTGGTATCCGACAGATATTCACCTTGCGTATGTGAATTGATCACCACCGAGTGCATGCCCAATTGGTTGACACCCCGCTGGATTTCTTTGGCTGCTGCAGCCGGATCTTGTGGGGCCACCGCAATCATGCCCACCAATCGGTCGGGGTGGCGACGCATGGCATCGGCCAGAATGTCGTTGGCCACAGGGGCAAACGACACGGCTGTTTCCTTGTCCATGATCTGCACGCCGGGAGAAGTCAAAGCAATCACCTGCACATCGACCCCGGCAGCGTCCATGTGCTGCAAACGCAGCGTGTCCAGGTCAACCAGGCAACGCATGATGTGCTGCGCCCTTTCGCTGGGGCTGCTCATGTAAAAGCCCATCAGGTGCTGAAAGCCGACATCCACGTCCTCTTTGGCCAGGATGCGTTTGTATATCTCCAGCATCTCGGGCGGAGAAAACGCTTCTTCAGTGGCAATGCGCCGATAAGGGCGCTCGGGTAAATGGAGAGAGGCTGCATTCATGATTTGGTTCTTTCTTGATAACGTTGGCCCAGCGCCAGCAACTGGGGGGTTTCGATGACGGCATTGAGGCCATCAAAATCGAGCATTTGGTCTTGCCACGGACGCGTGGTCTGGTGCTGGTGCAAGCTGGCGTAATAAGCTTGCAAGGTGTGCAACACCGCCCTGGCTGTGCCACCAGGAAAAATAACGATCCTGAAACCCCGCTCGCCTAATTCGGCCGCGCTTTGCACAGGCGTTTGGCCGCCCTCCACCATGTTGGCCAGCAAAGGCACGCGCTGAGCAAATTGAGCACAAGCCCGGTTCATTTGCTCGTCAGAGCGCAAAGCCTCGATGAACAAGGCATCTACGCCGCACGCCAGATAACGCTCGGCGCGCTCCAGCGCGGCGTCAAGGCCTTCCACGGCCACCGCGTCGGTGCGCGCCAAGATCAAGGTTCGTGGGTCATGCCGGGCATCCAGCGCGGCACACAGTTTGCCCTCCATCTCGGCCACCGACACCACCACTTTGCCCTCGAGATGGCCGCAGCGCTTGGGAAAACTCTGGTCTTCGATCTGGATCATCGAGGCCCCCGCACGCTCAAAGTCGCGCACGGTTCGCTGGGTGTTCAATGCGTTGCCAAACCCGGTATCGGCATCCACGATCACCGGAATGTTCACCCGGTCGGTGATGTGGGCCAAAGTCTGCGCCACCTCGGTGGCGGTGGTCAGCCCGATGTCTGAACGACCCAAGCGCGTGTAGGCAATGGAGGCACCCGAGAGGTAAACCGCTTCAAAACCGGCTTGCTGCGCGACCAAGGCCGTCAGCGCGTCATACACACCAGGGGCCAGCAAGGGCGTGGTTTTTTGCAAGCGCTCGGCCAAGCTGTTGGGCTGACTCATGGTGTCACACCTTTCAAGTGTTGCTTGAGGGTTTGAGCCGCAGTTTCAGCCGCAATATGGCCCCCTGCGATGGCACTGAGCAAGCCGTTGCCCGACAAATAACCCCAAACTTCTTGGCCCGACACCCCGCGCGCAGCCCCACCGGCTGCCAACAAATTGGGCAGGGGCGAGCCGTCATGGCGCAACACCCGTGTTTGCGCGTCAATGTCCAGGCCGCCTTGGGTATGAAACAGGGCCCCGGTCACTTTGATGACATGAAACGGTGCTTGCAGAGCGCGCTTGAAATGGCGGCCCGTTTGTGGATCATGTCCGGCATGAACCGCGTTCAAAGTGGTTTGCAAGGTTTGGGGCTCGCAACCGATCAGTTCTGCCAACGCTTGGGTATCCAGCACATGCTGCACAGCCCCTGCACTTTGGGCGGCCACAAAATCAGGAAAGTCTTGCGCAAAATCGAGCAGCGCATCGTCCAGAACATTCCAGGCCACACCGCCTGGTTGGGCCAGTACATGCACCGCCGCCTCCGAGTAACCCTGGGTTTCATCGTGAAAGCGCCGGCCTTGTGCATTGATCTGAACGCCACCTTCCATCATCAATGCCCATGAAATCAAGGCCCCTTGTGGGATAGCCCAAGAACCATGGCCTTGGTAGGCACCCAAATCAGCCAGACGTGCGCCCAGTTGCCGCCCCCAGGCGATGGCGCTGCCATCGTTGCCCGCATGGCCTGCATAAGTGGCCTCGGCCATTTCGGGCAAGAGTTGTTTGACCCAGGGGGCTGCGCCGCCAAAGCCGTTACAGGCCAACAACACCACATCACATCGGATGGATTCCAACTGCCCATTTGGACGTACAAAGCCAAGGCCGTGAATGCGCTGCTGCTCGTCCGCCCACAAGGTCGTCACCCGCGCTTGGGTCAGCACCACCACACCTGCGGCATCAGCGGCCGCTTGCAACCGGTTCATTAAACCGGTACCTGTTTTTTCGGGCACCGCATGCATGCGGTGCGCACTGTGACCGGGATACAAAAAATTGTCCAACACTTGCCAGGGCAAGCCATGGTGTTGTGCCAACGCGTCCAAAGCCGGACCAATGTTTTGGGCATAAGCCTGCACCAAATGCGGTGCGGCCTGACCATGGGCTTTGGCTTGAATATCGGCAGCAAAAGCCTGCACACTGTCATCGATACCTTGAGCGCGCTGCGCCTGTGTGCAAGGCGCAGGGATAAAGCCCGAAGACAAAGCGGTTGAGCCCGCCGGAAACGCATCGCGCTCCAACACCACACAATCTACCCCCAGCCGATGTAAAGCCAGCGCTGCTGTCAAGCCGCAAGCGCCAGCCCCGACGATGACCACTGCCACATGTGCGTCGGCCTGCAAATCGGTGGCAGGGGAAACTTGACTCTGCAATTCGGCCATTGACTCAGCCCAGTTGTTTCAAAAAGCTGGCGCTGTCCATGACTTCGGCCACCGAGCCCATGTCGGCCAGCGCCGCTTGATGCGCAGCTTCACTGAAGGCGGCGCAGCCATCCGACAAAACAATGACGTGGTAGTCACGCACATGCGCATCGCGCACTGTGCTGGCCACACCGCCGTTGGTCACAATGCCGCACACCACCAAGGTATCAATGCCCGATTTTTTCAGGACCCAGTCCAATTGGGTATTAAAAAAGGCCGAATAAGCCACCTTGAACACCGACACATCCACCCAAGGGGCCAGCAGATCCACGTTGCCCTGACCCCTGCTGCCCGGGGCGAAGTCACCTTTACGTAAAAAAGGACGCCGCTCCTTCAGGTGCGCCGAAATCATCGGTTCCCCCTGTGCATCGGGCCACAGCGTGAACAGGCTGGCTGCAACCAAGCCACCTGTTTTTTTCACCGCCTGCGCCACTGGCAGCATGCGTCCTGGCAGCTTCAAGGCCTCAGCGCTCAGAGTATTGCCTCGCGCGTAAGCGCCATCGGGTGCCAAAAAGTCGTTTTGTAAATCCACCACGACCATGGCCATTCGGGCATTTTTAAGATTCATGTTGTGCGCTCCACCAACAAGTTACCCAACGCGTCAACCCTGCCTGCAAAGCCGGGTTCAAGCCAAACTGTGGTGTCGGGTTGTTCCAAAATAGCGGGCCCTTGGACCACGGTGCCCACCGGCAAGCTCAAGCGTTCGAAGCGTTTTGCGGTCCACCATTGGCCTTGGTGGTAAACCTGCTGCTCACCCAGCGCTGTCGTTTGGCCCTCGCCATGGGGAGCAAGTACAGCCAAGTCAAATTTGGGCCGTCGCCCGATGCGGGCATAGCGCAAGTTCATGACGCGGATCACCGGCCCCTGCAATATGCGTCCAAATGCCACTTGGTAAGCAGCCTCAAAGGCCTGCAGCACATCGGAAGCATTCAATTGATCGCGCAGCACATTCACTTGCAGGGTGTGGGTCTGCCCCATGTAGAGCATGTCAAAGCTGATCACTTCATCCACGCGCACGAACTTGACGCCCGCAGAATCCAGCCGCACTTGGCAGGCCGTAGCCAAAGCGTCCACACGCTTTAACAACAAGGGCCACACCACATCGGCCAAGGCCACATTCAAGGTTTGCACAGCGTCATGGCGCATGTCGGCCATCACGCAACCCAGTGCCGAGGTCACCCCTGGATAACGCGGCACGATGCCGGTGGTCACGCCCACTTCACGCATCATGGCGCAGACGTGCAGGCCACCACCACCGCCAAAGGGCATGTAGGCAAACTGGCGCGGGTCATGCCCTCGCTCAATCGAAACCACCCGAATTGCGCCCGCCATACGGGCGTTGGCCACCGTGAGGATGGCCTCGGCTGCGGCCAAAGCGTCCAAACCCAAAGGCTCCCCAACATGACGGGCAATGGCTTGTTGGGCAGCATCCGAGTCCAGTGCTTGCAGCAAACCGCCACCCAAGGGCCGGTCGGCCGCAATGCGGCCCAACAACACATTGGCATCGGTGACCGTGGGACGGGTGTTGCCGCGCCCATAGCAGGCCGGACCGGGATTGCTGCCCGCCGATTCGGGGCCCACTTGCAACATGCCTCCCGCATCCACCGAGGCAATGGAGCCGCCCCCTGCGCCAATTGTTTCGATCTGGATCATGGGCGAACGCACCACTAAGCCGAATTCAATGGATGTTTGCGCCGCCAGCGCGGCCTCACCCCCGGCCACCAGAGAGACATCAAAAGAGGTGCCGCCGATATCCCCCGTGATGACATTTTCAAAGCCCGATGCTCGCGCAATTTGCGCGCAGGCCATGACCCCGGCCGCAGGGCCAGACAGTGCCGTGCGTACCGGCACATCACACGCGGTCTGGCGCGACATGACGCCCCCATTGCTTTGCACGATAAGCAATTCACCCGCAAAGCCTTGGACACGCAGATCGCCCTCTAGGCGCTGCAAATAACTGCCCACCACGGGCTGCAGTGCTGCATTCAGCGTGGCCGTCGAACAGCGCTCGAACTCGCGAATTTCCGGCAACACTTCGCTGGCCGCAGTCACGTAAGTGTTGGGCCAGATCTCGCGCACAGCCGCCACGGCGGCTTGTTCGTTGGAGGGGTTTGCATACGCGTGAACAAAAAACACGCACACCGCCTCACAGCCCTCAGCCAACAAAGCCCGGGCTTGATCACGAACTTGCTCTAAATTGACCGGGGTGTGCAAGTCGCCATTGGCCAGCACCCGCTCGTCCACTTCCAAACGCCAGGCACGGGGCACCACAGGGGTGTAGCTGCCGCGCA
>SXGQ01331088.1_pt1 | contig 10427 bp, 12 predicted proteins | sample 3178371 | NCBI WGS metagenome assembly SXGQ01 (sample SAMN11356859, study PRJNA531348) | freshwater metagenome | isolation source: freshwater sample F1-20 | place: China: Fuxian Lake, Yuxi | collected 2017-12-25 | reverse complement strand
GCGACACCAGCAGCGCCAGGGTCATTTTTTTCTCGTCGATCAGGAACGACTCCAACAGGCTGGGTTCCGCACCCGATTCAGCCAGGGCAATGGTTTTGGGCGAGCTGATGGCCTCGGCCGTGAAGCAGAGCCAGAAGCGCCGGCCGCCGCTGAGCTGACCCACCACCATCCAGCAGGGGCTCCCCACCACCGGCATGGGCCCCTGCTCAAAATTGAGCTCGCAGGCGGGCCCGCCGTAGGCGGCGATCTCCTTCTGCAGTGCCGGAATCAGCAGCGTGGGCACAAAGCTGCCGAAGGGCTGATCTTCCGGGGCCGGTGGCTTGGATGCCGGTTTGTCGGCCGCGGGCTTCGCGGATGCTGGATTGGCGGAATCAGTCACCCTCGCTGGCCCCTGGGGTCATGTGGATCGGACTTTAGGGAGCCTGGCGCCATCGGCGGTCACCAGTCGTCGTCGGCCGGTGCGTTCCAATCCTCAGCACTGGGGTTGGTTGTGCCTCCGCCTCCGCTTGTCGCGGCCTGTGGTGCCTTGGCGGAGCCGCGCCGGATCACCCGGAACGGCACCGACACGGTGGGCGGTGGGTCGGAGGCGCTGCGGCTGGGGCCTGCCCAGGGGGTGGATCGGCGCTGTGGCCGCTCTGGTGCGGAGCGTGAGGGGGGCGGTTCTGGCTCTGAACGCTGTTCCCCCCAGACGGGTTCACGGTCGCCATCGGCGCCGCGGCGCACTTGGCGGCGGGGACGCAGGGCGGTGGGCTGGGTCTGCAGGGCCAGGGCCGCCCCGGCGGCGCTGATGCCGGCCCCCACCGCCACACCGCTGGCCAGCCATCCCCCCAGGGGCCAGGCCGGGCTGGTCCAGGTGAGCAGGCGCAGGGCCACCCAGGGCCGTGGATTCACGGCGGCGATCAGCAGCACCGCCAGCAGGGGCGAGAGCAGCGGCAGCAACAACAGGCGGGTCAGCAGGGCAGGCACGGCGGGTTGACCCTCAGGGCTGGATGGGGCCGCTCCAGCGGCGCAGCTGGCCCAGCTCCAAACCGAGGCAATCGAACACCCGGATCACCAGAAAGTCCACCATCTCCTCGAGGTTGGTGGGCCGGTGATACCAGGCGGGTACGGGTGGGGCGATGCGGGCCCCGGCTTCCGCCAGGGCGGTGAGATTGCGCAGGTGCACCAGGTTCCAGGGCAACTCCCGTGGGCAGATCACCAGCGGACGCCCCTCCTTGAGGTGCACATCCGCCGCCCGCTCCAGGAGGTCGGTGGCCACCCCGCTGGCCATCCGGCCCACCGCACCCATCGAACAAGGGAGGATCACCATGCCGGCCGTGCGATGGCTGCCGCTGGCGATGGCCGCCGCCTGGTCGCTCCAGCGGTGGCAGCGGAGTGTGCCGGCCTCCGTGCCGGTTTGCTCGCGCCAGAAGAGCTGTTGTGCCCGGGGATCCACGGGCACTTTGATGCCCAGTTCGGCGAGCCAGACATTGATGGCCCCGCGGCTAACCACCAGATCCACGGTCTCGCCGGCCTCCAGCAGCAGTTGAAGGGCCTTCAGCGCTAGGGGCTGGGCACTGGCGCCGGAGATCCCCAGCACGATCGGCAGACGCTGCGGGCTGGCCATGGATCAGCCTTCGTCGTCGCCCGTGTTGTCGCCGTCATCGCGGCCATCCCCCTCCGGATCGCTGCCGCCGCGACGGTCGCGGTGGTCGGGAACGTATTCCTCGTAGCCCTCGGGCAGCACCACCGCCAGATCGATCTGGTGCCGCAGCACATCCACCTTCTGGATGATCACCTCCACGGCATCCCCGAGCATGTAGCTACGGCGGTTTTTGCGCCCCACCAGACGGTTCTGACGGGAGCGGTACTCGTACCAGTCGTCCTTGAGGGAGCTGACGTGCACCAGGCCCTCTACCTGGGACGGGGGGACCTCGACGAAGAAGCCATAGCTCTGCACACCGCTGATCACACCGGTCAGGGTCTGGCCCACCAGGGGCTCCGCCTGCCGCGCCTGGGCCATGGCCAGGGCATCGCTCTGCAGTTCGGTGACAAAGCGGGAGCGACCATTGAGGCGGTGCAGCAGCGTGCTGCTGCGGCCCTCCTCCAGGGGCGCCAACTGGCTGGGGGTGAGCAGGGGCCAGTCGATCACCCCATGGCTGCTGTCACCGGCGATGTCCACCCGGGTCTTGTGGCGTACGGAGGGGCGGTCCTTGCCTTCGCTCAGTAGCAGCACCAGCAGGTGCTGGTTCCAGAGATCGGCATAGTGCAGCGCCGGGCAGCTCCAGGGGGCCACAGCCACGGGCTCCGCCGCCAGGGGGTTGGGGCCCGGTTCTGCGCAGAGGGTCACGGGCTTGAGCGGGTCGCGCAGTTGCTGCTGCAGCACGCGGCTGCGGTCGCTGGCGGCGAAGGCGGTGGCCAGTTCCTGGGCGGTGGCGTTGCCATCGGCCGCCAGCTCCAGGGGAATCTCCAGGGCCAGGGCCGCCTTGGCCACGTCGTTGAGGGCCTCCGCATCGGGGGCGGGGTTCTGGGCATAGATCGCCGGCAGTTCCAGGGCCGCGCAATGGCGGCCGAGGGCCCGGTGGGCCGGCAGCAGCAGCTCCCGCAGCAGACCGGCCGGACTCTGGGCCGGATCCAGTTGCACCAGCCAGCCCTGGCGGCTTTCGTCCGGTTCGGGGATCGCCAGGTCCCCTAGCCCATCAATGGCGGGCATGGCCAGCGCCAGGTCGATCGAACCGGCGCTGAGGCGTCGTTGGCTCAGCGTTTGGGCCAGGGCGATCAGCTGCTCCAGCAGGGGCAGCTGATCCTTGAGGGCCTTGAGGGCTGCGGGGGTGGTGCGGGCCTTGGGTTTGCGCTCCGCCAGGGCCTGCAGCCCCTTGGCATCCACAGCGGCGTCCACCTGGATGGTGCTGCGGCAGAAGCGGTAGTGCTGCAGCTCCCCCTCCGGGCTGATCTCGAGGAGCACGGAGAGGGCAGCGCTGCTGCTCCCGGCCTTGAAGGCTGCGGCCTTGGTGAGGGCTGGGGGTAACAGGGGCACCCAGCTGCTGCCCAGGCAGAGGCTTTCGCCCTGCTCCCGCAGGAACAGATCCAGGGGGCTGCCAAAGCCGATGCGTTCAGCGATGGCGGGGGCATGCACCCACAGGCGATGGCCCGCATCGCTGCTCTCCAGGGAGACCGCCGGCAGGATCGGCGCCTCGCTGCCGTTCCACAGCTCCAGCGCCAGGGTGGGCAGGGCGGTGAGGTCGTCCCGATCCTTGGCCTCGGGGGTTTTGAGGGTGGCCTTGGGGGCGGCGGGTTGTTCCCGTAGGCCGTGCTTGGTGAGCAGCAAATCCAGATCAGCGGCCGGGCCGGCGTTCACCGCCAGGCTGCGGGCCACGTGCCCCTGGGGGGCCAGTTGTCCCACGGGGTAGCGATCCACCCGCACCTCCACCACCGACTCCTCGGCGGGCTGCAGGTACTGGCTGTCGCCGCTGGGCAGCTCGATGCTGGTCAGCAGGCGGTCATCCAGGGGCACCGCCACCAGCCGTTCGTTCTGCTGCTCCACATGGGCCAGCAGGCTGGTGGTGTTGCGCTCGAGGATGCACTGCACGCCCCCCTCGGGGGAGCGGCGACGGCCCCCCTCCCGGGTGATGCGCACCAACACCCGATCCCCGTTCCAGGCGTGGTTGAGCTGGTTGTCGCGGATGTAGATGTCTTCGCCGCCGTCATCGCGCAGGGCAAAGCAGAACCCTTTGCTGCTGCAGCGCAGCCGCGCTTCGATCAGCCCCTCGTCCTCCACCCGGCTGATGCCTTGGTCGTCTTCGGCGAGCACCCCCGCCTTGACCAGGCCACTGAGGGCAATGCGCAGCAGTTCCTTATCGGCCTTGGCGCTGATGCCGAGGGCTTTCTCCAGCTTGCTGATGCTGAGCTGCTCGGCGGCGGGCAGCTGGTCGATCAGGGAGGCGACCGTGAATTTCATGACTTCCGGGAACGTGCCCTGGGACAGGGCTGATCGGGCCGTTTGGCGGGGATGGCTGGCGTCAGCCGGGGGGCTTCTGCTGGGGAGTTCAACCAGGTGGCTTCAACGGGTGGCAAACAGGTCCTGAAGACGGCCAACGCCTTCGGGATCGTTTGCAACACACCAACTGTACTCAGCTGTTCGTCCCTGCCAACCGTGCCGGAGGGGCGGAGGCCACGGCCAGACCCGACCCTCAGCTTTGGCTGTCGTCGGCGCCAGGGGTTTCGCCGCCGCCCTCGGCTTCGGGGCGGGAGGCCTTGATCAACAGCCGGGAGCCGATGACCAGAAAGCCCACGGAGGCGGCCAACTGCAGCACATCCGGCCCGATCACGGAGGAGAGGGATCCCCCGGCGGCGGCCCCCAGCAGGCTCGCCAGCACCAGGGCCAGGGAGCTGCCGGCGAACACGGCTCCACTGCGGCTGGAGGTGCCGCTGATGGTCACGATGGCCAGTTGGGTCTTGTCACCCAGTTCCGCTAGGAACACCGTGGCGAAGGTGGAGGCCAGCAGGGGAAGGTCCATCGGTCAGGCCAGGGGAAACACGCTCACGGCGGCCTGGCGGCCGAGCCACAGGCCCAGACCCACCATCAAGATGCCCGCCAACCGTTCGAGCTGTTGCGGCGGCAGCACCCGCGAGAGCCAGCGGCCCAGCACCACCCCCACCAGGCTGGAGCTGATCAGGGCCAGGGAGGCCCCGAAGAACACCAGCACGGGCCGTCCCGACTCCGCGGACAGCAACAGGGCCGCCAACTGGGTTTTGTCCCCCAGCTCCGCCAGGAACACCGTGGTGAAGGTGGTCAGAAACACGGCCCCGAAGGAGCCGGCCTGGGATGGCTCGGGCGCGGGCTGTGCCCCGGCGGCGGGCTGAGGCTCGGACATCAGGCTTCTGACGGCGGCTGGCGGATGGCCTGCTCAAAACGCTTCATCACCATGCCACGACCGCCGTGTTCGCAGCGGATCTGCTGGCGGCAGCAGTCGATGGCAAAGCCATTGGCCTCCTCAGGGGGCACCGCAAATAGCTCCGCCAGGTTGTCCACCCGGCAGAAGCTGGGCCGGTCGGGGTAGATGCGGCAGCTGCTGGAGCCGGTATCGAAATGGATGCACCAGCCATCCGGTCCCACCATGGAGAGGTAGAGCTCCTGCTGCTCGGGGCTGAGGGCCTCGATCGCTTCGTGGCGTTCCCCCGGGTCGAGGCGGCAGCAGGCGCCGCAGCCACTGATGCAGCGCCAGTGGAGGGCCTCAGCCATGGCCGGGCCTCCTGCCACTGGTGCGTCCAGGGGGCTGGGGCTGTGACAACCCGTCACAGGCGGGGCGGATGGCCTGGGGCGGCAGCGGTTGCGGACCGTAATGTGGATGTCGACTTGTGCAGCTGCTGCGCCGTTCTCCCATGGGAATCGACTTCCATCTGATCGCTAATTTCGCTGCCCTGTTCCTGATCACCGTGGCCGGTCCGGCAGTGATCTTCATCCTCTTCTACCGCCGCGGCGCCCTCTGATCAGCTGGCCGTGTGGGCCAGCCGTCAGGACCAGCCTTCGGTTCTCTCTCCATCCCAACAGCCCCCGGTTCGTCCGGCCCCACAACGGGGCCAAGGACCGGGGGTTTTGTTCAGGCCGCCAGCCCCAGGGCCGTGGCCGCATCGGCAAACAGCGCCCGCACATAGGGGTGATCCCCATGGGGGTGCTCCACCTCCAGTTGGCCCTTCCCGCAGCGGGCCCGCAGCTCCGCCCCCTCCGCATTGCGGATCACCAGCTGATCGTCCTGGCGGCTCACCCAGTAGTCGCGGTCCCGGCGGCGCAACACCAGGCTGTCGCTGCCGCTTGGCCGCAGGTCCACCAGCTCCAGCTGTAGCCGCTCCTCCCCCTGCCAGCGGTTCAGACGCAGGTGAAAGGCCACATCCAGCTGGCGGGGCAGCGTCCAGCTGCCGCTCCAGCGCCAGGCGATGGCCCGCAAGGTGCTCTCCCCCTGCTGAAGCTTGAGCTGCAGGTGCCCCCCCCGCAGCTGGCGCTGTTCCACCACGGTGCAGCGGCTGCTCCAGAACAGGGGCGTGGGATGGGCGATCCCGAAGGGCTCCAGCCGCTGCAGCTGTTGCCAGAAACCGCGATCCAGTTCGCTGAAGGCCACCAGGGCTTCCGGTCGCACCGCCCGCAGGCTGGCGTCGCTCTGCAGCCAGGCCTGGGCCCTCTGGTTCAGCCGTTCATGCAGGGCCGCTACGTGCTCGGCGCGCACGGTGAAGCCGCCGGCGGCGGGGTGGCCGCCATGGCGCTCCAGCAGATCGCTGCAGGCCTGGAGGGCCGCATCCACCGCAAACCCCTGGGGGGCCCGCACGGAGGCCCGTAACCGGCCGTCCCCCTCCGCCGCCAACAGCGCCACCGGAAGGCCGAAATGCTCCACCAGGCGTGCGGCCACGATGCCGATCACGCCGTGGTGCCAGTGCCCCTGCGCCAGCAGTAGAAACGGGCTGCGCTGTTGGCCGTCGGCATCCACCAGGGCCCGCGCCTCCGCTTCGATCGCATCACAGAGCTCCCGCCGCTGGCGGTTGAGCTGTTCACAGGCGTGGGCAAGCTCCAGCGCCCGCTGCGGATCCTCCGTGGTGAGCAGTTCCACCACCACCTGGGGATCCCCGAGGCGACCCACCGCATTGATGCGCGGTGCGATCTGGAACCCCACGGTGCCGGCATCCAGGGGTGCCTCATCCAGCCCCGCCAGTTGTTGCAGCGCTTGCAGTCCGAGCAACGGGCTGGTTTTGAGCTGCGGCAGGCCATCCAGCAGCCAGCGCCGGTTCACCCCCTGCAGGGGCGCCATGTCGGCGATGGTGCCGATGCAGAACAGGTCCAGCGCCATGGCCAGGGCGCGTTTGGAGCGTTGTTTCTGGGCCAGGGCCCTGGCCAGCACGTAGGCCAGCCCCACGCCAGCCAGGCCGCGGTAGGGCGACCCCTCGGGGGTGGTGGCGGGATGCAGCAGCGCCAACAGCGGCGGCAGTTGGGCCGGCAGCGTGTGGTGGTCGGTGACGATCACCTCCACCCCCAGCTCCTGGGCCCGCTCCAGGGCTTCCTGGGCCGCGATGCCGTTGTCCACGGTCACCAGGAGTGCGATGCCCTCGCCCGCCAGGCGCTCCACCATGCCGGGGTTGAGGCCATAGCCGTCATCGAGCCGGCTGGGGATGGCTGCTTTGGGCTGGGCCCCCAGGTGTCCCAGCACGCCTACCAGCAGCGCCGTGCTGGTCATGCCGTCGGCGTCGTAGTCGCCGCAGATCGCCAACCGCTCCCCCTGGCCGCAGGCCCGGCGCAGGCGCTCCACCGCCGTGGCCAGGTCGGGGAAGTGGGCGGCGGGATCAGGGGCCGAGGGTGGCTCCAGCAAGGCCTCGACCGACGCTCGGCTGGTGTAGCCCCGCCGCTGCAGCACCGCCAGCAGCGCCTCCGGCAACCCCAGATCGCCGAGCGCAGGGTCGGGCTGCAGTGGTGCCGGCAGTTGCCAGCTCGGGGTGGTGGGCCGTTGCTCAGGAATCAGGGGGAGCAACGTTGATCAGCCACGCCACACCATTGTGCGGGGCCTGCGAAGGCCGTCCAGCCCGTAGCCTGTCGCCCTCTGGAGGCCTGGGATGGCAGCGCTGCCGGCGGCACTGCTCTGGGATGTGGATGGCACCCTGGCGGAAACGGAGCTGCAGGGGCATCGCCGCGCCTTCAACCGCGCCTTTGCTGACGCTGGCCTCCCCTGGCACTGGGATCGCTCGCTGTATCTGCAGCTGTTGGCCATCAGCGGCGGGCGTGAACGCCTGCGCCATTTCCTGCAGCAGGTCAGCGGTGAGCCGGCTGCGGATGCCCAGGTGGAGGCCCTGCAGGCCAGCAAGACCTGTCATTACGCCGCCCTGGTGGAGGCCGGTGAGCTGGGGTTGCGGCCGGGAGTGCGGCGCCTGATGGGCGAAGTGGCCGCCGCCGGCATCCCGCAGGCGATCGTCACCACCAGTGGTCGCCGGGCGGTGGCGGCTCTGCTGGAGTCTCAGTTGCCGGAGCATCGCCAGTGGTTGGGTTTCTGGGTCTGCGGCGAGGACACCCAACGCAAGAAACCAGCTCCAGAGGCCTATCAGTTGGCCTTGGAGCGGTTGGCTGTGCCGCCGGGCAACGTGCTGGCGATTGAGGATTCCGCCAATGGCGTTGCCGCCGCGGTGGCGGCGGGCCTTGGGGTGTTGGTGACCCGCAGTGCCTCCAGCGCCTTGGAACCCGCTGCGGCCTTCGCTGCTGCCGCCGCCGAACTGGATCAGCTCGGGGAACCGCAGGCTGCGTTGTCTGTGCTGCGCGGCCCCGCTTGCCCCGGCGGCTGCGTCACGCTCTCCTATCTGCAGCAGCTCCTGCGTGAGCCATGACCCCGCCGCCCCTCCAGGCCACCCGCTTTGATCGCCTGCTGCGGCAGTTCTTGGAGTGGCTGTTTGGCGGCGTCCGCGGCAGCTGGCGGCGCCGCAGCCTGGCGGCGCTGGCCCTGTTGCTGGGCTTCTACCTGGGCCAGAACGTCACCTCCCTGTGGCTCACGCAGATTGGCCAGCGACCGGTGGTGGTGCTGGTCCTCGTGCTGCTGATCGAGCTGTTGGTGCGTCTGCGCTCCCGCTGGGTCAGCGGTGTGGTGCCGCTGCCCTGGCTGGTGCTGGACAACCTGCGCATCGGCGCGGTCTACGCCGTGGTGCTTGAGGCCTTCAAGCTCGGTTCATGAGCCTGGACAGCCTGCTGCTGGCCCATGGCCAGGCCAGCCGGGCCCGGGGGCAGCGCCCGGTGTTCGGCCTCAACGGGCCCGTCGGGGCCGGGAAGACCACCCTCAGCCAACAACTCCAGCAACGCTTTGCCCATGCGGGGCTGCGGTTGGCGGTGGCCTCCATCGACGATGCCTACCTGCCGCTGGAGCCCCGGCGACGGGCCATGGCGGGCAATCCCTTTGGCGTGCTGCGGGTGCCGCCCGGTAGCCACGATCCCCAGGCGCTGACGACACCGATTCAGGCCTGGCGCCAGGCCGAGAGCGCCCGGCTGCAGCTGCCGCGTTTCGATAAAGCTCTCCAGGGCGGTCAGGGGGACCGCACCACGCCGTGGATCGGCGACGCCGATGCCCTGCTGGTGGAGGGGTGGATGCTGGGCTGTCGCCCCTTGGCGGCTGATCCATTGCAGCGGCTCCTGCAGGACCCCGGCGGCCTGTTGCAGGGGCTCAACGCCGAGCAACGCCGCTGGCTGGTGCAGTGCAATGCAGCTCTCGCGGCCTATGCACCCCTCTGGAGCCAGCTGGATCAGCTGATCGTGCTCTGGCCCATCAGCTGGCACTGGCCGCGCCGCTGGCGGTTCCAGGCCGAAGCACGGCAACGGCGCCGCGGTGGTGCTGCGCTGGAGCCCCAGGCGTTGGATGCCCTGGTGCGATCCAGCCTGCTGTCCTTACCCCCGGAGCTGTACCAGCGACCCCTGTTGCAACAGGCCGCCTGGGTACGCCTCCTGGATGGACGGCGTCGTGTGGTCTGGGAGGGTGTCGGTGGGGCCAACCTCCCAGATGCCCTTCAAACGGGGGCGGTTCAGGCCTCGTCGCCGTCTTCGTCCGCCACCGGGTAAACGAAGCCCTGGGCGCGGCCACTCAGCACGGCCTTACCGATCGACAGGGCCTTGCGGGCGGCCACGGCGGCCTTGCCCTTCCAGGTGGCATGGCGCTGGTTCCGCTTGCCTTTCGAGGTTTTCTTCTTGGGAACAGCCATCCCGCTCGCTCACAGCCAAACCAAGATCTTCCTTGCCCGACTCGCCTTTCGTCAAATCGCTAAGCTCCAGCCAACGGCACAGCCCAGTGAGCAGCGGCGTTCCCACCGGGCAGTCCTCCATGGCACAGGCCACCAGCCAGCCTCCCGCTGGCGGCCAGACCGCCCCTGAGTCGTCCACCGCGCCGGCTCGCCTCGACCTGTTCCGGGAGATCGGACTCAGCCGCACCCCGCAGCCCAGCTACAGCCAGTTGTTGCAGCAGCTGCGGCAGGGCAAGGTCAAGGAGCTGGTGCTCTCCCCCGCGGAGCGGCAGGTGCGGGTCACCTACGCCGACGGCTCCCGGGTGCAGGTGCCAGTGTTCAGCAACGACCAGGTGCTGTTGCGCACGGCCCAGGCGGCCCGGGTGCCGCTAAGCGTGCGGGATGACCGCCAGGATCAGGCCAGCGCCAGCCTGCTGGCCAACGGTTTGCTGTTGCTACTGCTGTTGGGTGGGTTGGCGCTGTTGATCCGCCGCTCCACCCAGGTGGCCAACCGCACCCTCGGCTTCGGGCGCAGCAAAGCGCGCATGGTGGAGCCCGAGGCGGCTGTGGCGGTGCGCTTTGAAGACGTGGCCGGCATCGCCGAGGCCAAGGAGGAGCTGCAGGAGGTGGTGACCTTCCTGAAGGAGCCGGAACGGTTTACGGCCGTGGGGGCCAGGATTCCCAAGGGGGTGCTGCTCGTGGGACCACCCGGCACCGGC
>SXGQ01645856.1_pt1 | contig 10428 bp, 4 predicted proteins | sample 3178371 | NCBI WGS metagenome assembly SXGQ01 (sample SAMN11356859, study PRJNA531348) | freshwater metagenome | isolation source: freshwater sample F1-20 | place: China: Fuxian Lake, Yuxi | collected 2017-12-25 | reverse complement strand
TCGTGAGTTACTTGCGGATTCCACCAGCGAGCGGGTGACGAGCCTGATTCTGTGGCACGATGCCAGGTCCGGGAGGGCAAGCCTCCATTTGCAGCACAGCTTTGAATTAGAATCTCCCGCCGCAGTTCCCGCGGGATGGAAAGGCACGTTCCAGAAGGACGCGGATGGACTCGGCTACACGCTGGAATATGCGATTCCGTGGCGGCTGCTGCATTGCGAGAGCGATCCCCCGCGCGCCGGCGACGTCATGGGGGCGTTGTGGACGGTGCATTGGAGCGATGCCGACGGGCGAATCTGCCGCGGGCAACTCGTCGATGTGTCGAACCCGCAAGCCCGTTCCAGGGCCGGAGTGCATCCGCCGGCGTTCTTCCTCGACGGCACGACCTGGGGACGTGCCGTCTTTGAGTTGGAAGCGCCTCCACAGTAAATGGAGAAGACATGACCACATGAACCGAAAGTAAAAGAAATGAACAGCAAGACACTGATCGCACTCATTCTCGCCTTGGCCGCCCTTCTGGCCGCCCGGGCCACCGAAACCGAGAACCTGAACATGCAGGTTCTGCCCGCGCCGGGGAAGGTGGTCGTCGACGGCAAGTTCGATGACTGGGATCTAACCGGAGGGATTTTCGCCTGCAGCGACGTCGAGAATCTGCGCGACCAGTACGGCCAGTGGTTCCACGTCATGTACGACGCCGAGAACTTGTACGTGCTTGCGCGCTGGAAGGATCCGACCCCGCTCAACAACCCTGGGGTGAAAGGCGACATGGGATTCCAGGGCGACTGCCTGCAGTTCCGCACGGTCACGACCGACGGGGCGGGCAAGGAGCGCACGGCCCATATGACCTTCTGGAAGCTCCGCGACGGCGGGGATTTGATGGACATCGCCTACGGCAAGAACATCAACGAAGGCGGCATCCCTGACGCCAAGACGGAGGGCGGGCAGCAGACGTTCGCAGCGGACGCCGACGGCAAGGGTTACGTGCAGGAGATCGCCGTGCCCTGGAAGCTCCTGACCGCCGACAAACAGCCGATCAAGGCCGGCGCCCGCATGGTCCTGACGGTGGAGCCGAACTTCACGGCAGGCCAGTCGGGGCGCATCACCATCAAGGATATCTTCAAACCCGGTGTGCAGATCGACCGCGTCTTCACCTTCCAGGGCCCGACGTGCTGGGGGTATGCCACACTCGAGAAGACGGGCAAGCTGAAGCCCCGATCCATCCGTCTCTCCGACGGCCGCGAGTTCGCCGTGACGATGGAGGCGGGCCTGCCGGTGGTGAACTGGACGGGGTTGGTCCAGAGCAAGGATCTGCCCGGGTTCAAGCCGCTGCGGTTCGCCATTCCCTTCGACGGCTACGTGTCGCTGAACCTGTTCGCCCCCGACGGCACGGTCGCCCGCCAGTTGCTGACGTGCGCCTTCTTCGCCAAGGGCGAGCACGAGGTCCAGTGGGACGGTCTGACCACTCCCTACTGGCGCACGCCCGGCCAGCCGGTCGCGGCAGGCGATTTCACCTGGAAGGCCATCGCGCACAAGGGCATCGGCCTGCGCCTACGCGGCTGGGCCAGTAACGGCGGCAACGCGCCTTGGGACAGCTCGCTCACCTCCAACTGGGGCGGCGATCACGGTGTGCCGTTCTCCTGCACCACCGACGGCGAGAAGGTCTTTCTCGGCTGGACCGGTGCGGAAGCCGGAAAAGCCGTGGTGGCCTGCGATCTGCAGGGCAACCTTCAATGGAAGCACACCCATGGCGGCATGGGCGGCGCCGAGATCGTGGCCGTGGACGGCGGCATTGTTTACGTCAACAAATGGGCCAGCCTGATTTACCGGCTCGACGCCAAGACCGGCAACTACAGTTCCTGGAAAGGCAAGGACACGGCCGATCTGCAGGTCAGTGCCATCTGGGACAACCCCGCGGGCATGCCCGATCGCATCGAGGGAATGGACGCGAGGAACGGGAAACTCTACCTCACCTGCTCGGCCGCTTCGTTCCGCCGTGCCGACGTGGGGGACTGGAAACCGCTGATCCAAAAGATCCACAAAGACGAAGGCCTCGCCAGGACCATCCGCGAGAAGCTCGGCGACTGGCAGAAACAGCGGCTGACCTGGTGGTTCGACCAAAATCCGCAGGTCAGCATCGACGAAGCCCTCGGTTCGCCGAATTACTGGACGCCGGACGTGCGTGACAACGTGGTGAGCGTTCTGACCGGTTTGCTCAACAGCACGACGCTCGTGCCCGACGCCGCCAAGCTGTCCCCGGACGACCTCGCCCAGGCGAACCGCCGGTTCATCGAGAAGGCCTTCGCGGCCGAGATGACCCCGATGAAGATGAACTTACTCGCCGTCCTGGACGCGCAAACCAGCAAGGTCATCAAGCTCATCGACGTGGATAAACCCCGCTTCGTGCGGGCCGTGAACGACACGCTGGTCTATGTGGTCAGCGATCGCCGCAACATCCTGGCGGTCGATCCCGCCGCCGGCACCGTGAAGACCGTGATCAAGGACCTGCCGGGCGCCTCTGGCGTGACCGCCGACGACCAGGGCCGGCTTTACGTGAGCGTGGGCGGCAAGACCCAGCAGGTGCTGGTGTTCACCGCCGACGGGATGCCTGCCGGTGAAATCGGCCGCAAGGGCGGGCGTCCTGTGCTGGGGGCATTTGTTCAGGACGGCGTGCTTAATCCGGTTGGGATGGTGGTGGACAAGGAAGGTAAGCTCTGGGTGGCGGAAGCCAACGAGACGCCCAAGCGCTTCAGCGTGTGGCAGGCCCGGGCGGTGGCGGACAAGAAAGAAGGGACCTTCCTTAAGGAATTTTTCGGTCCTACGCACTACGGCGCCAGTGGCGGCGCGATCAACCCGCGCGACCCGAATATCATAGCCGGCGAGGGCTGCGAGTGGCGGATGGACCCCAAGACTGGGCGCGACGTCTGCCTGGGAACTTTCGAGAACCACTTTGCCGGGGTCGCCCTCTATGCCGAAGGCAGCAACGGCAAGCTGTACCTGGTGACCGGTAGTCGCGAGACGGGCCTGTCCATCCGTGAGCGGCTGGGCGACGCGAACTTCGCCCTGCGCGGGAGCATCGCACCCAACCCCAAGGAGAAGAACACGGTCTTCTGGGCCGATGTGAACGGCGACGAACAGCAGCAGCCCGACGAACTGACGACGCATCCGGCGGCGCTGACGATGACCGGCTATCTGGACTGGTCGCTCAACCTCAACAGCGATCTGACCCTCTACGCCAACACCCTGCAGTTCAAGGTCGCAGACTTCACGAAATGTGGGGCGCCCCGGTATGACGTCGCCGGTGCGCGCAAGATTGCCGATTTTGCCGGCGGCGCGCTGTCCACGCCGGACAACCGCAAGCTGGTCGCAGTGAGCGAAACGTTCTTCGAGTGCTACGATACGGCCGACGGGCGGCAGCTCTGGAAGTATCCCAACACCTTCTCCGGCGTGCATGGCTCGCATAAGGCGCCGCCGCCGGAGGTTGGCCTCATCCGGGGCGCCTTCGGACTGGTCGGTAACGCGGTGCTGCCCAAGCCGGTGGGCGGCATATGGGCCATCAACGGCAACATCGGCGAGTGGCATGTGCTGACCGAGGACGGCTTCTACCTCACGCGCCTCTTCCAGGGCGACGGCTTCAAGGCCCAGTGGCCGAACCAAGCGGTGCCGGGCGCTATCCTCGACAACGTGCCACCCGGCCTCGGCGGCGAGGATTTCGGCGGGTCCCTGCGTCAGGGCAAGGACGGAAAGGTCTATGTCCAGGCCGGCAAAACTGGGCTCTGGAATGTCGAGGTCACGGGCCTCGATACGATCCAGGAAATTCCCGGTGGAAAGGTAGCGATGACCGCCGCCGACGTGAAGACGGCCCAGACATTTCGCGAGAAGCAGTTGCAGGTCGCGGAAGGAAACAAGAAATACGCGGTCCGGAAGGCCACGGTGGCGTTCAGCGGCAACCTCGACGCGGACTTCAAGGGTTTCGAGGATCCGGAGAAGCCGGCCTTCGAGAGGCAGTCGAGCACGCGGGTGCGGGTTGTCATGGCCCGGGATGAGGCCAACCTCTACGTCGGCTGGGAGGTGCAGGACGACTCGCCGTGGGTCAACGGCGCGGACGCCCCCGAGTTCCTGTACGCCCGTGGCGACACCGTGGACCTGCAGCTCGGGACCGACCCCGCCGCCGACAAGAAACGCGGCGAACCCGTGAAGGGCGATCTGCGCCTGTCCATCGGCAACTTCAAGGGCCAGCCCACGGTCGTGGTCTATCGCAAGGTGGCGGACGCGAAAAAGCCCAAGACCTTCAGTTCCGGCGTCATCAAGGAATACGTGATGGACAGCGTCGTGGTGCTGGAAGAGGCCAAGGTATCCGTGAAGGTGGACGGCAAGCGCTACGTCGTCGAAGCCGCGATCCCGCTGGCGGCGCTCGGGCTGAAGATCAAGGAAGGCCTGGCGCTGCGCGGCGACTTTGGCGCCACGCACGGCGACAAGTCTGGCGCCGACACCGCCCTGCGCACGCACTGGAACAACCAGACCACGGGCATCGTCAACGACGAGGTCTTCGAGCTCAAAATGGAACCGTCGAACTGGGGCGAGATCACGTTCGCACCGTGACGATCACCGAGTGTACTCCACCCATTAACTTTGCCCATGGAACCAACCATCCTGGCCCCAGGAGTCGCACATCGAAAGCCTGTGCGTGTCGGGCGGCCCAGCCAAGTCAAGGCACTGCCAACACAAATCAAAAAAATAGCAACGAGCCCAGCATGAACCCAGCTCGAATTCTGACAGTATGCATGACGGCCATGCTCGTGGATGACACCGCCGTGGCAGCGCCACCGCCGAAGACGCTGGCGGAGCTGTTAGGGATCCATCGACCGCGGCGCAAGTCGATTAGTCAATCACCACGCTGCTGGCTGATCTATTGGGCCGGTCTCAGCGGCGTCCAGTTCACGCCGACGCCGGTCAAGGCGCTGATGCAGGTTCGTTCGCCTTTGATTAGCGCAACACGAAAAATTCTTTCAACGGTGGCGGTGATATGTCTCGTGGCATTGACGGCCATGGCGGAGGACCCACGCACACTGGAGAAGCAGGCTGCCATTCCGACCGCGGGCTTGACGATTACCAAGGCTCTGGTCGGGAAAGTGGATGTCACCAAGCTGCTGACGGCTAGGGTCAAGAACAACCGGCTGGTGATTGTTGCGACCAGCGCGTTTTTAGGCGTGGATGCCGGGAATGATAACGTTGTGGTGGACTATGTTCTGGACGGCACGCCACAAACCATCGGGCTGTCGGCGATTGCCGGTGATGAATTGGGGGTTGCTACCCCGGGCGCGGATTGGGTGAAAGGAGTTGCGGTTCTAGGCGCGAGCAAGCCATTGCCGGCCAAGGGACTGGGGGTCAAGTTCGCCATATTCGGTAAACAAGAGGGATGGGTGGACGTAACCGAGCCGTGCAATGCAGCGATCGTTAACGACAAAATGACGATTGTGGCTTCGGACCAGCTGGCAGGGGATCCAAGCAGCGGGTCGGGGAAAATCATGCTCGTCTCGTATGTATTGGACGGAAAACAAGGAACGAAATCCTGTGAGCAGGGCCAAGCGCTCACCATCTCGACCGACACACTGACGACCCAGCAGGTGTGGGACGCCCTTCCACACTTGACTGAAACCTTCAGCAGAAAGATTCAGAGGCGTAATACCGATCTGAATCGGTTCATTCCCGTTGATGGGAATACGGTGTTCAACGCGGCTGGGTTACTGCGAACCTGGCCTAAAGACGGCCCCAAAGACCTTTGGCGGCTGAAAACCGGACCCTCCATCGGCGTGACCGTGGAATCAGGCGGCCGGGCATTTGCAACGGGGCAACTCGACGGCAAACAGTGGGCGTACTGCCTGGAAGCGAAGACCGGGAAAATAATCTGGAAGACCGAACTCGGACCGGAATTCATGCTGCCAGCCCATTGGTGGGGCACCGTGGCGTCGCCGCTGGTTGATGAAGACCGTGTCTATTACATCCCTTATCGGCGAGCCGGTGATCCCCGTACTCAAGGAGGTGAAAATTCCCCGCTGGTCTGTCTTCGGGTAAGCGATGGCAAGGAACTGTGGCGCAGTGGTGGAGGCATCCCCTTTGTGAACGGATTTTCGACGCCACTCGTGGTCGGCGGAACCCTTTTTGTCCTGCCGCAAATCGAGAAAGACGTCCTGGTTGCGTTGGATAAGGTTTCCGGAAAAGTCCTGTGGACCGGAAAAGAACGGCAGCCCAAGCATGGCGGTGCGCCGTATGCCGGCGCGTCGTCGACCTATCTTGAACTCGACGGTGAGGGGCAGTTGATTTACGGCCTGGGCAACGAAGAGATCATAGGCGTCAGCGTCAAGGACGGTTCCATACTGTGGACGATCCCCCGCGTGATGGGCCATGGGTTGATGGCTTCGGCGGTGGCGGTATCCAATCGGATATTTCTGTGCAGCGGAGAAAACAGATTCTCCATGTGTATTGAGCTCAAGAAGCGTGAGGGACAGTATTTGGCAGACATCTTGTATCAGAGTTCCAGGGAGCAGCTGAATTGGTTCAATACGCCGGCCATTCATGACGGTGCCGTTTATGGATTTAGTTCGTTTCGGCTGCAATGCACCGACCTGGCGACCGGCGAACTGATGTGGGAGCAATTCGAGCGCCGGGACTGGGACACAAAACAGCAACTCATCATCGCCGACGGGTTGATCTTCGGCCTGACCAAAGCCGGTGAGCTTGTGATGGCGGAGGCGAACAAGGCTGGCTACAAGGAACTCGGCCGGGTGCGCCACGGGCTGGAAATTCACCACACCCAACAGCCAACCCTCGCCAACGGCCGTCTCTACATTCGCGGCTTGGATACCGTGGCCTGTTATCAAGTCCACCCCGAGCTGCTCGGTAGCACCCCCGACACCGGCTCAGCCGTTTCGGCGAGCCGCGCTCACAAACCTTAGTCTGCTGTCCTCTGCTGTCCTGATGATACCCCAAAAATTCCTCTACCTCTTGATTCGCATGACGTCATGAAACTTACACGCACGTTCAACTTCGTCCTGCGGCTCCCATGGATGGTTTGCGTCGCCCTGACAGCCGGGGCGGCGTGGGCTGCGCCGTCCGACAACTCCGACCCGAAGGTGCCGGTTTACTTTCAGCAGCACTGTCTGAAGTGCCAGGACGCCGACGCGGAGAAGGGAAACTTACGCATCGACCACTTGAGTCCGAAGGTTGGCTTTGGGGACACGCTTGCGCAGTGGGGCGGCAAATTTGGCTGCACCCGTTCGAGTCAGGATCTCAGTGGAAAATCACTCATTGACAAATACGGACAGCTTGCAATGGGTCATCGAAAACTCACCTCACGTCACCTCGGCCGCGATTGCCGCCTCATGGGTGTGCATGGCGAAATCGTGAAGGGAATTCTCGTTTATTCACACCGGCAGAGATCATGTTCCACCTTCGAACTATTCACCGGTCCTGCATGCTCCTCACCGCCGGGCTTGCCTTGGTGGGTGCCGTTCGTGGAGCGGAACCGTTTGAAAACTTCCTGACCAAGCATTGCATCGGTTGTCACGGGCCCGACAAGGAGAAGGGTGATTTGCGCATCGACCAGCTCTCGCGCGATTTCAAATTAGGCGCGGACACGCATCATTGGGCGGAGGTGATGGAGCAGGTCAATTCGGGCGAGATGCCGCCGAAGAAGGAGAAGCGACCGACGCAGGAGGAAATAGCGGCGTTCGTCACGGGCCTGGATGCGCGGATCAAGGAAGGCCGGTCGACCCGGATGGCAGCGCGGCCGGCGGTGGCGCATTATCGGCTGAGCCGGAAGGAGTATCAAAACACGGTCTATGACCTGCTCGGCGTGCACTATGATTCCACGAAGCCGGGCGAGCTGAATGAGGACACGCTGTGGCATGGATTTGAACGCATCGGGTCGGAGCTGTCGCTTTCGCCTTCGCATGTAGATCGTTTCTACCGTGCGGCTGTCACCGTGCTTGACCGAGCGTTTCCTGCCGCGCAGGTCGAGGCGCGCAAAGTCCGCAAGACCGCTGCCGAGATCCGTTACGACGGCGGGAAAGACCAGCGGGAGGCGTTGGACCGTTTCGGCATCAAGCGACCGCTGCGTCATCTGCTTTATCCCGGCACCACCCAGCAGGCGATGGCACCTCATTGGTTCGGAAAGACCGGGCCGGAGCACAGCGGGCTCTACAAGCTCCGCATCCAGGCCAGTGGCATTCGTCCGATCGGTGGCCAGACAGCGCATCTGAGCATCGGCAAGCGCACGGGTGAGGAGACGGTGGACGGGCTCATCGAGTTCGACATCACGGCGCCGGAGGACAAGCCGCAGGTGTATGAGTTCGAGGTGTTCCTCGAAATGCCCACGTCGCTAGATTTCTGCGTGGTGGCCACAGATGTGGTGGACAGGCGACAAGGAGCGGCCTTCCGCGGTGCGCTCGGTAGCCGCGATTACATCTTCACGCACAGCAGCGAGACCCATCTGCTGACTCCGACCGCGCCGCAAATGTTCGATGGCAAAGGGAACGGCCTGTTCTCCACGGTGATCCTCGATTGGGTCGAGTGGGAAGGCCCACTGATATCGGATGCGGAAAAATTGCGGCGCAAAGATGTGGTACCGCCCAATGACGCCACATTCGAGGTGGTGGAGGAGCATTTGCAGCGCTTCGCCGAGCGCGCCTGGCGTCGTCCAGTGAAAAAGGGGGAGCTGGAACAGTATCTGCGATCCTACCGCACCGAGCGCGAGGTAGGCGAGAAGATGGCGGATGCCTATCGCGTGGCGTTGCAGGGCGTGCTGACCTCGCGGCACTTCATTTACCTCGTCGAGGGCGACACGGTGGTTCGCGAGCGTCTCTCCGATTCGGAACTCGCCTCGCGTCTCTCGTATTTCCTCTGGAGTTCGATGCCGGACGACGCGCTCTTCACCGTGGCGAAAGCGGGCATGCTCAAGGGCGAAGGTTTGACGAAGGAAATCGATCGGATGCTCGCGGACGGCAAAGCCAGCCGTTTCATCGACGACTTCGCGCGGCAGTGGCTGCAATTGCACCGAGTCGGCATGTTCCCGCCGGATAAGAAAATCTATCCCATCTATGACGCGTGGCTGGAGGACAGTATGCGCGCCGAGCCGGTGGAGTTCTTCCGCGAGATGTTTGGCCAGAACCTGTCCATCGACGGATTTATCCACTCCGACTGGACCGTGGCCAATGCGCGCCTCTGCGAGTTCTACGGACTGCCGGAGTCAAAGTCAGGCGGCTTCCAGCGTGTGTCGTTAAAGCCCGAGGATCGTCGCGGCGGTCTGCTCACGATGGGCGCGGTGCTCGGCCTGACCTCCGACGGCACGCGCCATCGCCCCGTGCATCGCGGCGTGTGGCTCAGCGAAGTGATCTTTGGCAAAACGCCGCCGCCACCGCCCGCGAACGTGCCCGCCATCGAACCCAATCCGCCCAAAGACCCCAAGGCCACCCTGCGCGACAAACTGGCCGCGCATGCCAAGGACGTGAATTGCGCTGCCTGCCATGCGAAGATCGACCCGGTCGGCCTCGCCTGGGACAACTACGACGCCATCGGGCAGTGGCGCACCCGTGAGAAAGTCCCGGCAGGAGTCGGCGAAGACCCCTTGGTCAACCCAGCTGGCGCGCTGCCCGACGGACGTGCGTTCAAGGATGCCAACGAGTTCAAGCGCCTGCTCCTCGAGGACCGCGACAAAATCGCCCGCGCCTTTATCGAGCACCTCTCCACCTACGGCCTGCGCCGCGCCCTCGCCTTTGACGACCAGGACGATCTCAAGGCCCTCCAAGCCGAAGCAAAGAAACACGAATACCGCATCAAGGACATCGCCCGCGCCGTGGCTCAATCCGAACTCATGCGCAAACGCTGATGAAATGTTCTTGGTTCTTTGTTCTTGGTTCTTCGTTGCCCAACAAAAAGCCAAAACTGCGAACCAAACCCCATTAACAAAGAACCATGAACTATTTATCCCAATGCTGGCTCCTCAATCGTCGCCATGCGCTCAAGGCGCTTGGCAGCTTCGTTTCGCTTCCCTTGCTCGAATGCATGGTGCCGCTCCGTGCAGCGGAGCAAGTCACCGCCACGCCGAAGCGTAGCGCCTTCATCTACCTTGCGAACGGCGTGCATTCGCTGAACTACCAGATCACGAAATCGGGCAGGGATTACGAGTTCTCCCGCTCGCTGAAGCCGCTGGAGAAGCACCGCGAGGTCATCACGCCCATTAGCGGACTGCATCACCCGGGCAGCCTCGGTCACCACCACAACTGCATCAATGTCTTCCTAACCGGCGGCAAGCTCGGCCCGTCGGATCGCAACACCATTTCCGTGGACCAAAAGATGGCGGAGATTACCGCGCAGCGGACCCGTGTCGCTTCGATGGAGATTGCCCTCACGGACCAGTCCCTTGCCTGGACCGC
>SXGQ01806600.1_pt1 | contig 10430 bp, 9 predicted proteins | sample 3178371 | NCBI WGS metagenome assembly SXGQ01 (sample SAMN11356859, study PRJNA531348) | freshwater metagenome | isolation source: freshwater sample F1-20 | place: China: Fuxian Lake, Yuxi | collected 2017-12-25 | reverse complement strand
TGACGAGCGCGAGGGCGGCGGAGACGAGGCTGGCCGACTGGTAGGCGGCGCCGCCCGCCAGCAGGCGGCGGAGGTACCCGGGCACGGCCGGGGACGCTACGCGACGGCGCCGTCGCCCACGGGGACGTCGGGCCAGGGCTCAGTGCCGCGGATCTCCTCGGGGAGCTCGTCGAACCAGGCGATCGCGGCGCGCTCGTAGTTCAGGCCGAAGCGCGCGGTCGCGAGCGAGAAGGGATCGGTGTCCGCGGACGCCTCGGCCGCCGCGACGCCGCGCTCCAGCCGGTCCAGGCGGACCGCGTGCAGCGTGCGGTGATGGCGAATCGCGGGCGCGAGCTGGCCGTCGGGCATGTGGCGCCCGAGCGCGACGAGCAACAGCAGCGGGAAGCGGATGACCTCTTCACCCGGCTCGCGCGACGCCCACTCCAGGAACGCGGCCCGGCCGGTGTCGGTGATCTGGTACGGCCGGCGGTCCCGGGGACCGGGGTCGCCGGCCACGACGTACCCCGCCTCGGCCATGCGGGCCAGCTCGCGGTAGACCTGGCTGCGGGTCAGCGACCAGAACGGCCCGATCGCGGCCTCGGCCGTGGCGACCAGCTCCCAGCCCGTGCGTGCTCCGTCGTGCAGGAAGCCGAGCAGGGAGGCAGCGGTGGCGTTGAGGTCTGGTGGGGCCATGGGGACACTCGAGTCTTCCAGGCTGGAAGAGCTGGCGCGTCCGCAGTAGTACCCGGGACGCGTCCACTAGCGTGCGCGACCGTGGAGCACCCCGTCTGCCTGCTGCTGCTGCCCCGTCCCCTCGACGACTTCATCCTGCGCGACCAGGCCGAGGACCTCCTGCGAGCCGACGGCGTGGTCGCGGCCGACCCACCGCCGGTGCGCTACGGCGTGTTCTCCCGCCTGCCAGGGCCACTCGCGGACAGGCTGGCACGCACCACCGCGCGGCGGCTCCTACGTCGCCTGCCCGGCGATCTGCGCGTGCTCGTGATCTTCCACCCGGTGCAGTGGCCGCTGGCGCGCGCCGTGCTGGCCGCCCGCCCGCAGGCCGAGCTCTGGTACGGGCGCTGGGACCGCTATGAGATGGCCTATGACGCGGGCCCGAGGCTCCGAGCGCGCCTCGCCGATCTGCACGACGAGGCCGCCACGCGCGCAGCGCTGACGTTCGTCGCCTCCGATGAGCTGGCGCGCCTCGAACGGGTGGCCGGCCGCGAGCCGGAGCTCGTCGCGCTCGCGGCCGACGACTTCCCGGCGATCGATCCGGGCACGAGTGTGGTCGCGGTGTCCCTCGGTCACCTCGGCAGGCGCTGCGACTGGGCGCTGCTGCGCGCGGTCTGCGAGCAGGTCCCCGAGCTCACGCTGCTGGCCATCGGCGCCTTCCACGAGGACGAGGTGGCGGGCGACCCGGACGCCGCATGGTGCCGGGCGTCCGCGCAGATCGTCTGGCTCGGCGCCCGCGACGACGAGGAGGCCGCCCGGCTCATCGGCCTCGCGGACGTCGGCATCGTCCCCTTCAGCGTCGAGCCATTCAACGACGCGGGACTCCCGTACCGGATCCTGAAGTACGCGCGGCAGGGGGTACGGACGGTGACGCCAGAGCTCCGCGGGGTGCATACCTGGGACACCGCCGTGACCACGGCCGCCGACGCCACGGCGTTCGCGGCGGCGCTGCGCGCGCACGCCGGCCGCCGCGCGAACCCCGACATCGCATTGCGCGACTGGGCGCTCGCCCAGACCGCCGAGCGGCAGAACGGCCCGCTGTGGGCGCGGCTCGCGGACCACGGGATCACGCCCTGAGCCCGCCGGTGCTGTCCGTCGCCGGCGCCGAGGTCCTCGACGAGGTGCGGGGCCTCTACCTGGAGATGCGCGACCACCACGCGGCCAGCGCGCCGCACTTCGGGCCGGTCCGGTCCGACGATGACGCGTGGGCCCGGCGCACCGCGAGCTACCTGCGGTGGCTCGATGCCGATCCGCTGGCGCACGTCCTGGTCGCGCGGGACCGGAACGGCGGTGCGGCCCTGGGCTACGCGTTCACCCACGTGGACGAGGGCATGCCCGGGTGGAGCGAGCCCGCACGCCTGGGCATCGTCGACACGCTGGCCGTCACCGCGAACCGGCGCGGGGAGGGCATCGGCCGGCTGCTGCTCGACGGCGTGTACGCGCAGCTCGCGCCGCACGGGATCAGGACGGTCGCGCTGGACGTGGTGGCGACCAACGCGGGCGCGCGGCGGTTCTACGAACGTGAGGGGCTCGCGCCGCGGACGATCACGTACTGGGGCGCGCGGTAGACCACCTCGCCAGAAGCAGGTGTCCGGACTCAAGTGCCCGGGATGGCCGGACGACACCAGTCGGGCATGCGATCCGTGAACGCCAACGCGCCCACCTCCGTCGTCAGACGAGGTACGCTGTCTCGCATCAGCACTGATGGCGCCGATCGATCGGCGCGGTTGGTCTTTGATGACGCGCTGACTGCCGCGCAGGTCTCTCCCGATGAGGTCACCGCACCTGACGTCGTGCGGCGGACGCGGCTGCGCGTCCCGAGCAAGGCCGCCCGGTTCCTGCAGTGCGTCCAGATCAAGCGCGGCAAGGTCGACCCGGAGGACGCGTCGGTCCTGGCGATGGAGCGCCTGCGCCGTGACGTCCTCGGCGACGCCGCCGCCGCGGCGCCGCGCTTCCTCATCCGGATGGACGAGTTCCCGCACTGGCTGGCCGCCGACGAACCGCTGCGCTTCGGCACCGACAACTTCCAGCGTTTCCATGCGGTCATGGTCGCGGGCGGCGCGCCGTACCTGACCGCCGTCGTGCCGAATCCGGCTCCGAACCCGGAGGACCCGGACGACACGCGACGCCGCGAGCTCGACGCCGCCGAGCGCGAGATGCTCGCCCGCCTGCCGCACGACGGGGTCTCGTTCGCCATGCACGGCCTCGACCACCGCACGCGTGACGTGCGGCCGCGCCACCAGGGCGAGCTCATCGGCCTGGACGCCGACGCGCTCGCCTGGCGGCTGGACGAGGGGCTCGCGCGTCTCGCGCTGCACGGCATCACGACGCGGATCCTCGTGCCGCCGTGGAATCGCTTCGACGCCGCACAGTGGCCGACGCTCGCGTCGCGCTTCGACGTCGTCACCGGCGGGCCCGAGAGCATCCGTCACATGGGCCTGCAGCCTGCGCCGCTGTGGCACGACGACGCGGTGTACCTGCCGTCCTACGCGCCGTACTACGCGGCCGCCGACGCGATCACCGAGCCCGCCCGCGCCGCGATCGACCGCCAGGGCGGCGGGTGGATCCCCATCGTCCTGCACTGGGGCTGGGAGGCCGCGGACGACTTCGAGGGACTGCGCCGGCTGCTGGACGTCATCGCGCCCCACACCGCGCACTGGGACCAGTTCCTGGGCGCCGTCGACCGCAGCGTGCGCGCGACCCGACTCGCCGCGCTCGAAGACGCGCCCGCGTCACGCCGCGCCGCGGCGTAGCGTTCGTCCTCATGGCCGAGACCGACCTGCGCGCCCGCGCCCGCCACGCCGCCCGCCGCCTCTCGCGACTGCGGTGGCTGACCAAGCGCAAGATCCTTGCGAAGTACGGCTGCTCCCTGCGCGAGCAGCCCGGGATCTACCTGCGTTACCTGCTGTGGGACCCCGAGGTCGAGAGCTACAGCTACGACATCGCCAACGACGACGAGCTGTGTGCCTTCGGCGCCGCGCACTTCGACATCACCGAGGACCAGGCGCGCGCGTTCCTCGTCGAGGCCCGCACCGACCCGGAGCTGACGACGCGGCTGAGCGAGCGCACGCGCTGGCGGTTCGACGCCAAGACGAAGCTGCCGATCGGCAACCGCCTGCTCTGGTACATCGCCGCACGCGCCACGAAGCCCAAGCTCGTCGTCGAGACCGGCATCTACGAGGGCCTCGGGTCGCTCGTGCTGCTGCGGGCGCTGGAGCGCAATGCCGCCGACGGCGTCGACGGACGGCTCGTCTCCCTGGACTTCGATCCGCTGTGCGGCTTCCTCGTGCGCGACGACCCAGCGCTGACGGCGCGGTGGACCAAGATCATCGGGCTGACGAGCGAGCTCCTGCCGCAGGTCGTCGAGGGCGAGCCGATCGGCCTGCTGCTGCAGGACACGCCGCACACCGAGGAGAACCAGCGCCACGAGTTCGGCGTCGCGCTGCGCCAGGCCGCCGACCCGCTGGTGCTCATCGAGGGCAGCGGCGGGTACTGCCCGACCATGGGTCAGCTCGCCGAGCAGCTCGGCATCGAGCTCCTGCACTTCCGCGAGGTGCCCAAGGATCACTTCTGGCGGGCGCCCGGGCAGCAGGTCGTCGTGGTGCCGGGTGCGGTGTCCGCGGCGTGGCCCGGTTGGCCTGATCAGCAGCGCCCGTAGGCGATGAAGGGCCCTTCCGCGGCAATCTCGACGAACCGCTCGGGGACGTCGCGGTTCGTCCGCCGCGACACCCCGTCGGCCTCGCCGTAGCGCTGGCGGGGCTTGCGCTGACCCCGGTCGATGAAGATGGCGACACCGCGGTCCGGCGCGGCGATCGCCCGCGTCGTGACCTGGTCCTCCCCGACGTCCAGTACCCAGCGCGTGTCCGGCACCAGGCGGTAGGTCGGGAAGGTGAGCGGCCCGCACGTGCTCGCGCGCTGGACCTTGGGGTCGTCGAGGAGGCGGACGAGGTCCTGGTGGGTGTCGTTGACGAACCGCAGCTCGCCCGACAGCGTGCCGAAGCTCGGCAGCTTCCACGCGAAGAACGCGACCCCCACGACGGCGGCGGCGATCGCACCGCGGCGCCAGGCCGGCAGCCAGCGGTCGTCCGCGGCCAGCGTCGTGAACCCGGCGACGGCGTACCCGGCGAAGACCGCGAGGCCGACGGCCGGCACCGTCAGGTAGCGCGGCAGCAGCGAGAGCCCGGCGATGCCGGCGCCGAAGAACGTCACTGCGCCGGTGAGCACCAGCGCGAGCGGCACCGCCATCGCCCGCCACCCGTACCGGCGCACGGCGAGCACGGCGCCGATCACGCCCGCGAGCGCGACCGGGGCGCGGGCGACGTCGAACACGTAGACGACGAACAGGCGCGGTGCCTTCGCGATCCCGCGGTCACGACCGAGCGCCTCGGCGAGCTCGCTCGTGGAGGTCAGCGAGTGCAGCGGATTCCCGGTGACGATGAGGTCGGAGAGCAGCCAGAGGACGGGCGCGAGGACGACCAGACCCGCCATCGCGACCAGTGCGCCGGGGGTGTGAGATTTCTCCTTCCCGTCACGAAGCGCAATGCGCACACCCCACGCCCGCCACAGCCACAACAGCCCCGCGAGCACCCACGCCTCGGGGCGCAGCAGGCCGGCAAGGACCAGCAGCACCATCGGCGTCCACCGCCGCCCGCGGACTTCGGTCGCCGCCGCCCACGCCACCAGCGCGAGAAACGGCACGTCCACGTACGCCCGCACGGCGTAGAGCAGGAACGCGAAGCTCGACCCCACGAACAGCGCCGCCAGCACCGCCGGCCACACGCCGAACAGATCGCGCGTCAGCCGCCAGACCCCGCACACGAGCGCGACGAGCGACAGCAGGCCGGCGAGCACGAGCAGCCGGTCGGCGTCCTCGCCCACCAGCCCGAAGACCGCGGCGACCGCCACGTAGAGCGGGTGCTGCGTCGGCGCCGCGTAGACCTCGAACGACGGCAGGGACCCGCCGAGCAGCTCGCGGCCCCACACGAGGTGCCAGTACGCGTCGTACGCCGGGTAGGTCGGGACCAGCGCCCACCAGAGGACCGCCGCGAGCGCCAGCGCGCCCGCGGCCGCGAGCTCACGCCGGTGCGGCATCGGCGAACCACGTCTCGGGCTCGTCGTCGGCGGCGGGCGGCGCCGGGACGTCGCCACCGCGCGCGAGCGCAGCACCGACGCCGAGCAGCGCCCACGCCAGCGGGTCCTCGAGGAACGCCGCGTACAGCAGCGTGTGCACGATCAGCGCGACGAACGCCGCCGCGACCCCTGCGCGCGCGGTCAGGATCGCGACGCTCGGGCTCCCCGCGACGCCGCGCAGCAGCCGGGCCAGCGCGGCGACCAGAAGCGCGAGATAGACCGCGAGGCCGATGACGCCCTGCTCGGCGGCAATCGTGATCGGGATGGTGTGCGACGCCGCGGTCGCCCGCGTGTCGCTGGCCTTCTCCTGCGCGCGGTACTCGCGCCGGAACGACCCGGCGCCGTACCCGTGGACCGGCCGCTCGCCGGCGAGCTGCGTGCCGCCTTCGATGAGCTCCCAGCGCCCGCTGGTCGCGTCGCTGACCGAGTCGCTGTCGCCCAGCTCCAGGCGCAGCGCGCCCGAGCCCAGCAGCACGACCGCCACGCCCGCGGCGACCACACCGGCGACGGCCAGGCCCGCGCGCTTCCAACCCCAGCGCAGGCCGCCGAGGATCGCCAGGCCCGCGAGCAGCGCCGCGAACGACGACTGCGAGAACGTCACGACCAGGCCGGCCCACAGCACCACCAGGACGACGACGCCGGCCGCCGCGTCGCGGGCCGAGCGCGCCCACAGCATCGCCGCGGCGACGAGCAGCATCACGATCGCCAGGAAGCGGCCGTAGATGTTCGGGTCGAAGAACAGCGAGCTCACCCGGAAGTACGACGCGAACTCGTTGGCGTTGATCGCCTTCGGGTTCAGCAGCACCTGCCGCGTGGCGTACTCGTAGAAGCCGATTCCCGCGAATACGAGGGCCAGGCCGACGAGCACGCCGAGGCACCCGGCGAGCACCCGGGGCGTCCACCGCACCCGCTGGAGCAGGGCGAACAGCACCGCGAACGGGACGTAGAAGAAGACAAGCTGCTGCAACGCGCGATCGAAGTCGCTGGAGTACGAGGCCTGCACGGCGTACAGCACGACCGCGCCGCCGAGGATCCACTCGAGCAGCCCGGGCGCCTGCTCCTCGCGCGCGCGGCCGCGCAGCCGCGGAATCGCGTAGGCCAGGGCGCCCGCACCGATGACGAGGTACAGCGGGACGAGCAGGTTCGCCGTGTCGCCGCCCGCCTCGATCGGCACGCGGAACGGCAGCGCGAAGGCGACCGCGAGCGGGAGCAGCGCCGGGCGGCGGTCGAGCAGCCACGCGCCGAGGAGCAGTCCGATCGCGCCCACGCCGAGCGCGGCGGCAAGGAGGGCCGGGCGGTCACGCAGCTCCTCGACCTGCGGCGAGCTCCACACGTGCCCGGCCAGCAGTGCAGTGGCCAGCCCGAGCGCGCCGAGCACCGCCAGCGCCCGCAGCTTCGGGCCCGGCCCGCAGATCGCGGCCGCCGCGCAGATCGCGGCGAGGATCACGCCGAACGTCTGGGCCACGTCGCCGAGGGTGGAGAGGGCGAGGATCGTCATCGGTTGAGCAGCACCCAGATGCGGCGCACGAGCGCCTGCAGGTCGGCGTCGGAGGACAGGCGGCTGGGCAGCTGCGGCAGGCCGGTGCGGATGACGAGGCCGCGCTCCAGACGCGTGGCGACGATGACGTCCTGTTCGCCGTCGACGGTGGTGCCGAGCGAGACGACGCGCGACGCGGGGCCGAGCGACCGCGTCGCCTCGAACGTGTCGAAGCCGTCGAACTGCCCGTCCGTCCCCTCGAACAGGCGCAGCGGATCCTCCGCGACGACGATGCTCGTCCCCGGCGCCTCCTCCACCGGCCCGAGCTGCGCGCCGAACAGGTCTCTTGGCGCGGCGGTCGTCGGGTCGAGCGCCCGGCGCGGCGTGACCCGTACCTCGCGGCGCAGCGACTGCACGCCGACGTTGTAGAGCCGCCCGCCGCGGGTGACCCAGCGGCGCAGCCGGCGCTGCAGCCCGGCGTCCATCCACTGCGTGTCCCCGGCGAGAATCACGCCGGTGTGGTCACCGAGCTGCGGGCCGACCTGCCGGGCGAGCGCGAGGTCGGTGGTGATGTCGTACTTGCGGCCCTGGCGGTCCAGCTCGATGAGCAGCGGCGCCACGGTCTCCTCGACACCTGAGGGCAGACCGCTGCCGTCGTAGATCCGGGCGGTGCGGACCGGCAGCCCGCCGGTCAGCGTGTCGGGCCAGCCGTCGCCGGTGTCGTCCACGCGGTTGCGACCCTGCCACGTCGTCGCGGGCAGGATGACGAGGACCTTGTTCTCGTTGACCGACTGGACGGGGAACGGGACCGTCGCCCGGCGCGTCGCCGTGCGCAGCTCGAAGAGGTACAGGCCGGACTTGCCACCCGGCGCGCGGACCCGCACCAGCGGACGCGTGCCGCTGCCGTTCGACCGCCGGGGCTGGCCGACCCGGCGGATCTGCCAGGTGTAGCGCTCGCCGGCGTTGAGCACGCCGAACTCGGCCTGCGACGCCGCCTCGACCGGCACGGTCGGCGGCTGCGCGTTGAGGTAGCGGACGCTGATCCCGCCCCTGCCGGCCGGCTCCTCGCCGTAGGCGGGCTTCGGCGGCAGCTCGCCGGGCGACGTGCCGATGTTGCCCGCCTGGTCGCGGGACTCGACGGCGACGAGGTAGGTGCCCTGCGCGACCCGGCGGCCGTCGACGGTGCCGTCCCACTCCCAAAGAGTGGTGCCGACGCCCACCGGGGCGGTCAGCACCTCGCGCGCCGGGGTGACATCGGTGCGGTAGACGATGACGCGCGCCCGCGCGGCGCTTGGCCTGTTCCCCGGTGCGGGCACGAACAGTCGCACCCGCGCGGGCCGCCCATCACGCCGCGGCAGCAGCTCGGCCCGCGGGAGCCCGGTCTGCTCGGGGCCAATGCTCAGCACGCGGGGCTGCGGCGGCGTGGTGTCCAGCCGGATGTTGCGCGGAATGACAACCGACCGGCCCTGCCGCCGCAGGCCCACCCGCACGCGGTACGTGCCGTCGGCCACGCGGGCGCCCTGATCGTCGCGGCCGTCCCACGCCAGGCGCAGCTGGCGGTAGGCCTCCAGCGGCTCGTTGCGCGCGAGGCGCCGCACCGGCTGGTCGTCGGCGTCGACGACGGTCACCGTCACGTCGTCGGGCTCCTGGAGCAGGAACCCGATGCGCGCGCGGTCGAACCGGCCGTCCTGGTTGGGGCTGAAGAACGGCGTGGCGCGCACTTGCCCGAGCACCCCGGGCTCGCGCTTCAGGCGCTGCGTGATGAAGAACGCGGCGAACGTCGCCACGACGAGAACCGCAAACGCGATGCCGGCGATGAGCGCGCCCGGCGCGCGGCGCTCCTCGGTCACAGGCGATGCACGGTGCCGTTGCCCACCTGCGCGAGTTCGGCGTCCTCGATGACTCCCCTGCCCAGCGCGCGCTGTGCAACGCGGATCACGCCGCCGTGACAGACCACGAGGGCGGGGACGGCGCCGTCGCGAATCTCCTCCAGCGCCTCCACCACGCGGGCGCTCTGCTCGGCCAGCGACTCGCCGCCGGGGAAGCGGAAGTCCAGGTCGCCGGCGGCCCAGCGCTCGAGCTCGCCCGGCTGCTCGAGCAGCACCTCGGCGTAGCTGCGCCCGGCCCAGTCCCCGACGTCGATCTCGCGCAGCCGGTCGTCGAGGACCACCGGCAGGCCGATGACCTCGGAGACGACCTCGGCGGTCTGCGCCGCGCGCAGCAGCGGGCTCGCCCACAGCGCCGCGATCTCCTCGCCGCGCAGCTGCTCGGCCAGCGCGGCGGCCTGCTCGAAGCCCCGCGCGTTCAGCGGCGGGTTGCGCGCGCCCTGAAACCGGCGTGCCGCGTTGTCGGCCGTCTCGCCGTGGCGCGCCAGCAGGAGCAGGCGCTCGTCCGTCGCGGCCATCGGACTAGGGAAGGTCGGTGCGGTCGGCGCCGACGATCACGACGACGTCGGCCTCTTCGCCCGCGGTGACCGCGTCGCTCGGGTCGAGCGGCTGGACGGCGTCCTCGCCGGCCCCGATCTGCCGGGCGACCTGGAGCGCGTCGGCGCGGCTGCCCTCGCGGAAGGCGACGATCGTGGCCGACCGGGACTGGTCGGGTGAGTTCGTGACGGTGCCGCGGATGTAGCCGGCCTGCTCGATCTCCTGGGAGATGGACGCCGCCAGGCCGGCGACGGTCGTGCCGTTGAGGACCGCGACGTTCACCGCTGCGGGATCGTTCGCGCCCGAACCGCTCGCGCTGGTGCTCGTGCGCGTGGACTCGGCCGGTTCCTCGCCGGACTCCGCAGCGGGGTCGGCCACCGTCTCGCCGACGGTGTTCGACGGCGCGGGGGTGTCGTCGCCCCCGGTCAGCTGGGTGACGCCGAGCACGATGACGAGGAGGCCGATGACCACGCCGCCGGCGATGCCGAGCATCTTCCCGGTCGACCGGCCGCCGCTCTCACCACGTGCACGGGCCGAGTTCGCCGGTGCGGCGGTCACGGGCGCCGCGGCCGGGGTGCGTGGCGGCCGCGGACCGGTCGTGCGGATGGGCTGGACGGGCCCGGTGTCGCCCGTGTCCTGCCCCGGCGCGGCCGCGGCGGCACCAGCAGCGGTGGCGGGCACGGTCGCGG
>SXGQ01413806.1_pt1 | contig 10430 bp, 1 predicted proteins | sample 3178371 | NCBI WGS metagenome assembly SXGQ01 (sample SAMN11356859, study PRJNA531348) | freshwater metagenome | isolation source: freshwater sample F1-20 | place: China: Fuxian Lake, Yuxi | collected 2017-12-25 | reverse complement strand
CTGCGCGCTGCTCTGGCCGTACTGCAGGCACGTCGCCCAGGCGCACGCGGCGCTGCGCGCGTCGCCCCCGGCATCGGCGCGGCATTGAACGGGCGTCTGCGCGAGGGTGGCCCGAAGCTCTGCGTCCAGGACGACGGGGCGGCCGGCGGCCTCTGCGATCTGCGCCTGCCCCGCGGCGACGGCGGCGAGGGCGGCGCCCTGCGCCTCCAGCGTCCGCGTCTGCTCGGCCAGGGCTTTCGCGGTCGCGTCGTCCTTCCCGGCGCGGACGGCCCAGCCGGCGCCGAACCCGGCAGCGGCGGCGATCACGGCGGCGGTCACGATCGAAGTCACCATGCGGCCCCTCCGGGGTACGTCCTGGGCTAACACGGCGGCTTGCGTGCGACGCGGGGCGGTCTCATTCGGCATCCCCGGCGGACAACCGAACGCCGCCGAGCGTAATGTCTTCGGCGGGCGGGGGCTTTCCCTTGCCCGCGGCGAGGATCTGCGCCGCGGTCGGCAGACAGCCCAAAAAGCCCGAATCGTCGCCCGTGTCCTGCGCCTCTGACTTGCGGGCCACGCCCTCCCCCACGGCGGCGAGCACGCCGGACAGAAACTTGGTGGGCTCCACGTCTTTGTCGCCCCCGACGGTGACGCGCTCGCCTCCGAGTACGGCGGAGACTTCGCGCCGCTTCGCGTCCAGCAGGTCGATCACGTTTTGATCGACGGTCCCCGGGACGTGCAGGTGTCGGTACGTCACGCTCTTTTTCCCCAGCGTCAAGTCGTCGGCCCGGTGGATGCGGGCCTCCGCCTGGGCGATCTTCTGCGGGTTGAGCCACTGTTCCGCGAAGAACAGCACGTCCGCCCGGGTCAGGTCCACGCCCTCGCGGAGCGCCTGGGAAGCCACGATCACGTCGTAGGCTTGATCCTCCTGGTAGGCCCGCACGATCGCCGCCCGCTGGGGCACCGGGGTATCGCCCACGATCACGGCGACCCGCTTTCCGGCCTTCTCCAGCCCGTCCACGATGATCTCGACCGGCTTCTGGTGCTCCGCGAACACGACGGTCGGCTTGCCACCCGCGTTGTCCAGGTAGTCCGCGACGATCTCCACGACCCTCGGGGCTTTCGCTACCCCGACGAACCGGCGGAAGTAGCCATAGGCAATCATAAGGTACACCACCGCGCGGGTGCGCGTCGCCTTGATCCAGTTCTCCTCGCTCCGCTCCGGGTTCTCCTCGGTCAAGGAGGAAGAAACGATCTCCCAAAGCGCCTCCTCCGGGCCCAGCGTGCGGCCTTCCATGCCGGCGATCTTCATGCGCTCGGCGGCCTGGATGGCAAGGTTGCGGCGGAGCTTGGAGCAGACCCACCCGGGCAGGCGGTCCTCGGCGTCGGCGTAAGCCTCCCCGACCGCGGGGCTGAGTTGGATCTTGTCGAACAGCCGCTCCTGGGGCGGAAGCTCCGGGAGTACGTCGGCTTTCTTGCGGAGCACCATATCGCAACGCAGCGCGTCCTTCAGTTCGGCCAGCTTCACCAGCCGGGCCTCGTCGGGCGGGCCTTGCGGCCGACTCGGGATCGTGAAGGTCACGCGGACCCGTTCGCCGGTGCGCGGATCCACCTGGAAGACGACGCCCTTGGACGAGCCCCCGCCGAAACGGTCGGTAAACTCTGCCAGATCGGAGTACGCCACCGGGTTCATCATGTGGAGCGGGTGCCAGATTTCGGTCGCGGTGTTCTCCATCGGCGTCCCGGACAGAAAGATCCGCCCGCCCTGGACCGCGTGCGCGATCTCCTTGGCCGTCTTGGAGCGCGCCGCGCCGGGGTTCTTCGCCTGGTGAACCTCGTCGTACACGACCGACCGGAAGCGGCCCCGCTCCGCCGCCTCCTTCAGCAGCTTCGCCGGCTCCGGGAGCCCGAGCAGCGCCCACCCGACGACCAGCACGTCCCACGTCGAATCGGCCAGGGCCTCCTTCGTGACGGTCGCGGCCCCCTTGCCCCCCTCGCCCGCGAGGATGGCGCGGGCGCGGATCCCCTGGGTGAACTTGCCGATCTCGTCGGGCCACTTCGGGACAACCGAAGCCGGCGCGACGACCAGCGCCGGGAGCAGGCGTTCCGGGTCGGACGCGAGCGCGAGGATGGCCTGGAGGGTCTTTCCGATCCCCATTTCGTCCGCGATCAACGCCCGGTATTGGTTGGAGCGGGCGAACGCGGCGCCGATCGCCTGATAGTCGCGGACCTTGATCCCGGGCCGCAGCCGCGGGGTAAACCGGGCCGTGGTGTCGGAGATCAACGCGCGGGCGTCGGGGTTCTGGACCTCCTCGATGCGGTACGCCGACGCCAGGGCGTCCTGGGCCGCGCACGCCGGCTTGATCCCCTCGCTCAGCAGCGCCACGCGGAGCGACAGGGCGAGCGGCAGGGCGCCCGCGCGGTCGAGCGCATCGGCCAACACGGAAGCCTCGGTCAGCGGGATCACCCGGGCCCAGCGGCCCCCCGGCACGCCCGGGACCGTGACCCGGTGCACCGGGCCCAGCTTTTCGACTTCCGGGCCCAGGCCCGTCAGGAACAGGTGGATCTGCCCGCTCAGCGTTTCCCGACCCCGAACGGGCTTGATCTCCGTCACCGCCTGCCAGGAGCCCCACGCGCCCATGTTCGCCTGCCGGTCGCCCGGGTGTACCCGGTCCAGGTAGGCGGCGAAGGTGTCGATGTTTCGCAGCAGTTCTTCGTTGATCGCCGGGGACGTGTGGTGACGCAGCATCCGAAGGACCAGCCGGGCCCGTTGGATCTGCGCGGCGCTCGCCTTGGGGGCGTTCTCGGCCTCGATCGCCTTCCAATAGGGGATCTGCGCCCGCAACGTCGGAAGCTCGCGGAGAAAGAGCCCCTGGCGCTCCAACACGTCGAACAGCCGAGCGGCGTTGTCGGCGCGCATGATGGGATCGTAGCCCTGGGCTCCGCCGGGAGAGTGCGGGATCTGCGCGTGCCGCGCCAGCATCCCCACGCCCCGTAAACGCTCCGTGGTTGCGTTGCCGTACTTGTCCGTGGTCGAAACCGTCGTCTCGGCGTAGGGGAAAGAGAGCGTCACCCCCTCGTTTTCCAGCGAATACTCCCAGGACACTTGACCGATCTTACCCTTGCGCGCCATCGCCTCGCCCGCGACCGCTGGGGCCGGGGCCGGCGCCGCCGCGAGGTTGGCCTTCGCCGCCCACCACGGGGCCCGCTCCCGCAGGGCGTCCCGCGCGGTCTGGTCTCCCTCGTAGATCGCCGCGATCAGGTCGGCCGCAAGCGGAATGTCCTGAACGGAGTAGAGCGTGAAGTGATCCATGTACCCGGAGCGATCGAGCTTGGGCTTTATCGCGCCCGTGCTGTGCCGCTTGCCCCGGCGGGCCATTTCGGCCTGGAGCACCCGGCCCGCAGGCTCCCACTCCTTGCGCGGCCCGCCGCCCCCGCGCCCGCCCAAACCGTTCGCGCGGGCCCCGCCCGGGGACTCCTCCACGGCCATCAGGCCGGGCCGGGCTTTGCGCTCCACCTGGCCGAGCGCGAGGGCGACCATCGGGCCGCCGTCCCAGGACCACCGAACGTAATCCGTGAAGAAGTTAGGCTGGCCGTTGCGAATGGTCGTGGCGTACCCCTCGGCCAAGTCGGTCGGCTCCGGGCCCATCGGCGTCCGGCCGTTGGCCGGGACCGCGGGAGCGGCGCCGCCGGGCGCGGCCAGCGGGGCGGGCGCCACGGCGGCCTGCTCGGCCGCCTTGGCGGTCCAGGTGCGCGCGGCGGCCCCGAACCGGGTGGCGCCTTGCTCGGCACCGGCGGCGCGCATGAGGTCGGCCGCGAGGGCTGTGGCCGCCAGCGGGATCTGGTAGCGCGCCGACTCGCCCCGGAACACCCGGGCCGCCTTGTACCCGCGGGCCTGCAACCCGGAGAGCACCTTCCCGGCGATCGAATCGGGGATCTGCGCCGTCACCTGGCCCCCGCCGTCCCAGGTCCACCCCACCGTACCCACCCCGGCGTCGCGGCCCTCCCCCTTGCGCGGGTCCACGATGGCGTAATCCGCCGCCGTCGGCCGCGTCGGCCGCTCGGGCAAGGGCTCCTCGGCCGGCAGGGCCGCCTCCAAGGCGCGCACGGCGCCCATGACGCGGGCTCGGGGAAGCTGCGTTTTGCTGTGGACGATCAGAAGCCGGGCCGCAGAGAGCCAGTCCCGCAAGGGCGGGTAGTCCGCGAACACGGACGAAGCCACGGCCAAGAACTGCCGCATCGCCGTATCCGTCGTCGGGGAAAAGCCCATATCGTCCGGGAACTTCGGAGAGGGCGGCGGCAGATCGGCCAACTGCTGCGCCATTTGCAGGACCGCCGCCTTCGCCTCCTCCACGGCGGCGAACTCCTCGACCTCCTCGCCGGCCCGCTGGGTACGCCGGCCCTTCAGGGCCTCCTTCTGGCGCTGTTCATCGATCGCAATCTCCCGCCGCCGGGCGCGCTCGGCCAGGAGCACATCGGCGGCGAGGGCCTGCAAGGTGTCCAGGTGGGCGTCGATCACGGCCTGGACCGCTGGCGCGACGCGCGAACGCACAAGCTCCAAGAAGGTCTCGGGCGTCAACGTGGCGAACGTCGCGCTGTTGCGGCGCGAGCGGAAAGCGTCGGAGAGCATCACTTCATCCCGCGAAGGATCTCGGCCATGCCGGCTCGGATCGCGTCAAGTGTACCACGGTCAAGGGTAGGCGTCGAGGGCGGCGCGGCCGGCGCGGCCGGCGCGACCGGCGTGGACACCCGCCCCTCCCGCCGCAACCGCTCGACGTACTCGTCCCAGGCGGCGCGGGTCATGCTCCCGTCTTCGACGGCGCGCCAGACGCGGCCCGCCGCCTCGGCGTCGGCCAGTCGGATCCCCGGCACCTTCTCGGCCCCGAGCGCCTGAAGCGCCCGGGTTTCGTCCGCGGCCCGGTTGTGCTCCTCCCGCGACCGCTGGGACCATTCGATCTCCCGGTTGGTGAGGTACATCGCGGCCTCGTCGGTCGGCATGACGACGAAACCCGATCCGGTGTTGACGGCGATGTAGTCGGGCGAGACCCCGCGGAACGGCCCCGGCTTGCCCGCGCGCCGCAGCAGGTCTTCCAGCGCGTCCGGCCGCGACTCGCCGGGCCTGACCGGTGCGGTCGTGGGCGAGCCCCCCTGGAACACCTGCACCTGAAGCCGGCCGCTCGCGTCGGGGTAGATGGTGATTACCCCGGTGCGATTCAGGGCTTCCAGCGTAGGCACGCTGGCCCGGGCCGGGGTCTGCTCGGCCTCGTCCTCGTCGGCCAAAGCGGTGCGGAGGCGATCGCCCAGCTTGCCGGGGAGCTTGCCCTGGATCTCCAGGGTGTTGATGTACGTCCGCAGAGCGTCCGTCGCCCGGCCGGCCGTCGGCCCGATGGAATCCAGCGCCTCGGTGATCCGGGCCGGCGTCAAGTCCTGGGGCCGGTTCACCCGCTCGATCAGCGCCAGCCGCGCCACAGCAGCGTCCGCCGTCGCCGCCATCGGCCACGTCGCGGCGTGGCCGTCCGCCGCGGGGGCGGCCGGCGCAGCGGCAGTCGTCGCAGCAGCGGACGGCGCACCCAGCACGTCCCCGATGAACCGAGCGGCGACGCGCTCCGCGATCTCCTGGAAAGGGGCATCAGAGAAGAACGGACCCAACCTCTCGGCAAGATCACCCGCGGCCTGCCGGGCAAACTTCGGATCTTCCTGCATGTCTGCCGCCAGCGCCCGTTCCTCCTCGCCATCTTTGATTTCCGTGCGAAGATCGGCGTACAGATCGTCCACAAGCTGATTCGCCTGGAAGTAGCGAGCCAACTCAAAGGAACGGATCTCCTCGTCGGACAGGGGGCGAGAGTAGACGACGACTCCGAACCGGGTGGTGTCCGGGTAGGCCGGCACCGACGGATCCACCCCGATAAAGCCGCTGGGGACAGAGGCGTAGTCCGCAGGCCGTCGGCCCAAGCCGTAACGGTACTTGACCGGATCGGGCACCGGGGCAGCCGGCGGCCGGGGGGCGGAAGCGGGGGCCGAAACGGGCGCCCGCGTCGGGGAAGGGGCCGCCGCCGACAAACTCTCAAAAACGTACTTCTCCCGACCGCGGGACCGCTCCAGGCGCACACGCACCCGGTCGAGCACGCGCCCGGTCTGCGCCTTGGCGACCGCCCACAGGCCGGGGCCCACGGGAAGAAGCTGCGCCGCTTCGCCCCCGTAGAACTGCGCGATGCTGCGCTGCACGCCGGTCAGGTTGGGCCCCGACGCCTGCGGCATCCACTCCCCGGCCTCCGCCCAGGCCGCCGGGGCCGGGACGAACTCAGGCGCCGGGGCCGAAACGGGCGCCGGGGCCGAAACGGGCGCGGGCGCGCGGAGCGCCTGGAGCGCCCGCGTCGTGAAGCGGGCGCGCACCTTGTCCTCGGGAAGATCGGCCGGGAAGGCGACATAGCGGGCGTAGTCGTACCCCTGCCGGTCGGTGTAGAAGGTGGGTCGGTTCGGTGCGTTGACCTCGGTGAACAGGTTGTAGGCGCCAGCCTTCCACCGCTCGCGCTCCGCAGAAGGCCACTCCATGATGTTCCCCGACGGCCAGGGCCCGGAAGCCGTCGTGTCCGTACCCCCCGTCCCCAGCCGGGGCTGGTCCGCCATGAGGTTCTGCGTCAGGTTGTCCCATTCCGCGTCGGTGAGGGTCAGCACCTTCTCGACGCCGCCCTCGATGGGCCGCCACGTCACGTCGGACGCAGCGTACTCCTCGATGCGGCCCTGCTTGCCGAACGCGGGCTGGTAGAGCTTCACCATCCGATGCGCGGGAGCCGGCGCGGGGGCCGGCGCGGGCTCGTCGTAGATGGCGAGGATCTGGTCGAGCTTGCCGAGGATCCGGGCAGCCAGCGTCGCCGTGTCGCCGCCAGCATCCAGCAGGCCCAGGGCGCGCTCCATGAGCGCCAGCACGGCCTCCGTGTCGGCCTCCGTGCGCCGGTACTTCTCCCGCAAGATGCGCGAGAGCGCCGCGCGCAAGGTGGCGTCCAGCGCCACGCCGTTGCGCCGGTAGCCGCCCCGCGGGTTGTTGCGAAGCAGCGCCGCCACGCGGGCCGCCTTGTCGTCGCCGCCCGCGGGATCGCCGTCGGGCGTGAGGCCGAGATAGTCCGCGTCCTCGCGGTCCAGGCGGAGCTTCAGCCCCCGCGGCGCCTCCGCCGCCCACTCCCGAAGCGCCGTGAGCGCATCCCGGACAGCCTGCACCCGGTCAGGGTGCTTTCGCAGGTCGAAGGTCAGAGACGCAAGCAAGATCGTACCGTATGACGCGACGGTCAGGTTCAACCAGCCCGCCCCGGTGAGATACCGATAGCCCCAGCGGAGTTCACCGCGGTTGTCCTCGCGCATCGCAGAAAAGGCCGCCAGATAGACGGGCAAGCCCCGCTGGCGCGCGGAGCGCGCGTCCTTGACGAAGCCCATCGGGCTGTCGTCAAAGGTCTTGATCTCACCAAACCGGCGAAGCCCCTTCTCAAAGTCGGGAGCCGACGCCGACACGCGCCCGGCCTCCACCGCGGACCCCAGCGCGTACACCGCGGCCGGCGGGATGCAAACGCGATCCAAATAGACGGCCTCGGCGCTGCCATACCCGCCCGCCGTGAGGGCGAGGTAGGCAGACGAAAGCACCGCGGGCAGATGATCGGCCTGGCGGTCGCGCCGCGTCCGGTCGTACTCCTCGCCCAAGTTCTCGATCCGCACCTTCGCGGCCGGGTTGTCCTTGCGAGCCGACCAGCCTTCGACCTTCACCCGGACCTTGCGGGTCGGGTAGAACAGCCGGACCAGCGTATCGACCACGATCTTCGGGTCCGGGCCCACGTCGGACCACTTGATCCCCTCGTAGGTGAACGGCCCGACGCCGTAGATGCTCGGCACCGTCCCCTGCATCCCCGCCGGGTTCAGGAAGGCGTACAAGTTGAGCAGCGCGCCGTTGGTCCGCCAGGAGCCCGGCTGTGCGAAGTAGTCGAGGGGCACCCGTTCCCCGGAGATGGAGGCCCCATCGCGGCCCACGTCGGGCAGCCGCACAAACGCGGGCACTTCCGGCGTGCCCGACCGCACCATCCACTCGGAGAGGGGCACAAGTTGATCCCGCAGCGACCACTCCCCCAACCAGGTATCCATCGCCTGAAGAAGCGGGCGCACGTCCCAATCGAGCGCGGGGAGCGTGGCGTCGGCCAAAGCCTCCCGCACAGTCCAGCCCTGGGCCGCGTCGTCGGTGAAGTACCCCGTCCGCAAGAGCGCCTGCCGGACACTCCGCTGGATCTTCTCCCCAACCTCGCCCCGCTGAGCCGAAATCTCCACGACCTCGCGGCCTCCCAGCGTGAAGGACAGGTAGGGCGGCGCCGCCGTAATCTGCGTCGCGCGGCCACTATCCCCCAGGTCGCCCGCTTGCAGCGCAGACCCAAAGGTCACAGTGTCATTACCCAGCCGCACCCAGGGCCGGTCGAGCTTGGAGCGCGCCACGTCCGTCAGTACGGGCCACAGGGGCAACCACCACCGCGTCCGCGCCCCCTGTTCGGTGAAGATGCCGCCCTGGCTGTTGAGCGTCGCCCGGGCCAACGCAGCCCCCCGCGCGTTCAGGCGAAGCTCGCCGGGGCCCACCGGGGTCGCAGCAGAAGACCGGGCAGCAGAGGCAGCAGAAGCAGCCGGCGAGAGGCCGCCGCGGGGCGGCGGCGGGGGCGGGTCGGGGACGTACACCGGGGCCGGGCGTTTCCCCTGGTCTTGCGGGTCGCCGGGCGACAAATCCAGCATGAGGCTCCGAACGCCCCGAATCTCCGCCGCCGCTTTCCGAATGTCCGGGGGGTTGAACCGGCCCGCTCCGTCGCGGCGCGCCATAGAGAACCAGCGCCGCACATCGGCGAGACCCTGGCGCTCCGCCCATGCGTGATTGCGGGGGGACAAACGCAGCGCGTCGCGGTCAAACGCCCGCGCCTCCCGGTAAAGCTCCAGCCACGACTGGTACACGTCGCCCGTCGGGCTGTACCCTCCGAAGATCAACGCGGGGAGCGGGTCTTCATCCGGCGGCGGCGGCGGCGGGGTCGGCTCCGCGGGGGTCTCGGGCGAGAGGCCCGCCTGCCGCAGCAGTTCCGCGGCCAGGTCGTCGGAGGACGGGGCCGCGGGCGCCACGGGGGCCGGCGGCGGCGCGAAGCGGATCCGCGCCTCCTCGTCAAGTACCCGGAGCCGCGTGTCCGTGGCGACCTCCCAATCGCTGATCGCCTTCGGCGTCGCGCCCGGGGGCGCGGGGATGAGAGCGCCGGCCGCCTGCTCCTCCGCCCGCTCCCGGGCCTCGCGCAGCTTGCGGCGGGCGGTCTCCGCCGTCGTCAGGATCTTCTGCTCCAGGGCAGACAGAACACTCGCCCGGTTGGCCGGGGTCAAGTCGGCATTGTCGGGGGCATAGGTCCGCTCGATCTCCTCCGCCACCGCCTCCAGCAGCGGGACGACTCCGTGCTCCCAGGACTCCGCGAACGTCCCCGCAGCTTCCCAGCGGCGCAGCAGATCGTAGCCGCGTTGGAACGCCTGCCCGTAGATCACGAAGTCCCGGGCGTCGATCTGGTTGTCCGGGCCTATGATCCGGTCAAACGTCACGCCGGCAGCCTGCGCGGCCTGATCCGCCGCCTGAAGCTCACGCGCCAGGGCGTCATACGACGCCTTCAGCGCACCCCGCACGGCCGGCGTGTTCTCGCGCAGGATGCCCTCGTACCCCGCGACGCGCGGAAGGTCTGAGCGCATGAGCAGCGCGTTCCGAATGGCCGCGGGGAGCGTCCACGGCACCACTGGGGCCGGCGCCGGGGCCGGCGCCGCCACGGGGGCCGGCGTCGCCACGGTCTGCACCAGGAAGCGCGGATCGATCTTGGCATCGTCGCGCCGCGCCTCCGCGACCAGATCCAGGTTGTCGGCGGCGGCCCGCTCCGCCAGACGCCGCGCCAGCGCATCGCTCAGGTAGTTCGGATCGAACCCGATCGCGCGGATCCGGGCCCCGTAGACCTTCCGGGCGAAGTCGAAACCCGTCCGCGTGACGGGCATCAGCAGTTCGCCCTGCCCGCGCTCGACGTACTGCACGGAGTAGTCGGGGACCGCCCCCGCCTGCATCTGCTCTTGCGCCCAGGCTGTCTGCCCCCGGTCGTCCAGGCGGTTGTACCCAACCCGGTTCAGCGGACGCTTCACCCGGAAGTCCACGCGCACACCCACCGCGTCGGGCGGGCCCGCCTCCAGGCCGTCCCGGATGATCTCGGCCCGCGGCTTCACTTCCCCGCTCTCCAAGCGCAGGCGCTCACGCAGGTACTTCTCCGTCGCCGGGCGCGACCGCGCCGGCAAGGTGTCGAGGTAGGCCGCCACGGCGTCGCGGGCGGGCGCAGGGGGCGGCACGGTCGCCGTCACAACCGGCGCGGGCGCCGGCGCGGGGCGGCCGAACATCGACGGGGCCGGGGCCTCCTCGGGCTCGGGCTCGG
>SXGQ01393575.1_pt1 | contig 10430 bp, 14 predicted proteins | sample 3178371 | NCBI WGS metagenome assembly SXGQ01 (sample SAMN11356859, study PRJNA531348) | freshwater metagenome | isolation source: freshwater sample F1-20 | place: China: Fuxian Lake, Yuxi | collected 2017-12-25 | reverse complement strand
TAAATTTAGAAAACTGCTGCGTTGGTTGGGCGGAGATCAAAACGAAATACAGCGTTTGGTCATTGAAGCGTTACGCATTAAAGACTTAATCGAACCTGACAGAATACAAGATGACACCGAGCCCGTAGTATTCGAAACCAGAACCTTGCCCAATGAAGCCAAGAGTTTCTGGGCCTTAGCAGAATTTTACAAACTGGCTGATAATAATCATCTCAGTAAAGATTTTGTCAATGCAGTTCAATATGTCGTAGACCGAAAAATTGACTGTACCAAATATGACTTTTATTGGACTCCAGAAGTTGAACATAAACTTAGTCATCGTGTAATCATACCATTTGTCTACAAAAATCAAATAGTCGGTTATACTGCTCGTGCAGTAAACGATGGTATTAAGCCCAAGTATCACAGTAATCACCCCTCTGACTTTGTGTTTAATTTAGACAATCAAAAACCTAACAATAAATTTGTTATAGTTTGCGAAGGGCCTTTTGATGCTATGAGCATAGATGGTGTTAGTGTACAAACCAACGAAATCAGTGAACAACAAGCGGAACTGATAGAACAGTTAGGTCGGCCTGTGATATTTGTGCCTGACTTTGACCGTCATATCAACAAACAGGGCCGTGAAGTTTGGCCGGGCTATGCCGCAGTAGAACAGGCACTTGAATACGGTTGGTCGGTTAGTTTTCCGATATGGAGAGAAACCTGCAAGGATATTAACTCGGCTGTACAAAAGTATGGCAAGTTGTTTGTACTCAAAGCTATTTTAGCAGCACAAGAGTCTAATCCATTGAAAATCAAATTGATGAAAAATAAGTAAAATATGTCAAAAGAATATACCACAGATCTACAAAAATTATTTTTAGAAATGATTGTACAGAATGTCGAAAGCTATCTTCGAGTACAAAATATCTATAATTCAGATAATTTTGATCGCAGTTTGAAAAGCGCAGCAAAGTTCATTAAGGAACATGTAGACCAGCACAGAGCCATGCCCACAAGAGAACAGATCATGGCCAGTTGCGGCACGGAGCTTAAACCTGTACCCGACTTAACAGACCGCCATTATGATTGGTTTATGAGCGAGTTTGAGGGGTTTACAAAAAAACAAGAACTGGAACGAGCTATTCTCAAAGCTGCGGACATGATTGAAAAGGGTGAGTTTGATCCTGTAGAAAAACTAATCAAAGATGCTGTACAGATTAGTTTGACCAAAGACATGGGCACAGAGTATTTTGCAGATCCCCGGGCCAGGCTGATGCGTATCAAAGACAACAACGGACAAGTCAGCACAGGATGGCCTAGCTTAGATAAAAGACTGTTTGGTGGCATGAATCGCGGCGAACTTAATATATTTGCTGGTGGATCGGGCTCGGGTAAGAGTTTGTTCATGCAAAACATTGCCATCAATTGGGCCACACAGGGACTAAACGGTGTGTTTTTAACACTAGAGCTCAGTGAAGAACTGTGTGCTATGCGTATGGACAGTATGGTGGCCAATGTCAGCACAAGAGAAGTATTTCGAGACTTAGAAACCGTTGAACTTAAAGTTAAAATGGTAGGTAAGAAGTCTGGTAACTTGCGTATTAAGTATATGCCAGCACAGAGCAATGTCAATCAAATTCGTGCTTACTTAAAAGAATTAGAAGTACAGACAGGTCGCAAAACAGACTTCATCATGGTAGACTACTTAGACTTGGTCATGCCAGTCAGTGCCAAAGTTTCGCCCAACGACCTGTTTGTCAAAGACAAGTATGTCAGTGAAGAACTGCGTAACTTGGCTCGTGAGTTTGGTATACTAATGGTCACTGCTAGTCAGTTGAACAGATCAGCAGTTGAAGAAATTGAATTTGATCACAGTCATATCTCGGGTGGTATCAGTAAGATTAACACAGCGGATAATGTGTTTGGCATCTTTACCAGCAGAGCAATGCGTGAGCGTGGCCGATATCAAATACAGTTGATGAAAACTCGTAGTTCAAGCGGTGTTGGTATGAAAGTAGATTTAGACTTTGACATCGAAACTCTGCGTATAACTGATCCCGGCGAGGAAGCACAAGGAAGCCCAGGTTTCGTGAAACCGCAGGTTGGTAGTATAATGAATCAAATTAAAGCTAAAAGTTTAATCAATAATAATCAAGAAGACACAGACAGTCAACAGTCGCAGTATAAAGAACGACTAAGTTTAGATAAACCTGTACATGGTGAAGCTAACAGCACAAAATTAAAAGCTATGTTAGCTGGATTAAAAAAAGTTGAATAAGTTTTTCTACGCTAATAATTATAATGATTACATATGAAAATATAAAAAAAGTTCATTTAGAGATTTCTTCACTTTGTAATGCCCGATGTCCATTATGTCCTAGAAATTTTCGAGGATATAATTATAATGACGGGTATATTGAAAGAAATCTTACTTTAGATGATATTCATAAACTTTTTCCTGTTTCTTTTATAAATCAACTTGTAACTATAAGAATAAATGGAAATTTTGGTGATATAGTTATGAATCCAGCTGCACCGGATATAGTTAATTATTTCAAATATGTAAACCCAAAATTACAAATAAAAATTAGTACAAATGGCAGTGGTCGGTCTAAAGAATTTTGGAAAAGACTAGCACAACATGCAGAAATAGATTTTTGTTTAGATGGTTTAGCAGACACGCATCACTTGTATAGACAAAATACCGATTGGGATACTATATTAAAAAATGCAGGTATTGTAATTAAAAACAAAGGAATAGCTAATTGGAAATTTATTTTATTTGATCACAATAAACATCAAGTTGATCAAGCCAGAAAACTAGCTATAAATCTTGGATTCAAAAACTTTTTTACAGTAGATCATGGTAGAAATATTGGCCCGGTATTTGATAATGCAGGGAATTTGGTTCACATTATGGGAAAATACAAAGGTGAAACAAGTTTTCCTATATTATTTTATAAAAAGAAAAATGATTTAGTATTATTAGAAGATATTCTTAAAGATAGAAAACCTAAAACGAAAATAAATTGCAAAACTAAACAAATGTCAGAAATTTATGTGACATCAACAGGAGAAATTTATCCATGTTGTTTTACAGGATTTAGTCCAAGAACATTTGGTCATGGTGAGTATCATCAGGCTGCAAACAACCAAATAAAAATTCTACTCCCTGCCAATAATAATGCATTAGAAACTTCGATACAAGAATGTATAGTTTGGTTCAACAAAATTCAAGAATCTTGGAGTCATAGTACATATGAACAAGGAAGAATTGTAATTTGTGATGATGTTTGCGGATCAAATTAATAAATACACTTAATCTGGAGTTAGATTTTGCAAAAAAAGACCCGTAGTTTGCTAGAAGAGCTGGATTCTTTGCGTTTACATAAAGACCGTGAAAATCTAGTAGAAAGTCGTGCCAACAATATTATTCAAGGTGCCATAAACCTAGTAAACTTTATCCGCGAAAATTACGACACCAGCGCAGCTGAAGAATTAGAGCGTAGATTAATTAATAGTATCAGAGCACAGGATCCTGCAAAATTTAGCCGGGGCGTAAGAAGGTTAAAGAATGAAAGTCAATGAGGTAATCAGTGAAGGAATCTTAGATTCTATAGGTCGTGGTTTATCTACTGTGGGCAGGGGTCTAGCCCGGGGCATGGGAGTGCAACCCGACAATGATCAAAGACTAAAGGATCTGGCTGTAACAGCAGATAAAAAAACAAGAAAAGAACTTCCCAAACTAGCTAAAAAAGAATTTGATCGTGTGATAGCAAATTCTGGAATAAATTTAGCTAATGCTAGAACTTTTGATAAAGATCAGTTAGGACAATATTTAAAAGACTTTGCTGTTTATTATTTTGCTTCAGGATTTCAAGATCCGATTAGAAGTCATTTGACAGACGAAATACAAAATTTATCTTTACCTCTAAATTTAACTAATGCTAGTATTGAACAGTTTTTTAATTTAGTAAATGAGGTTAGATCTAATGCTGTAGATAATGCGGGTGCGTTAACTAGAATTGTACAGTCTCCTATTACTGCAAATACTACTGCAAATATTACTGCTAATACAACTACAACCAGTACAAGTACAAAATCGACGCCTAGTACAACCCCGGGAGGAGTAACTGTTGTTGCTGCAGGCAGTGGTGCTATACATGTGAGATACCGTAATCAAGATTATGTGTTAGTAGAATTAAAAGATTCGGCAGGAAATGTAGTAGGTGAACAATGGCAAAACATGATGAGTGGCAAAAAAATTCCACAGACACTGGCAGATTTTTTAACTCGTGAATTGAACACAACATAAAATGAAATTATTTGAAATCTATTATATGTGCTATTAGAGAAAAAAATTTGAAATGGTATACAAATGGAATAGAAAATAAATATATAGCAGAAGGTACGGAACCAAATGGTTGGAATCGTGGCCGAACAAATTTATCTGGAAATATAGGTAAAAGAAAACAATGAAACTGTACGAAATACAAAGGAGAAAACAAGATGCGTTCTCTTCATGGCTTTTAGTTGAAAGTCGTGGAAAGAATTTGCATCTTGAGTAATGAACACATTGAAGATTTAATTTTTAACGAAGGGTATCAAGGCGCACAGCGAGCACTGAGTTACTGCGAAAGCCTGAGGCAAATGTTTGCTGATGGTGCAGGCACAACTACTAAGGTTACAGTTAAATGGGACGGAGCACCTGCAATCATCTGCGGAGTTGATCCTCAAGATGGCAAATTTTTTGTTGGCACAAAAAGTGTGTTCAGTAAAACAGAACCAAAGTTGTGTAAGTCTGTCAGTGACATAAAAAAGTTTTATCCTGAACAACAGGGTTTAGCAGACAAGTTAGAAATCGCACTAAAGCATTTACCAAAAATAGGTATAGGTAATGTATTACAAGGGGACTTGATGTTTACACCTGATACCTTAGAAACAGCTGAAATAAATGGACAGGAATGCATTACATTTACACCTAATACAATTACCTATGCAGTACCCACCAACGAAAATCTTGCACAAAAAATTAAAGCAGCCAAAATTGGCATTATTTTTCACACTGCTTATGATGGACCAAGTTTACCAGAAATGACTGCTAGTTTTGGGGTCAGTGTAGCAGGTTTAAATCCCAGTAAAGATGTATGGTTTGATGATGCTACTTATAAAGATTTAACCGGAGTAGCTAGTTTAACGCCCAACGAAAATGCAACAATTAGTAGTATGTTAGGTGCAGCAGCCAATACATTGAAAAAAATTGCGCCAGAAAAATTTAACACAATATTAAACAACACAGAGTTCAGCCAATATATAAAACCTTTTATTAACAACAAGGTGCGAGCAGGCGAACAAGTAGGAGAACCTACTAAATTCCTACAAGAATTTATCAGTTTTTACCGTGGCAAAATGGAAGCAGAAATTGATGGACTAATGAAAACCAGTCAGTTTACTGAACAGCAGGAAGAATTAGTCCATCAGTATATGGCCACAAGAAATGCAACTGCTAGAAAGCAAGTAGAAAAAGCATTACTAGAATCGGGTGTTAAAATTGCTGTGCTAAAAAGAATAGAAAAAATTGTGGCCAATGAAGAATTCATGGAAGACAATAGTAATACACTGCTGGGTGTGTTGGCCATATACAAAAGAATAATAGAAGTAAAACTGCAATTACTAGGTAAAATGCAGCGTGTAGAAAGCATAGGAACTTTTATTAAAACCGACGATGGTTATCGAGTAACTGCACCCGAAGGATTTGTTGCCATTGGACACGACGGCGGCGCTGTAAAATTAGTAGATAGAATAGAATTCAGCAGACAGAACTTTGCTGCACCCAAACAGTGGAAAAAAGATTAATTGGTATAAATAACTTTATGTGCGAGAGCACTACACTTTAAAGGAAATTAAAATGGCAGTTTTTACAAGAACAAATGGTAATGCACAAAACGTAGTCAGCGTTGGTAACATTGCTCTAAGCACTGAAGCTAGCAGTCTTACTATCCCAATTAGCACAGGTATTGGTAAGCCAGTACAGTGCTTCCGTATTCTTTCTAATGCAACTAGCTTTGCTGCAGAACTAGGAACAGGCGAAGCTGTTGAAGCAGCTTTGCGTGTGTTGGGTCTAAATTCTACATTGCTAGTATACCAGATCAACACCACAGCAATCAGCACAATGGTTGAGCAAAGTAGCTGGAATGCCACAGACCTACAAGCTAACCTACAAGCTCTAGGTACAGCAGTTGGTACAAACAACTTTAACTTCTCTGGCGTAACAGTATCTGACGCTGGTTTCAAGTTGACAACATAATTAGTTGACGACTAATTAACAAAAAGGCACTTTCACAGTGCCTTTTTTGTTGGCTATAAATATCTGCATGGAACCAGTGATCACAGCGTTTACTTTGATTGACATCACTGCTACTGGTATAATCAAAGGTGAATCAAGAACCCGCGATCAACAGCGTAATTGGGAAACTGTATTACAGGTTTTAGGTCTTAAAACACAGCCTATAATTATTAACTATCCCGGTAAGTGGCTCGATGAAAATCTCAAAGATTTTGAATTTGGAGATTTCTATGAGGGCTATCAAACAATATGGGCATGGCAATTTCGTGGGGAAAGAGAAGAATTTTACAATTTAGAAATTTTACAACAGGATTTTGATCAAGTACCGGTAATACTAGGATTAGAAGAAACTGCAAGATTTATGCTGCCGGTGTTTTTTACACACGGGCATCTAAAAAACATATACTTTAAACAACTTAACATTAAATTATAAATAATTGTGATGCTCAGGCACCTTTAGGCACTCTTTATGGCTCATAAAAAATTATTAACAGCATCGCACTTTTACTGCGAGAATATATGGCAACTACTGCAATTGAACGAGAAAACCTTGAGGCACACGTTGAGCTCTGCGCTGAAAGGTATAAACAGTTGGAAAGCAAACTCATAGAAGTTGAGCAACGACTTGACAAAGTTGAGTCACATCTAATAGAAATCAAAGACACAATTACTAATAAAACCAGTGGCATTGACAGCAGATTTATTACCATTGGTACTACTGTTTTGGCTGTGATGTTTACAGCAATAATTAGTCTACTAGTACATTTGGCACAAAAATGAAAATCATTGAAGTTACACATGGCATGTCAGTGGCAATTACAAACGAAGAAGCAGATCTGCTATTAAAGTTTGACGAACAAACACCAAGCATGGCACGCCGTGACTTGGATCAAAGGCAACAACTCATGGCCAATAACTTAGTAAATAAGAATGTACTAAAAAGAATCAAAGAAAATGGCCGTATCGTCTATAAAAGAAAAACTAGGTAAATTATTAGTTAACATTGGTGTTAAAAAATTAGAAACATGGTCAAGAGCTGAACTGCTTAAATTGAAACATAGCGCAAAACCATTTTGTCTTGCTTATTCAGATAAACACTACAGCATAGGTGATTTTGATATTAAAATTTCATCAGATAATACGGCTCTAGTATACAAAGATAACAGTTTTTTACATCATTTTAACAACAAACAGATAGCTATCTATTATTGTGCTTATGAAAAACTTAACAAATTTGCTAGTTCTGACCGTTTACTAAAAGTAGACACAGAACTAGCACTGGCTCGTTCTGACTACGATTTTTTATACTACAAACTTAAAAATAAAAAATACAGTACAGAATTTGATAGAAATGTAAAATTGGCAAGATTTCAAGAAGCACACTCGAGACTAAGATCAGCAGAATCTGAATTCAAAAAAACTTTAGCAACGCATAAATATAATAAAATCTGGGATACCATATTATGAATTTACAAGAATTAGCACCTAAAAAAACCAAGCGTTTAAACCGCGTTATGGAAAGTCGTTTTGGTTTTACTGTAGACTATGACAACTTAAATTATGTCAAAGCACAGCGACTAAGCATAGCATTAGAAGAAAATTTGAATAAAATCCGTAAAAGTTATGGCATTCATACTGCTGAACAAAATCCTAAATACATGGAAATGTTGCTGGTCAAAGAAGGTATCGATACTTGGCTTCGCGACAATAGATTACTTACTGAAGGTGAACTAGAAACTGCTGAAGCAGTGCTGGCAGCTAAAGACATGGTTGACAGCATTCAGGACATGATCACTGATGCAAGTAAAATGATGAACGAGCAGCTTCCACCACTTTTGGATACAATTCGTGATCAGTTAGGTGCTGCGCAAGCAGATCAGTTTAAAACTACAGCAACGGGCGCATTACAAGGCCTAATGGATGCACTAAATGGTGCTCGTGACAGTTTAGATAATGGCAGCAGACAATTAGCTGGAGAACAAGTAGCTCAGCCTATGCCTTTGGGGGGCGCTGCCGCTGTGGCAGGTCAAGAAATCGCTGCACCGGCTGTTGATTTGGAAGCAGGCGCAGAAGATTTTGCCACTGCTGATGCTGCGGCAGGGGGTGATGAAGAATTGGGTCGTGAAAGACGATAATGCGAGCCAGCGATTTTATTCGCGTCACAGAAAACAGTGACGATAACAGCAACATTGTTACTGCACTCAGTCTTGTAAAAAGTAAAATTGATCAAGGTGAACTACAGGCCAAATTGCCTGTACAATTCATTCTAAGACTAATACAGAATACCGGTCTTACAGGTTTTACAGTTGATGATTTAAAACTGGCTAACGAAGAAATTCCTGCAATGAAAAACATCGTCAAACAAATTACCGACGATGAAATAGTATTTGTTACACATAGTTATAGCACTGTTAACAATCCAGAAGATACAGCCTTGGCAGGTCCTGTGGATAATCCTGCTCAAACTGTGAGTAACATGGCCAAAAGTGCCATGAAGCGTAGACAAGACTAATTAAATACATTATAATATTATTAGGAGGTTTATATGGCCTATAGTCAAGCTGTGATTGATCATTATGAACAACCACGAAATGTTGGTAGTTTTGCCAAAGACGAATCAAATGTTGGCACTGGTATGGTCGGAGCACCTGCTTGTGGTGATGTAATGAAGCTGCAAATAAAAGTAGATCCAAATTCCAATATAATAACTGATGCAAAATTTAAAACTTATGGGTGTGGTTCGGCAATAGCTTCAAGCAGTCTTGTCACTGAATGGATCAAAGGTAAAACGATCGATGAAGCCGGCGGTATCAAAAACAGTGAAATCGCACAAGAACTAAGTTTACCACCTGTAAAAATACACTGTTCAATACTAGCAGAAGACGCTATCAAAGCTGCAATTGAGGATTATAAAACAAAGTTTTTAATTTAATTTAAAGGAACATAAATGAAAATTTCAAAAATACCAGGTTTAGGTAATTACGGCCATTTTATCGATGATTTAGATTTTAATAATTTAACTGAAGATCAATGGATGGAGATAGGTCATTTTCATGCTAAAGATTTGGTTACTGTATTAAGAAATGTCAACTTAGATGTTAAGCACTATGAATCTTTTATGTATAAGTGGGGCAAAAATACAAGTCTTGCTAAATTTAATTTAGCAAAAAAATATAACTTAAAAAGCTTAGATGAAATTCCTACAATATATGACAGCCTAAGTGATCAAGAAAAACAAGTAGTGTCAATGAATAATACAATAATGGCCAATGAAATTAAGCCAAAAACAACTATTATTCGTGTGACAGGAAGAAAAGATAAAAAAGGCAGTCCTATGGGGCTATTCGCTGATGGTGAACTTTTGTGGCATAGTAATGAAGGCGCTCAATTGTGTTTCAATGCAGGTGTTGCTTTGTATGGCAAAACTGGCATGGTTGGCAGTGCAACTTGCTTTCTTACCACACCCGATTGGTATGAAAGTCAAAGCTCCAGTTTTCGCAGCGAATTAGATAATATGATAGCATTGCACAAATTCAGTCCTGGTAAAATAAATCCGGGACTTACTGGTCCATTAGATGCTATTGTTGGTTTCAATATGTGTGAAAATCTTGACGATGTTTATGAAGTTCCAATGGTTATACAAAGTGCTGCAGGCATCAAAGGAGTTCATTATAACATTAATACATTATACGGTATTAAGGGTATGAGTAGTCAAGAATCTAAAAAACTATTTGAATATATTAACAATACACTGTTTGTTGAAAAATATATGTATGATCATTGGTATCAACAAAACAATGATCTTTTGCTTTTTGATAATTCTATTACATTACATAGACGATTAGGTGATATAAAAAATAGGCTTGCCTATAGAATTTCATACAACATGGATAAAATCGGTGACCATGTATTAGATAGATATTTTCAGCCTGAGTTTTCAGAAAAATATAACAACCAATTAAGAGAATTAGATAATTTCTTTTCTCAAAATAGTTCGTATGATTACTCTTACTGAATTAGCAGCAAAAAAAATTAATAATCAACTTCAAAAAAGAGGTCATGGTGTAGGACTACGGGTTGGTGTTCGTACAACAGGTTG
>SXGQ01077878.1_pt1 | contig 10430 bp, 5 predicted proteins | sample 3178371 | NCBI WGS metagenome assembly SXGQ01 (sample SAMN11356859, study PRJNA531348) | freshwater metagenome | isolation source: freshwater sample F1-20 | place: China: Fuxian Lake, Yuxi | collected 2017-12-25 | reverse complement strand
GGGCGTGCTCTACCGCGCGGCCGCCACGGCCGCCCGGCATCTCGCCGGCCGGCCCCGCGCCGCCGTCGCCTTCCTGACCGACGGCTCGTGGACCACGCGGCAGGTCGAACAGGCCGTCGCCGGGGCCGCCGTCGGCATGGTGGGCCAGGACCTCTACCGGGCCGACCGGCGGCGGACGCGGTTCGGCGTCACCACCTGGCTCGGCGCGCCGCCGGAGGCCGTGCGGGTCGGGGCCACGATCGCCGACGGTGTCAACCTCGCCCGTCGGCTCGTCAACACGCCGCCCGACGACCTCTACCCGCAGTCGTTCGCCGACGAGGCGGCGGCCATCGCCGGCCGCACCGGCATGGAGATCGACATCTGGGACGAGGACCGGCTGCTCGGCGAGCGGTGCCAGGCGATCCTGGCCGTGGGGCGGGGCGCCGCCCGCCCGCCGCGGCTTGTCCTGCTCCGCTACCGCGGCCCGCAGCGTCAAGACGGCCCGCCCGACGTCGCGCTCGTCGGCAAGGGCGTGACGTTCGACTCGGGCGGACTGTCGCTCAAGCCCTCGGAGTCGATGCTCACCATGAAGTGCGACATGGCCGGCGGCGCGGCCGTCCTGGCAGCGGCCGCGACGATCGCGGCCCTCAAGCTCCCGGTCCATCTCGTGGCCGCGGTCGGCCTCGTGGAGAACATGACCGGCCCGGCGGCCTACAAGCTCGGCGATGTGATCACCGCCCGCAGCGGCACGACGATCGAGGTCCACAACACCGACGCCGAGGGGCGGATCGTCCTGGCCGACGTGCTCGACGTGGTCCGCGGCCTGCAGCCGAAGAAGATCGTCGACGCGGCCACGCTCACCGGCGCCTGCATGGTGGCCCTCGGTCACGACGTGGCCGGGCTGTTCACCAACGACCAGCCCTGGTGCGATGAATTGGCCGCCGCGGCCCGGGCCGTGGGTGAGCCGGTCTGGCAGCTGCCGATGTATGCCGACTACGACGAGCCGATCAAGAGCGAGGTGGCGGATATCAAGAACGTGGGCGACGGCCGTTGGGGGGGCGCGATCACGGCCGCGACGTTCCTGGAGCGGTTCGTGGGGGGCATTCCCTGGACCCACGTCGACATCGCCGGCCCCGCCTTCGCGGAGAAGCCGAAGCCGTGGACGGACGGCGGCGGCACGGGCTCCATGGTGAGGCCGTTCGTCGAGCTCGTCCGCGGCGGATGACGGGCCGGGCTTCCGCGCCCCACCCGTCGGCGGGCGGTGAAAGCCTCGGCTTCGAGATGCGAGGATACGCATACTCGCCTCGCCTTCCCCCGACCCGCCGACTCCTCCAGCGGAGTGAGGACCGCTCGATCGTCAGGAGGGAGCGGATGAGCCCGACTCACTCGAAAAGGGGTGGTTATCAACGTCTTGAATGCTGCTGGCGGAGTCGTCCGGGGAGCTCGGAGGAGCCGGAGCATCGCGACAACCAACACTCCCTCCATCCCGGGCGGGCATCCTGTGAGCGATGGCGGAGGCGACGGAGGGCTTCCCGGACGGCTCCGCATCCGCGTGACCTCACGCCGCCTCGCTACAGCAGCGTGCCCAGTTCATCGACGAGTTCGCCGAACCGCGCGAGCGCCGTGGCCACGGGTGCGGGCTGCTCCAGGTCCACGCCTGCGTCGCGCAGCAGGTCGAGCGGCCATTTGCTCGAGCCGCCCTTGAGAAACCCGAGGTAGCGGTCGAGCGCCCCGGGCTCCCGCTCGGCCACCCGCTTGGCCAGCGTGATCGCCGCGGCCAGGCCGGTGGCGTACTTGTAGACGTAGAACGCGTTGTAGAAGTGGGGGATCCGCAGGCACTCGAGCTCGAGGTCACGGTCGATGGCGAAATCCGGCCCGAAGTAGGCGTCGAGCAGCCCTCGGTAGATGCCGCGGATCCGCTCCAGCGTCAGCGGTTCGCCGGCCTCGGCCGAGGCGTGGCTCTGTCGCTCGAACTCCGCGAACATCGTCTGCCGCACGATCGTGTTGCGGATCGAGTCGATCTCCCGGGCCAGGATCGCCGCCTTCTCCTGCTTCGTCTTGGCCCGCGCGAGCAGGAGCCGTGCGAGCAGTTGCTCGTTGAACGTGCTCGCCACTTCGGCCACGAAGATCGTGTAACCGGCGTACTGATAGGGCTGGGCCTCGGCCGAATAGCGGGTGTGCATCGAGTGGCCCGCCTCGTGCGTGAGCGTGAATACGTGCTCGATCACGTCCTCCTGGAAGTTCATGAGGATGTAGGGATCGGAGTCGTAGGTGCCGGAGCTGAAGGCTCCCGAACGCTTGCCGGCGTTCGGGTAGCGGTCGCACCAGCGGCCACGGAGCCCCTGCGCGAGGCGGCCGCAGTACTCGCCGCCGAGCGGCGCGAGCGACTCGAGCACCACGGCCACCGCCTCGTCCCAGGTGTGCCGCTGCTCGAGCTCGGGCACGAGCGGCACGTAGCAGTCGTAGTGGTGGATCGCCTCGAGGCCCAGCACCCGCTTCCGCAGCGCGTAGTAGCGGTGCACGGCTGGCAGGTTGGCCCGGACGGCCGCGATCAGCTGGTCGTAGACGGCCAGCGGCACGTTGTCGGAAAACAGCGCGGCCGCGACGGCCGAGGGATGCTTCCGCACCCGGGCGGCGTAGACGTCCCGCTCGTTCGAGCCCGAGAGCGTCGCGGCCAGCGTGTTCGCGTGGGCCTCGTACTGGGCGTAGAACTGGTGGAACGTCGTGCGGCGCACCTCCGTCGCGGTGTCATGGAGGAGCGTCGTGAACGTCGCGTTCGAGAGTTCGATCCGCTCCCCCTTGCCGTTGGAGACGCTGCCGAACTTCAGGTCGGCATCGGTGAGCTGGCGGAACACCTTGCCGGCCGTGCCGGCGAACGTGCCCTGCATGGCCAGCAGCTTCTCCTCGGGCTCGGAGAGCGTGTGGGCCCGGGTGCGGACGACACGCTCGAGCAGGAGCCGGTAGGGGCCGAGCACGGGCAGGTCCATCCAGGTCGCGAGCGTGGCGGGCTCGATCGCCATGATCTCGGGACGGATGAAGCTCGCCGCCTCGCCGGCCCGGGTGGCGACGTGCTGGAACCGGCCGACCATCCGCTGGGCGTCGGCCGCCGCCTGGTCCTCGCTGGCCCGCAGGCTCGCGTAGGTCCCGAGCCGGTCCCCCTCGCGGTCGAACGCGAGGTCGTGCGCCAGGCACTCGGCGAGCCGCTCGGGCGAACTCCTGAGCGTGCCGGCGTAGGGAGCGAACTGGGGGATCCGGTCCTCCCACGCCGCGAGCGCCTCCTCCCACTCGGTATCCGAGCGACAGAGGCTCGTGAGATCCCAGGTATCCCCGACCGCCACGTCCTTCCGGGCGGGCAGCTTCCTCACGTCGGTGGTGTCGCTCATGACTTGGTGTCCTCCTGGGTTAGGGCGCCGGCTCCGGGCCATCATGCCCCCAACTCTCCAAGGCCAAAAGGCAGCGCCGTCACATCCCCGGATGTCGCACGGTCGGCGAACTCGCCGAGCCCGCGATCATCAGGGAGGCCCAGGTGTCGGCGTGAGGATGCGGAGCGTGGCGGACCTTCGCCAGCGACGCAACTCATGCCGCACCCGGGCCGGCTTGGGCTCATCGACGCTCCCTGCAACACGCCCGCGGACATTACAGCCTCCAGACGGCGCTGCCCCACGCGAGGCCGCCCCCGAAGCCGCAGACCACGATCGTGCTCCCCGGCCCCACCCGACCGGCCCGCCAGGCCTCGTCGAGCACGAGCGGGATCGAGCCGCTCGACGTGTTGCCGTAGCGGTCGAGGTTCATGGCCACCTTCTCCGCCGGCAGGCCGAGCGCGTCCCGCGCGCCGTCGACGATCCGCGCGTTGGCCTGGTGGAGCACGAACAGGTCGACCTGGTCGAGCGTCATGCCGGCGCGTTCCACGACCTGGCGGATGTTCTCCTCGGCGAGGCGGATCGCCCACTTGAAGACCGCCCGGCCGTCCATCCGCATGAACTGCTCGCGCCGGGCGATCCCCTCGGCCGAGACGGGCTGCCGCGAGCCGCTCATCGGGCAGACGAGCAGGTCGGCACCGCGGCCGTCGGAACCGAGCGAGAAGGCGAGCAGGCCCCGCTCGCGGCCGGCGGCGTCGGGGCCCGCAGCCTCGAGCAGCACCGCGCCGGCGCCGGCGCCGAACAGCGGCCAGGTCTTCACATCCTCCGGATCGACGAAGCGGGAATTGGTGTCGGCGCCGATCGCGAGCACGAGCCGGCTCGACCCGGCCGCGAGGAAGTTGGCAGCGGTGACCAGGGCGTAGGCGAAGCCGGCGCAAGCGGCGGTCACGTCCATCGCGGGCGCGTCGAGCCCGAGTTTCTGCTGGACGATGCAGGCCGTGGAAGGGATGCAGGTGTCGGGCGTGAACGTGCCGACCACGAGCAGGTCGACGTCCCCGGACGCGAGGCCGGCGTTCGCAAGCGCCGCCCGGCCGGCTGCCGCGGCAAGGTCGCTCGTCGCCTCGTGGGGCGCCGCGTGCCGGCGCTCACGGATGCCGGAGCGGGCCACGATCCACTCCGGGTCGCAGCCGAGCCGGGCGAGGTCGGCGTTGGTCACCACCCGGTCGGGCACGGCGCCCCCGACGCCCGCCAGCCGGAACCCCACGGCCCGGCCGAATCGTGACGGCCGCGGCGAGGTGAGGATCTCGGACATGGGCCGAAAGAATACCAAAACCGCCGCGGCGGCCGTCTCCCCACCGCGCTGCCCGGCCCGCGACACCGGCCGCTCCTCACTCCGGGCCACCGCCGATCAGCGGCCGCAGGTCCGCTGCCTCGCCGCCGGTGTGCGTCCTACTCCTGCTTGGCTTCCTTGGATTTCTGCTGCACGACGCCGGCCCGGTCGAGATGGAGCTTGGCGTACTCGGCGTTGGAGACGACGTAGTACCAGTCGGCGAAGCGGGCGTTGAGTTCCTTGACCCGCTTCTGCGCCGCCTTCACCTTCTCGTCGTACTCCTCCTGCTTGCGGCGATTCTCCCGCTCCACCCCCCGCCGCTCCTCGAGCGCGGCCTGGGCCTTGGCCTCGGCCTCGTCGGCAGCCGTGAGCTTGCCCGCGGCATCGCCCTCTTTCTTGTCAGCATCGGCCTTGGCGTCGTCCTGCGCCCCGTCCTTCTTCGCGTCGCCCTCGGGCGCCTCGGGCAAGGGATCGATCGCGGGCTTCTCAAGCAGCGACTCGTTGAATCGCGCCATCACGAGCAGGTAGCGGCCCATGCCTTCGCCGGCCGCCGCCTTCTCGTCTTTCTTCCTGTCCTCGCCCGGCCCGGCGTCGTCCTTCTTCTCCGTGTCGGTCGCCACCGTCGTGCTCGCCCCGAACCGCAGGATGTACTCGACGCCGTCCTTCAGGCCTGCGATCGTCTCGCCGTCGGTCGACAGGATGTCGCCCGACTCCAGCGGCAAAAACCCGCGCTGCTTCATGGAGCCGATCGCCTGCGGATCGTCCACGAACTTCGCGTCCGCCTTGAGGTCCGCGCTCAGGCCGGCGGGCTTCCGGACCACGTCGACGATCTTCAGGTCTCCGAGTGCGGTCCGCAGGTCGTTGAGCTTGCCGGACGCCAACTCCTCGTCGGGGCCGAGCTTCTCCTCCCGGGGCTTGTTTCCTGCCGCGAAGCCCTCCAGTTTGACGAGCGACCACTTCGCGTCCTTGTCGTCGTAGGCGAGATCGATCCGATTGCGGCGGTTCTGCACCACGGCGATCCCCCGCCCGGACTCCACCGCCTCGAGACGGTAGTCCTCGAGCACGATCCGGCGGACGTCCCACGGCGAGAGCTTGAGCAGGTCCTTCTCGATCCAGTCGTCGAACTTCGTCGTGAACTTTGCGGCGTCGATCTCGACGCGGTACACGGCGTCCTGCCCGGCCTTGCGGACGTACCGCAGGTTCCGGGCCGGCACGCCGCCGGGCCCCGGTCGATTGTCCTGCTTGCCGATGATCAGCCGCGCGAGCCGGTTGCCCGACGCGTCGCGGAACTCCACGAGCCGGCCGACACCGGTGGCACCCACCTTGATCTTGTCCGGATCGGGCTCGATCACGCCGTACATCTCGTGGTCGCCGGGGGAGCTGTTCACGACCTCGAGGATCGGGCGGTCCACCAGTTCGTTGCACGCGGCGGCGAGCTGCTCCTTGGCGTCGGCCGGATAGTTCTCGTGCGAGGGGAGCGTCCAGACACCACCGGACCGCACGACCTTGAAGGGCTTGAGCGTGGCGGTTTCGTCGTCGAACGACACGATCTCCATGCTCGCGGCCTTCGCGGGGTCGGCGAGCTCGGGAAACAGCGTCCGCTCGGCTGCGGGCTCCACCTGCTTCGAACGGAACCGCGGCTGGACCGCCAGCCCGAGCAGCAAGAGGCCGATTCCACCGACCAGGAATGCCGCTGTCCGCCGCGTGGCCGCCGGCCCCGCCCCATGCACCGAGTTGGTCATCGTGCCGTACCCTCCCATGCTCACCTCAACCTCGACCTGGCCACGCCCTCGCGCTCGAGCGCCCGGCGGCGGAAGAACACCAGGAACGCGACCACCAGCGGTGGGATCGGCGGCAGGAGCACGGCCAGCCATTTCTGCCGATCCTGTTCCCGACGGATGTCGGCTTCGAGCTTGCGTTCCGTGGTCGCCACGTCGGCGTCGCGCTTGCTCTTGAGCTTCTCGATCTTCGTGTCGAGACGCCGCTGGGCGAGCCGCTGCCGGCTGGCGAGCTGCTGCACCGCCTGCATCGCGGCCTGCGGATCGGCGTCACCCTGGGCCTCCAGCTCCCTGATCTTCTTCTCGAACTCGCCGATCTCCGTCTGCATCGACTCGTTGGCCTCCCGCTCGGCCTTGTCGAAGTCCTCGATGAACTTGGCCCGCTTTTCGTCGGCTTCGTCGCGGGCGCTGGCCACGGCATCCTCGATCCGCTCCAGCGTCCGGTGCTTGGGCTTGCGCTTGCGGATGGCGACGAACCGATCGTCGCCGGCGAGCTCGTCGAGGGCGTTGAGGACGAACTCCACGTTGTCGAAGTCGAGTCCGAACACCTCGTCGGGCCGGTTCCGCAGGCCGACGATCCGCCCGTCGAGCAGGTCGACGTCTGCGACGAGCAGGGCGCGGATCGGCCGGCCGGGCTCCGGCGGCTTGCCCGCCTCGCTCCCCGCGTCCGCCGACGGCGCGGGCTTCCGTTCCACGAGCACCGCCAGGACCATCGACTGGTCTGACCGCCGCTCGAAGATCTGCAGCTGCCGCATGTCGCCGCGGTTGCCCATCACCTGGTCCACCTCGATCGTCCCGGACCGGCCGGGCGACGTGCGCACCAGCGGGGTGAACGCCAGGTCGGCCGACTCGTCGCGGGCAATCCCGCCCGGAAACGGAAACAACAGTTCCTGCAGACCCGAGGTGATCCGCTGCCCCTGGTTGAAGCCCATGTCCTTCCCGTCGAGCGAGGCGTCGATGAACACGAACTCAGCGGGCAGGTCGAGCTTCAGGTGCGGGTTGTAGTCCTGGTAGACCACGTAGGGGGCCGCGCCCATCTGCCCCATCGCCGGCCGGCCACGGCCGGAGGAGAGCCTCACGCCCAGGGCCTGCCAGAGCTCGTCGAGATTGCCCTTGGGCTGCCCCTGGGGGCCGCCGAACATCGCCATCGGCCCCATCGGGCTCCGCCGCGGCTGCGCGGTGCCGGGCACGTTGGTCATCAGCACCGGCAGCGGATCCTCGAAGATCGCCACCGGCTGGCCGGCCTTCACGGCGGCCACGAAGTTCGTCATCTGCTCCGGCCCCAGCGACGAGGGCTGCACGGCCAGGAGCACGTCGTAGGTCTCGGTGATCGGCGCCGACGCGTCGACCTGCACCACGTCGTACTGTTTCTCCAGCTCGTCCACCAGTGGCTGCCGCGGCCGCTGCTGGCCGCTCATCATGTCGAACCCACCGAACACGTCGGCGTCGGTCGTGAGCACGCCCAGCCGCTTTCGCTTCTGCTGGGCCGCGGTGCATACCGAGCGGATCAGCTCGTACTCGACCGGCGTCCCCTTGTCGAAGAACGGGACCACCACCTTCTCCAGGCCGCTGGTGAAGGCGCAGCCCATGAAGATCTCCTCATCGCGGTAGGCGCCGCGGACGCGGGCCAGCACGTTGACCGGCTCGATGCCGTACTGCTGCGCCGCCAGGGCCGCCGCCTCGGTCTTGGGCTCGGTGTCGATCACCTCGACGTTCACCTTGCCGCGGCCGAGCCGCTGGAACTGCCGCAGCGTGTTGAGGAGGTTCAGCCGGGTCTGGGCGTAGTCCTCGGGCACCATCGGGCTGACGTAGGCCTTGATGTCGATCGGCCGGCTTGCCTCGAGCGTCTTGAGCAGCCGACGCGTGTCGGGCGACAGCGAGCTGATCTGTTCGGCGGAGAGGTCGGCCCTGACGTCGACCGCCCGGAAGAGCAGGACGCACCCGGCGGCAGCCGCCGCCAGGCCCAGCGTCCGGGCCAGGTAGTGCAGCCCCATGCGGCCGCCCTCCCGCCGCCCCGCCCAGTGCCGCCGGCCGATCAGCACCATGGCGACGTAGAGGCACACCGCCACGACCCCGAGGAAGAAGGCGATCGACGACAGGCTCACGATCCCGCGGCCGAAGTCGGCGAAGTGCTCGGCCAGGCTCCAGCCGCGGACCGTCGCCGCCGCCTTCGCGCCCATGACGCTGCTGGCCTGGTCCGCCACGGCCAGCGGCGCGTTGAACAACAGGCCGAGAATGAACCCGACCGTCAGGTTGCTCGTCAGGAAGCTCGCCACCATGCCGATCGCCACCATCGCCAGACCCACGAACCAGGAGCCCAGGTAGTTGGCGAGGAACAGGCCGGCGTCGGGCGTGCCCCAGCGCAGCAGGATGATCAGGTTGCAGATGCAGGAGAACACCAGCGCCACGGTGAAGATGCCCACCGCGGCGAGGTACTTGCCGAACACCACCTCCCAGTCGCTCGCCGGGATCGTGAGCAGCAGCTCGTCGGTGCCCTGTCGCCGCTCCTCGGCCCAGACGCTCATCGTGATCGCCGGCACGAACACGAGGAGGATGTAGGGCAGGTAGCGATTGAGCTGATCGAGGTTGGCGAGGTTGGCGTTGAAGAACTCCGGCGGCCAGAAGGCGGCCAGCGACCCCAGCAGCACGAACACGCAGATGAAGACGTAGCCGGTGGGGTTGGAGAAATAGGCGACGAAGTTCCGCTTGAAAACGGCGTCGAGAACATGCCACTTCATGGTTTTGGTCCCTCGGTCTCGTCGGCTGGCGGGGCGTTTTAGGCCGAGCGGGTCAGTTCGTGGAACCGCTCGTCGAGGCCGCGGCCGTCCCGCCGCAGCTCCGCCGGCGTCCCGTCGAACCGCAGCCGGCCCTCGGCGATGAGGAGCACCCGGTCGGCCAGGGCCTCGACCTCCTGGAGGATGTGGGTCGAGAGCAGGATCGTCTTCCGCTGGCCGAGCTTGCGGATGGTCTCCCGCATCTCGCGGATCTGGTTGGGGTCGAGGCCGCTGGTCGGTTCGTCGAGGATCAGCACGTCGGGCTCGTGCAGCAGCACCTGTGCCATGCCGACCCTTTGTCGATACCCCTTGGATAGCTTGCCGATGGCCTTGCCGATCACGCTCCCGAGTTCGCACTGCTTCACGACCGCCTCGATCCGCTCCCGCTTCCGGCTCCCGGAGAGGCCGCGGGCGTCGGCGAAGAACTCGAGCAGGCTGCGGGGCGTCATGTCGGGATAGAGCGGCCCGTTCTCGGGCAGGTAGCCCAGGCGCTCGGCCCCGGCCAGCCGGTCGGTGGCCATGTCGTGGCCGGCGATCAGCGCCCGGCCCTCGGACGGGGCAAGATACCCCGTGAGGATCTTCATCGTGGTGCTCTTCCCGGCCCCGTTGGGGCCGAGGAAGGCCACGATCTCCCCGCGGGGGATGCGGAAGGAGACATCCTTGATGGCGATGAAGTCGCCGTAGTACTTCGAGAGGCCGTCGGCCTCGATCATGGACGGGGAGTTGGAATCCGGGCCGGGGTTCGTCATGGACACTCGCGGGCTGGCGGGGAGGAACGGGCTCGACGGGCCGATCATTGTCTCCCGATCCCGGCGGGGCGGCAATCCCCGGCCGGTGCGGCGAGCGTCGCACTCCGGTTCGGCCCGCACTCCGCGCGATAAAAGCCCCCCGGCGCGAGCCGCGGGGATGACGCGAACCAGGCCACGCAGGCACGGAGCACCGCGTGGAACCTCGTGGCGGGCGTCATCCGCATCGCTCGCGCGAGGGCTTCACGACGGCCGCAAGGCCGGCCCTCCCCACGGCGATACCCGGGCTGCCGCCGTGAGGCTCTCGACTCGAGGCTCCCGCTCGCCGCGGTGCCAGGCGAGGTGGGCGAGCCAGGCGTCGGCGGCGTCTGGATGGTCGGCGCGATGATGGACGCCGCGGGTCTCCTCGCGGGCGAGGGCCGAGGCGATCATCAACCGGGCCACCTGGAGCATGTTCTGCAGCT
>SXGQ01040071.1_pt1 | contig 10431 bp, 3 predicted proteins | sample 3178371 | NCBI WGS metagenome assembly SXGQ01 (sample SAMN11356859, study PRJNA531348) | freshwater metagenome | isolation source: freshwater sample F1-20 | place: China: Fuxian Lake, Yuxi | collected 2017-12-25 | reverse complement strand
TACTTTTCAGATGAGTCCCTTGGATTATGCAAATGCACTCAACAAAACCTACACAGATGCAACTGATCTGTACAACCGAGCCGTAGGAATGTTTGGCGAGACATCTGCTCAAGCGGCGGCTGCTAAAAATAATATGCTTGCGTCTCAGAGGCAGTTGTCTAACTTAAGCGGTGCCGCAACAGGAGCTTTGCCAGCCACAGGCGCTGTAACAACCACCCCAGCTACTGGTGCTTTAACAACAACTCCAGCAACCGGCGCTTCACCAACTGTAACTAGCGGATTATCAACCGCAACAGGCCCAACTATGTTTGACGAGGCCACTAGCACAACAAGATCACTGACGCCTGCGGCAGGTGGCGCATTATCAACCGCAACCGGCGCTTCACCTAGCACGGCAGGGGGTGTTACGGCTGCGCCAGCAACTGGTGCTTTAACAACACCAGCTACGGGTGCTATAACGTCGACTCCTGCTACTGGAGCCTTAACAACGTCAGCCACAGGTGCTGCGACAGCAGCGCCTTTGACCATCCAACAAAGACTTCAAGCAGCCGCCGGAGCCGACAATAACTTGACATACAGTCAGTTGATGTCGATTGCTAACCAGAACAATTTAACGCTTGATCAAATAGCGCCTTACATCTCAGATCCTACAAATCGTACGGCAGTGCTTGCAGATCTAAATAAATTCAAACCTTCGTTTAATGCACTTTCTGAAACGTATGCTCCAAATGCTGTAAATATGTACGCTATTAACCAAGCGGAAGAGCTAGCAAGGGAAAACCAAAGAGTTGATTTTTCTAATCAAAACCGTGCAACGCAGTTAGAAGCTTGGAAGCGAGGATTATTCAATACGTCTGAGTTACTTGCTGGCGGTACAGATGCTATGAGGTCTTACTACGGCGCAAAACCCGTTTATTTAACAAGCGCACTAACTGGCTCAAACCAAGGTGCTACGAGCAATCGCCTTATATCAACGCTTCAAAACGCTATGCAAAACCCTGGAGGGATGGGTGAAAACATCAAGGCGGCTGTTGGTGCGTACCAAGATCCGACGGGCAAGACAGTTGCTTCGCCAACAGACATTGCAGCAGCAGACGCTTATGTCAAAAGAATAACGGGCAATCCAAATGCAACTTACGCAAACACTTTACGAGATTTAGATACACGTGGTGGCGGCTTCATGTACGACGAGCAGCGACTACTCGGTGATGTGAAGAGCAATCTTACTAAAGGGTTAGAAGCAAATCTTTCAATATCTAAATGGGACCCCAAGACTAGGGGTGAGATGTTTGCTCAGCAAATAAATAAACTCAAAGTAACTCCAAGTTTTGTTGCAGCGGCACTGGGCGTTTCAGAGAATGATATTTTAAGACTCGCCGGTGGCGACCCTTCACTGTGGAGCCGACTTGCAGTCAATGAATTAATCCCCACGCAACCCGTAAGAGAGGGTGCATCTTACAGATATGGGCCAGCCGCAATAGTAAGTGGACCAAGCACTAGCACGGCGCTTACGGCTAGCCAACCAACAACAAGCAGATCTAGCACGGCGATCACTTCTAGCCAACCAACAGATGCTGGAAGAATCCTTCCAAGAGTTGATCTTTCCCCTCAGACTGGCGCGGGTCTCGTTAATCCAGAAAGTGTAAGAGTAGGAACAAAGGTAGTTTATATGGAATCAATTTCCGGATTGCCTATTCCCGAGCAAGTAAGAAAGCTTACAGAGTTGGGAGTCAAGGCCTCTAATTTAATTGCAAGTGGTTTCAACACAAATTATGTTAATGACTTAGTAAGCCAAGGGTTGCAAAAATAATGGCTGATCCTGATTACGCCTCGCTCGGGCGCTTGTTATTCGGGTCTAAGCCCGAGGAGCCACTTGAGGAGCCGTTAAAAGAGCCACTTGAGGAGCCGTTAAAGGAGCCGCAAGACTTAATCGGCGCTCAGCCACTCATCGCAGAGCAATCACCTCTCGATACGGGCGCGAGTCTTTTTAAAGCTACAGAACAAACAGCGCCATTGACTGATGCGTCAAGCTCAAGCGCATTAGATACGCTTATTGCAAAACCAAAGACAGCCGAAACTGTCACAGGTGCAATCGGCAGCGACACAATAACGGGCGCTGCTCCAGACACGGGTCTTTCAGATCGATTTTATGACCCTATGTTGAAATCCAACTGGGGCCGTGAAAGTGTTGCTGATTTTGGTTTGCAAAACGACCCAAGGTTTGCTGGAAGCACTGAGTTTTATATTGATCCAAATACTGGAAAGTATGTATCAAGAACAGACTATTTAGCGACCGCCAATACGCCAGAGGCCGTTGCTTATCGCAATGAGCAGGCTCGAATTGCCGCTGCAAATGCAAAGTTATTCAGACCTGGAAACACGCTAACAAGTGGTTTCGGCAATGTAACTGAACAGCTCGGAGGGTCTGGCTACTACAAAGGCGTAGCCATACCAAGGTTTTATGAACAATCCCTTGGCGACGCTGGGTGGTTATCGGTTGCCGATCAGCTTGCGATATGGAAAGCTAATATTGACAAGCAAGACCTAAGTGCTAACGCACCCTTTGGTTTTGTCGAGACGCCAGTCTATACGCAGCCCACAGGTGATTACGACCCTTATGTCAGTGGTTACAAATCAACACCTGCTACGGCGTTTAATTACTTAACGCAGAACAACCCGGTCATTGCAAATGCTATTTTAGGGCCGACATCAACAGGTGCGTTTGCGTACAAAGTTGTCAATGGCGAGCTAAAAGAAGTTGGGCATGACGAAATAACGCCCGAAGATATTGCTCAAGGCAATGCTTTCTTCTTGCTTGCAGGCGCAACAGGTGGCCCGAATCGACAACGTATGTCGCAACTTTATCGGGCTGACGGCAATGACCTTATTCCTGTTGGCGAGCCTAAGATGTACCAGGGTGCCAAAGAGACGAATTTCGGTCTTGCATTCCTTGATATGGTTGCATCAGCCCTAGCATTTGTGCCGGGACCATGGCAGATTCCAGCAGCAATTTACAAAGCGGGACGCGCCATAGATGAAGGTGACTGGGCGCAGGCAGCGCTTGCTGCAATACCCGTAATTGGCGACGTTGCAAATGCAGCGGCGGTTGCCTCGGAAGCTGCTCAAGTGGCTGGCGCTGTTGAATCAGCATCTTTTGCAAATGACATTGTTAACGCAGTTTCAAATGTCTTTCCATCGCTTGATTCCGTAGGAAAAGTAACCAACGCGCTGCAACAGTCAGTTAGTGCTCTAAAAGCCATTGATGATAAAAACTGGTTAGGGCTTGTTGCGTCGGGCACAGGGCTTGCTGGAGCCACAGGAGCAATTGACGCAAATACGGCAGGTCTTATCAGAAGCACAGCAAATCTTGCAAATGTTTTGAACAGCGGTGGCAGTCCAGCGCAAATCATTGCTGCAGCCACTTCATTGGCAAACAATCAGGGTTTTGTTGATCGTGCCACTGCGGATCAAGTCAATGCAGTTGCTTCAATCATTGCTGCCAAGGACAATCCTGCGGCGCTGATGGGTGCTGTAGCGCAGGCAGCCCGATCAGGCGTATTTAACGAGACTGCGAAAATCGGTGCGCAGTATGAGCAGCTTAACAACCGTGGCGTAATCGACGAATACAACGTCACTGGCGGTGGCGGTGCGCTCATTAGTAGTGGCAACCCCACTGAAGACCAGCAGATTGCCATACAACAGCGCCAGAACGCTGCCAACCAAGCGTTAACAGACTACATGGGGTCAGGCAATGACTTAAGCCGTGAAGGCCTGGTAAGTCAGTTGCAAAGCCTTGGTCTTACAGCAGATCAAGCCGAGGGGTATGCGCAACAAGCCGATCAGAAGATCAATATGAATCGCGTCGGCGCTGATGTGAGGTTCAGATACTCGAAGATTGATCCTGAGTTTGGTACGCCGCAGCTTGATCGAGATACGGCTGTGAGAGAACTTGTAACGGCTGGCTACTCATCAGATCGTGCCAATGAAATACTGAATGATGTTGACGCTGAAAACGCAAGCAAGCTAGAAAATCGATTAAATGTACAAGCTGCTTACAATGACCTGATCAGAGGTACTGGAACGACTGACCAGTTGCGCAGCGCCATGATGCTGGCTGGCTACACTGATGCGCAGATAAATAACCAAGTAACAAAAGGCTTGGGCATCCTTGAAGGTAGCAAGTTAACTGCTGGTGAGCAGGCACAAGAACGTGCCGCAAATTTGCCGGATATAAGAGCAGAGATTGCAGGAAAGTCTAGCTTTAATGAAGCGTATGCGTTAGCCAGAGAAAAGCTTGGTGCAGGCGCCACATTTACTTGGCAAGGTAAAAACTACGTTGCGTCATCTGCAGCCGAGCGTCCAGACTTAAGTGGAAAACCAACTGACTATTCGGCAGCAGGTGCTTCACTGTTTAAAACGCCCACTGCTGATATTTCAAACCAAGGCGTTGTGCAAGACACAACACAATCTGTTCAGTCAGGGCAAAGCGTTCAAGTTGCTGGCCCTGGAGGAAGAACATTTACGGTAAAGCTGCCGCTCTCACAACAACAGGTCAGCGACAGAAATACACAGGGCATGTTGTATAACCGTGATGCGGTGTTGACTGAAATCGGAAATAACTTGTCAACACTTGCACAAGCGAATAGTCAAGCCGCCATAAATTATTTGAAAAACAACCCAAACAGTCCATGGACGCAAAGCGTAAGTACAGCTTACGAAGCAGCAGGTACAACAATGCGCGATCTTGTGGGCGGTGGTGTGTTGGCTTTAGGTGATAAGCCTCTTGCGTTTGACATTATCAAAGGCGGCGAAGACCTCATTAAGTTAGGCCAGTCAATAGGCACAGGACCGCAAGACACGGCTAACTGGGAAGAAACAACGCGACTTGTTCAAGCAACAACCGATCCTTTTGCAAAGATTGGTATTGTTGCAGGCCGCATTTTAGATGGAAACAGCGGTCTACAACGTCAAGTGGAAGTTGAGATGCGTCAAGAGTTGCCGGGAGTTTTTCTTGGCGGCGGTACCGTTAGAGGTGCGCTTATAGCAGGTGGGTTACTTGACGTCGGTGAAACTGGAGGTAGCGCAACAATCGAAGGCTATCAACAGGCTATTGATCAAGGCAAGCCCCATGAGGAGGCTTTAGCCGCAGGTCGTGCGAGAGGCTTGGCTGAAGGCACAACAGAGCTTGTCATTCAAGCTACGCTTGGGAAAATTACTGATGTTGCGCTCGGACGTAAAGTTTCACTTGGAGGCAAAGCCGCAACACGAGTCGGTTCAGAAACCCTTGAAGAAACGCTCCAAGAAGGTTTAGGATCGGTCGCTGGGGACGTTGCAACCGGCCAAGCGGTTGATGTGAATTCAGCGCTTACTAAATCAGTTTTAGGCGGGTACACAGGTAAAGGCACTTCGTTGACAACCGCTCCTGTATCAACAGCTCAAGACATTTCAGAAATCTCAAGCTCCCCGCCCGGATCGGACCCCGAAGCAGTTAGTCGGTCGCTTGGAACAATTCAAACAATATACGGCGATTCAAAAGCTACACAAGTCGTCAACACCCTTTCATCTTCTACTGATTTGGCGGCTTCTGGCCAAACGATAGCGAGCAGTCTTGCAAACGTTTTGGGCGACGATGCCGCAGCAACTATATCGAACAATTTAGTCGCAAACTTTGGACTCAGCAGTGCTTCGGACACTTTGCAGAGCCAAGGTGTTACATTAAATAATCTATCAACCGTGGTTGGTAAAACCGATGCAGGCAATGACATCACGCTCGGTGACGCGCTTGGGGCTTCAATCACTGGCAATGGTCAGCAAGTTGCTGCTTCGACGGTTGTTGGCACAAAGGCCGATGGAACGAACCTTACTCTAGGCGACTTATCGTCAACCATAAAGACAGGTACGACTGGCGCTACAACAGGTGCTACCACTGGAGCTACCACTGGAGCAACTACTGGAGCAACAACCGATTTTGAAGCAGCAGGAAGATCACTTTTTGGTGGCAACGCAACCACAGGTGCTACCACAGGAGCAACTACTGGAGCAACTACTGGAGCAACAACTGGAGCAACCACAGGGGCTACTACAGGAGCCACAACAGGAGCTACAACAGGATCAACTGCTGGCATTGACACAGCCGGTACAGTTACTGCTGGAACAGGGGCAACCACAGGTGCTACTACTGGAGCTACTACTGGAGCTACTACTGGAGCCACCACAGGAGCTACTACTGGAGCAACGACTGGAGCAACTACAGGTGCTACTACTGGTGCTACCACAGGAGCAACCACAGGAGCAACTACAGGGGCTACTACGGGAGTTACCACGGGAGCAACCACAAACGCTACGACAAATGCAGCGACTCAAACTGGCGTAACAGGCAATGTAAACGCCAATACATCAACAACGACTGATGCTAATACGGGCGTTACGACTAACACAGCAGTTGATACAAACACAGGTGCAAAGACAACAACGACGACTGATCCAAATACAAATACCACGACTCAAACAACAGTCAATCAAAATACAGGTGTTAATACTCAAACCACAACAACGACAAATCAAACAAGCACAACAACGGTTGACACAAACACTAATGTCACGACAAATACAACCGTCAATACAAATACAAACACGACAACTAACATAACGGTAAACACCAATACTGGTGAAGTTGTTGTAAAAGTTACAAACAGTGGTACTGGTGAAATCCTTGACACCCAAATAAAGACTGTTGATGAACTAACGCCTAGTGAACTAGAAAAACTCACTATTACTGATCCAACAACTAAGACACCAGTAACTAAGACGCCTGTAACCAAACCTCCGGTGGCTACAGCGCCAAAACCAGGCTCATCAGCCGGATTTTCTATATTTGGAGAAATAGGAAGGTTAGGTACGCCTATGCTTAAATCTGCTGGTGACACTCAAATAAAAAACCCGCTTGAGCAATTGTTTCAAAGCGTTGATGTGATGAATCAAATTGATCCTGCGCTTTTAGCAGTGATGACACAACGCTTAAATATTCAGCCTGAGCAAGCGCCTACGTTCACTTATGGCCAAGAAACATCCATTGATGACATCCTAGGCCTTCGAGAGCCTAAGAAGCCAGAAGAGGCTCTGTATGCTGAAGGTGGCTATGTAGAGCCACTTCGAGCCAAGCCAATGAACTTGCAATTCATGAATCGTGGCGGCGCATTACCAGGTGGCCGTGAAGATTTTAAGGGTGGCAAGCACGTTGCTGGCGATGGTGATGGTCAATCGGATGACATCCCGGCATGGCTTGCAGACGGAGAATTTGTATTTCCTGCCGATGTGGTTTCTGCACTTGGCAATGGCTCAACCAAGGCAGGAACAGATAAACTCTACAAGATGATGCACGAGATCCGAGCACGAGCCAGATCTACGAAAGTCAAAGACTTACCACCGCCAGCGCACAAGTCACCGCTGGACTATATTAAGAAGGGTAAATAATCATGGCTGGATTATTTGAAGGCTCAGCGCCACCAGACGTTACAACCACGCGCACGACGGCTGCTCAGGCGCCTCAGTACCTTACTGACTATCTGACTAATCTTGCTCAAGTAGGGCAAAGTCAACTAGGTACGGCTGGCGTTGATGCTTCAGGAAAGCCAACCATGACGGCTTTTCAGAGCAAAGATCTGATTGCTAGCAGACCAAATTATCTGACCGACTTAACGTCCGGCATTGACCCGGCAACGGGCAAGCCTTACGCGGCAGGTCAGTTGCCAGCCCTCAGTAACTTGACTCGCTATCAAACGCCATTGGATCAGGCATTGACGGCTGGCAAGTCTGCTATGGATGTGTCCTCCGCAGATATTGCAAAGTTTTACAACCCATACCAGCAGCAAGTCATTGATGAGATGCAAAAGCAATCTGACATCAACTTGCAGCGCAGCGTACTGCCAGGCTTAAAAGCGTTGGGTGTTAGTGGTGGCCAGTTCGGTGGCAGCAGGGTGGGTAACATCGGCGGCCAAGCGCTTGCAGACATTGCCGCTAGGCTTCAATCACAACAAACCGAAGCAAGGTCCAAGGGTTTTGAGACTGCATTGGATGCTGCGCTCAGAGAGCAAACCGGGCAAGCAAGCGCTGCTACTGCATTGACAGGACTAGGATCTCAAGAGCAACAAGCTGCAAAAAGCGCTCTAGGCATGCTGTCAGATCTTGGTACACAACAGCTTGCATACGAGCAATCTAAGATTGAAGCGCCTTTGACAAGGGCTGCCAATGTTGCTGCATTGCTCAGAAATTATCAGTTCCCGACCACAACGACTGAGACCTATAAGGGTCCAATGGCTGGCATTACTTATGGTCCCAGCACTATTGACAAGATTGGATCGTTAAGTTCGCTTGTTGCTGGCTTGACAAACAAGGGAACTGGTAAAGCGGCAGATATTGGCAAAAATATAAGAGATATTTTTGGAGCTTTTGGCGATCAAAATCTTACTCCAGAACAGGCCGCGGCGATCGATGAGTATGTCAATAATCTAGAATTTGACGAGAATTGATCATGGCTAAACAATCCCCACTAACTTCAGTTTCGCCAGTAGCAATTCCTGGCGAAGATCCAGAACTTGCAGCATCGCGGCAAAAATATATTGCTGCGCAGCAAGCCATGCTTGATGCTTTGCAAGCACGAAATGAGTTCATTGATCCACGCTACTTAGCGATGTCTAGAGCGTTCCTGCAGCCAACCAAGTCAGGGCGATTCGGTGAAAGCCTTGGCAATGTCATAGAGGCTTACGGCACGGCTGATGAAGCTGAGCGCAAGCGCAACATTGAAATGGCTCAAATCCGCGCAGAGCTTGCTGCTAATCAGTATGGCGCAGCACAAAAGGGCGAGGCTCTTAAAGCACTTACTAGCACCATGCAACCTGGGAAACAAGGACAGACCGTAACTGTCGGAGGTCAAGAATATCCATCACAATTTGTTGGCATGACACCCCAAGATGCTATGCGTATTAGCATGTATGACAAGGAGCTTGGCGACCTTGCATTTAAGTTTTTGAAGGCGCAGCAAGATGAAATCCAAGTGAGAGAAAATGTTGCATTTAATGTGCGCACTGGGCAGACAACGCCATTTGCTGGCGGTCCACCTGTGTCCATTTATGTTCCAGAGCTTGGTGGCAACATTGAAATGAGCCGTCGAGATCAAGTGGAGTTAGATGAAGCGCGAAGAAGGGGCGATGGGAAGGCGGTTAGGCAAATCATCAATCGTTTGACGCAGCCACTATCAGAGACAGCGCCTGAGGCACCAAGCCCAGTACCAACTCCTGGAGCAACTGCAGCAGAAGGGCCTTCAGCAAAGCCTGCGTTAACACTTCAAGAGCGCGAACGTCGGAAGAAAGAAGAAGAGGCACAACTCGATACAAGAACTGCAGCCGAGAAGAAGCTTGCTGAATCGGCTGCTGGACGCACTTCGCAAATATTTGAGCAGGCTAGTGCTGCAAAGCAAACCGATCCAACTTATGCGCGTATTGAAACCATCTTAAAAGAGCCTGGTATTGATACGGTCATGGGTGTTCTTGAAAGAAATGGTGCGCTTGCACAACTTGGATCATTGGTTGAAGAGGCTATTCGAGTTGGCAATTACAGCATTGGCATCCCAACCATTCGCAAGGTTCTCACTAATGCTGGCACACCGCAGAATTTAATTGACAGAGCTATGGAACTTACCAGTGCCTTTGCTCAACTTAATTTTGATGCGCGTAAAGGCTTAGGCTCAGGCACTTCCGTGTCTAACTTTGAACAAATGATGGTCAATCAAATGGGATTGTCCATGATGGATACTGCCGCATCAGCAAAAGCTAAATTAGCCTTCTTGCGTGAGCAGGCAAAGTTCCGTCAGCAAGTCGGGTCAGCACTCAAAGAGGCCCGTAAGAAATCGCCGGGCTTGCAGTACGATGACTTTGAAGAGACGCCCGAATTTATTAATGAGTTGTTTAATCCCTACAAAGCGCGTCAGGAAGCTAATGTTAAAAGGGCTGGCCAATCTGAAACGCCACGAGGCGAAGTCATTCAACCTGGCAGGCCTGCAGCGCCCCGAGCCGGGACAGGCCAGGAGCGTAAGATTGATGGCAAGACTTATGTGCGTCAGCCTGATGGCAGTTATAAATTAAAGGAGTAGTCATGGATAATCTTGCTGACTACAACAACAACCCTGGCAATCTCAGGCCGCCAAAGGGCGTCAAGTATGAAGGCCAGATCGGCGTTGATGAGCGCGGCTTTGCCATCTTTGAAAATAAAAGTTTTGGTCAAAAAGCACTTGTCAATGACATCAATATCAAGATCAATCGTGGACTTGATACGCCAGAAAAATTTATTGATCGGTACGCGCCTGCCAGCGCAGAAAATCCAGAAGAAGGGCGCGAGAATTACAAAATTAAACTGGCTGCAGCACTTGGCCTGAAG
>SXGQ01792537.1_pt1 | contig 10433 bp, 5 predicted proteins | sample 3178371 | NCBI WGS metagenome assembly SXGQ01 (sample SAMN11356859, study PRJNA531348) | freshwater metagenome | isolation source: freshwater sample F1-20 | place: China: Fuxian Lake, Yuxi | collected 2017-12-25 | reverse complement strand
TCCGCGGCTTGGCCTCCTCCCTTGGATTCTTCCGTGGCGGCAACAATAGTGCGCGCCAATAATTCGCATTTCATTTCAATCTCCGACTTTTTGGATTTTATTGATGTGTCATACACATCCAACAAACCACGAACAGTCTCTGATTGCGCCACAAGCCCGCGTATGGTTTCCACAAGACTGGAGAGCCTTCGTTTTAACTCCTCTTTTTTTGCTTGTTTGTCCGCCTTCAATGCATTTTGAATCTTTCCAACAGCCTCCGCCGCCGCCTGCATGGAGTCGTCGGCTGCGCCTGTTTGATTTTTATCGCTTCTGTCCGCGGCCTCCTCCATCTTTTTTTCCGCGTCGCCTTGTTGTGCCTCTTGTATCGCGGACCGTAGCGCCTCGGATAGGGGCTTGTCATTTTTCTTGGTTCGCTGCGCTCGTTCTTGCAGGTCTTCTATTAGCGCGCGAACTTCTTGTGCTGTGTTTCTTTGTTTTTCAGCCTGCCCATGAAGTTGGGCCTGATCTTCGGTGGATAATTCTTCCGTGTTCCTGCCCGCTGTTTTGTTGGCGATTTCAGCAAGATCTTTCCGAAGTTTGGATATTGTTTCGGCCAGTTTGTCGGTTCTTTGTTGCGCGCCAACAGATTCATCATCTTGATCAATCACATTCAACATCGCCTGAATGGCTTGAAGCGCTTGGCTTTGCTCTTGTGCGGCTTTCTGTATCGCCTTCTGATTGCCTTCCGATGCCCGTCGAATTTCTTGTGATGCGTTTTGGCTGTGTGTTGCGGCTACAGAAGCTTGTTGGTCAACTTCTTTCATGGCCTCCGCGACATTCGAATCCTTCATTCCATTTCGATTGAGACGCTTTGTGATTCGATCCGCGGTTTGTTGTGCTTGGTTGATTCGATCGCTTAGACTTTTTTGTGATTGAGCCTTGTTCGCATTATCAATTTCATCGATTGCCTCTTTCTGTGATGTTTCGATTCGCGCGATGATTTGTCGAAGGCCGCTGGTTTGTTGGTGGATTTTTTTTTCAAACACATCTTGATCAACTATGTGAATTAGCCTTGGCTCACTTGTTGATTTTGCTCTTTTGTGGCCATCTGCCTCATAAAGATCTCCCGCGGTCCCTCGAAGAAGAAGCGTGTCTCCAATTTTTAGTGCCATCGGTCTTAATTCAAGGGTGGATTTAAATTCCCCCTCATTCTGATTGACCACCATCTCCTTGCTTTGAATTGATTGGGGTAGTGGTTCGCCGGATCTCTGCTGCCGATCCAATTGCAAGCCCACAAATGCGAGAACAAGATCGTCCTTTGCTTGAATTATTGTTGGAATGCTGGCAATTTTTGTAACAACTTCGTCTTGTTCAGGCTCCACAACAATCACGGTTGGGGACTGATCCAACACCACCTGAATCTGGGCCCGTAGTGGTTCGCGGCCACGAATCCCGTTTTCATCACATGGGTCCACAAATAAATCAACACCCTCATTTAGATTCCATGAAATCAACCATTGTGTTGGACTATTTAATTTAAATACAAAGGAGAAGTTTTTTTGAGGGTTGTTGGTGGAAATATCAACAGCACGAATGGTGCTCGACATCCACTCTGGATCAATTTCACCTTTATCGTTTCGTTTCGGCTCAAGGGTGTTGGAAAGATTAATTTCAAGTTGAGCGTTTGCTCCCGCAAGAACCGCCGGGAGTGTTGGCATGGTGCCTCCCGCCCATTTCATTTCTATTTTTTCGCGAGATTGCGCGGCGTAGTTTGGTGGTTGTATGCATAGTTTTGCGCTTTGAATTTCGGGTGGATCCACCACGCGTATTACAACTGGATTTGTTTTAAATTGATCGATTACAAACGACACTGTAAGAGTTTCGCCCTCGGCAACAAATGTTTTTTCCCACGCGCCATCGCCTTGCTCCACCATTTCAAAATTTTTAGTCGATACTGTTCCGTGAATATCTTTTATTTCACAAATTGCCCGCACTTGAATTCCCTGTATTGCTGCTTGGTTTTCGTCAGCCCTGGCTCGAAAAAGTATTGTTTCCCCTTTTGCTGCATATGTTTTTGATATTTCTGAATGAATAAATAAACGAGGCGGCCATTCTGTTTGAGTCCATGGAAGTAGGGTTCGACGCAGCGCGATCGTTGTGCTTTGTGGCGAATAAAAATACGCGCACAACCATGTCGCCAACACACACAGAGCCGTTGCTGTCGCAAAAATTGCGGGCTTGCTGTAAATATGTTTATTGACTTGGATTTTATCCAGCTCGATCTTGGCGCGCTTTGTCACATTGATGGCGAGTGGATCTTGTTCAAAAATATTTTGTGATTCAAAATCCACCGCCGACGCGAGCAGGCCTCCCAGGGGTTTTTCCAACTCTTCAAGACGAATAGCGACGCTTGTGTTTGTTGGTGATTGATTCCATTTTGGTTTGAACCAAACTCGAAACATTTTCACCAAAATGAATATTGCAAACACAAAAATCAATATTCGTGCCAACCACGGCCAATGGACCAAGTAGTCAATTGATGCGGCGGTTGCGAGGCCTGCGCCAAATGTGGTGACACAAATTGCGCCCGCCTGAATGCGGTTTATGGCGATTATTCTTCGCCGCAAGCTCGAAATTATATTTGTAATTTCTTTCACAAAAAACCTCGCACTAAAGCGTAGCAATCAAAACCATAATTCCACCATCTTCAATTCACATTAATTGAAGAACACGCCTGCCAATCCACTCAATTGACAAAACTAAAACTAAAAATGCGTAAATAAGCCACTGATTCCAAAGCTGTATTTGAATTGGAACTTTTGTCACAAACGACCTGTTCGGTATCAGTTTTTCCAGTGTTTCTATATCTCGCGCCTCAATCACCCTTCCTTGGGTTGCGGCGCTTAGTTTTTCCAATGTTTCGTGATCGGGAGAGGCGTTGAGTTGCTCTTGATCTTCATACATCACGGTTAATTTGGCTTCTGGAGAATCCGCGATTTGCGGCTGTCTAATTCTAAAGTTCCAAACCCCATCTGAATCATTTGAAGGAATCCAAACAGTTGAATATTTATCTCCACCATCTGGTTTAAGCTCAATATCAATAATTTTTCCATTTTTTGTATTTTTGGCTTCAACCACAACACCTCCGCCCGCCGCGACTCCCGCGAGATCCACCGAGATGCGCACGGGTTGATTGATAGTTGCGCGGGGGGGATCAATTTGCAAACCAACGCCCACGTTGTTTCGCAATCCTGATCGAGCCAGGTGTCTGATGAATTGAATCCAAAATCTTTCTGGAAGTGTCTCACCTCGCCCGTGCCTCCATCTCCAGGTTTCGTCGGTGGCAACATAAGTTGTTTGTCCCGATCCAAATCTCATGGTGAGCACAAGTGGTGATTCTTGTTTTGATTCTTTTTGAATTCCATCTTTTCTTTTGTCAACTTGTCCACGCAAAACAGCTGTGGCTAAAATTTCTGTTGTGGGTTTTATGTTGCCTGGATCTATTCGTTGCGCCCATTCGAGCTTGGCCCAGTCTTCTCCGCCGGATGAAATTTCGTTGGGCCACGACATTTCATCATCTTGTTTATTTCCTAGACGAAGCAAGCCTATTCTTACGGCTGATTCCGTTGGCTTCATGAACGCGGCTTGATCCAAGCGGGGTAAATCAAGAGAGCCCCGAAATGGTAAAAGATCTTCAAGCACCGAGCCGCGCCAACTTGATGGCGTGCTTCGCTCACCACCAATCCAAAGTAAGCCGGTGCCTTGCTTGGCCACCAGTTCCTTGATGCCTTTTTGTTGTGTTGAATTTAAAAAACCGGCGGGGACATCACCTAAAATAATCACGTCGAACACTGAAAATTCTTTTTCTGTTTTAGGAAGCCGACTTAGCGGCGTTGTTCCTTCTTGCGCAAAATCACGGTCTGCGGAAAGGAGCATGATTGAGCTTTCAATCCCCTTCTCTCTTAATAAAATATTTTTGAGATATCGAAACTCCCACCGAGGCCATCCATCCATATACAGAACGCGTATGGGGCGATCCACAACAGCAATGGTTACATTTTGTGAGTCATTGGATGGATCGGCGTCGGGGATTCCCTCTATTGCAACCTGCCAAACAATCTCGCCAATATTTTTAGGTTCACCTACAAGCGTTAGATTTATTTTTCCATCCTTATCGGATACGGCGTCCTGTTCATCGATTTTTATTTTTGTATCCATATCCCTCAACACAACATGGATTTTTTCATTGGGCTTTCGTGTGTTGATTTGGGCTTGGACTGGAATTTGATCTTGTAAAAAACTATTTTGCGGGGCCTCTACAGACACAACGGATTGGTCGTTGATTCCCATTGGATCGCCAAGTGGAACGGTGAAAATTGGAACACCAAGCGATTGAATTTGGCGAATTATTGTTGTATTCACCACATCCTGGCTTCGTCCATCAGATATCAAAATGATCGCTGAAAGCGGTCGTCCCAAGTTTCGCTGCATGGTTTCATGAATTGCTGAGGCAATCAATGTTCTATTTCCATCCGCCAAAGGCGGTGCGGTGTGATTTTTAATCGCGGTGGAATTTCCGTTGAATGCTGTCCAATTTAATGTGTGGTTTTTTGAAATTATTTCCCAAACTGGATTCTTCAAAATTTGATCTTGAATGTCCGCTCTTGAAATTAATTTTCCTCCGTCGTCGATGGCATCTTTCACCCGTAAGCTTGAACTTCTGTCGACCAACACCTCAACAAAATCTTGTTCGGTTTTTTCCTGTGGCCACTCAAGTGATGGTTGTGTTGTAAGAAACACGATGACAAACAGGGCCGTGGTCCTCAAAACTGTAAGGGCAACTCTAGCCTTTTTACCCGCACGGATTTTTGCATAAGAAAAGACTGAGGCGCACACAATCGTGATCAAAATAACAAACCAAAGCCACGGCGGTGGATTTCTTTCAAACACGATGTGCCAGGGTTGCCCGTGTAAATTTTGCGGGACTCCAAGTTGTGTAAAAATCCAATCCATCACGCGGTCGATCCGTTTATATTTTGTGGTTGTCGCGGTGAACCGTTTCGTGAAAGAATGCTTTCAGTGATGGCGCAAATAAGCGCGAGTATAAATATTGACTGCATGACCCATGGTTCAAGGGTGTTTTGTGACAATGATCGGCCTTCTTCTTGTGCTTCATCCCTAAATTGAATCGGCCTTACTGGTGCAAACCAGGTGCGAACCGCGTTTTCAAACAGTGGCTCTATGGATGCTGATGTTGTTTGTATGTTGAAGGCCACTAATTTTTTGTTTCCATTTTTAGTTTCCAGTGTCCAAATGCCTGGGGTTAAAATTCTCGCCTCGGACCTTCCGTTTGAATCCAATTCAATTGTTGTGGCGTTGCTTTGAGTTGGTGGAATCAATAATCCGTCGGCGCCAACACGGCCCAATGAAACGGTTAGGCCGGTATACATGTCTTGTTGTTGTGTTGCGAGCATTCGTCCGCCGCGAATTAATTCTTGAAAGAGCGGAACCATGAGTGGTTTCACAGGTAGGTCACTCCACGATAAAACCGGTGAAAATCCAAGAATGACCACCACTCCAGTTCCGCCGTTTGGTTTGGCCCAGCACATCAATGGGTCTCCGTTTTCCAAAACAAGAATTGGTTGGGCTGCGGCGTCTGTTGTTTGCATCGGTACGTAAGTGTTGACATGAACCGGTTCGGACAACGCTTCGAGTTCCGCCCCCAAAAGTGACAATGGGCCCTCCCGTGGTTGCTTGCTGGCGAGCCTAAATTCTCCTTGGATTGCTTTTATTTTTGATCGTATCGGAACATTCAAGAGCCTTTCAATATCCGTGGCCCAATTCTGTTCTTGCGCTTCAGGCGCGGGAGTAATGATGAGCACGCCCCCATCCCTTGCGAAGTTTTGAAGCCAACTCCAACCGGCTTGATCCAACAAGTCTGGTCTTGTCAAGATGATTGTGTCCGTGGCGAGCGGTGGTCGAATTGAAATTGTTTCGGCGTCAATTTCACGCGCGGTCATTCCTGTTGCTTCGATTGCTCTGTAAATCCAACTCGAAGCGGGAAGGTTCTCCATGTCTTGCTCAAGTGATTTTCGACCTAAAATTGTAACCTTCGGAATATCTGTTGAACCTAGGGCGTTGAAGTTTTTATTATCCATTGGCTGTGCGTCGGTTTCCAAAATTGTTTGAATCGCTTGATTGGAGTTTTTTTCAATTTGAATGTCCACTTCAAACTCCTTCTCACTTGCATTTTCATTCCATTCAATTTCATTTTTGCCGATCAATTCTCCAGATACGTTTTGAAAACTGATTTGAATTGCCTTTTGTTGGGGCGCGCCCTCCCTTTTGATTTCCACTTTCATTTTGCGTTTATTCACGTTCTCATCTTCTGCCGCAGTGCGCGACAAGGAACATTTTTTTAACACATAGTTTGTGGGTTGATCAAGTAGCGGCCTGGTTGCTATCAGCGTTACTTTTTCCGAGCGGCCAGCTAGATTTATTTCAAGCGGTTTTTCAAGATCCACGCTGCCACGCCTAAACCCGCTCCATATTTCAACCTGTCGAAATGTATTTTTATCCTCTTGTTTTGGAAACGCCACGCCAAGAGCGGCAGGAATGTCGCACGCAACCTCTTGTGGGAAAACTCTTTGTATGGCTTGTGTTACCACCTCATGATTTGTGGTTGGCTCCACCAAAATCCGCGCTGGCAAGGAAGCTAAAACAATCGCAATACGATTGCCTTTATTTTCCATGGCAATAGATTCAACAATCTCTTGTTTCAATTTCTCAAGGGTGTTTTTTTTGTCCGATCTGATTTCCGCGGAAGTCGCTCCGTTATCAATAATGATCCAGCGCTCAATTGTTTGGCCATCCTGCATCCACTTGTTTGCAAAAGGACCGGCCGCCGCGAAGCCAACAAGTCCTATGGCGAGCGCGCGCAATAAAAGTAAAAGCCATCTTTCAACTTTTCGACGCCGCTGGATCTTTCCCAAAGCGATTTTTAAAATGAAATTCGATCCCCATTCCGTCACTTGTGGTTTGCGTAGAAAAAAATGCAAAATAAGTGGAATTGTTGCGGCGGCTATAGCGGCCCAAGCCAATAATGGGTTGGCGAAAATCAACGCTGTCCCCCATGTCTGTTTCGTTTTTCGCGGCGACTCAACAAACTTGTGATTGGTGGACCAACTGAATCATGGCTATCTATTCGGCAAAGATCGAACCCGAAACTTCTTGTGATTTTTTCAAGTTCATCGTCGTGTTGTTTCAGCGCGTTTAAATAGAGCGCTCGAATGCTTTCCGCTTCCGTGACCAGATCTCCCATTCCTTCCATATCTTCGAATCGACGCAAACCACTCAATATAAATTGCAACTCGCTTTTATCTAAAATTCGAGCAAGGACAAGATCGTGTCCCTTGAATTTTACTTTTGCGATTGAATCACGAACCTTTTCAAGTGGATACAAGAAATCGCTTAAGACAAACAGGAGACATTTGTGTCCGAGGCCCGCGATTAATTGTTCAATTGCGCGCGGAAGGTTTGCTGTTCCTTGCACGGGAACGGTTGCGAGCGCTTGCACCATGCTTTTCCACTGTCCCCGGCTTCCTGATCTTCGAACAATTGATTTTGTGTCTTGTGAAAAAATATGAAGTCCAACTCGATCACGTTGTTGCAAACATAAATGCGCCAGCGCAACAGTGATCGCGGCGGCGCAATCAAACTTTGTCCACTGGCCCGTCTTGCCACCGGCGTCCGTGCCGCCCCATCCTGATTTTGTTCCAAGCGTGGAAAATCTCATTGAGTTTGAAGCGTCGACCAAAATGACAACATCCAGGCTTGTTTCTTGTTGGTAGCGCTTGATATACAACTTGTCGCTGCGTCCAAACATTTTCCAATCTAAATGTCGAAGTGATTCGCCCGGCGTGTATGGTCTGTGTTCCGCGAATTCAACCGCCATTCCCTGGTTTGGACTGGAATGCATGCCGCTTGAAATACCTTCCACCACCATTCGCGCGCGCAATTCAAATGAAGAGAGTTGGGCCAGTGTTTCTGGCGCGAGATAAGCTTCGGCGCGAAGTTGCGGTGCGCTCACTTGATCAATGTGCCTAGGGGTCTTTGGCTTGTTGACGCGTCCAAAGGGATTGAATTCAATAATGTTTGAATGACTGTGTCGGAGCTCACTCCATCCGCCTCGGCGTTGAAGTTGGTGACGATTCGATGCCGAAGAACTGGCAGTGCGACTTCTTGAATATGCTTGGGAAGCACATGGTTTTCCCCAGAAAATAGAGCTTTCGCTTTGGCGGCCAGAACTAAAAATTGGCTGGCTCGTGGTCCGCCTCCCCAGGCGACATACTCTTTCACAATTTTCTGCGGAGTTTCACTGGTTGAACCCTCGCCAACGCTTGCCCTTGTGGCCCGAACCAGTCGAAGCGCGTAACGGGCGACATGGTCTGCGATTGGAATTCGGCGAACTGCGGATTGCACCCGCGTTAAATCCATCGCGTCAAGAACGGGAGACGCCTCAAACTTTAATTCACCAGTTGTGCGCGAGACAATTTCCAATTCCTCTTGTTCGTTTGGATATCCAATTCGAATGTTCAACATGAATCGATCAAGTTGCGCCTCTGGAAGCGGATATGTTCCTTCTTGTTCGATTGGATTTTGCGTGGCAAGAACAAAAAACGGATTTGAAAGTTTATGTGTGACTCCGCCAACGGTCACTTGCCGTTCTTGCATGGACTCTAGAAGCGCGGCCTGTGTTTTTGGTGGAGTTCGATTGATCTCGTCCGCCAAAACAATGTTTGCAAAGATTGGGCCGCGCACAAATCGAAGCGATCTCATTCCTGTGGAGCGATCTTCCTCAATCACCTCGGTGCCGGTAATGTCCGATGGCATGAGATCCGGCGTGAATTGAATTCTGCTGAATTGAAGCGTGAGGCATTTGGCAAGCGTGGAGATCAACAAAGTTTTGGCGAGACCCGGAACACCTTCCACAACCGAGTGACCGGCGCACACCATGGCCAATAGAACCTCATCCAATACTTGCTCTTGTCCAACAATAACATTGTGAACCTCCGCGCGAACCTTTCCAATGGCTTCGCGGGCCCATGCGATTTCGTTGGTGATTTCGGGCTGAAGCGGATTGTTGGTGGAAGTTTCATTCATGAAATAAGTATAGAGTTCCAACGTGCCCGAACTACCTGAAGTTGAAACTATTTGCCGTGGTTTAACCGAGCTTTGTGTTGGAGCCAAGGTTCTTGATGTTCACATTCATCGCGCTGGTTTCATCCGGGGATCTAGAAAAAATATTGATCTATTGCAAAATCTCACGATTGCCCGCGTGCATAGACATGGAAAACAATTTGCCATTGAATCTGTTTGCGGGCGAGCTTTATTGTTTCACATGGGAATGAGCGGTTCTTTAACAGTTCACCCATTTGAATCCGCGCGGGCCAAACATGTCCACGTTTATTGGACGCTTGGAAGAGGTAATAAAAAATTTGAATTACACCACAAAGATCCAAGACGATTTGGATATGTTCGACCGTTTTTATCAATTCAAAAAATTCGTGATGATATTTGGTCAACTCTTGGACCAGACGCGCTTTGCGTGGATGCTGACAATCTTCTGCAAAGATTTAAAAATAAAAAACGCTCCATAAAAGCGTCTTTGCTTGATCAAGCCAATATTGCGGGCGTGGGAAATATTTATGCGGATGAAACATTGTTTCAATCTGGAATTCACCCTTTGAGAAATGCTGGATCTATTTCCTTGCCTGAACTTGAAAAAATGATCAAGCAGTTGAGGGTTATTTTAAATAGATCCATTCAAGGCGGCGGGTCGAGCATTCAAGACCACCAGGATGCCTGTGGAAGGGCGGGCACGTTTCAAAATTGCCACCAGGTCTATGGACGCGGCGGTGAGCCCTGTGAGATTTGTGGATCGATTCTAAAGCAAACGCTTTGTGCTCAAAGAACGACCGTATTTTGCTCCACGTGTCAGCCAAGAAAGAAATAAGCCCGCTTTGTTTGGATCACTTTCACTTTCTGTGTTTTACAATGTCTATTCATAGTCATAGATATATGTACTGTCTGATTGTGAACAAACCAGCAGACATGCATGGAAATACTTGGCAAACAAACGCTTATAAAGATTCAACAAAGTGAACCAACTGTCGGTTGGCGTTCTGTTGATTCCACCACGCTTCGACACAATTGAAATCAACCCCGCGATGGCAGTTCAATCAACAATCCACACATAATTGAGCGACATTGATCGAACCCAAATGACAGATTGTTCACACAAGAATCAGACCTTGGTAACCGGTTGAGAACCTGTTTTAAGATCTTGGTTTTTTGTCAGGCCCTCTTCAAGCCGCTCAACATCCGCACGGAGCGAGTCGTCCATTGTGCTTCTGGCTGTAACGGTTCGAACCGCATGCAAAACCGTGGTGTGG